>Ga0308160_10000911_pt1 | contig 46733 bp, 65 predicted proteins | sample PhyFR1_FD_201036 | JGI IMG/M metagenome (GOLD analysis project Ga0308160, IMG submission 201036) | Phyllosphere microbial communities from UC Gill Tract Community Farm, Albany, California, United States - DLSLF.R1 | ecosystem: Host-associated > Plants > Phyllosphere > Unclassified | place: USA...
CCGGGCCGGACCGCGGCGGCAAGGCCGTGGCGACGGTCTACCTCGGCATCTCGGCCGCCATGCTGTTCGGTATTCCGCTCGGCACCCTGGCCTCGAACGCCATCGGCTGGCGCGGCGCCTTTGCCCTGCTGGCCGTGCTGTCGCTGGTGATCGCGGTGCTGATCCAGATCAGCATGCCGACGGTGCGCGCAGCCGGCAAGGTAGCCATCGGCGAGCAGGCCGCGATCCTGAAAAGCCCCTTCTTCCTGGCGAACGTCGCCTTGTCGGTGCTGGTGTTCACGGCGATGTTCGCGGGCTACACCTACCTGGCCGAGACGCTGGAAAAGTCGGCCGGCATCGCACCAGGCCAGGTGGGCTGGTGGCTGATGGGCTTTGGCGCCGTCGGCCTGTTCGGCAACTGGCTGGGCGGGCGCTGGGTGGACAGCAAGCCGCTCTCCACCACCGCCCTGTTCAGCGCGCTGCTGGCACTGGGCATGGCGGCCAGCATGGCGCTGGTTGGCTCGCGCCTGTGGTTCGCGCTGGCCCTGGCGCTGTGGGGCATTGCGAATACGGCGCTGTACCCGATCTGCCAGATCCGCGTGATGAAGGCGGCGGCCAAGGCGCAGGCGCTGGCCGGTACGATCAATGTGTCGGCGGCGAATGGCGGGATTGCGTTCGGCGCCATGATCGGGGGCCTGAGCGTGTCGGCCTGGGGCGCGGGTTACGTTGGTTATGTATCGGCGGGCATCGCGCTGCTGGCGGTGCTTGGCAGTGGCCTGGTGGCCAAGCTCAGGTCCGTCTGACTGGTTGGCCAGCCTGGCGGTTCATGGCTGGATGCCAAGCGCCGCCAGGCGCGCTTCGCTTTCGCGCGCGTCGAGATCGGCCTGGCGCTGCTCGCGCGCATCCTTGCGGCGCATGTAGAGGGCGTTCATGACAAAGGTGAGGACGGCGGTGCCGATGCCGACGGCAACGCCGACATCGGTGAGTGTCAGCGATGCACAGACCGCGCTGATGGCGCCGGCATAGCTGCTGAATTCCGGTACGGTGATCTTGCTCATTGCATGCCTTTCGATCGGGCCGTGCTGTATGCGCCCAAAACAGCCTCCGCCCAGCGCCGGCATTGGCCAGTTCAACTACGCGACGGCGTGCGCGGAGCATGTCCTGCTGCAAAATCGCCCTAACTTTGCGCTCGCTCAAACGCCTCCCATGACTTAATATTAGTCTGACTAATCAAAACGGTCAACAGTCTGACTAATTTTCTTGTTCAGCAGTCTGACTAATTGTAGAATGCAATTTTTACCATCCTTTACGCGCATGCCTGCCCTTCCCCTCACCCCAGCGCAGCTCGACGATGCTGCGCGCCTGAAGCAGCGCTTCGTCGAATGGCAGAAGCGCCAAAAGGACGCCGGCCACCCTGCTTCGCAAGAGGCGGCCGGTGAACTGCTGGGCTTCAATCAGAGTGCGCTCAGCCAATACCTGAACGGGCGCATTCCCCTGAATGTCGGCGCCGCGACGCGGTTCGCCTCAGTCATGGGATGCACTGTGGCGGACTTCAGTCCCCGTTTGCAGGAACAGTTAAGCGGCTACGTGTCGGCCGCCATGCCGGACGGCGTTGCGGCAAATGATGGCGTGCTGGCCAGGGCCAGGCGCGTGCTTCAATCGGAAGACGCGGACACGGTCGGAGTCCGGCTGGTCACCTTGAAACTGCGCGCCGGCGTGGCACGGTTCGGCACCGAACCCGTGGTCGAGGATAGCGGCAGCATCCGGATTCCACGGGCGGACATCGAGCGCGGCAAGCTCAATCCGGACAAGCTGATTGCAATCCAGGTGCGCGGCCAGAGCATGGAACCGCTGATGTTCGAAGACGACGTGATCGTGATCGATCCGACCGACAAGAAGCTGGTTAATCGCGAGCTGTATGCGCTGAACTTCGATGGCGATTGCTGCGTGAAGCAGATGGTCAAGCGCAATGGGGAGTGGTATCTGCATTCGGTGAATCCGGACTTCGGGCCAGTGAATGCGCGCAGTGGGGAGTTCAGTGTGATTGGGCGGGTGGTGTATCAGCCTGGGCGGTCGCTCAGGGGACGACTGTAGACATCAAACGGGCAGCCCCGCCAATCCTCAAAAGTCGCTGAGAAGCGTGTCTACTTTCTATGAACAATCACCGCAACCCAGATGCTCACCGAGGCAATTACAATGCTCGTGATCAGTGGAGCAATCCTGAATTCTGGCGCCGGAGGTGTCATCAGTAGTGCGAGGTACCACGGAGAATAGATGTCGGAAAAAATACTGCGCGCCGGTGTGAGCAAAGGCATGAAAATGGCCATGGTCCATGCAAAGACGATGCCTGCTGTTGAGCTGGGTGTATGACGTTTTAGCAGGCGGCGTGTCAGGAGAAAGATGAACAGCACGCCAAGCGGAACCGCGTAGAACTGGTAAAACAGGACGATCATCAACAACATTGCGGTGACAATCTCCATTGCTGCTCTCCCTGAACAACATGTTGACGAGCTTAATGGTGAGTATGGTCCTTGAAGGGCCAATCAGGCAGACCGCTGGGTCAGAAACGAAAAGCTGAGGGATGACTTGCCTTTGTCCACGAAACACCGAACGGTCTACCAATCATCAGGTCGCAGACTTTGGTGGCTGGATCAGGATCTCGGCAGGAATGCCCAAGCCATCGTGCAAACGCCAGATCATCGGAAGCGTGAGCGGTCGCACACGGTTCAAAACCTCATACACCCTGTTAGTGCGGCCAATCATCGGCTCCAGGTCCTTGACTGTAAGACCCTTGCGCTCCATTTCGAATTTAATCGCTTCGATCGGGTCTGCTACTTCTATTGGATAGTGTTTTGCTTCGTACGCCTCAACCAGTGTAGCCAAGACGTCGAGTCGGTCACCTTCAGGCGTTCCGAACTCGGCAGACATGAGCGACTCGACTTCGCCGAGTGCAGCGAAGTAATCTTCTTCAGTTCGAATGGGTTTAATGTCCATGATGGCCCTTGATCGTTTGTGCGTCGATTGCGTCGTACTGTTTGTGCGTACCGACGAATTCCACGAAAACAATCCCGTACGGATAGTTAATGGACGCGACCAGGCGGTACTTGTTGCCAGCTATGTTGAAGACCACGCGACCTTCCTTGAGGATACTTGCCGTACCAAAGTCAGCTTTGACGTCAGCAGGGTCGCGCCACTTGGCCTTGAGCACATGCCCATGCCAGGTAAGCAGTGCCTGCTTCGCGTCCGCATAGGCCGGCTGGTCGTAGAAAGCGCGCAGCGTAGGAAGAGAAAGTATGCGCATCTGTACATAGTAGTCCCATCTTGGGACCAACGCAATGCGTTGCATGCGACTGAGTCTGAGTGGAGGCAGAAAACAAAAAAGCCCCTGATTGGGGCTTTTGGGGATCTTGGCGGAGAGAGGGGGATTGTCGGACGGAAACCACATTTCCCCTATGAACCGCTTGGCTGCTGGGTTTCAGCCGGTTAGACTACTCCAACTTTCTACTCCAAAACCCATTTTGCATGGCAAACCTGAAGCTTCAAGGCTCGACGTATCACGCTCGTCTTGTCATCCCCAAAGACGTGCGTAGCAAGTTCAGCAACAAGTCGGAACTATGGGGTTCTACAGGTACGGGGGATAAGCGGAAAGCAGCAATCATTGGTGCGGAAATGGTCGCCGCATGGAAGCGCGAAATCTATACCGCCCGGACTGGCCTGAACGTTCGGGAATGGACGAAGGAATGGGCCAAGGAACTTCGTCAAGCCAGTGCCAAACCTGTTGATGATGACCTTCCCAGCGACAGGGAAGTTGCCGAGGGCATCATGATCGACCAGTTGGAAGGCATGGTGCAGGACCGCCAAATCACTGTGCCCGAAGCCAAAGCAGCGTTTGAAGTCGCTATCGGTCGTCGGGTCGTTCTGGCCGACCACAAAGACGACTACCTCAAACAGTACCGTAACCATAACATCAAGACCCAAGTAGCTTACAAGGCCGCAGTTGAACGCTTCCTCAAGCGGTTTGACAATGATCAGGAAGTCACGCCGAAGAACCTGAAGCTATGGGTTGACGCTATGGCAAACGACGAGAACCTTGCGGCAAAGACCATCACCCGCATGATCGGCCAAGCGGAAACGTTCTGGAATTACTTGGTCGAATACGAGATCGTACCGCGTGACCCAAACCCCTTTACTCATGCGAAGCTGGCTGTCCCGAAGTCCGCTACCAAGAAGAACGAAGTCAAGCCCTTTACGGCCGGGGAAGTTGTTGAGTTCCTGCGGTCCCCTGTAGCGCAGGCGGATGCGCAACTTTCCTTATTGATTACGTTGGGCATGTTTACGGGCGCAAGGATTGAAGAACTGGCAATGCTGAAAAAAGCCGCGCTTGACCTGAATGAAGAAGTCATCCATTTCAAAGGTACGAAGACAAAGGCGGCGGTACGCGAAGTTCCCATGCACCCTGTTTTGGTCCCGATCCTTTCCGCGCTAGTGGCCGACCGTAGCGACGAATACGTGATTCACGGCCTGAACATCGACGCACGCGGCGAACGGGGCAAAGCCCTTGGGAAGCGTTTTGGCAGGCTCAAGACCGACATGGGATTCAAGGGCCGGGACAAGGTATTCCACAGTATTCGCAAGACCGTGGGAACTTTGCTTGAACAGGCGGGGGTAGTCGAGGGGGTGGCATCTGACATTCTCGGCCACGAAAAAAAGACGATCACCTACGGGCTGTATTCGGGCGGGTCCAGCATGCAGCAGAAACGGGATGCAGTGCATAAGATCGCCTACCCCGCTGTTTGACCCTAGCGGGATGCGTACAGAAAACGCGCGCACTCGTTGAAAGTCCAACAACAACAATAGAAATCGACCTTTAACCCCTTTTTTTAATTCGTCCGATAGGCGAACCACCGGGGGGGGTACTTTGGACAGACAGGAAAAAAGGCAGGCTACTCAGCCGCTACCTGTCCAGCGCGTCTACCGCATCGCTGACTTAGCCTGCGCCTGCGGAACCCATGGCGAAACTGCCGAATCGAATACAGCCATGGGGGCATCCGACATTAGCCCCCGCTGGCGCGTTCTATGCAGCTTCCTTCGTCTCGCGGACGCGCTGGGCCAGTCGGGCAAGGGTAGACCGTGAACAGCCTGTAGCGGCGATTACGTGGTTCCAGCTATCGCCCCTGCGCAGCATGGTCATGATCGCTTCGTTGCGCTCTACGTCTTCTTTGCGGCCCTTGTAGCCCCCTTCCGCTTTCAGCTTCTCGATGCCCTGCTGTTGACGCCTGCGACGATCCGTATAGTCTTTGCGCGCGATAGCGGCCAGCATATCCAGCATCATCCCGTTCAGGGCGTCCATCATGCGTGCGGTCATTTCATCCGTGGTGCTGGTCATCATCCAAGACGTAGGCAAATCAAGCGCAACGACACGAACCTTGCGCGCCTGAAGTTCCCGTTTCAGGTTTTCCCAATCCTGGGCATCAAGGCGCGACAAGCGGTCTACCTGTTCGATCAGCAGCACATCGCCAGCGTGGCAGTCCGACAGCAGCCGGAACAGTTCGGGGCGACGCAGGCTGGCCCCTGATTCGTTCTCAACGTAATACGCTGCGATACGTAGGCCGCGTTCGGATGCGAAGGCATCAAGATCAGCTTTGGCGCGGCTGGCGTCTTGTTCTGCTGTAGATGCGCGCAGGTAGGCACGGACAAACATCGTTAGAACCCTTCAGTTCGATTTGGATGGTTCGCATTATACCGGTTCGATTAGGGTTAGGAAACATGAATTATCGAACCAAAACCGAACCATGGTTCCTTGGTTCGCTTGGGGTATACCCATATGACAGCCCAACAATGAACGATGATTACTTAGGCAGACAGATATTCTCTTCCTTTGGTGTCCCCTCAGCGGCTGCGTTACTTCTTCTAGCCAGCCATTGCTGCTGGGCGATTCGATACTCTTCTGCATGCCGTGCATGATGCGCGACCTGATGTTTTCGTGACCTTAGCCTTGACTTGTATGGCCACTCAAAAATAATGTCCGCTGCCGTAGACAACATGGCGGTGTCCATTTCGTCGATCCCAAAGTAATACTCATGATATTTTAAGTTTTTGTGGACAAAAAGAAACTCTGCGTTAATCCATGAAATTACTCGTCTGGTTTCCTTCATGCCAATTGTTCTAGGCACTGAAATGCGGCCGCCAACATCAACTTCTTTCCTGGTCTTTTCAAGCCCAACGTATGTAGCTTGTTGTTTTCGGCGGTCTAATCCGCCACCTTTTATAAAATCAGCAAATTCTGGCGGGTACTCAAACAAATCACGGGCAATGAACGCGTACTGTTTCTCGCCATGCATGTAAAGCAATTTCAAAAACCCTTGTTCAAAGTCTGCAGGGGGGAAGCCTGTATTTGTGATGCATGAATAATAGTAGTGTTCTACCCATTTGGCCTTGGCGAACTCTTCCAGACACAATACAGAGAGTTGATAGGCAGACGGATAAGACCCGACCTGAAAAAGCGTCACAGCATCTTTATGAAGTCGTAAGGCGTTTAGCAACGCTTCTGTCGCAAGCCGCTTCCATTTATACTTAGATAACGTTTTACTTGTCATGGGTATTTTGTGTAAGTTTGTCTTTAAGGAATCACAGGGTAGATTGTGGGCTCGACAGCATCCATCTGAAGTTGGGTGCGGAAAAAGACGCCTACTTGCGAAGTTGAGTCATCGCAACGTGCCGCTGTCTTGAGCTAGAATGTGACAAAACATTAACGTGAGTCAAGGACCATGCGTCAACTGATACCTGCCCCATTGCTGGGGACCATTGCTGATGTTGTATCGTCGCAAGAAACCCATGCAAGCCTCGACAGCCTGTTCATGTACGCTGGCGCGCCTGGAGACCCGCCAGAAGGCAGCAAGCATGTAAAAGCGCAGGAATGGTTAAGGCAAGTGAATAAGGATAGCTCGGTCGAACCATTGCTGGTTGCCGGCAGAATCATTGAAAAGTATATGGAAGCCGTACCCGATTACTGGAACCAAGACGCTCTAAAGCAATCCGTTGAACGACTAGAAACCGCGCTTACTCGTTCGGAGCTACAATATGTTAAAGGGGGAAAGATCACTGGTTTGCTGGCTGCGCCGTCACAGACCCTTGAAAAGCTGCTTACCGCATTCGACTTCGCCGCAGTGAACGAAGAATTTAATCGGGCACTTGCTAAAGTTGAAAGCGAACCTAGGGAAGCGGTATCTGCTGCAAGCAATATTCTTGAGTCGTTTTGCAAGGTTTACATTACCGAGAATGAACTAACAGCCCCATCGAAACAAGACTTAAAGGCGGTATGGAGCGTCGTCCGCAAAGACTTGGGTTTTGACCCTAGCGTAGTTCAAGACCAAGATTTGCAAACGATTCTTTCAGGCTTGTTAGCAACGGTCGAAGGCATTGGGGCTTTACGGACTCATGCCAGTTCTGCACATGGTGCGGGGACCAAGATTTACAAGCTGGAACCGCGGCACGCTAGACTTGCAATTCATGCCGCCCATACGGTGACGCTCTTTGCTTTGGAAACGTGGCAAAAACGGAAGCAAGCGGTAGGTATTACTTCGTAATAGAAAACTGTCTCTGCCTATTTTTTGTGCATTTTTTTTGTAGGGCATACAAGGGTCGTCTTTTCGTCAAGCTGCCCGGACTGTGTAACTTTGACGCCACGTTAGTTCCGACTAGATATTGGATGCGATCCCTTAGGAATCAACGGCTTACACAAAACCGCGCCCGTACACCATCGTTGGGTTGCCCAAACAACATTGCGTGGATTGGCAGAGGGCGCAATAATCCCCTCGCGCCACCTGAGCACCTGCGTTTGATGCTTTGAAGGTGTTTTCGCCGGTAAGACTAGCCCCTACCGTTGATGTGCGGCGTTCGCAGGAACCGCACGATCTGAAGTTCATTGGATGTTCACCACTATTGCTGGAACCGAAATGACCTTCGCTCATAGACATAGGTTTTACTATGACGAAGACTGTCACGCCTGTACCGTCCAGCATTGCCCACAATTCCGCACTTTCTAACCTTGGGATTACCAAGGCAAACCATTCCGTTTCCCGATGCCCCCAGCGGGTTCCGATTCACGACATTCTCAGGGACGATTCCCTTCAAGTCCGTCAACGGGTTGATCCCCGTACTGTCCATAAGTACGCCGAGGCCATGCGCGCTGACGCCGAATTCCCCCCGGTTACGCTGGCGCATATCGACGGTTCCCTGTATCTCGTAGACGGCTGGCATCGGGTCGCCGCTGCACTCGCAAATAATCAATTCCTGATATGGGCGGACGTTTCGGAAATGACGTTTGACGAGGCACGTTGGTACGCGGCCAAGGCGAACACCGAACATGGTTTGCCGCTCAAGTCTAAGGAAGTACGAGAGGTGTTTAGGGCATTCATCGACACGCGCCAGCACGTACTGGGCAACGGGGGCAAGGGCCTGATGCCCTATCGAGAGATTGCCAAGAGGATCGGTAAGCCGTTCAGTACCACTCGGAACTGGATGAAAGCGGACTATCCCCGCCTGTTTGAACAGTATCAGCAAATGGCGAACGGCTCACCCGACGACACCGATTTTGATCGGGAAGCAAAGATGATGGAACGACGGCTCACGAAGGCCGAGGCCGCTATCCACAATGTCCGAAACACCGGGCGCACGCTGGACCCTGAGAATCTTGGGAAGCTCATCCATACCCTGCGGGAAACCCTTAGTGACCTTGAAACCAAGCCATACGAGCCTGTCATAGCCGTTGTGGACTTCTGATTCAGAGGGTTCCATGGAGCGTCCCAAGGGCGTTCAGGAACGTGCAAATTGATCTTATGAGGGGCCGCCTACTTTTCTTGACGCACGGCGTAAAGGGGCGTAGAAGCGGCTTGCGTGATATGACACTGAAAATGATGAACGAACGGTATCGACCTGACCCATCAAAACAGGCGCAGCAGGCGAAGCTTTACGCAGAATGGCTGGCAGACCACGAAGACGAACTAGCCGAACGCAATAGCGAGTTGGAACGCGCCAACCAAGGCAAGAACGCGGCCTATGCAGCGAAACACCGGGCGAAGCTTTTGAACGCCATCCCGACCTGGGCTGACTTGTCGTTGGTCGAACGGCTATATACCGAGGCAGCGGCATCAGGCATGCACGTTGATCACATTTACCCTTTGCAGGGCGAAACCGTGTGCGGCTTGCACGTGGCAAACAACCTGCGCTTGCTTACGCCCTTGGAGAACTTGAAGAAAGGCAACCGGGTTCAAGACATGCCGGATGCGCCAGCAATCGAAGGCGTCAAGCAATGAAAAAAAGCGTTTTCCGCTACTCCAAATCGCTACTCCAACAAGGGGAAAGGATTGGCCGGAAAACGCTTTAAAATCAGGCACTTAGGTACAGTGGGAATTCTTGGCGGAGAGAGGGTCCGCCGGAGTAGAATCCGGAATCGTCCGCCTGAGTCCGTATGTCCTTGATTTTCCTAGAATATCCGCTCAACGATTGTCCGGCTTAGTTCGCTAATTTCCGGTACAATCCGCCTATTGTGTGTGGGTACAGGTGGGGGTAGAGAATGGCAAGGACAGTCGAAAAGCTTAGTGCGCTGGCAGTGACACGCGCCAGTGCCCCGGGCTATTACAACGACGGTGCCGGGCTGTATTTGCAGGTCGCCAAGGCTGGCACGAAGAGCTGGATCTTCCGCTTCAGGATGGGCGGCAAGCAGCGCGAGATGGGGCTCGGCCCGCTGCACACCGTGAGCCTGGCCCAGGCGCGCGACAAAGCGAAGGAGTGCCGCGCGCTGCTGCTGGAAGGGACCGACCCTCTTGAAGCGCGCAACGCGGTGAAGCTCGACGCCGCTCTCGAGCGCGCGCGGACTGTCACGTTCGACCATTGCGCTGAGCAGTATATCGCAGCGCATCGTGGCAGCTGGAAGAACGCCAAGCACGCGGCCCAGTGGGAAAGCACGATAGCGACCTATGCCAGCCCGATCATCGGCAAGCTGCCGGTGGCAGCCGTCGACACCGCGCTGGTCGTGAAGGTGCTGCAGCCGATCTGGCAGGAGAAGACGGAGACGGCGACCAGGCTGCGCAGCAGGATCGAGAACATCCTCGACTGGGCCACGGTGAGCAAGTTCCGCACAGGCGAGAACCCGGCGCGCTGGCGCGGCCACCTGGATAACTTGCTGGCGGACCCGAACAAGGTCGCGAAGGTCGCGCACCATGCCGCTTTGCCCTGGCAGGACATCGGCACCTTCATGGTCGACCTGCGCCAGCGCGCCGGCAGCGCCGCGCGCGCGGTCGAGTTCGCCATTCTGACCGCCGGCCGATCCGGTGAGGTACGCGGCGCGCGCTGGAATGAGATTGACCTGGATGCAGCGGTCTGGACTGTGCCAGCCGAGCGGATGAAGGCCGGGCGCGAGCACCGGGTACCGCTGTCAACGGATGCGCTGGCCTTGCTGCGCTCTCTACCGGCGGTCGGCGAGCACATCTTCCCGGGCCAGCGCGGTGATGCGCCGCTGTCGGATATGAGCTTGACGGCGGTGCTGCGCCGCATGGAGCGCGACGAGATCACCGTCCACGGCTTCCGCTCGACGTTCCGTGACTGGTGCGCGGAGTCGGTCGGCAACTCGTTCCCGCGCGAGGTCTGCGAGCACGCCCTGGCCCACAGCTTGCCGGACAAGGTCGAAGCGGCCTACCGGCGCGGCGACCTGATTGAAAAGCGCAAGGTGCTCATGCAGGTATGGGCCGACTACTGCGGCAAGCTGCCGACCAGCGCCACCGTGGCGCCGTTGCGGCGAGACGCGGGGGCCTAATCCCGATTGCGACATCACAAAGAATTGCCGCGTATTATTGCGCTTCCGAAGTTGTACTTCTGGCCCGACCGCAATCGGGCTTTTTTTTCGTCAGACTGCCTGGGCTATGCTGCATGGGCAAGCGCAGTCTCGATTGCGTCACGCAGCGTCGATGTCGAAAATGGCTTGGACAGAAAGCTGTCGAACCGAATGATTTTTTCGGAGTCAAGTTGCTTATCGAGCAGCAGGATCACCCGGGTCGGAGGGCTCGTTCTTTCCGCGTCGGTAATGAGGCTGTCGTCGTACGGCGTGCACACCGCGTCGAAGAGAACGTAGCTCATGATCTGCTGCGCCGTGAGCGCATCCGGGACCGCCACTACATGGTGGCCGAGATTCTGGATCATGGATTTGACTACCTCTCGCGTCTGCGCCGCTTGCTCCACCAACAGGAACGTCTTCATAGTTGCCTCTCAGCGCAATGAAGTGAAGTTGCCCCATTCTGCCGCACAAACAGCCCAGAGTCTAAGCCCAATGCATGACGTTGACACAGCAGCGAACTCGACTGCGGCACAACTATGCACTGCGCATGGTCGCGCACGGCAACTCGTGACACCCGCTTCCTGCAGTCGTAAGCTCATCCCATCATGAGGATGCGAGGGTGCTCACATGGATACGATGCTCGACCTTTACCAGGTTATCGCGGAGCGCGAAACTGGCTTCTGGATCACGCTGCCGGTACCGACAGGCCAGACCGTCTCACGCGAAGAGTGGCTTCGCCTAAACCAGGCAGACCCCGACCACTGCCAGATCATCGCCTTTGCGCCGGATGCAGAACTTCCACTTCAGTCGATGACGAATGAAGTTGTGGTTGAACAGGCCCTCGCGGTGACCTGGTCGGATGAGACGCTTCATTAGCATCCGGGCCATGACGCGACATCCATTCCTGACTGCCAGCGCTTACGCGCGCCACAGGTCATCCCTTGCTCTCGACCGGTTCATCCTTGCCGAGAATGACGAGACCCGCCGGGCCGCCATCAGATGGGCACGTGCATGGGCGGCCCGGGCGCGCCTCTCCCCTACTTCCTTGGGCAGCCGGCGATGACCACCTCGAGCTTCAGGGCGTAGCCCTCCCAGGCAGCGCCGTCAATCAGCGCAGCCTGCGCGGCGGCCTTGTCGCCCGGGTAGGCGCCAGCGCCGAACGTGTTCACCGGGCGCACCGGCACCTTGCCAACGCACCCGACCGCGACCGGCAGCGGCACCTTCTGCCGCTCGGCCGCGCAGCCCGCCAGCAGCAGGCACAGGATCAGCGCCCTCACTTCCAGCCCTCCCAGGCCTCGCGCATCACGCCGCTGCAATCCGGCGCCTGGCTGGTAGCCACGGCGGTGGCGCGGGTCTGCGTGCGTGCGATGGCGGTGGCGGCGAACTTCTCGGCCACCTGCCGGCGCTCGTCGGCCGCGCGCCTCTCGGCGCCCAGCTTATCGACTGCGGCGCTCTGCTCGTCCAGCAGCTTCTCGACGGCGACGCGCTTGTCCTTCTCGCTGGCCAGCGCGCGCTGGTGCGCACCGTCCAGGCGCCAGCCGTTGACGACAGCGCCGACGGCCGCCGCGCCGGCCAGCACCAGGGTCAGCGCCAGCGCGCCGGCGGCGAGCCGGTACTTCGTGACGGCGATGTCGATCATGGCAGTCCTTGCAAGCACAGCTCGCGCTCCTTCTGGCGGCGGAGCGTCAGGCCGCGCACCTCGCGGCCGCCGACCTTGTTCCACATGAGCAGCGCGTCGCAGGCGCCCGGGATGTCGCCGGCATTGATCCGGCGCGCCATGGTCGACCCGCAGAACGCGGGTACGCCGATGTTATAGGCAGCATCGACGAACGCCACCCGCTGGCCGGCATTCAAGCGGCTCATGGGAACGCAGCGCGCAACACCGGCTGCGTGCCGTTCCAGGTCGCGCTCGAGCTGCGCCCGGCACTGCTCCGGCGTATAGGTCTTGCCCCACATTGCGTTCTCGGTGGCACCGGTGCAGTACGTCAGCACGCCGCCCAGGTCGCGGTAGGTTTTCAGCTTCGTGCCTTCGAAGCGCGGCGTGAAGACGAGCAGCGCGGCCGCCGCCGCAATGCCGACGATTCCGGTCAGGCCGGCGACGCGGCTCACTTCTTCATCCCCTGCGCGAGGATGCGCGCCAGCACCTCCTCCTCTTCCAGATCTATCAGGCGCTGCTCGCGCTTGTCCTTGCGGTGCGCGTACCAGGCGTTCAACAGGAACGTCAGGATGGCCATCAGGATGCCGACGAGGATGGCCCAGTCGTTCATCGTCAGGGTGCCGATCCCCAGCGAGCTGGCCGCACCGGCATAGCTCGTCATTTCTGGGATGTTGGATTTGCTCATGGTTGCCTTTTCATTGGGCGTAAAAAAAGCCGCTGGTCGCGGCCTGGATGGCGTGCACGCCGATCAGGCGCGCATCAGTTCCGACTTCGGATAGAAGCACTGGAACAGGTCGTTCGGCGTGACGCGGTGCATCTCGTCCGGATCCAGCAGCGTGACGCCGCCGGCTATCAGCAGCGCGAACACCAGCTCGCTGCACCACCACCGGCTGTCGTCGTTCCAGTCGTCGGACTTGAGCAGCGGCAGCGCCAGGGCGCCGGCGAAGTCGTACGGGCGGCCGGCCTGGGCCTCGGCAAAGGCGCGCGCGGCATCGACGTCGGGCACCGTGACGTGCATGTCCTGGTAGCGGACGATGCCCTGCATGATGTCGGCCACCGAGCAGGCCCGGCAGCCGTGCGTCATCGATGCCTCGTAGGCGCGGTCGTCGATGATCGCCACCACGTGGCTGAAGAAGCGCGAGCCGGTCAGCGTGGCGATGGCGAGGCTCATCGGGTTGTAGGGCCAGCGCGAGGTGAAGCGGAGCGTGACAATTCCTGGACGTGGGTCCATCAATCCTCCTTCGTTGAAAACGTGGTTCAGATGAGCGTCAAGCCCAGGTCGCGCGCCATGGTTTGCATGTCGGCGGCCATGTCCGCGCGGATCGCGGCGACCTCCTCCGGCGTTGCAGCGTGCAGAACGTCCTGCTTGTTCAGCAGGCGCAGCAACCGGATCTTGCTGAGGATTGCCGCCCAGGTGCTGGCGGTCGACAGGATGTCGTCGGCAGCCTGGCGCGCGGTCCAGCCATCGCGCCAGCGGGCCATGGCCCAACTGGTGACGTCTGCAGGCGCCGGGCTTTCCTCGGTCTCCGGGTACCCTGCCGCCTGCCATGCCTGCGCCTGGGTCAGCGCCTGGCGATACTCCTCCGTCTGCGTGGGCATGCGGTTGATGACTGCCAGGCGGAGAGCTTCTCCGTCCGCATCGATCGCATTGATCGCCGCTTCCCGCAAACCGTCCAGCGGCGGCGCCTCCCATTCCGGCATCGCGCCAAAGGCAATCCACCTCAGGCGCGCGCCGGGCGGTGCCGACCACTCGGGCTGTGCCGGCAGCACACGCCAATCGCCGCCACCAGGTGCCGGTGGGGGCGGCCCCACCTCCACTTCCATACGAACAGTCGACTGGACAACGCACCCTCCCACGACGAGGCCATAGATTCTTGAGACGAGCATTACAGGTTCCCGAAGGTGAGAGAGGACTGGAACGTCGCCGTGGCCGTCAGCCCATTGCTGTGGGTAACGATGACGGTGACCTCGAACGCGATGGTGCCGGCGGTCCCTGTCGCCGACACGCCGGTCTGGTTGCCCGATGCATTGCTGAGGAACGGCCCCTGCGTCGGACGTCCAGATCTCGCCGTGAGCATCCACCGCACGCTGTACGAGCCGGTGTAGCCAGTCGGATTAACGCTAAAACCCGCAGCCAGCGTGCTATTGGCAGGTCCGAAGACATCGCCGTCTGCGATTGCATTCAGTGCGAACCCTGGCGTTGCGGCAACTGCGTTGTTGGCCTTAGCCACCACGGTCTCAGCCGGCACGCCGGCCACGTTCGTACCGGCAGGCGCACCGACCGTTGCATTGTCGGCGGGCTTGTTTGCCCCCCCGACATTGACGCCCCAAGTAGCACCAACCGTCGCGCCAGGCGCATGACGACCGATCCACAGACCATTGACGCCGAGGTAATTACCCGTGAACCCAGGCGGCCCATCTTGCTGGAGCCACGGTGTTGCAGTGACCGCGCCAGACGGGACAGTAAGCACGCCTTCGACGAAGCTGTAAGGCTGCGCCGGTGCTTTGGTACAGACGGGAACATAGCCGATAGCGGCATTATTCTTATCATACAAAACCACACCGAACGCGCACGCAAATCCGCTGACCGCAGTATTTAAGTAGGCAAAGAAATAAAGCTTTTCGCCAGGCGTTACGGCAAAGCGGTTATTGATTTCCGTCGCATCCCGCACCGTGGTCGTCATCTGGTTTTTGTACGACGTCCCTGCGCCCACTACTGGCTCAACGAAGGTCCCGCCCCACGCCCCTACTGATCCATCCTCGAAAGTTCCCTTCCTGACGAGGTTCGAAACATCGTGCGGGCGCCCGGACACATTGTCATACACAGCCACCGTTGCCGACTTTGCCGCGATGGCATTCATCAGTATTTGCTTGGCGTCGTAGTAGTTTTTGAAGTTACTGCGGTAGGTCGCACCAACAATGCTGAGCGCCGCACCCGGAATAGTGGCGAAGCCGCTGCCCAGCCCGCTGATATAGCTGTTGAGCGCGTTGTATGCATTCGCATATGCGGTCCGTTCGGCGGTGACCCCGAGGGCCGCGGCCTGGGCATCAATCCCTGGCCGCTCGCTGACGATGGTGATCCAGCGCAGGTTCTCCGCAGGCTTCTCTGCAGGCGACAGCAGGTCGTCGCGCGCCATGTCGGTTATCGCCGTGTTCGCAGCGTCGGCGGCTGCTTGCGCCGCGATCAGGCTGGCGGCGACGTTCTGCTCGCGCAGGCTCACTTCGGCCGCAGCCCAATCGAACACGGTGGCCACGTCGGTCACGTCCGAGACCGGCACCGTTGCCGCCCACAGCGACGCGCCGCCGCCTGCCGGCGCCGCCGGGATCGGTATGCTCCAGCCGGCCGGCGCGCCGAACGTTCCATTGCTCCAGGTCAGCGTTGCGGCCCCGCTTGGCGCCGCCGGCTTGGTCGCGGCCCACTTGTACACCGTCGGCAGCGCGGTGAAGACTTCTACCTGGTAGACAGTCGCAATCGCGATCGACCGGGCACCCAGCGACGGGTTCACGCAGCGGGCGCGCACGACGTAGAAGAATCCTGGCGTGATCGGCGACAGGTAGGCCCGGGTCTCGCCGGCAGACACCGTGGTGCGCTCCCAGGTGGGAGACGACACCGCGCGCCATTCGATTTCCACCTGCACGCCGCTGGCCTGCGCCATGGCCGGCCAGGTCACGAGGATGCGCGGCACGGTCGAGCCGTCGGCCTGGCGCAGCAGCGTGGCCTCGCCCGACGTGCACGAGATCGACGCCGGCGGGTCGATCATCCACGGATCCGGCAGCTCGGTGTTCGGCGTGCTGTCCAGCACCGTCGCGTCGGCGTAGTCCCAGATGCTCTCGCCGTCTTCCTTCAGCGTCAGCTGCACGGCCGAGTTCGGCGCGTAGCTCTTGTCGGTGATGCGGTACACCTTCGCGTTCTGCCCCAGGAACTTGCTCGTGAAGGTGACGCGGCTTCCCACCTTCAAGGGCCAGGCCTTCAGGCTGAACTCGGCCTTGATGGTGAAGCCGTTGCGCTGGTCCTCGGTGAAGATGCGCGCCAGGTTGGTCACGCGCTGCAGCGAGTCGGTGAACGGGAAGTCCAGGTTCGTGTACAGGTCGCGGCCGTCGGCCTCGCGGTAGGTCGGGTTCTGGTACGGGGTGAAGTCGGTTTGCACGTACTTGTTTTCCGGCCCGATGTACTGCCCCTTCACGCCGTTGTACACGCTAGCGTCGGACACGCCCGGGTTCACCGACAGGCTGCCGACGATATCCTCCTGCGTGAGCGCCGCCACCGGCGCGATGTACTTGCCGGCGTAGACATCCCAGGTCGTCGCCACCAGGCTGCCCGCCATGGCTTGCGCCATCGCCTCGAGCACGCCCTTCTGGTCCTGGTCGGACGTCACCGTGCCATTGATGGTGTAGCGCGCACCACCGGTCGGCAGGGTTTCGTCGCACACGTTGGCCGCGGTGATGAACTGGGCCAGCGGCAGGTCGGACATGGGCACATCGCACAGCGGCGACGTCAGGTAATCCATGGTCGCCAGCGCGGCGTTCGCCGTCCACCGGGTCTGGCCGTCGCGCGGGTCGTACAGTTTGCGCCCGCGGATTATGGCGTGGATCGGCACCAGGCCGCCCTGGAACTCGGAGTGGTTCAGGTCGAGCGTGACGACCGTGTAGCACATGCCGCGCAGCACGGCGGTGGCCGGCCACTTGTCGGGCAGCACCGAGCGCAGGTAGGCATCGGCCGTATCGTTGGCGCCGCCCAGGTGCTTCAGCACGCGCACCACCGGCTGGTATGCCGGCGGCTCGGCCACGGCCTCCATGCTGAACTTGCGCACGACGCGATATTCGTAGGTCACCAGCACCGGCCCGGTGAAGGCGACGGTCACCGACCGCCCGTTCTGGGCGGTGATGGCCACTGGCTGCATTTGCGCGCCGGCACCGGAGAAGACCCAGATCGAGCCGGCGCGCGGCGTGCGCGCCAGGCTGAACGTCGGGCCGGTATGCGCCTCTTCCGCGATGGCGCCGTCGGGTGTGGTCGCCCAGCGGCCGCCGGTCGGGTCGCCGTCCATATCGGTGGCGCCCACGGCAACGTTGTTGACGTAGACCTCCTCGATTGCATCGCACTCGTGCGCGGCGTGCACGCACACCAGGTGGCGGAACTGGTCCTTGTCGCCGCTGGTGAACATGGCCACGATGTCAGCGCCGACCTTGGCCCGGCCGTAGATGTAGCGATGCGGCGCCTCGGTGGCAATGCGCGTGACCATGCGGTCTTTCATCGAGTCGCGCACGGCATCGCGCGCGGCGCGCTCGGCCTTGCGGGCCTGGGCGGCGCCATAGATCGCGGCACCGGCGCTGATCACGACGGTGGCGACGGCGATCACGCCGGCATAGGCGGCCGCCCACGCGGCGACGGCAGCAATCACTGGTGGCATTCAGGCGTTCCTTTATTTTCCGGAGCATGGCTCCATGCGTACTGCGCTTCGAGCCGGTCGAGGAAGATCAGGCCCTCCTCGCCGACGGAGACGACGTGCGAGCCGCTGAACACGAAAGCAGTGCCGCGGATAATCGCCAGGTCGCCATCGGCGGCGAAGTGTGGGTTGATCTGGGTGAGCTCGGCATCGAACAGGGCATCCAGGCCGCCGAGGTTGGTGACCTTGCGCGCGGCCTCGAATGCGGTGGACCAGGGCTTGTGCTGCGTGAGGTAGTCGCGGCCGGTGGCAATCTCCAGCCAGCCCACGCTGAACAGCACGCAGTCGTGCACACCCCATTCGAACGGGCGGCCGAGGTGGCCGGCGATGTAGTCGTGGAGCTTCATCCTTGTTGAAACCGTTTTGAAAGCCATACAGAAGGATTACTGATCAGGTCGTTGAGGTAGTCCAGCCCGGTGTCGCCCGGGTGGTCCTTTTTGTGCTGGGCGGCGTTCAGCCGGAATGCCGGCCGCCGCTTCAGCCCATAGGCGCTGGTCTCGCACCGCAGGGTGATCGTTCCGCTCTCGTCGTCGACGCCCACGCTGAGCGTGTCCATCACGCCAGACCAGCATTTCTCGGGCGTGCCCACCAGCTGGAATGACTCGTTCAGCGGGCACATGTACATCCTGGCGGCCCGGCCTCGGTATTGCTCGACGGCGCCGACGGCGAGCGCTAGCCAGGCCGGCTGCGCCGCATTGAGCGTGAAGTTCAGGGGCTTCGATTCCAGGCCGTCCGATTCCTGGATAGCGCCGATGGTGCCGATCGTGCCGACGCCCGACCACTCGTAGCCGCCCCAGGTGATGGGGATGTTGGCGGTGGACACGCGCGAGGTCGCAGAGGCGAACTCGAACTCGACGAAATAGACGACCCTGGTAACCGGCTTGGCCAGCTCGGCGTTCTGCTGTGCGGTGGTCATTTGGCGAGCTTCGCGACAGCTTCGATAATGGCCGGTGCCTGCCAGGGCAAAATGCAGCTGAGGGCAATAGCCCACAACAGAATGAGGCGGCTTGTCGGTGTACGCATAATCAGGTCCTTTACTACCCGGATGAGTGGGCTATAATCCATTCATGTTCTTTCGTAGGCTTGGTACGGAGGAAATAAAAAACCCCTGAACGTTTGCGCGTCAGGGGTTTTTGCTTTGTATTGCTGAAATTTTCTACGGCCGCCAGTCCTCGATGAGGCTGAGCGTCATGGGCTTGACGATGCCGCCGGGGCTATGCTCCCAGGCTGCCTTCGAGTCGGTGCGCCGGAAGAGCGCCTTCGGGCGATCCCAGGTGATGACGGCGCCGGCGGCGAGCGCGTTGCGCAGCGGCGGCTCGAACGACACGGCGATGACGCCGGAGCCGTTGGCCACGGCGTCGGCCGTGAGCATGACCACCTGCTGCGTGAGGCCGGAGCCGACGCCCAGGTAGTCGCCGGCGAGCAGCGTGCGACCGCCCTGCCCTGATGCAGTGACGGTCATTGCCGTCGCGCCCTGGGCGGCGGCCGTCGCCGTCATCGTGCCGCGCATGGTGCCGCGCGGGACGGGCCGACCGTGGTTCCAAAGGGCCAGCTGGTTGGAGCGACCGCGCAGCTGCATCATCAGCACCTGCCACAGCTCTGGCCGCTTCAGGCTGGAGGTGATCGTGGTCGACCACACCGGCGCGCCACCCTCCACCGCCTGGGCGCCGAACATCGAGCGGAACTCGATGTCGAGGCGCTGCTGCTCCCAGGTCTGCCCAGCTATGGATAGCCCGGTTGGTACTGAAATAATCGTCATTTCACTTGAATCAATGCAAGTTCAAGTTTGGCAAATTCAATCAGTGTTCGTGCACTCTCCGCCTTCCACACCTTAGAAATATATGCCGCCTGTTCGCGAAGTGCCGCTTCAAATGCGGCCCCTTGTTCGGCTGTCAAAGGACCGGGTATTGTGTGGGAAAGCTGCATATCGAATGGCGTACCAAGCTGCTCCCACCGCAGCCGCAGGCGTCCGATCACTTCGGATATTTCCGGCTCTGTAGCTCCCATATGAGCAAGAAACTTCGCCATGTCCTGAGCGATACCCGCCCACTGGCGGTCGTCCTTTCCGGGGAATGCGATCACGTTACTCATTTTTTCCTTTCGATTAAATACGTCCAGCGCGCTGGAGACGATCCACGAGATCGGCATTACCTTGAGCGACGGCTGATGCGATCATTTTCCGATTTTTCTCCATATCAGTTTCCCCATCGATCTGAATGTTCGGTGAGTAATTGACAATAATACCGCCCCCGCTCCGAGCGCCGCCGTTCGTGGCCAGGCGCCGGATCACGTCGGCCTGCGCCCGCGGCAGTACCATTTCCTTCTCGTGCAGCTGGGTGACCGGGTTGACGCCGGCCGGGATGTCGTAGCCGCCTTCAGCCGAGGCAATCGTAGTGCCGATGACGGTTCCAACACTCGCATAACCTAGGCCGCGAATCACGCCGGCCATGATCGGGCCGGCAATAGGGCCAAGTTCCAGCGCCTGCGTCGCAGCAGCTTCCGTGTTCATGATCATCTCTGCGACCTTGAGCGCTTTGTTCGCAAAGAACATCGCCTTGCCAAGCGCAGTCTGTTCCATGCCAGCCTCCTTCAGCACGTCGTACAGCTGCGCCGAGGAATCACTTGCCATCTGAACGGCTTGCGATCCCCACTGCACGCGCATGGCATACATCGTTTGTTCATGCCGCTGGTTCTCCCGCTCGAGCGCCTGGTTGGCGGCCACGGTGTCGGCGAACTCCTGCTCACGGTACGCCTGCAGGATTGCCAGACGGTTTGTGTGCTCCTGCTCCTCGGCCTCGCCCGGGGTTTTCAGCGAGGTCATCAGGCCCTGGGCCTCGCCGCGGATGGATTCGTTGGCAAAGCCCTGGGCCTTACCGTTCGCATCAGCCGTGAACCTGGTGATCGATTCCGGCGTGATGGCGCCGCGCTCCTTCGCGCGCCGGATCGCCTCTTCGACTTCCAGCTGCGCGCGGCGGGCGGCGGTGAGGCGGATCACTTCGACCGTCGTCTTTCCCTGCAGATCGTTGGCGAACTGCTGCTGGGCAATCGCGCTGTCCTGCTGGCGCGCCCAGTCCTGCATCTGCTGGTTCAGGTCGGACTGCGCAGCCGACAGCCCGAGCGTGGCCAGTGCCACCGCATTGGTGGCGTCGGTGCGCGCCTTGTCCTTCTGCGCCAGCTTGTCGTTGATCTGGACGGTCAGCTGCGCCTTTGTGGCCGCGTCGGCGGTCGCATCGCGCGCCTTCGTGAGCGCCTTGATCTCATCGTCGTAGTGCTTCTCAGCCGCCGCGGCGCCAGCGGTCATCGCGTCGATCTTGAACTGCTCGTACGTCTCGACGTCGATCATGTCCTGGGCGCGCATCTCCGCCATCACATCCTGGTGGAACTTGGCATCATCCCGCACCTGGGCGTATGCCGCCTCCATCTCCCTGAGCTGGCCAGCCAGCTCGATGCGGCCGGTCTTGTCGGGCTGGGCCGCGCCGCTTAGCTTTGGCGCCGGCGGCTTCTCACCACCAACGAGGGACTGCGCCCGGTACAGGCCGTCCATCTGGTCCTGGATCTCCTTTGCCTTAGCGGGATTGTTTTCGTAGTTGAGGGCCACAACCTTTGCGGCGTAGAGAATCTTGATCTCTTCGTCGTAAAGATTTTTTATGTTCTTTACGTATTCTGCTTGAGCGGCCAGCTTGCCAGCGCCGGCCTCCTTTTGCGAAATCAGGCCTTCGCTCTGATGCTTGTTCAGCATTGCATTGCGGGCGCCCAGAATTTCCTTTTCGTCGGCCATCATCTTCTCGACGGTCGCCATCGGCGCTGCGAATCTGTCCTTCTTACCGCCCTTCTGAATTTCGTCGTACAGGACCTGGTAGTCGCCGCGCGCCTGATCCAGCTCGGCTTCCATGCTGGTCCCGATCGCCTTGAAGCCCTTCCAGTCCAACGTCGCCAGCGCTTTTGCTTTCGCGGTAGCGCCGCCGATCTTGATCCCCCACTGCTCTGCCACGTAGGCCTGGGTGACCATCGCGCCCGTCAGGTACTTGACGACGTCAGCCGTCTTGCTGCTCCAGGAGTGGAGATCGTTCGCTTTCTCCGACGCATTCAAGAATGCATCGGCCACGCTCTGCATGATTGGAAGAAGTTCCGCCGACAGCTGGTTGGTGAAACCCTGCTGCTGGATGCGCAGCTTGCCGAGCGTGTCGTTGTAGTTGTCGGCCATGTTCGACAACTCGGTGGTGGCATAGCTGTACCGTTTGGCGTACTCGACGTTTTCGCGCAGCGCGTCGCCACCATCGTTCAGCAGCGGGATCATGTCGGCGCCTGCCTTACTGAAAAGCCGAAGCGCGATCGCCGACTTCTCTGGGCCGTCCTGATACTCGGCGAACTTATCCGCCACTTCGCCCATCACGACATCGGCCTTCTTGAGGTTTCCCTCAGCATCGGTCACCGAGATGCCAAGGGCCTTGAATGCCTCGACCGCGTCAGCGTTACCGCTCGCGGCCTCGGTGATGGCCTTGTTCAGCTTGCCAGCTGCCGCACCCATGGCGTCCATGTCTCCGCCCGCCTGGCCCGACGCGAACCCGAGCCCGTTCAGGTCCTCAACTGCGATGCCCACCTTTTGCGACATGTCGCGCAGGTTGTCAGCGGCGTCGATGGACCCTTGGACAATCGTAGCAAAAGTTCCGACTGCAGCGCCAACACCCAGGGCAGCGAGGCCGGTCTTCACCATGTCAACGGCGCCGCTAATCTTGTTCATTGCCTCAGTCGTGGTCTGCGCCGACTGATTCATATTGCGGGTGAACTCGGCAATATTCGCTTCGAGATTTACAACAAGGCGGCCCAGATCTGCCATGCGGACTCCAAATAAAAAACCCGCCACTCGGGCGGGTCAGATGATGCTTAAACTGCACTCATGTTCCTGTTGCGCAGACTGTGTCTACCAGCTCATCCATTGCCTTGCTATCGGCGCCCCGTTTGTAGGTCCCTGGGGGACCGTCCAGGAAGACATAAAACTTTGTGAATTCTGGGTGGTTCTTAGCTGCGACCTCACCGCAGACACAAAACGGCTTCCCGTCATGCGCCCGGATGATTTGCAACTTTCGAAACTGTGGAACTTGGAGTTCTTTGAACTCCCGCACTGCCTTCTGCTTTGCAGCTTCGATAGCGTCTGAGTCAGACGCCGAAGCGTGCGCCATGCCCAGCGCCAGCACCACCGCCAAAAGGATTTTCATAGCACCCCTACCCTGTAATTGATGGGTTTACTATGCCACAAGTTATTTTGGCGGTAGCCCGAACATTGCCGCCCGGATGAGGTTGGACTGCGCCACGTCGTCGTCAAGCAGGACCGGCTCATCGTCTTCGGTGGCCGGGCCGGCGCTGCGCCACGGGATGAAGTCCTCGGGCTTGGCGGGTTTGCTCTTCGGGTCACGGTTCATGTTCATCTGCAGCGCGGTGGCGATGCCATGCCGCTCGTCCGCCACCGCCTCGCCGAACGGCTCGATCTGGTAGTACGCCATCCATTCGGCGAACTCGGCCGAGGTCATCTCGGCCTGCAGCTGCCTTACGGTGCGGCCGAGGGCGAGGGCAAGGCGGAACCAGAATCGTCGCTCTGGCCGCTCGCGGAGTTTTTTTCCGCTGCTGCCATCGCCTGCGCGCCGAAGCCGTTCAGGCGCATCGACACTGCTGCTGGGATGTCGACCGAGCCGGCGCTTTTGCCTTCGAGAGCTTCCAGGTCGTCGAGGGTGAACATGCGCTCGCCATCTTCATCGACGCAGCTCAGGGCCAGCAGCGCCGCGGCGAAGCGCGCCGGCGGGATGCCGTCTTCGTACTGCGCCGCGATCTGGCGGAACTCGTCGCGCTCCGTGCCGGTCATCATGCGGACGCGCACCGAACCGCCCCAGGCTGGCACCGGCACGTCCTCGTGCGCCAGATCTGCAGCGGCCAGCACGTCCGCTCGTTTGAGAAGTTTCGCCATGTCTTAGCTCCAGGAAACAGGACCGGAAATCTTGGTGTCGACCTTACCCTTGAGCACGGCGTTCACACCGCCCGAGGCCGGCATGGTTTTCACCAGCGCCAACCAGGTGGCCACGCTTTGATCCGGCAGCGTGAGGCGGAAGCCGGTAATGGCGCCGCTGGCCAGCACCGCGCGCATGGCCATCTGGCCAGCGTCGTTTTTCAGGCGCTTGATTTCGAAGCCGAACTTGCCTTCGTCGCGGATGCCCGAGACGAATTCCTTTGCATCCGAGTCCAGGTCGGTGGTGTCGAGCTCATCGGCCGAGCCGTCGAAACCGTCGAACGACAGCACGCCGTTGATCTTGGTATAGGTCTGCGGCGTGGCGGTGCCAGCCGAGGTGTACGCGAACCCGTTCGAATCGAGGTCGTCCAGGGCGTACGTGTTGGCGGTGACATTCGACACCACGCGGCTGGTGCCGTTGAGCTGCGCGCCGATGGTGCCGGTCACGCCGGTGAAGTTGACGACCGTGCCGTTGGTGAAGCCGTGTGCTGAACTGGTGACGATGGTCGGAAATCCGATCGCCATGGCAGTGATGGTCTTGGCGCCGCCCGTGCCAGTGGCGATTTCGAGCTTGCTTTTTTGTGCGGAGATTCCGGACATGGTTTGATCCTCTTGGACGTAAAAAAAACCCGCTGTCGCGGGCGGGCTTGGATGGGTGATGCGGTTTACGGGTGGATGGTGGCGATGTGCAAAATCGTGCGGTGCAGCTTTACCGAGTGGTCGAAATCGTCCATCTCGAGCACGACGACGTTGTCGACGGCCCAGGTCTTGAGTGCCCTCTTGATCGCCTTCGTCTTCGCGTCGACGCAAGCCGATTCGCCAAAGATGTCGAGCTGGATGCGGGTAGCAACCTCGTTGTCGTCGCCGCCGTTTTCGTCGAGCGTTACCCCCTCTACTGCCGCGACCCGAGAAAATTTTGCATAGGGCGCCGGAGTATTTTCGGGGATCACGTTGCGGTATGCCTGGCCGTCCATGATCGGGTCGACTAAGGCAAGGAATTCATCAAGGATATTCATTGACCCCTCGCCATGTCCGCCGCTTCTTGCTGGATACGCTTACCGAGCTCATTGCCGATCTCGTCGACCGCGTTTTCTTTCTCGGTTTCATACGCCGGCACCATAAACGGTTTGGCCTCCATCTTGGCCGTGCCAAATTCCAGGAACTTCCAGTAGAAGCTGTCCTTGTCGACGTTCCGCGCTTTGCCGGACAAGCGCGATCGCTTGCCGCTGCGCGTGTACACCGAGTAGCTGGCGATGTGATCGCCCTGGGTCTTCTCGCGCTTTTGCTGTATGTCCTTGCGCATTTCGCCGGTGTCCACCCGGGCCAGCGCGCGCGCTTTTTTCTTGATGACAGCAGCACCCTTGGACGTCGAAGCGCGCAGGTGCTTGCGTCCGACGCGCGGGCCAAAGTCGCGAAGCTTCTTTGCCATTTCCGCGAAACCGGTCAGATTCTTGGTATCAGCCACGGCTGGCTCCTTTCGAACACATCAATTTCAGCGACCCATCTTGCTGCTCGAGCACCGCTTCGATGTCGTAGATGTCGGCACGGTGCACCAGGCGCATCGCCGGGATCACGCTGGCGCGGCGCCGGATTTCCCACTCGGCCTGGACGGAGTTCTGCGTGCCGCCGGCTGCGACGTACTGGCGCCCGGTCAACTCCCTTTTCCCAGCCCAGACCTTGCCGTCGCCAGTCTTGATGACGTTCTCCCAGACCTCGGTCGGCGCGCCGGTCGAGGTCTTGCCCTTCACCAGCTGCTGCAGCACCACACGTTTATTCAGTCGATGCGCGATCGTCATAGGGCGGGTACCCACAGGCCATCGAGCAGCCGGTTCACGAATACCGACGCCTGGGTTTCTTTGAACTCGCGCGCCGCCGGATCGAACATCTCGGTCAGGCGCGCCAGGATGTACAGCCTGACCGTGTCCGGTACCGTCGCAGCGGTCGGGCCGTAGCCTGCGGTGTAGTCGACCGAGACAGCATTCACGTGCGCTTCGGTGGCAGGCCAGGCCTTGCCACGCGCCGGCACGATGTAACCCGGCACCGTGACCTTGTCGACGTAGTAGTCGGCGGGATCTAGCGTCTGCTCGACGCCATTCGGATCGAGGTATCGCACCGCCTCGACGCTAAACGTCGGCGCGCTCAGCTGGATCGCATCCGGGAAGGCGTCGAGTGTCACGCGCATGCTGCGGTTGACGAACGCACGGCGGGTCTGCGTCTCGGCCTCGGCGGTGATGCCGGCGACCCAAATTTCGATCATGGTGTCGAGCGAGGTATCGTCCTCCTCGAGGCGCACCGCCTTCCGGGCGTCAGCCATCGTCAGGGCGAGCGCCACCGGCGCCGATACTTGTTCTTTGCTCATCGGTATGCTTTCTGTGTTGATGCTGGCCGCGCGCCGCCGGTCTGGCCGGGCCGCACCTGGTGGCCACCCTGCACTGGGCGGGCCTGAAGTTCGCTGCGGCGCGGCGCGTAGCCGGCGCCAGCCGGTGCCCGCGCGTATTCGATCTGACCGCTCTGCGTAAACACGACATTGCTGCCGGCGAGCGTGAAGCTGCCGGCGGCGGCCGGGAGACGGCGCGCCACCTGGAGCAGCGCCGCGGCACCGGAGACGGCGAACGCCCCAGGCGCTCCGCTCAGGCGGCGACCGACAAGCAACCTGACCGGCGCACCAGCGATGCCGAACACGCCAGCACCAACCACCAGCCGGCGCGCGGCGATCACTGCCACCGCCGCGCCGGTCAGCGCGAAGTTGCCGGGCAGCGCCGTCAGGACGTATGTCGGGCCGCCCGGCGCCGGCGCCGCGGTGTGCACCAGCGTTGCGGCCTGGCCGACAATTGCAAACGATCCGGTCGCGGCTGACAGGCGCCGTGCGGCGACGAGTGCTGCTGCGCCGCCAGCGAGGTTGAACGAGCCAGCGCTGGCAGAGAGCGCCCGGGTGGCCCGAAGCGAAGCGTCAGCGCCGGCCAGAGCAAACGCACTAGGGGTGACAACCAGCCGCCGCGCCGCGCGCAGCACGATCTCTCCGCCATTGACCTCGTAGGCGCCAGGAGCAACGGCTACGCGGCGTGATGCACGCAGGTTGGCCGCACGTCCGACCAGCGAAAACGCTGCTGCAGCTACATCAAGCCTTCGACTCACCCGCAACGCAGCAGCGCTGCCGGCAAGACCAAAGGCGCCAACCTCGGCTGTCAGCGTATAGTTTTTCAGCGCCGGAGCAGGATCATCCTCTTCGGCATATGGATCGAAAAACAGCTGGTAGCGATTCGCCGACAGCGCGGCCGCTTCATCAGGGGATATTGCGCGATCCCACACGTAGACGCACTCGATCAAGCCATCCCAGCCGCGAACGCCATCAGCACGATTGCCAATCGAAAGCGCAGTGCTCGCATCGCGGTTGGCACCAGCGGTAACTGATGCCGCCAACACCTGTCCGCCGTTCACATAGGCATCAATACTTTGCTGCGTACCTTCGTCACGGTGCACCACGAGGAGATCGAATGTTTCTCCGATCGCCGCTGTGGTAGCCGTTAGTGGGATGTCGATATTTCTTTCAGTGCCACCGCCAGTGTAGAACCCGTAGGAAATTGAATTCCGAGCCCCGTACCACATCAGGAATTGCCCGTTACCCCCCGATGTTTTATCAAACAGCCGGCCCAGGCTACCGCCGCCCGCTCCGCTTCGACGGGCGCGGAAAAAGTAGCTGCGGCCTGTTGTGGGATAGCTGCCGCTGAGGCCGACGGTAATGCGGTCGGTTGACGACTGGCCAATTGCGGTGCCGAAGCCGCCAGATAGACCTGCTAGGCCAGCCACTTGCTTGACGCCAAGGGCTGTGCCGGTTGCGGCGCTTGCGGCGTCGTAGATTCGATTGACACCTGGGAGCATAGCAAGTCGCAGCCCGACGGCCAACGGCGTGCGCGCAATTCTCAGCAGCCCTTGCGGCTGGTAGCGCATGCCGGCCATATCAACCCTTCGCGAAGAGCACGCCGCGCAGATTCACCGGCTGCAGCGTATTGCCGTAGCCGACCAGGCGCACGTACGAAATTTCCCTTGGCAGGTCGATCGGTACCGGCGTCGAGGTACTGTTGGCGTTCGTGTTGCCGGCGCCGCGCCAGATCTCGACGATGTTCGTGCCGTCGTTCTTGTCCGAGCCCTGCCAGATGAACTGGCCGGCCACGCCCGGAGCAGATGTGTTGGTGAGGAATGCGGCGAGTTGGCCACCGTTCAAGGCGGCAACCGACACCCATGGGCCAACGACAAACGGGGCTGCCTCTGTGGTGCCGGCGGTCATCAGCGTGGCCGCTAGGATTTCAACGGTCTGTCGCGTTGGTGCTGTCATTTCTCGCTTCCGTCAGGGTTGTACAGGGCATCGGCCACTTCCAGCAGCGTCAGCGGGGCGGGCTCGCGGCCCAGGGCGCAGAGCGTGTCGGCGTTTGCCTGGCTGACGGCGCCGGCAGCCACGAACGACTGCACCGCAGCCTGAGTTACCGGCGAGCCGATGCGCAGGCGCCCCTGCTCGAGCAGCGGCACGACGTGGCGCAGGTCGGGATTGCCTTTGATGAAGTCGATCAACTGGTTGCCGGCAGCGATACCGATCGCCTCGAGGATCGACCCATAGCCGATCTCGGTCGCGCTCGGGCGCGTGCGGCCAGCGGACAGGATCAGCGCCAGGGCCGCACAGTCTTTCGCGGCCAGCGGCGCGGCGCATGCTGGGTTGGCGCGCGCCGTGGCGCGCAGATGCTCTTGCTGTTCCGGGGCCATGGCTTAGCCCAGGGTCAGGACGCCGGCAGCCTGGTCGAAGTCGATCAGGATGTTCTCGGTGTCGAGCAGCGTGATGCTGTCGCCGCGGTCGTAAAAGCAGATCAGGTCCTTGCCTGCGGCGGTGTCGTTGAACAGCACGGCGTACCGGAAAGGCCCCACCGGGCCGCCAGCCGCCGTCAGCGTCAGGTCGGCGCACGTCAGCTTGTAGACGCCGCCCGTCTGCGCCGATGCCAACGTGGTCACGTTGCGGCTCGAGCAGTTGGTGTATGCGATCTCGGTGAGGTCGGCGAGAACACCGGCCGTGGCCGCATTGGGCGCCGTGTTCGTCAGCGCGACCTTGATCTGCGCTGTGGACAAGTTGTGCTTGCCGTGCGCGACCGCTTCGATGAATTTCTGCAGTTTGGTGAATGCGGCCATGGGCCCTCGCTATTTGTTTTCGTTCAGCCGCTCGCAGATCACCGCGACCAGCTGTTCATCGGTGCGGCCGTCGACGTCTTCCGGAAAGAGGACGGCGCGGCCGCGTGTGGTTTTGACCGGGTAGCACCAGGCTCCCGGGTCGGCCGCCCACTCGCGCAACTTAGCGAGCAGCGCGGTGGTGGCCGGGCCGATCATTCGGCCGGCGTACTGGCGTCGGCCTTGCCGGCCTTCTTAACCCAGCCTTCGTCGATTGCGACCTTGATCAGGTCCGCGTCTTCGGTTTCGATGAAAGCGCCCTTCTCGAATTGCTCGATCTCGACGCTGCGGTGCGCCCAGCTGAAGTCTTTGATTGCGGTGAGTTTCATGTGCTCTCCAAAGCAGAAAGCCCCGCGAACGGGGCCTCCTGTGGGTGGTGGGTGGGTTACGCCGCGGCGATTTTCAGCAGCTTGATCGCCTGGGTGTTGCGCAGCTTGCCGCCCACGCGCTTGCGCACGTAGAACTTCACGAAGCCCGGCGTGGTGATCTCGTCGCGGGTGATGCGCATGCCCACGCGATCGCAGATCAGGTAGCCTTCCTTGAAGTCGCCGAAGGCCAGCGGGAACGAGTTCGCGGCAATACCTGGCATGTCTTCGGCTTCGGTGATGCCGTAGTTCATGAAGGTCGCCGGCTGGCCTGCGGTCAGCGCAGGTTGCCACATGTAGTTGCCGTTGCCGTCCTTGTACTTACGCAGAGCGGCCAGCACCAGCTTGTTGGTCAACCACTGCGCGTTGTTGCGATAGCGGGCGCGCAGCGCGTAGACCATGTCGTAGAACATGTCCGTGTTCGTTGGCATTGCTGCGGCTTGGCCGGAAGCGAAGTACTGCAGGGTGCCGAACGCACGGCCGCTGTCACCGGTGGCAACCGGCGCTGGGCCGCCCAGGATGCCGGTCGGCTTCTTGAGGCCGTTGCCGAGGATGAACGCAGCGCCCTCGCCGGCCGCCATGCTTTCCGACGCGGAGCTGGTCAGCCAGTCTTCCACGTTGAAGAACAGGTCATCGAGCGATTCTTCCGACGCCTGCGGCTTGGCCGATGCCATACCGAAGGTCGGCATGACTTCCTGCAGTTCCGGCGTATTCGTCTGATTGCGGGTGTCGGTTTCGCCCACCCATTCGAAACCTGCACCGCCAATGTCGAACAGTTCTTTATAGTCGGTAGTGCCGACCTGGCGAACGGTTGCGATCTGGCGGATTGGCGAAATGTCGACCGACAAGCGCGCGATCGCGCTCTCGATGAACTCTGGCAGCGCATAACCGCCGGCGGCGCCGCTGGTGGTGGTGGTTTGGGCAGCCCGGGTTTCACGACCGTCAGCCGTACGCTTCGCTTCCAGCGCTTTGTAGGTCTGCTCGAGGCGGGATTTGCGTTCGGAATCCTGCGGGGCGCGCACCCAGTCGAAGAACGCGTTGCGGTGCTCGACCGTCTCCTTCGACTCATCGTTGCCACGGCCGCCGCCGCTGAACGCGCCCGGGCGCGCCAGCTTGGTTTCCATCTGCTCGAGGCGGCCTTTCTGCTCCGACATCGACGAAATTGCCTCGTCCATGCGCGCCAGCTTGGCGTCCAGGTCGGCGGTCGACTTGCCGGCCTTGATGGCTTCGATACGCTGGTCGTTGGTCTGCTTGTACTCGGTGAAGGCCGTATTGATCTTGTCGATCGCTTCGGCGACCGAGCGCAGGGTTGGCTCGTCGCGCTTCTCGTACACGAGCGAGTCGGCCTTGGCCTGGAACGCAGCGAAGTGAGCTGCCATCGTGATGGCCATCAGCGTGGCCACGTTGCGGGTTTTGTTCATGGGTTCTTTCAGGAAGTGAGGGATTGGAGCAGCCGGTCAGCTGCCTTCAGCGCCGCAGCAGCCTCATGAGCGTCCCGCTCATCCAGGGCGATGCGTTTGACCTCGGCGATCAGCGCCTTGGCCGCGTCGGCTGAGAAGCCTGCATCCCGCAGGGTCTGCTCAGCTTGACGAATGGTTTTGATGCCAGCGACGTCGGCCGCCTTGACGCCGGTGATGCGCGCCGCTTCGTTGGCCGGGAAGGTAACCAGCGACACTTCCCACAGCTCGACCTCGGTGAGCGTGCGCACGTCGGTATCCCGGTCGTACGCCCACTGTTTCGAGACGAAGCCGATCGACAGGCCGTTGAGCGCGCCCATCTTCAGGAGCGCATACGCTTCGGCGCCCTTGGCGGTTTCGAGCGCCAGGCGGCCTTTGATGCGCAGGCCCTTGGCGTCTTCGACCATTTCGAGCCAGACGCCGATCGGCGCCGACGCATCGTGCTGCCACAGCATGGCCGGCATGGTGCCAGCGGTCTTGTGGGCCTTAAGCGATTCCGCATAGGCGCCGGGGGCGATCACATCGTCGTAGGAGTCGCGCACGCCGAAAACCGAGCCGTAGCCCTCGATCGTTCCATCGTCACCGACGGCTTTCAGCTGCAGCACATAGCTGCGCACCTCGCGGCCGCCGGCGCCGTGCTTGCGCTCCAAGACCGGCGCCGCCGGTTGTGAAGGGAGCGTCGGCGCCTGGCGCTCCGGCGCGCGCGGCAGCGCGGCCTGCAAGCTACGAGCCAGCGCGCGCAGTGGGGGTTTCTTCATCGTCGATTCCTTGTTTGCCACCGCTCGACATATTCATCGGCGTCAGCGGTTCGTCGAGGCCTGGAAGCGGGTCCATGCCTTCTCGTTCTCGAATTTCATTACGTGTGTAGACACCCAGCTCGATCATGGTGCGCGCCCATTGCGCTCGAGCAGCCATCGGCCCTTCGGTCAAATACCTGGTGTCGAACTCGGCGAAGAGTGGACCATCGCCGTCGAGCAGCATCTCGTCGGTGCGCTGAGTCCAGGCGGTGTGCCAGGGCGCCAGCGTATGTTTCACGTGCGCAGCAAAGAAGGCTTCCGAGCTGGCGAACGTCGCCGACTTATCGCTGTGGCCCACCATGATCGGAAAGACGGCATAGCCGCGGCAGATCTCCTCGATCTGGAGCCGGCGGGTTTCGACGTGCTGCGCATCGACGCCGGTCTGTGCGGTTGGCGTCCACTTAGCATCGTTGTCCAATACCAGGGGGTCGCCGGTCCGAGAACTTCCAGCGAAGCGCTTGATCCATGCCGTCATGCGCGTGTGCTGTTCTTCGGTCAGGACCTTGTCAACTGTGTAAACGCCGCTCGGGCGCAATCCGTTCTTGTGCATCGCGACTTGACTTTGCTCGGTGGCCATAGCCAAGCCAATCGCGGATCGCGCCAGCTTTACCGCATCCAGACTTTTCACCCAGTCCCACTGCACGCCGTTCAACAAGAAGACATCGTCCGGGCTGAACGTGCCGATCAAGCCGAATTCGTCCCAGCACCGATAGACCAGTTCGTAGCGCGAGACGCGCTGGACATCCCAGCGGCCAGGCTCCACAGGGATCAGTTCGCGGATCCGGTTATTCGGCCCGCGGACTTTGATCGACAGGGCCGCACCGGTAAGCGCGGCGTGGATCGTCATCTGGCGGCGCCACTCGAACGACGTCTGCCACTCGTTCGGCCGCCGCGATAGCAACCGGTATTCGGGGATTTTGACCGCGCGCTCACGCGTGCCGTCGCTCTTCTCTTCGAAGACTTCGAACTTCGGAGTAGCGCAGCCGTCGGCGATTACCTTCACGCACGCCAGCACCGTCGATACTTCCAGGGCGGTGCGTGCATTGACGTGCACACCGGCGATCATGGCGCCGCCCCCGCCGTCGATCAATTTCATGATCTCGGCATCGGTGCGCGGGGCTGACTTGCGCCCCAGGATTCGGTCGAAGAATTTCAAGGTGTATCCCAAAATGATGTGGCGGGCTCTTGTCCGCTAATTGCACGGCCGACGCCCATAATCGCGGCCACTGGACCGTCGATCTTTTGCTCGGGCTTTTCCTTGCGCGGGTAGATGTTGTCCTTGGCATCCAGCCGGGCTACCACGTTGGACATCATCCAGGTCAGCATCGGATTGCCGTCGTGGTGCACGCGGCCGGCCTTGATCGCGCTCTCGAGCTCCTTCATCGGGAGCGACATGTTCTTCACGATCTGTTGGTACTCGACGGCGGCGACGCCGTTCTTGATCAGCCGCTGCTCCAATTGCGCAGCGCGGTACGGGTCGAAGACGACTTCGTCTGGACCGTACTCAGCCACCAGCGCGAGCATGTCTTCCTCGATTAGGTCGAAGTCGATCTCGGCGCCATCGTGCTGCTGCAGGAAGCCTTCGATCACCCACTTGCGGTAGGCGTTGGCGTTCTTTTCCGCGTTCTCGATAGCTGCCTCCGGGAGGTAGTAATCGCCGAACAGGTAGAAGTGCTGCTTCCCATCAATGACGCGCACGAACATCAACATCAACACGCACACGTCCGATCGGCTGGCCAGGTCGAGCGTCAGGTAGCAGCGGTCGCCCTTGAACTGCTCGCGGCTTAGCGTGCGGTCCGCACACTTCGCCCACTCGAGCATGTTCAGCCAGGCCGACTTGGCCGAGCACCAGATGTTCAGGTGCTTCGTCTTGAAGCGGGTCTGCTTCGATGCGCTCTGTTTTGCAAGGCGCTGCTGGGCCAGCAGGAAGTCCTCGTCGACGGAGATGCCGAAGTTCGGATTTGCCTTGCGCAACGCCGCGGCGCTGGTCCAGTCGTCGCCCTCGTCGATCGTATAGATCAGCGCGAACAGCTCCGGATCGTCCAGCACGCCGTCGAGCACCTTCTTGGCGTCCTGCTCCTGGTCGTAGCACGGGCCTGCGATATTGAAACCGGCCGTCGTGATCATTAGCAGTAGCGGCTGCTCGCGCGCGCCCATGCCGGTTTCCATGGTGTCGACCAGCTCGGACGTGTCGTGCTCGTGGTATTCGTCCACGACCGCGCACGACGGCGAGGCGCCGTCGCCAGGCTTGCCGATCACCGGTTCGAAGCGGGAACCGTCAGCCGGGACCAATAGGGCCTTCGCCCAGACCTCAGCGCCCAGTGCCTCCTGCAGCTGGGGCGTCCGCTCGAGCATTTGCTTGGCTGGGCGGAAGACCTCCCAAGCCTGCTTCTCGGTCGTCGCGCCCGAGTACACTTCTGCTCCAAACTCGCCGTCGATCGAGAACATGTACAGGCCGATGCCTGCGCCGATGATCGACTTGCCATTCTTTCGCGGCACCGCGAAGTAGGCTTTGCGGAACCGGCGCCGGTCGTTTTTCTTGATCTTCCAGCCAAACAGGGAGACAAATGCGAAGCACTGCCATGGCTCCAGGGTGATCGTCTGTTTCTTCCCAGCCCATTTGCCTTTGGTATGGGGCATCAGCGACAGGAACGTGCAAATCCTGTTGGCCGCGTCTTCGTCGAAGTAGTAGGGGAACGCCTTCCGTCGACTGGCCTTCAGGTCATCAAGGTGACGCTTGCATGCGAGCTTGACCCACTTGCAGGCAACGATTTTTCCCTTGACGACTGCTTGCGCGTATCCCAGTGCTATGCCGACGAAATCCGCCGGCATGATCAGTGCGCCTTTTTAGGGCCGCCCATCAGGGCCAGGAACGGATTGGCCGGCGTGTCCTTTTTCGCGGAGACGCGCGAGCGGTCAGCTGGCGTCATGCCGAGGACAGCTAGGGCGGTACGGATCTGCGCGACCTGGGCGGACGTGACATCTGAATCTGGCAGCGCGCGGAACTGGGCGATCAAGCGCGACGCCAGCTCAACGGCCATCCTGTCCGTTGCCTGAAGGACGGTCGCCGGCAGCACGCCGACGATCTCGGACCATACTGCCTTCTGCTTGGCGCTGAAATATTTTGGCGGCGTCGAATCGAAGGCGCCGGCCTCGAAGTCTTCGCGGCGGCGTGCCGGATCCTTGTCGAAAGCACCCCGAGCCTCCAGCGCCGCCGAAGGGGTTCGGGGTTTGGGCATGCTGTCGCTCCTGAAAGTCTGAATTGCGGATGTAAAAATGAATGTACTCGGACGGTCTAGAGCGAAATTGCCCTAGAGAATCAACCTCCCCCTCCCCTCTCGACCTTGGTTTTGGCCTCGTGGCAGGGCTTGCAGGTGCTCTGGAGGTTGGTTTCGTCGTCGATCTCGGCGTCGGCCCAGCCCTTTTCGCGGGCTGCGGCCTTGCTCACCACGTGGTCAACCTCGCGCGCAACGAAGCGGCAGTCAGGTCCCTTGATCTGGCAAAGGCCCTTGTCGCGCTTCAGCACGCGCTTGCGCAGCTGCTGCCAGGCGTAGTCGTAGCCACGCTCGGCGCTGGTGGCGCCGTCGTGCGATCGGTTCCACCCGGTCTTGAGCTGGGCATGCCTGGCGCAGTAGCCGGGTGCGTCGATCAGCGCGCCGCATCCGCCCTTGCGACAGATCGTCTTCGGACGCGCGACCATCAGCGACGCCTTTTCTTCCGTGCTGGCCGCTGCGGCGCGCACGGAAGCAGCTGCACCAGCTCGGCCAGGCTCATGCCGACCTGGCCCCAGCCCTTGGCGCGCATCAGGCGCTTGGCTTCTGCGCCATCGGCCAGCAGGTTGCACAGGTCTTCCAGCGCCAGCGGCTTGTGCACCGGGTAGCACATCGCCGGCCGGTCAGCGACCACGCTCCGGATGATGTGGTCGCGGTATTGCTCGGCGAGTTCGCTCATGGCACCTCCTCACCGGCAGAAATCCTGTACATCGTCGCGATCTCGTCGCGAGTCGTAGCAAGCGCGCGCCAGTCGCACCACAGCAGGCGCGAGGTGCGCCGCATGAACTCCGCATGCGCAGCCTCGGTGCGCTCACGCATCCAGGCATCGAAGCCAATTACTTCAGCGGGATGTTTGGGCACTGGATTGGCCCAAGCCCCGCGCCGCGGCAGCAACTCGTACTCCATCAGTGCTGTACTGAGCGCGCCGACGTTCTCCGGAAGGTATTCGCACTCCACCCGGACTACCTCGCCCGCCCTACAACGCAGCGTGAACGCAACAGTGTTTTTCGGTAGGCCAAGAGCGTGGCACAGGACTTGGCCGATCTGGTGCCCAAGGATTGGTTTCATCTGGAACTCCTGCTGTCGTTGGCTCGGCCGATGAGTGCATGCTCGCGGTTGATCTGCACCATGAAGCGCAGCCAGATGATTTCAGACTCGACGCTCATGCGTACCTCGGAAATAAAAAAGCCGCCAGCAGCGTGAACGCTACGGCGGCGAATCCTGGCGGAAAACCAGTAAAACACAGTATGTCAGCCAAAAATATTGGCATTAATACTTGTTCAGAAGTAAAGTATGAACGCTGCTAGATCGGATCTAGGAGCTTTTATTTAACTACTCAAAGGAACAAATATGTCGAATGTCGTTCAAGTTGCAATGTTAGGTAAGCCCGCAACCACGAAGTGGGAAATCGAATTTGTGACTGGCAAGCTGCGCAGTGGCACTATTCAAGCAGAAGCCCCTGGCGTTTATTCACTGATGGCGCTCGGGGCAACCAGAAAAGACTACTTCGCCGAGGACAAAGTCGTCTGGCTGAGGACCTTATAATCTTCCACTGCTGACCGTACGGGCGTGCGACAGCACTCAATGGCTGGGTACTGTCGCGAGTTCCGGCTATCGGTGGCGCTGAGCGCACATTACGAGTGCCGGAAGGGTGTGGGGCTGTAGTTTACACGAACTACTGTTGAGTTGCGTAGATTTTCAGCAGCATCAAGCCGGCCGCCGCAGTTTTGCGGCGGCGCGTGCGGCATGGCTGTCTACAATGCCCTGCAGCTCGCTCACCATGTCCTTGGCGCGCTCCTCGACGAGCTTGCTGTTGTGTTCGATTGGTGCGCTACCGGTTCCCTTACAGGTTCGGCACTGTTGGTGCTGGTGAATCGTCGTACCACTACACGTCTTGCACGTGCTGTCGAGCCAGTGCGCCAGCGATGCCTCTGCCACCTGAAGATACAGCGACATAGCCGCATCGACATTCCAGGTAGTGTCTTCCTTGATCCACTTGCGCGCGCGGCCGCGTTTGATCACCTCAGCGGTCCACAGACGCAGCAACTGGGCCAGGTTACCGGCGTTGCCTTCGAAGGCCTGGCGCGCGAGCGAATCGGCGAACTTCACGCGGTGCAGCAGCGGGCCGAGATCGCCCGACACCTCAGCAGCAGCAAAGGCCGCGGCGAGCAGCGGCTCGGTCTGGTGGTGGCGCTCGTCGTCCTTGAGATTCGGCGCGCTCAGTGCGTGGATATAACGGTCTGCGAATCCCATGATTTAATCTTCAGCGAAAGACGACCGAGTGAGCGTAGCACGGCTGAGCAAGTTTTGACCAGTGGAAAATGTTTATTTTTTACATTGTTGTCAGGGAACCTCACAGCTGATCCAGGTCATCCATTGCAATCAATTGCAAGCGTATGCTAGTGGTCATCCATAGGGGTTGCACTAAGTGATCCGCAGGAAAATTGATCGGGTCGTCCATGGCTCAAGAAGAGACGTCATGATACGAAAAGAGACGTTACAGGCAGCAAATACAGCAAATTTGATGTAGACTTCAGCCATGTTCTAAGTCGCCCGCCGCAGGACGACGCTCAATGAACAAAGTCAAAATTCGAAGTTATCCACAGCCACATTAGGTAGCGCGGATAATTACGCGTCCCCGAACTACGGAAAATTCGCCTTTTACGAAATGCTTGAGCAGCTTTGCTCGTATTCGTAGGGATCAAAAAACCAATCGCCTTCTGACATTAGCGATTAGAACGAAAGACATATGGCTGCACCACTGAAGAACCTTGAGATTAACCAGATTATTCTCGACATCGCCGCGGAGATGGACGCTTTTCAAGTTAATGACTTGAAGCTTCGCCAGCTCGGCCGGGCGATAGAGAAGCAATGGGAGTCGAAATCTATTTCGCCTGCTGAGTTTCACATGGTTAAAGGTTTTCTAGCTGCAGCAAAACATGACCGGGCGTCGGCGATATCTGCTGTTAAGAATGCGCTTCAGCTCGCACCCCGCGATTCAGTGATTCAGGCAAACGCATTAAGCGTTTTCGCAATTTTCTGCTGCGTCTACGATGCTATCGAATTAATGGAACGTATGTTAACTGATCATCCTGACGATAAGTCATCATTGACTCATATTATTGTTCATGCGTGCGACTTTATACAATATCAGTTAGCAAGCCGCGCCCTGAAACGATACGATAATTTATCGAGCCAGGCAGTTTCGGAAGTAGGCCCAAGACGTTCACTCCTAATGTCTGCCCCCAAAATGGCTGAAGAACATAATTTCACTGATTCAGATATTGCTGACCTCATTCAGACGGCAGTCGAAGCTGTACGAGGCGAGGGATGTGAAGTTTTTCGAACGTCTCGAACGCACATTCGGGACGGCTCTCTCATCTATAATTTGCATGTCGATGCGGACACGATGGTGTGCGCTCACCTCAATTTCGATATCGCCGATGCGCTGGTCGAAAAATTTGAGGACACAAAGAACGGATTCATTACCATCTCGTGTAGACCGTTCAATGATATGAAGACAATGCGTCCTTTGGAAAAGGAAACAATATGAGCGTTTCTCATATTGATTTTGCTTCGTTTGCCGCTGGATTGGCGGACTCCTCCGCTGAGATCGATTGGCGGATGTGTGCTGGCCGTGCTTATTATGCCGCTTTTCACCGAGCACAACTGAGTATGCATATCTGCCCGGAAAATGATCATCTCCATTATGGAAGCCATGCCCGGGTTGTAGATCGCTTCATGCGACACAACACCAGAAAATCTAAATCAGTAGCATACGTGTTGCAGGCCATGAAAAAGGTTAGGTCTCTCGCAGATTATGAAGTTGATGATAATTTTTCTCAGTCAGAGGCGCAAAATCAGTTTGCAACGTATCAGGTTATGGTAGAGAAGTTAAACGATTTTGATGCTAGTAATGGGTCACTAGCCGCAAGAAGCTAACTTCCAAGTTTGATTATCTAAAAAGCCCGTCAGAGGGCTTTTTTTCGCCCTACCGATTTCGATCCTAACCGCGCCCGGCTTCTTCCCGTACTCGCGCCGGATCGTCACCGGCTCGAACTGGCTGTCGTTCACACCCAGGGCGTCGGCCACGCCGTCCAGCATCGGCTTGCACGCCGCCAGCAGGTTGTCGCGGTCGCGCGCGCGGCGGTCGGGCTGCACGAACGTGATCACCAGCGCCAACTCGGCGCCCGGCTCGAAGCCCTGGCCGGCGGCAGCGGCCCGGGTCAGCAGCGCGGCGCCAGCGCGGGCCGACTTGCGCAGCGCCACGGTCGAGGCCCAGTGCTTCCCCTTCGAGTTGTTCGGGTTTAGGCGCCGGTCGGGAAATGGCAGGGTCACCAGGATGGCCGGGCGCGTCATTCGAACCTCGGGCTGCTGCGACCACGGCCGGGCGCCGCCTGTGGTGGGCAGCCGCTCCAGGGCTCGAAGCGGCACGTCGCGCCCTCGAAGCGTAGCTGGATGTCGCCCAGCGCGCCGCTGCGCTGCTTGCGCACCAGCACCTCGGCAAAGCCACGCAGCTCGGTGTTCTCCGGCTCGTACATTTCAGGGCGGTGCACCAGCATGACGATGTCAGCGTCCTGCTCGATCTCGCCCGAGTCGCGCAGGTCGGAGAGCACAGGGCGCTTGTCGGGCCGCCCCTCGACCGCGCGATTGAGCTGGGCCAGCGCGATGATGGCCACGCCGAGTTCCTTGGCCAGCGCCTTCAGGCCGCGCGAATACGACCCGATCTGCTCGTGGCGCTTCTCGCCCTCCCCGCCGCTCATCAGGCCCAGGTAGTCCACGATGATGACGTCCAGGCCGTGGCGGCGCTTCCACGCCTTCGCCTTCATGCGCAGGTCGAGCAGTGAGATCGCCGGGGTGTCGTCGATGGCGAACCGCAGGCTGTCGAGCTTGATGCAGCCGGTGGTCACCCCGGGCCAGTCCTCGGCGCCGGACATGTCGCCCAGGATCGACGCCAGCGGCACGCGGCCGCGGTTGGAGAGCGCGCGCGCCGCGATCTCCTGGCTCTCCATTTCCATGCTGAAGTTGAGCACGCTGACGTCGGCAGCCATGTTCAGGCCGATATCGGACGTCAGCGCGGTCTTGCCCATCGACGGGCGGCCGGCGACGATGATCAGCTGGCCAGGACGCAGCCCGCCGTTGAACAGGCGATCAATCGGCGCGATCCCGGTGGGCATGGCGCCGCTCTCGCCCTCGGCCCGCTTCTCGATCTGTTCCAGCACGCCCTGCAAGACGTCGCGGATCATCCGTGGCTCGTTGCGCACGCGCCGCTCGGCCAGGCTGGTCACCATGGACTGCATCGCATCCAGGATCTCGTCGGCGGACTTGCCCTTCGTGTTCTGGGCCAGGCCGTTGATCGAGTCGGCCACGTGCATCACGCCGCGCAGCAGCGCCCGGTCGACCACGATGTCGACGTACCGGCTGACGTTGGCGGCGCTCGGCACGCTCTGCGACAGCTTGATGAGGTATCCGCCCAGGCCCTCGATGAACGAGCCGCCACGGGCCTGCAGCGCAGCCCAGACAGTCACCGGGTCGGCGGCCTGGCCCTGCTTGATCAGCGCCAGGATCTCGGTGTAGATCGCGCGGTGGTCGTCGCGCGTGAAGTGCTTCGCCTGCAGGTCGCCCAGCTTGTCGACGGCGTCGTTGACCTTGAGCAGCGCGCCGAGCACGGCCTGCTCGGCCTCGATTGACTGCGGGATGGGGTTGTGGTCTGCCATGTTGCTCATGCTGCTTTCTTTCCGTGTTGACCGCCGCTGATGTCGGCGAAGCCTTTGCGGCTGATGATCCAATCGAACCCTGCGCGCGGCGGAATGGCCGCGTTGTCGCGCACCCAGGGGAAGAACTTTTCGACGAAGCCCGGCTTCTGCGAGAACGTGACGAACTCCCTGATCGCCGCAGCGCGCGCCGGCACGAAGATCGACGTCGACACGTCGCCCAGCTGGGCGCCCAGCACGTCGTTGAAGGCGCTGATCACGGCGACCTCGTCGGCGCTGTACGTGGCCTGTACCTCGTCGAGCCAGCCGGCGGCATTGAGCCACGAGGCCGGGTAGGGAATGAACTTCGGATCGCTCCACTCGCCCGATGCCTTGACCTGCTCCAGGCTGGCCAGGATCTGCTCGAGCAGAGCGTCGTCGGGATTGAGCTTCGTGAACGCCTTGACGGCGTCGTTGCGCGATCGCTTCCGGGGATAGGCCTCGTAGAAGCGCTCGAACCTAGCCAGCACCTGGTCGGCTGTGCGGCGCTGAGGCTTGCCAGCTGGCGGAATGTCGCCCTCGCCGGTTTCGTTTTCGCCACGCTCGCCGACCGCCGGAGCGCAAGAACTTTTCTTTTGGTGGTTGTCTTTTGGAAGGTTGTCTTTTGTGTGTCCAGAGTCTGTCCTATCGACCTGTCCAGAGTCTGTCCTAGCAAAATCAGTTTTCTGTCCACCCTGTACAAAGTCTGTCCTATTAGGACAGGATTTGGACAGGACGGGCTCAAGCACGGCTGAGGTCAGATAGCAGGTCGAATTCCGCAGCAGGCTATCGCCAGCATGTTGGCGAATGAGTTCCACCTCTGCGATTTCGGCTTCCTGACGATTTTCAAAAATCTGAATTACCTCCTTGACGAGATCGCTCTTCGGGACGGTCGAAATCCAGTTGCCTGAACCTACATAACGATCCTGATTTGGATGGCATTTGCAGCTGCGGACTCCTATGTAGAATTCGCCAGTCGCTGGCAGCGTCACCCGGTAGACGTAATGTTTATCCGCCGTCTTCACGATGATTCGCTTCGGGGTTCCGTCGTCAGGCTTCTCGTCCGCGATCCAGTGACGGGAGTCTTTTTGGATAGATACGATGCTGCCGTGGACACCTGGCCGTTTGTTGATGACGTTCATGCGCGCCAGTTGATTCAGCACCTCGGTGACGTGCGTACGATTCATCGCGCAGATGCTTGCGATCTGAGAGGCGGACAGGTCGTCCTCCTTTTTGCTGTAACCATAGGTCTTGCGGATGATGGCCAGAACAACCTTCCACTGGTTCGCGGTTAGCCTGGCGGCCAGCAGCGCTTCCAACAAGTCGTTCGCGATCCGGACGTATCCGTCTTCAAGCTGGGGCGTGCTCATTTTTGGCCGTCACCTGGGCGGCCGGTGTCGGGCGCTTCTGCCCGCAGCGGGCCATGCCCGTAGACCCAGGCGACCTCGTCGACGTTCGCGTAATAGCCGCAGGCGCCGACGGGCGCCGGCTCAATCCAGCGCTGCCCGACGTCGGCGGCCGGCGCCAAGCGCCGCGCGCACGAGGTGCACGACACGAGGTCGGTACCTGGGCACTTGAGAAGGTATGCGCGCGCTGCTAACGGCGGGACATCGCCTGGCAGCGGCGCTGTGCCGCTTATGCGGGATGCGTCGGCCTGGCCGGCGCGTGTCGCGGTGGGGAATGCCATGCTGCTCTCCAAAATTTGGGCGTAAAGAGGCCCTACGCGCCAGAAAAGCGCGCTAGTGACAACTCTCGTAAATTCAGCGTTCGGTCGTTTGCTTATCAGCGCTCAACAGCAAGCTGACGATCTTTGGATTGGCCAGTCGCGAACGTGGGATGTGAAAATGAGCCTCGATCTCTGCGGCCCGCTCAAGCGGCACCCAGCCGCGTTGACACCATTTGTTCACAGCCTGTTGAGTCACTCCCAATCGGTCCGCTAGCCTCTGCTGAGTTCCCGCAGCCGTGATTGCATCTTCGATGCCAGTCAGTTGTTCCATACACGATTCCCCTCAAAGCTTGAGACCATATTACAAGTTATAAGTAGTTATAACAAGTGTATTTTAAAACCGATGAGTAGTGACAACAACGAATCTATGCTTTAAACTTCTTATCACAACTAAACGGTGGTGAAATGCAAACTTTAGGCAAAGCAATAAGGGTTCAACGGACACGACTGGGACTGAGCCAACAGGAACTCGCTCATCGGATAGGTGTATCCCAGGCAGCGGTTGGGCAGTGGGAACGTGACTTGGCAGTACCGAGAGGAAAGAGGCTAAATTCCTTGGCTCAGATCTTTGGAATGGATCCAGAAAAACTGATCGAACTGACTGAGATACCGGCGTCTGAACCGGAGCTTGAGGAATTACAACCGCAGAGGATGTTGCCTCCAACGGTGAAGGCAGTGCACGAACCGATCCATGAGGCAGCGGAGCAAAGGGCTCGTCATACAGCGTTTTCACAGGCTTTTTCGAAAGAACTCAGCGAACTACTCCAGACATTCGTCGGCTCGGTTCAGACACATGTACGAGTAAGCGGCCCGAACAAACGTGCTTGGCTGCTCGATATCGTTGCTGATGACTTCTGCTTACGCCTGGTTCATCCTATGAGCTATCGCGCTGCGTTAAATGGGCATCAGATTGCGTCTGCGTTGTGGAGTGCGGCTGTCATGAGGGCTTCTCTTGGAACTCAAATGAAGCAGATTGTGGTCGTCCGAGCACCGGAGACCACGCCTGGCTCTGCTGTTGCAAGCGACAATGCCTTTGCGCGTTCTGTGGTTATGCTTTACGTAGCTGATGCTGAGCTGCTTGGAATCAAGTTGTTTTTTGTTGAGACCCCGGAGCAGGCAGCCAAGTACATCGCCGACTTCCTCAGCACAAGTGAAATTGACGAGTATCCCGACCAATAGCTCGTCCGCCTTCTCTTACTAAAGCGCCTCACCGGCGCTTTTTTTTCGACTGCACGAAAACTATTGACAACTATTTTATTGTACTGATAAAGTAGTTTCAAGTAGTTGAAGCCTACTTACCAGAAACAAAAAAGCCACCCGGTGCGCTAACACCGGATGGCCCCTTACGCCCTTAAACTTTGGAGAAAGACAATGGCGAATCTTGATAGTAACACTAAGGAAACAGCAAGGGCAATGCCCCCAGCGGCAGTCCACCAGCCATTTTCGTGGTTCGGGCCGAAGGTACCTCAAAGTCGAGATCATCTGTTCGTCGGCGTGGTTTACGACATTTGCGAAGGCGCTCGCACCATCCTGCACATCGAGCAGCGAAATTCGAACAAAGTCCAGTTGAACGAACAGCCGCTGCTGAATGCCGAAGAAAGCGACCGTCTGCGCCTCCTCGCTATCGCAGCTCTGGGCTTGCTGAGCGATGCGGCATTTGAACGTATCGAAGAGATCAACGAGGCATCGCACGAGGGAGAACAAGCATGAGCAGCGCGAACCCTTTCTTCATTAACGGCGAGCGTGCACCTTACGAGCTGTGCGACCTGCTGGAAAAGCTGCCTGCTCGCTTCGAGTCGGCCAAACTGACGAGCGACGATCTGCAAGTCCTTGACGCTGCTGATGCACATGCAGCCAATTACAACCATGCGTTGATCGACGGAATTGATGCGATCGGTCGACTGCTGTTCATTGCAAGCACGAACACCGGTGACGAAGTCAACAGCGACCTGATCTCGAAGACTGGACATCTGCTTTCGGCGATGGCAGTTCAGGCGCAGTACCTGGGGGAACTTCAATCGTCGATTCGCTTTACGCTGAGCAAGCAAGGAGACAGGGCATGAGCTCCCTCGAAAAAAGGACCCCAACGATGTCCAGCCTCGAGATCGTTGACGTGATCAACGAGGAGCGGAAGGCTGAGGCAGCTGGCGGCGATTTCACCGTGCTCCGTCATGACCACTTCATGGCTAAGATCGAGAAGCATCCTGGTATCGACGCCCCAAATTTTCGGGGCGTCTACCTCGGCGGCAACGGGCAGGAGCGGCCTTGCTACCATCTGCCGAAACGTGAGGCAGAGTTGATGGTGATGAGCGAATCGCTCAAGGTGCAGACGCGCGTCTATGACCGGCTGGCAGCACTTGAGTCCGGCACGCTGCCGCACTCTGCTCAGCGCAAGGTTGGTGTCGACCCCGCCCTCTCAGCATTCCGCATGTCCCGGGCAATCGCCAGCAACGCAAAGACGGCCGAATCGATTTGCGCCCTCTTCCCGAGCTTAGGCCAGGCCGCGAAACAGACCATCTACGCCAAGCTGGTGAACGCCGCCGCCGGCCAGGACGTGGTGCCGTTACCTACCGTGGAGAACCTCCTGAGTGCGACGGAGGTTGGCGCCAAGTTCAACGTCAGCGCCAATGCGGTCGGCAAGATCGCGAACGCACACGGACTCAAGGTCGGTCTGTACGGGGAGTTCGTCATGGACAAGTCGCAGCATTCAAATAAACAGATGCCGAGCTTCCGGTATAACGCCGCCGGCGTGGCGCGCATCGGCGAGCTGCTGCGCGCGAATGCGCCACCGCAGCAGCAAGGCGCGCTTCCCCTTGCCGACTCGAACGGAGGTGCGCAATGACCGGCTACACCGTCCACCGCACCACTGCGCCGGCACTCGTCCGCCTGGCGCGCAGCAAGTCGGCCGCCGAGGCCGGGTTCGTTACTCTGATCTTGCTGGCCGGCCTCGCGCTGGACGGCCTGGCCGGGATCGTCCTGACCGTACTGGAGAACTTCACGAAATGAACAAGCACATGACCGACTTCATCGAAACGCCATCGGATGGCCCCTCGTACTGTGAACCGGAGCCGTTCGAAGGAATTGAGGTTGAACGCCAAAAGTTCGAAGCGTGGGCAATCGGCAAAAGCGGCCCTTGGCTGCCAGGCGCGCTCGCGCGGGACGAGTTCGGCTATTTGTCGACAGAGGTGCGCGCGCACTGGAGCCTGTGGGCAGCCTTCGTCAGGAGCCGTGAGGGCATCAGCCCGGAGCAGGAGTCGGCGCTGCCGAAGACCGGTGTCAAAGTGTCTGAGATCACTGCGGTGCAGCGCGATCTGGCGCGCCACGCCGCCGGCGGGAACATCGACGTGGCCACCACCTGCGTACAGGCCCAGGCCGTCATCGAAGGCCTGCTGTCTGGACTCGACGCGGGGCAACTGGCATGAGCGCGCTCGACCTTTTCCAGGGTGGGCGCGAGGGTGGCCACCTGATGCACGCACATTCGCCGGAAACCCGCATGGACACTGGCCCAGCGCCCGGCCTAGTGGTGGGCACGAACACTAGCGCCGTCACCCAGATCGCCGAGGATCTGCGCAGGGCCAGCGCCAGCGCCAAGGCCCAAGGCGACCCAGGCAAGCTGATCGTGATGGGCGGCAGGCAGTTCAACGCGCAGGCGCTGCTCGACCCGCAGCATGACGCCGCGCGCTACCGCTGGCTGCGCGACAAGGCCGACGGCATGCTTGGCGTGGCTGCGCCCATGGTGGCCAGCCTGGACCAGGCAGGCCGCGTCACCACCCTGCTCGACGGAGACGACCTCGACGCCGCGGTCGACATGGCGATGGCGGCGCCGGCCGAGAAGCGCCAACGAAAAACGAAACGTGTAGGGGCTGACAAATGAACGCACCGAAAAAATTCCTGCGCCTGCCGGCCGTCATCGAACTGGTCGGGATCAAGCGCACCGTGATCTACGAACGCATCAAGGCCGGCACCTTCCCTAAGCCCGTCCAGATCGGCCCGCGCGCGGTCGCCTGGGACGAGCAGGAGCTGGCGCAGTGGCAGGAAAATCTGCCGCGCGGCGTCAAAAACCAGGCCGTTTAGGTGTGTGGGTAGGAGTGTGGGTAGGGGCAAAAAGAAAAGCCCCTTCATAGGGGCTTTAGGGCATTTTTGGCGGAGAGAGGGGGATTCGAACCCCCGGTAGGCTATGAACCTACACACGCTTTCCAGGCGTGCGACTTAAACCACTCATCCATCTCTCCTGATGGGTTCCGCGCATGCGTTCACGCGAAGCCGC
>Ga0308160_10000913_pt1 | contig 46719 bp, 76 predicted proteins | sample PhyFR1_FD_201036 | JGI IMG/M metagenome (GOLD analysis project Ga0308160, IMG submission 201036) | Phyllosphere microbial communities from UC Gill Tract Community Farm, Albany, California, United States - DLSLF.R1 | ecosystem: Host-associated > Plants > Phyllosphere > Unclassified | place: USA...
ATGACGGTCGGGGGCAGGAAGCGCGCGCGCGTGTTCGGAGGGAGAATCTCGTTCGAGCGCGGCGGGCGGATCGGAGGGGCCGGGCAAGTGCCGCTGCTGCTGCTGTGGGCGGACTGAGAGTCGTGCGAGGCAAGCTGTCGGGCAGCAAGGAAAGATGGCAATCCTGTCCGCTCTTCCCATCTGCTTCTTTTGAAGGGCCCGGCGAATGCGAGTGCCCCGCACTCTCGAGACCGCTCAACCGGGCCGAGGGATGATTATGCGTTTTCCAGCCCACGGCTTTTCCCGAGTTCTTGTCGTTCGGAGCGTCAGCCCGCCTGCGTCGTCGTCCTTTCAGGCGAGCTATCGATCGCACCTGCGCCCCGCGAACGACCTGCCGGTCCGGGCCGAGAGCCCTGTGTCGGAGGAGCGCACAGCGCAGGCAGCAGCGCTCGTCAGACGAGCGTACGTACGCACATCGAACGCACCGCGCTCGTCAAAAGCACCACAGGGCGCTAGATGAAGCGACGTCGGTCTTTCCGTCAAGAGAACAGTGAGTCGTCCGTTGGCTGCCAGCGTGCCCGCACTGACTTTAGATCATGAAAATCTCTGCCGCACCCATCTAGCGCAAGGGTGTCGCCACGCGATAAAGGGCTGTGCGATCGAGCAGTACATGTGAGAGGGACTGGTACAGAGGAAGGGGACAAGGGCCGGAGACGTGACGAAGAAGGCTGCCTCAGCTCTGGGCGAGGAAGCCGCTGAGGGCGCCGCCGACGTTTGTCGTGTCGATGAGGAACGTGTCGTGGCCCCAGACGCCGCCAAGCTCAAAGTACGAGACGTTGCCGTTGCCGGCCATGCGAAGCGCCTCGGCAAAGTCGCGCTGCTGGTCGACGGGAAAGAGGATGTCGGACTGGACGCCGAGGACGAGCGTTGGGATGTCGCGCAGGTTGGCGAGGCCCTTTGCGAGGTCGTCGAGGAAGGGCGCGTGCGATGTGATGAGGTGCTGGCGAGGGGCCGGCCGGGCCGGTTCGACGGCGCTTGCCACGACCGTCGGCGCAGGACCGCTCGGCGGCGGCGGCGGCGGGTAGAGCTCGTCAAAGTGCTTTCGCCGCTGGGCGAGCGGCTCGAGTGCCGAGGCCGTCATGTCAAAGAGGTCCATCGCCTTGGAGACGTAGATGAACGAGTTGGCGTCGTACTTGAGGCACCACTGCTCGCCCTGGTGGTCCAGGTACGTCTCGATCAAAAAGTCGGGGCAGAGCGCCGGCGGCTTGAGCGAGGGCGAGCCGTCGGCCTCGAGCTCCTGCGACCGCATCCGCCGGCCGAAGCGCTGCTCCCATTCGGGTCCTGACCGGTACGTGATCGTCGCGATCTCTAAAGCAGGAATTGGCAGAGCTGAGTGGTCAGCTCGCTGTGCTCTGCCAAGTCGACTGAGGCGGGACGCACGGCGAGCGAGCTTCATGCCGGCGTGCGGCGGCAGAGCGTCGTAGTAGAAGCCCCGGTTCCAGTTGGGATCGGCCATGAGCACTGAAGGGGAGCGAAAGCAGCGTCAGCAATCCTGTCTGGCGATGATCTCGCCATCGCGAATGTGCCGACACGCACCACTCCGCTGCGCGAACCGAAGCGCGACACCCGTCAAGCCCGACCGCGCGGTGCCCGATATCGATGCCAGTTTACCGACCTGCAACGAGACGGGAGTGGTAAGTCGGCCGCACGGAAAGAGAGGGGGAAAGGGGGTTAGGCAGTCGCAGTCCGATTCGACGCACCCGCTCCGGATAGAGGTGGCCAGACGCGATCGAGAGCATGCCGCCCATGCTCGCGCCGACCGAGGCGTAGAGCCGGTCGATGCCGAGGTTGTCGAGCACCTTGAACGAAGCGTTGACCATGTCGAAGATTGAGATGACGGGGAAGCGGCTCGCCCAGCGCTCGACGCCCTCGCCCTCGATGCCGCTCCCGGCGGGGATGACGCTCGCCGGGCCGGTCGAGCCGTAACAGCCGCCGAGGGCATTGCAGCAGACGACAAAGTACTTGTTGGTGTCGAGCGCCTTGCCCGGGCCGATAAACTTCTCCCACCAGCCCGGAGCCGGGTTGGCCTCGGTCGCAGCCGCGTGCGACGAAGCCGACAGGCCGGTGTGAAGCAGGATCGCGTTCGACCGGTCGGCGTTGAGCGTGCCCCAGGTCTCGTACGCGATCGTAAAGGACGGCAGCGGCGGCGCGTACGTCAGCGGCAGCGGGCCGTCGTGCGTGTAGGTCTGATACATGGACGGCGTCGGCGCCTGGAAGGTGGTGTTAGCCCGGTGCGGCAAGGCACGCGCGACAAGACCCGGGCGATCGACGTACAGAGTACGACGGCTCCTCGCCCTTAGGGTCCTCCTGAACCTCGAGTTCCGGAAAGCTCGACGCGAGCGGCTCGCGCCGCCGGCGAAGCGGCGTCCCCCTGGCCTCGGCCTGCTGGACGAGACGCGACTCGCGCTGCTCGTGGGCGTCGATGCAAGGGAATGACGGGTTGAAGCGTGTGTATGTCGACGAGGCCGCCGACGCCGAAGAAGCGGGAAGGATCGTCGAGGACGACGAAGCGACCGGCTGCTGGTGGGCGACTGAGGCGGTGGCGGTGGCGGCAGCAGCGAACGACCGAGCCGAGGACGACGTCGCCAGCTGCTTCAACGCCGGGACGGCCAGCCGACGACGGCTCTGGCGCAGGGACGACTGCATGGCGGGCTGGAGGAGAGGAGGGAGAGACTGCCGCGTGACCGAGGCGGCGGGAAAGGGACCGGCTGCGAGCGACGGAGAGGGACGCGGGCGAGAGCGAGCTGTCGTTGCGATGGGGGACAGCGACGGGGCAAGGCGAGCGAAGGCGTGCAGAGGACGGGGGCGAGCGAGGCGAGCGGGCGAGCTGACCTGAAGGTGCCCGCCGCTTCGTGAGCAACGTCGTCGATCGCCTCCACTCAGCACGACATTCGGGTCAGACGCCAGGCTAGGTTTCGAGGCTGGCAGCTCGGAGGCAAGCCGGGGCCAGAATTCGACGCTGCGCCCGGCTCGAGCCGAACCTCGCCTCGCCTTGCCTCGCCTCGCGTCCGTACACCCTCCTACGCCCTCTCCCCGATACAGCAGCCTTCACTACCGACGACCTGCTCCGGCATCCCACGTCCCACTCAGCCGCCGTTTCCTTGCCTCTGCTCGTCCTACCGTCCGCTCCTCATGTCGACCGCTTCGTCGGCCAAGCTCATCGGCTCCCTCCTCTTCTGCCCCGTCTGCTCGACCCTGCTGGATCTGCCCGGCGACAAGGACGTCATCGTCTGCGAGCAGTGCAGTCACGAGGAGCCCGCCCAGTGTGCGTACTCACCGCTTCTGTATGCTCGGTCTGTCTTAGTCGCCAGGTCTGACCTCGCCTTGCCGCCGGACGCCCTCCGCCTGCCCGCACTGCCGCCTGCTCAGCGTACGAGAACCTCGGCGTCAAGACGTACTCGAACCCGTCCGCGTTCCCATCGGCGCTCAAGGCCAAACGAGCGCTCGTAGTCAAGGCCGAGGACGAGGAGCAGGAGAGCGCACTCCCCGTCGTGCGTGCCCGTTCTTTCCTCCCCTCCTCGCCGTTGTGTGTCGGCCGTTCCAGCATCCGTGCGGCATGCCGGCACGATGCGGTCCTCCTGTTATACTGAAGTTGACTCCCCGTCCCTGCCCTACAACCTCTGTTCTCCGCCGCATCACAGGTCGACGAGAAGTGCGAGAACTGCGGCCACATCGGCCTCTCGTACAAGGACCTCCAGCTACGGTCGGCCGACGAGGGTTCGACAACCTTCTACACGGTCCGTCCTGCCGCCTTTGCGTCTCTTGCCTAAGCCGTCGCTCCGCTGCAGGCAGCGTATACGTCGCCCCCTCGGCTGCTCGCAGTCAAGCTGCGAGCCCGCCTATTCGTTGGCCCGTCGTGCCTCTGGCTGACCCTGCGTCCTCCTGCCGCCGATAGTGCCTCGGCTGCGGCCACCGGAGTCGACTCAACAACTAGACTGGCAGACAAGTCATTCAGGACCAGAGAGGGCTCGCTTTCCTGGAGAGCGACGCAGGATCCCATGTTGTACCGATCATCCTTCGCCGAGCTTGCGGCTCTGTCCAACGCACGGCGACGTGCGCGCCACTCGTGCAAAGGCTAGACAGGTGTTGCATAGGCGTACAAGCGCTCGAGGGCGAGGCGGTGAAGCAGGGGTGAGGCGTTCAAAGGGCGAGATGGTGTGTAGAGCGAGAAGAGTAGGGCAGAGAGCCAGCGGGACGTCGACGGACGGCTTGCGCCAGGCGGAGTAGTCGTCCACAGAGGTCGCAGGGGTCAATTGGCCACCTGTACCTCTCTTGTTGAGGTCCGGGAGATGTGTCGGCGCTCGGCCTGAGCGCTGAAGCCAACGTTTGTTGCAACGTGAGGCTCGGTCGGCCGGCGGTACGTAGCTATAGCGACGTCTTCGCCGATCCGGGGCCGTCGATGCCCGCTGGCGGGGCGATGAGTGGGTTCTCCTCGCGCGCCTGCGTCAGAAGCGGCAGCAGGTCCTTCTTCTTAACGGCCTTCTGTATAAGAGAAGGGAGAGGGGCCCGCGTAGGGTCGGTCGTCAGCGCCGCTCATCAGCCGTGCGTTCCGTGCCGACCCGGCAACCGAGGTCGCGTAGCCAGCTGGTCACCTCGCTTAAGACCCGTGCAAGACGCAAGCCCTCGAGGGAACAAATAGACGTACCCAGACGCAGCTGCTGTACTCGCGCCAGCTCTCGCCGCAGAGGCTCTCGTACTCAGCCGCCTTGGCCTTTGCCCGTGCCTGCTGCTCGGCCGGCGAGCTCGCGGCGCCGCCCGCCGGCGGCTCGAGGTAGCCCTCGATCCACTTGATGAAGCAGGCATCGTAGCGGTGCTTGAGCAGGTTGCAGGCGGGATCGACTGCGTGATAAGCAGAAGGGAGACCGCATCAGTAGCGAGGATCGTGACTGGTCTGGCTTCAGCGGAAGGGCACGAACTCGAGCTGAGCGACCGAGCGAGGTAAGAAGGGAGAGCGAAGACGCTGGTCAGTCGACCGGGGGCCGGGCAGTCGCTGTAAATGGCCGACGTACTCCATTCTGGCCGGGCCGTGAGCTGCGGTCGCTGAGCAGGGAGGTCTGGACTAGGCTGAGGAAGTCGGAAGGGTAGGTAGGGGGGCTGACAGCTGAAGGTGAGAGACGGTCGGTCGGCGATTGCCGGGCGCAGGCTTAAGCAAACCACAATACAGTCGTAATGGAGCTTGATCAACCCCAGCCGGGCGTCAACAGCGCGCGACTGACTTCGTCCCCTAGCGGCGTAGCTCCCTCTCTCGCCCACCCACACACTTCGTACCCACTCGCTCTCTCCGGGACCCTACTGCCCTCTCAACCGCAGGTTCACTTCGCTCTTGTCTGCCTCGTCTGCACGACACTCGTGATCCTCCTCGGATCGGCGCCCCCGAGCGACCTCTCGGCGGCGGGCTCGAGCGCATCCCAGCCTCTCCACCCTCGCACATACCACCCGATCCGACCATCGCCGGACCTCTAGGCTGAGCTCCCGCCTGGACGCCGTCTCGCATGCGAGCCTTCTTTGCTCGCCTCGGTGCTGGACCGCCCGGGTCGGGCCACTCCAAAGGCAAGGACGGCAAGGCTCGCCCAGTCGTCCAGGAGAAGGTCCGTGACGCACAGGGCGGCGCAGGCGCCCCTCAGCTCGCTTCCCCGGCCGGCCTCTCCTCGCCTGTCCTAGCCCATACGTCGGCGGTCCAACCCGTCCCGCGGAAGGCAACGCTCCTGCCACCGCTCCCTCTGCCAGACAGCAGCCCGCTCGGATCGCCACTGGACGTCTCACTGCTTGCCGTGGCTTCGAGCGAGGCTTCGAGCCCTCCGGCACCCGCTGCGCCGCTTCCTCGTCTGACTTTACCCGGCTCGGCCACGACGAGTCGTCCCAAAACGAGCAACGACGGCTCAACTGTAGAGTCACCGTCAGATCCGATCGCTGCTCGCCCGAGGACAGGTGTGGCAGGCTTGGCGATCGCAGCACTTGCCGAGCCGGATGCAAGCTCGGCGACCCCGCGCGGGCCGCTTCCCCCTCCTGCCGGTGAGAGCCGCAAGGTCGAGAAGACAGTTGCTTTCAAGAGATCGACGACGCCAGAGCCCGTCTTCGCACTGACAGGCGAGCCTGTTATTCCGTTACCGCCACCGGCCAGCGAGCGCCAGCGCACTTCACCTGCCCCACCGCCGACGCCGACTCTTGGGCTGCCGGCGGCGACAACCGGAGGCCGCCCGAAACCCGAGCCCGCCGTTGGTCGCACACGCGCCTCGTCTGCTAGGCCGGCCGACAGCGGCCACAAGATGCCGTCAGCATCGACCTTGCGTGCTAAGAAGGGCTCGACACCGACGCTTGCCGGCGCGTCGAGCTCATCATTGCAGGCCGTTGCGTCGCGCACGTCTTCCTATGCTGCACCACCACCGACGGCACGGTCGCTCTCGGCTCAGACCACCAGCACCCAAACGACACGCCTTCGACGTCCAGAGCTTGGTCGTCCGCTGAGCGCCATGTCTGGCGCGTCGGCCCTGACGGCGACGACCGGCTGCGGCGGCGGCAGCAGCTACATCGGCTCGCACAGCAACTGGAGCCAGTGGGCCGACGAGGACTTGCTCATGAACCTGGGCCCGCGCGAACGGACGCGGCAAGAGGTCCTGTGGGAGATTGTTTCGAGCGAGGAACGGTATGTTTTGCTTATCCCCTGGTTCGTCCTCGGCCGCATGCTGACCTCCAAAATGCTCGCAACCCCCCCCCCCATCCCTTTAGCTACGTTGTCGACCTGCAAAACCTCGTCTCCACCTTCATCTCGTCCCTCTTACCGTCGCCGGCGGTCGGCTCGCCAACACTTGACGAGTGGACACCGCCGCTCGGCTCGCTGTCGTCGGCGACGTCGACGACCTGGTCGAGTCCTGGGAGCTCGGGGGCTGCCTCTGCTGCCGCCGACGCGTCGCCCAAGGCGGCGGCGGCCCACAACCTTCCTGCCGAAGCAACCGACTTGCTGCCGATCGCTTCCCGCTTTCAGCAATCAACCTTCCTCGACCGCCACAACTTGGGCCGGAGCAGCGACGGCGGTAGTGGCGCAGACTCGCCAGCACCGGCTTTTGGCACGCACGAGTTTGACTCCTTTACGATTACGAGCTCGAAGCCCTTCCTCTACGACACGCTGCACCGACCGCACCCGCTCGGCCAGCTGAAGCCGATCGAGGTCCCGTTTCCGGATGCGCCTCTCCCCAGCGGCGACCGTAGGGCGGCACCGGCACTGCGCTCGCATCAGTCGTTGCCTCCACCGACCCGCTCGAGCGTCCGTCCGGCATCGTCGTATCATCCGGAGCCGCAGCGGCGCTTAGTTTCGGCCGATACAGCTTGGAGCCAGGCCAAGCAGAAGCCGCTCCCGGCCTTCCTGCCGGCTCCTCCGGCCCCGCCCGCGCCGACCGCGACGGCGATCGCTGCAGCGACACATGCGGATGTGCTCGGTCTTCCTGAGGAGCTGCGAACGCTCCTCGAGGTCCTCCGTGACGGCATCCTACCCGGTCACCTCGCGCTCAGTCGCGCGCTTCGGACGAGACACGAGGAGCAATTTCCGCTCGTCCGCTCGCTCGCAGACGTTTTCAACACGCACGTGAGTGCGCGAGCTGTCCTCTGCTCCTCGAAACGAACAGAAGCTGACCTGCTCTGCCTACAGTCCTACGTCTTACGCGAGTACAATACGTGCGTCCGCTCCCTCCCTCTGTCACCCGCGTCAAGGCTCATCCAACTAACGCCCGCTCCGCCCACACAGCTATGTCCTCCATCTCTCGGACGCGCTCGGTATCGTGGATTCAGCGCTCACCTCTGGTGCTGGCACCGGTAGCAAGAAGGCCTCCAAGAGGACGGCCGAAGACGGCGAAGTCGCGCGGCTGCGCAGAGTCTTCCAGGTTGGTCGATCGCGATGCTCTGTCAACCGCGCTACCTCCCCCCCTCTCTTTTTTCCGTGAACTGACGCTCATCCCCTTCCTCTCAGGAACTCGACGAGCTGGCGGCCGACAAGGGCGAAAGCGGCCTCGCCATATCGCTGTCCAAGCCGTTCCAACGGCTCCTCAAGTACCCGCTACTGTTGCAAAACCTCCTCTTTGTAAGCGATCCTCCACCTTTCCCGAGACGCCCTTTTTGTCACTCTACGCTGACTTGTACCCGTTTTGCAGCACACCGATCCTTCGACGAAGGAGTACGAGGCGACGCTCGGAATGGTCGAGGACGTCGAGGTCATCATCCGCTCCATTGAGGATGAAAAGACGGCGGTCGACGACCGGATCCGGACCCGCGACGCAATCGCCCGAATCGACGGCCTAGAGCGCGAGAAGGCAAGCACGCTGGCGCTCCCATTTCCTGTCTCGCTCTCCTGTCTGACGACTTGCCTTAATCACCCAGATGCTTATGGCACCGGCACCAAGCCGGCTCCTGCGGGAGGAATTTCCGATGGGGCCTGACGGAGCCCGACTGACGGCACCGGCTGCCGCTCGCCGACAACTCCCGGCGAAGCAGAAGGAGAAGAAGGTCTCGCGCCGCTTGAGCGACATCCTGAAGCCGACGGCAAGTGCGCCCTCGGACCTGTGGATTGTGTGCGTCGCTGGCCGTACTCGACCTGTCCTTTTCGCCTCGTTCTGACGGCTCGTGTCGACCCGCACAGACGCTTTTCGGACGTCTCGCTTCTTTGCCAACGCACAGGCACGACAACCCTGCCACTCGCCGCGACGGCTACACGCTCGGCGTCGCTTCCCGACCTGCACGGCAAGGCCAAGTTTGCGACCGTTAGCGGTCGTCGACTCCAGCAGCAGGCCCGCAACCTCTACAAAGTGCGTCCACTCGCAGAATGCCGATCGACGATGTGTAGGAGGGGCAACTGGTCTGACTTCTCCGCGACAGCTCGTGCGAGTGCACGAGTGGGCCCCACCAGACGAGCAAAGCTCCCCCAGCCAGAGCTCGGTCGATGAGTGCGTGCAGCGCCGTCAACTCTAGCGAGAACTTCTCCAGCTAACGTTCTCCTAACATTGATGACCGCGCCATCAGCGCCACTATCGGCCGCGCGACCGGGCCGAAGCGGCGGCCTTCGGCGCCGCCAGAGCAACCCGTCGTCGACGAGGATGCCGAGCCCGACAGCGACGACTCATTCGACGCCAAGAGCCGCATGTCGTTCAACTATCAGTCCGTCCCCATCTTCCTAGTCTGTGAAGTTTATGCGGAAGCTTTGGCTGACGGGCAACTCCCGATGATCAGGGCCGGCGACGTGGTTGAGCCCGCTCCGCCCTTGCCGACCGCCCGGGCAACGGCCGTCTCTGCTCGGCGTACCGGTGCAGCTTCGAGCCTGTCTCAGGCTTCCAAGGTCGGCGCCGCCGTGACCACAGACGCTGCCAGACGCTCGTCGGGCCAGGACAAGTTTGGATCGCGACTGCGGTCGCCCGAGCCGCCGCCCGCGGCGCCCGCCGGTGCTCGCGTCCCAAGTCGTACTCAAGCCGCTGCGACGACCACGACAACGAAGCGAGCCTCGACACCTGCCGCTCGACCGTTCGTCCCTCATGAGTGCGCGTCCTTGATCTATCGTACGCTCGCTGACGCCGACTCTCTTCCCAGCGCCTGGAACTCGAATGTCACTGCCGCACCGGTCAAGCCGCGCACGCCGTCGGCAAGCAACCTCAAGCCGGCTGGTCCCGCCTCGTCGGCAAAGAAGTCGCCAACGCCGTCCGAGGACATCGCCTCGCTCTACCGTTCGTCGCGCAAGGCTGCGTAAGGTCATCATCGCCACGTTCTCCCCCATCACTCCCGACTCTGCACCCACCGCTGAATTACAAGACCTCACATGAGGCCCACTTCCCTTCTCACGATTCACCCTCCCTCTTTCTGCATTGTTCCCCGTCCGTTTGACAACATCGTTTGTAACGACCGCTACCTCTGCCTTGCCCTCAACGATACCCCCCTTTGCCCCTGCATCTCGCGGTTCGCCGCACCATCGCACCTGCCCTCCCGCACCTTTTGACGACACCCCAACGACCCTGCATGGAAACGTTCCCCTCTTCCTCTGCCACGGCTTCTGCTTCTTGCGAGGGGGTCCTTTCCTTGCAATGAACCGCGGTGCTCTTGCCGGCCTCAGTCGCGTCTCCAGAACGCTGTCAACCGCGGGCTTTCCCCCCTTCGGGTCGCGCCGCCGCACCCGGCCGAGCCCCTGCGTCACCGACGGCCGCCGCTTCGGCTCACCACGAGCCCTGCTGGCTCCCTCCGAAACGACGACCAACGTCTCTCGCTCTCTCTCTCTCTTCCTCTCTTCTTCCCTCCCCCGACCGACCTTCCCCCAACAATGCTCTACGCCTTCGCGCGCTTCTACAACTCGAGCTTTGAGCGCGCGCCGGGCCTCACGCTCGCCCTCACCAACGGCGCGCTCTCGGGCGTCGCAGACGTCGTCGTTCGTCCCGACCGCGCCCTATCAGCTCGCCGCGCTCATAGCGCGTTGGTTCACCCGGATACTGACGACCGAAGCTCCTCTATCCAGGCCCAGTCGACCCAAATTTTTGTGAGTCTGCCGGCTTCCTGATCGGAGCTTGAGAGAGCGCAGCGCCCTCGCAGCCGCGGCCATTGACGTCCCTCTGCGCGCGCCCCCTTCCGACGCTCTCTCTCGACATCGCTTCAGTTCCTCGAGGATGCGGCTGCTGGTGGTAGTCGGACGCCTTACGATCCGGCACGAACGCTGCGTTTTGTCGCCTTCGGTGTCGGCATGGGACCGATCAGTGCGTCTCTTCTGGTCTCGGACAGGCGACGATTGGCTCGAGCTGATGCACCGCTCACCCGTCCACCAGTCGGCCGGTGGAACAACGTAAGCGCTGGGTCATCAGCTCAGCTGTCCCGTGGAGGGATGAGCTCTGACGCTTCCGTACCCCTTGCAGATCCTCGAGCGCCACTTCCCCCTGCGTGCGGCCGCCCGGTCGCTGAATCCGTCCCCTGCGGTGCCCTCACGCGCGGCGGCCGCCCGGGCAGGCGTCGCCGTCCAGCCAGCAGCGGCCGCAGCCCAGCCCAAGGTGTCGCTGGCGGCACTCGGCAAGCGTGTCCTCGCCGACCAGGTGGTCATGGCGCCCTTTGGCCTCGTGCTGTTCATCGGGAGCATGGGCATCATGGAGGGCCGGACGACGCAGGACCTGAAGGAGAAGTACCAGGACGTGCGTCTTTTCGTACAAACGTCAGCATCGCATAGGCAGCCGGTCGCTGACGCTTTGCTTCCTGACCGGTTGCACAACCCTCTTCTAGATGTTTGTCCCGGCCATCCTCGCCAACTGGACCGTCTGGCCGTTCATCCAGCTCGTCAACTTTCGCTTCATGCCGCTTGCCTACCGCGTACGTTGCGCCTCTCCAGTTGACGACTTCATCTCTGACGTTGGATCTCCGACCATACCCTCTGGACTCGCAGGTGCCGTTCCAAAGCTCGTGCGGCGTCCTCTGGACGCTCTACCTATCGATCCTCAACTCGAACAAAGGTGGCGCGAAGGCCGAGTAGGGCCTCCACCCTCTCCCGCTCCCGTCACCCTCGCACTGTACACCTTAGATGCCATGACCTGCTCGCAAGATCAGAGGCATTGTGTTTGCGGTAGCCGTGTCAATTTCAGAAGGCGCAGACGGGCGTCTGCTCGACGTGTGTCTAGAGCGAGACCGCGAGGAAGGCGGGATGGCAGAAGAGAAGAACGGAAGGCGTGCAAATCCGCAAGAGCGAAAGCGTGCGAAGAAAGGAGTGCGGAAAGAAGCGAGCGGAAGGAGAGCTAGTCGAGCGGTGTGCTGGCCGAGGAGAGCGAGATGAGTCCGTCGGTGTAAAGAAGGAATGTAAGACGCTCAGAGAGCGCTGCCTGCTCAGATGAGGAGCGCGACACCAGCGGCAAGGACACCAGCCCAGGCGGAGCCGGCGACGGCGACCTGCGCGAAGCCGGCGCTGCCGGGCGAGGTGGCGGCGGCCGAGGACTGGGCGGCCTGGGCGCCAGATGCAACCGAGCTGGCGGCACCGGCGGCGCCGGACGAGGCGCGGGCGGCACCGGACGAGGCGCTGGCGACGGCACCCGAGGTCGACGAGGCGCCGGGGAGGGCCTGGCTGCCAGTTACCTCGCCCGAGGTCGTCGTCGAGTTGCCAAAGATGAAGTTCTGGGCCGTCTCGAGGTACGACTCGCCAATCGACCGGCCGTGGCACTCCTGGACCGACTTGAGCGAGAGGGTGGGGTTGGTGCGCGAGAGGGCGTTGGGCAGGATGTGGTAGACGGCGAGGTCGACCGTGGTCGGGTAAAGGTCTTTGAGCCAAGAGTGCGAGAAGGAGAATCAGGATCGACGCGAACGTGAGATCAAGAGCAAAGTTGGTGACGTACCGTGCTCGAGCGAGATGAAGCCGTTGTCGATCTTGTTGAGGTTGGTGTCAAGGAAGGCCGTCCACTGCGAGAAGGCCTCGGTCGCGTTCATGAGGCCGGCCGCGACGTCAAAATCCTGGGTGTCGAACAGGAGCTCATTGTTGTCGCCGACGCCGGTCCACATGACGGCCTGGAGGTTCATCTGGGCGGCGATGGCGCGGACACGGTTGTCGATGTCTCCCTCTGCATTGCGGAAAGGGTTGCGAAGCGGCGTCAGGAGCCTAATCCGAGGAGGCAAAGGCAATCAAGCTAGGGTCACGCACGAGGGGGGCGGAAGGTGAGGGTGGTAACGCCGGTGATGTCCTTGATGAGCTTGCGGGTCCAGCCGAGCTCGGCGACGATCTGCTCGTTCGTGAGCGTCGTCAGGGGCGGGTGGGACCAGGTGTGGCCGCCGAGCTCATGACCGTCAATGTGCTCCTGGCGGAGGATGTCGGGCTGGCCAAGCGCGCGCGAGCCAATGACATAGAAAGTAGCCTTGAGGTTGTTGTCGCCGAGGTAGTCGAGCAGGATAGGCGTGTTGACCGAGGGTCCATCGTCGAAGGTCAGGCCCCAGGTGTCCTTCTCGGAGCACTCGACAATGTCGGTCTTGTCCGTGCACTGGCCCTGTAGAGCGGGATGGGGAGAGGTCAGCCTTGACATGTCTATGACCATGGCAAGAAGTAACGAAAGGGACGAACACATGACCACCAGCTGAAAGAGACGACGTTAAGTAGTCAAAGTCAGCGCCTTTGATCTTCATCGGGCGCTGCGACGCGCAGCAGACAAAGAGCAGCAGACGCACCAGCGGCTCTTGTCGGCCGCGCCGGCGGCGTTGACGGTGCAGAGGCTCTCACCAGAGTTGGCGACGTTGGGCGAGTAGCTCGGGACCTGCGTGGTGAGAAGGGAGCACGGCGGTCAATTGATCTGCCGAGTCGACCCGCGGGACTGAAAGATAACGACGACTGACCTTGGTCCAGTCGATGGCGGCGACCCAAGCCTTGACCTCATCAGAGTCGGTCGGCGGGGTGACGTCCATGGTCGGGTACGCGCCCGGGGTGTACGACCCTGCAGAAGTTGAAAAAGGATGGGGAGAGGTCAGGGCTGTGACCGAGAGGACAAGCCTGCCGCTCGGAATAGCAAACGAGGGGCCTGCGCCCGCGCCGCCGCCGCCCCGCACGCGCGCACACGCATGCAAGCGCCGCCCCGGGCTTGCACGCCTCTCGCTCGCGCAAAGTGAGCATCGGACGCACACTGGGGGAGCGTGGGCGCGTTGGTGATGGCAGGCTGCTGACCAGCCGTCGGCGTCGCAGGCAGCGGGACCGAGACGGTGAGCATCGAGGCAAAGATGCTGTTGAGCGGCACGCTCGAAGGGGGCGCCGTCGCGGCGACGATGCCGCCGACGAGGGCGACGGTCGCCGAGGGCTGGTCCTGGCGGCGCATCATGTTGCCGGCGGGACGGTAGTTCTTGCCGGCGCAGGCCTGAGCGCCGGCAGCGGCGACCGAGACGGCGAGGAGGGTCTTAAGGACGGCCATCGTTTTGCGAGGGCGCGTGTTGTGGCGAGGGTTGAGAGGACTGGCGGCGACCGGAGGGAAGGCAGTCGAATTAGGGGAAGATGTGGGGTTGCTGTCGAAGCCTAGTTTCGTAGCCTCAGAGGTCGAGGTTGCGAAGAGGGAGAAGTGTCGGTGTGGAAGAGGCCAACTAGGGTAGTAGGAGTCGGGTGGCAGGAAGGAAGGCAAGGTGGGCTCGGAGGGAAGGGCGGGCGGGCGGGCGCGCGCGCCAAGAGCACGGGTCGGTCACGCTGGCGCGCGGGGTAGCGCGCGTCGTGCGGTCACCGCTGCTCGGGAAGCCAACCTCTTGTCACCTACCTCTGCAAGGGCTCCAAGGGTACAGCGTACAGTTATCATACTGAACCTCTTGATCCTGAACGCTCTAGGCCAGACTGGACGGCTGCATGGGGGTGGGAGGACGGGCTGCATCGAACGAGGCTGCTGCGCGCGCAACGGCATGGTCTCGGCGGCGCGTCAGTCTTGACTTGTGCATGCAATGGCCAATCAAAGTCAACTAGCCGTCAGCCCTTGGAGAAGCAGAGAGAGAGGGACATCCCTTCATCAGCGTTCAGACTGCTGTCCTGGCGGGCGTCGAGGACCAGAGGTGACATGGCGCTCTCTCGCTGCCTAGCGCGCTGCTGCACGCGCGTCCGGGAAGAAAACAAATCAAAGACCCTCTCGTACGCCCTGACCGCCACACACAGACTGAAACCTCCCGCTGACTCTTCCTGTGTTAAGTCTGGCAAACTTTGCTAGACGCATCTATTGAGCTGAGGCCGGCACCGGATCCTCGGCGGCAGCGTCGGCAGTGCTACCTACGGGCACCTGAGGCCGCTCGGGCTCGTCGACTTTGAGCGCGACGAGCCGCCGGGTGAGGATATTGAAGATGCTGCCAAAAAAGAGGGCGAGCAGGGTTGACGTCATGATGATGACGTTGTAGGGCATTGAAAAGTCGGGCGTCGGCAAGTCGACGAGGACGTTGGCCGTATGAATCCGCCGAGGCAGGGCCGGGTCGAGTGGGAAGAGGATGGCGGCGCAAAGCTCGAATCCGCGCGAGGCATCCGGCGGGTGCTCGCCATACTCGAGGAACTGCTTGAGGAAGGGCGCGAGGATGCGCGTCGTGCTGTTGGCCGGGAGGACGAGGTGCGACAGCAGTGTCGTCGGGCGCTCGTGTGGGATCGACGGTTCGTACGAGATCGAGTGCACGATGTCATCTAGCGGGATGAGAGACGTCAGCATGGGAGACGGCGACCGTCAGGATCACGTGCCTCGGACACACCTCGTTCGCGCCCGTCAACGGCGATTTGGCGCTCGCTCATCCAGCCTCCAATCCACCACGGCCATTCCTCCATAAGGACGACCTCGGAAGGCGAGGGCGCATTGTTCGCAATGACGAGCTCAAAGGCGCCTTCGGTCTGATCGGCACCGAGCACGGTCCGGCGGGCGATCAAGGGCAGCGCTTCATAGGAACGGGCTGCAACGTCAGGAGTTGACAGCGTCAGCCGATGGGACTGCTCAGGGGCAAGAACAGGGCGAGACGGACGAAAAATGAAAGGACCCGAGGCGCCGTACGAGAGCCCAAAGTCGAACTCAGGATCTGGAAGTTAAAGCTCGCTGGGCTCAGCACTCCGGTACTGGCGAGATGAGGAAGCCGAGGCTACCTACCGGCTTTGAGGTCCCAAGTGACCGTTCGACCATCCTTCGCGTGCTCCGATGACGAGCGAAGGGACCACCGACCTGCGCTGTCGTCCTCATCCGGCAGGACGAGGCTGAGCGTCGACAACTGCGCAGGCGGGAAAGGCCTCGGCATGGCCGTCTTGAACAGTTTCTCGATGGACAAATCTAGTGTGAGCCCGCGCGAGCACGTCAGCTGTGCCAGGCGAGACAACACAAAGTGACGGCGACGCACCTCGGACGTTGGCGCCCTGCTTCCGACCGACGAGGTCCCAGACAACCTCGAAAGAGAGCGCCATGCGTACGTCGTCGCGCGCACCGGCCGCTCGCCAGACCCTGACCTTCATCGAGCTCCAGTGGCCGGCGAGTACACGATGGCTCTTGAGCAGGCCCGAGAGGCCGGACTTGCCCTTGGAGGGCAGCAGCTTGAGGAAGGGTGTCAGATTCTCCGTGCACAGTCCCGACGGAGGCGACGTCGTATGATAGGGCAACGGCTCTAATCACGAGCAGGGTAACAGGTCAGTGCGCTGCTCCGATACATGGGTGGTAGAGGCGAGACGTCGTACGCACCGATGGCTGAGACGAGGTGCGGGATGTACGGGCGCGTCGTGAAGGTGTTCGTCAGAGATTGGCCGAGAGAGGCGCAGAACAGGCCCGACAGCGCGTGCGCCAGGGCTTGATGGCGGTCGTCCGGGCTGTCGAGGGCGAGAGCAATCAGTCAGCGCGATCCCTAGTGAGGAACTGACCCAAGGTTGGGGGCTACGCACTCTGGCGCGTGGCCCATCACAGCCCACACCTCGGCCCCCGAGCCGCCCGTCTCGCTCTGCGGATATCCCCAGCGGGCATGCTGCCACGTTCCGGCGGTAAGGGAGAGCTCGAACGAATCGGCCTGGTGGCTTTGAAGGATTGCGAACAGCGATGATGGCGCCAGCGTCTCGTGAGCTAGCAACGGAGGCAGCGTGCGGCGGCGACGGGAATGCGCAGGCGAGACGACGTTGCGTTAGCCTCCCTTCGGCCGCAGCACAAGAAGTCAGCCTCGACCGAGGGACGCACAAGGAGCACCTTCCACGCTCGTCGCATTGATCGTGAACAAGAAGAAGGCGTCGACCTTGCCGTCGGCGAGCGGGCGAATCGCCAAGGACTCGGCGAACGTTGACGTCGCGCTGGCTGCGAGCGTCCCAAAGGACGAAACCGCCACCAGGGCGACGAGGCCGAGAGGAAGCATGTCAGACCCGCCGAGAGCTGTCCGAGAGAGGCGCGCTTGAGCGTCGGCCGGGCTGCAAAGAGGGAGGGAAGGAGAGGCAGGCGATGTCGTCGTGGTTGTCTTGAGCGCAAGCTCGTCGTCCAGTCGCCTCGGCTCGCTGAGCTCCGCCGCCTCCGAACCACATCCCCCTCCGTCCCCGCCTCAGGCCGCCAGCTCTCCTCGCACCGCGCTCTCGCTGTCTGGACATCGCACCCAAAGCTTTTGCCTGCAGGATGCTCGGCTTCCCTCGCCCTACCGCCTGCCGGCTGCCAAGTCTTCTCCGCGCGAGCTCAAGCGCGATCAACTCGGCTGGCGCGAGCCTCTCGTCGACCGGGCCGTCGGCGAGCTCGTCCTCTCCACCGCGCTCGCCGAGGCCTCGCCGTCCGTCCAACGTGCCTCAGATTGACGTCGACTTCTCGCGGCCGCACGTCGATCTCGTCGCCCAGTGAGTGTGCTGCTCGGAGTATCGCTGGACGGAGCGAGCGAAGAGGCTGACCCAGCGGCGCCCCCTCACCTCGTGCCCTTCGTTGCCTCGTCTACCGCACCGACCCTATTCGCTCGCGTGATCTGCGTTATCACTCTCAGGCCGGATCCGATATCGAATTTGCGGCCGATCCTATACAAGCAGACCAACACGCCGCCCGCACCGCGCAACCCAGCCTTCCCACCGCGCAAGCAGCCGGTCCCCCGGCCGGCGCACCACTCGCCCCGGTCTGAGGCGAGCCTCTCACTCGCCGCGTTCCAGCACGGCACCCGGCAGGCACCGCAGGAGGTCTTCTACCGCAAGGACGAGTTTCCTCGGCAGGGTGACGAGACAGAGAAGACAAAGGAGTACCGACTCGTGCGCGAGGCGCTCGACGAGTACAACCAGGCCTTTTGGGTGCGTCGCTTGTGCGGTTCCGTCTGTGGCCGCCGACCAGCTCAGACGATCGGCCGCTGACGATCGATCGACCTCTCCTGCTTCAGGCATCCAACAACACCCGCTATCATCTCGGTCTCAACGCCGAGCTGGCCAAGCTGACGCCGTCGGACCCGCCGACGCACGCCGATGACGAGGCGCGCATTGAGTGCGTCGACCAGTGGAATGCGCGCTGGATCGAGCAGGAGGGCGAGCGCCAGCGCAAGTGGATGAAGGAGTGGTGGGGCGGACAGGTCGGCGTTCTGAAGGCGTGGTGGGCCATGAAGCGCGAGGCGCCGAAATGAGCATGCCTTGATCTGCAGCATGCGTTGGTGGGCAACATTGACGCGCTTTGGGGGCTGAAGCTTCTGCGGCCAAGAGAGGTCGGCAGGCTCATGAGGATCGTCAAGTCGTGTTGCGTAGCATCGGAGGCGGATTGAGATCAGAAAGGACAGGAAGGGACAGGAAGGGGGAACCCAGAACTCAGAACCGGACGGGCTCGGCGTCGCGCCGATGTCGCTTGAGGAGCCGCAGGCGCCGGTAGCAGGCCGGCTCGCCGAGCGTCGCCTCGAGCTGCTCGAGCATCAGGCCCTGCATCTCGAGGAGCGCGGCATCCTCGTCCGGGGTCCAGACGTGACCGTCCTCGAGCGGGAGCGAGGCAAAGAGGATGCGCTCGGCCGCGCCAAACTCTGGATAGACCGCCTGGAGGAAGGGTGTGCAGCGCCGCCGGTCGACCGCATACTTGGTCTCCATCTCGATCGCCCAAGCAACCACTTGCTCCTTCGGCGAGAGGGTACGGGGCGCGGGCGTGGTCGATGCGGCGCTCTCGGTGCGGCCAGCTGCAGAGACATTGGGAAGAGAATGATAGGAAGGGTAAGCGCTGGATCGATCAAGTCTCGCAGCCAGCAGGCGCAAGCCGGATGACTGACACATGCGCGGCTTTTTGGACGCCGGGCCTCCGAGGTCGAAATGAGGGACCTGGCCGATGCCTGGCAGATCGAGCGACTTGCGCGGCATGGGTCGCGACAGCCGGCGTTTCTCGCGACTGAGCGGTGTCGGCCGCTCGGCTTGGAGCGCAAGTGGCTTGTGAGCCAGGCCATTGGGCTGCAGCTCGCTCGTCGGCATCGCTTTGGCCTCTGCGACCTTCGTCGGCTCGAGGCCGGTCGGCGTCGTCTCGCGGGACGACCGGGCGGGAGGAAGAGGCGAAGGCGACCGAGCCCTGAGGGGCGCCTCGGCCGGCTGCGAGGCGAATGCGGCCCGTGTGCGGAGGTCTTCGTCGTCGCTGGAGTCGTCCGAATTGATAGGCTCAGCGACGTGGTCCATCAGAGCTTGCATAGCGAGAGTGGCGCCGCCGGGATCGTTTCCGACACCTGACTCTTCATCCGACTGCTCGACGTCGGCGGCGTCGGACGACGCGAGGGGCGCCTCTGGAGCCTTTGGTCCGACAGACGTGCGGATGGGCGAGTCTGCTGCTTCTGCCCCGTCGTCTTCCGACTCGGTCTCGTCTGGGTCCACCGACGGGATTCCGCCGGCGAGAGCGGCGAGCGTCGTGTGCATGACCTGCGTCGCCTGCCCGGTGCCATCGTCATCGTCGTCGTCGTCGTCGTCGTCTCCGTCGGACGCTGTTTTGCAGACGGTCGCTCCGACTGTCGAGGAAGTCGCGGCGACCGGGTCAGGCTGCTGTGCAGCGCCGGAGGCGACGGCGACAGCGACGAGATCATTCGCGCTCGCGTCTGCGTCCTTTTCGGACTCGTTGCAGTCGTCCGGTGGCATAAAGGGCGGCACGCTGACCTCGCGGGGGACGTCAGGAACGTAGTCCATACCGCCCGATCGGATGTCGTCGTCGAGGAGGCCGTCGAGCGGGATCGTCGGCGACCGACGGTTGGCATTCGGCGGGAGGACGTCGGCCAGCCCGAGCGACTGTCCGTCATCAGGGGCCACGACAGCCTCGACGCGAGGCGGCAGAAGGCGAGCTCTGGTCGATCCCGGTAGGTCAGCAGCCTGTTCGATCTCATTCCTCCGGAGGAAGGGAATGAAAGGACTGACTTCTTGGGGGCAGTGGAGGTGTCCTGCGCTTGCGCCCGAGACGCGGCGCCCTCAAGCTCAGACTCCCCTTCGGCATTCTCGATGTTCTCGGACTGAGCACTGGGTGGCCGATTTAAGCGGGGAGCTGCGGTCGATCTCGGCTGAGACCTGCCGGTGCGCCTCGTCTGCAGCTGCTCGAGCATCGGGCAGTGGGCGTTGCCTTGCTTGAGCTTGAGCATCCGCCGATCGAGCGCTGCCTCGAAGCCGGCCGAGCGCTTCTTCATGAAGCGGTTCCGCCACGACTGCCACGTGTGCGTCGTCGTCCACGGCCGGACCTCAGGCTGCAATTGAAGGCGACGTCAACCGAGGGGCGGCAATCGGGCCGAGAACCAACTGGCAGACTCACCTCGGCGCACATGTCCTGGAAGATGCGGTTGCCGGTCGCGCCGATGTTCTGGCCCGTACTCGGCGGCTTCGTCTTCTGATGGTGCAGGACAGCAGCCATGTAGCGGACCATGTTGCGGTCGTCATCGGGCGTAAATCTATGTGGATGAGAGCGTCAGCGTCGGTAGAACTGTCTAGCTCAAAAGTCGCTGGGCGACTTACTCGTGGACGACGACACCGGCCGGCCGGCCTGGACGGCGAGGGGCAGCTGGCGGAAGCGGCGGGCTCTTGGCGACCGGCTGCGCTGACGGCGGAGCTTGCATCGGTGACGAGGATCTGTGCGTCGGAGCACCGACCTTCGCGGGAGCGGGCCGTTTCGGCAGCCGACACCGCTCACGACCGGCGACAGACTCGCGCACCCAGGCAGGCAGGGCGAGCCGAGGTTTGGTCCCGAGGGTTTTGATCTGCTCGATGCGGTCGACCGCGACCGGGTCATCCGACGCTTTGTCAATCACAATGACGTCCGCATGCTCCTCGTCGACGAGACGGCCGCCGTTGGCCTGCGGGGACGGACAGGGGCAGATTCAGCAGATGGCTGCCCCTGCCAGGGCGTCGAGGCACGAAACGCACCTGGACTAGCTTCTCGAGCTCGGACCGGTCCTCCAGCTCGTCAACGACACAGATGCGGAGTTGCTCGCCGCCCGCATTGCGCACGAAGACTGGCAGTCGGCTGTCCATGACGTCGGGCTTGAGCAACTTGCCCCGGACGATGCAGGCCGGGACCCAGTGCCAGGGCCGGCAGCGCCAGGGGACGTCGTCGTTCTCTCGCAGGTGGATGGCTTTGCCCTTGGTCGTGGTCGGGTCGACGAGCCTGATGTCGGCCTCGGCGACCCTCGTCGTGAGCTGACCGCCATGCTTCTGCGCAGGGGCGACGAGCGAGGTTCAATGCAAGTGCTGGACGAGAGTCCGAGTCGTTGCACGTACCAAGATGAGCTGTCGTAAGCTCTCCTTGACACCCGACGCCAGCTCCGGCTGAATCTCAAAGATGAGAACGAGACCATTCTTGTCCTTGAAGAGCACGCCATCGTCGGCTGCCCCGGTCGCAGAGGTCTCGGCCGAGACCTCGACTCCCGGGTGCTCGTCAGTCGACTCTTCAACGGCCTCGTCGTTGGGCTCCTCGATAGTGGGCACGTGATCGCCGTCGTCCATCGGCTCGCCGCCCTCGAGCGACGTCTCCGAGGCGGGCTGCGCGCTCTGTTTCCGTGCCGGCTCTGCTGAGGCCTTGTCCGGAGCGGCTGCACTACCACTTCTAAGCTGGGCTGCGCGGCGGGCTGCCTTTGATGCGCGCTTGAGCCCCATTCCGAACAGCTTGCGAAAGTCGGGCACGCTCAGCAGCTCGGTGTCCTCCATGCCCTCGATCCGAGCCTCCATGGCCGCCGAGAGCTCGCCGACCTCGATGACGTAGGTCGGGCCGTCGCTCAGCTTGACGAGCAATCTGAATGATCAATGAGCGGCGCAAGTCAGTGTGCGACTGTCGACGAGCGGCGGGCTGCGATACGTACCCTCCTGCATTCCGGATGGCGTAACGGATGTCATCAAGTTCAGCGGCCGGGTCGGACTTGACGGGCCGCCGGCCGGCGATAAAGAAGGTCTTGTCGCAGAAGAAGTCGAACCTCGGCTTGGGCATCGAGTCAGCCTTTGAGGTGATTTCGGGCTCTGGTGACCGGCTCGAGGACGAGACAGCGTTGGGCGGCGCGGGCGGCGAGGCTGCGGCTCGCGACGCGTCGGTGGTCGAAGCGATGTCGGCCGCTGCTGCTGCTGCCGCTGCGACAGCGGCAGCCGCAGAGGTCTCCTCCCGCTGGTCAAGCATGGCCTCAACCGACGGTTGGGTCAGACTCGGCGAGAGCCGGCCGGGCACGGCGAAGCGGGCAGCCTCCTCGCTGGCATCATCCTCTAGCTCGTCGACCTCCTCCTCGTCGTCGTCCGGGTTGCCGCCGGATGCGAGCTCGTCCTCGTCGTGCCGGTCGTCCGATTGGAGCTCGTCGAGCTGATCCAGCTCTTCCTCTTCCCGCATGTCGTCGTCGGCCTCCATGACGAGCGTCTCGTACTGGATCGGCAGGGATGCCTGCGAGGCCCCTTGCGAAGGCTCCGGCGTCAGCGACGGCGTCAGGCGGCGGGCTCGTCCGGCTCGCGGCGTCGCGACCATGCTCTCCCGGCCGGCGGTACGCTGCCCATGCGAGAGCCACGTCAGCTTGCCCGTCCGAGCCGCCGGTTTGAAAACAGTCACGCACGACGTTGACCATCAGGAGGACTTGAAGGCGGGTCTGCGCGATGGCGGGGAGGGTAGGGTGAGGGAGGTCGCGAGGGCGGTCAACAGACCCCCCGGGTCATCGTCCCCAGATGGAACCCGATTCGGGGGGGTGGATCCCGGGCGACCGGCGACCGCGCGCCTGCCTTTGGCCTGCTGCACCGGGGGCGGCGCGTCGCTCGCCGCGCCCGCAATCAACCGACCTACCCCCCCCCCCCCAGCGGCAAGACTCAATCACCCAGCGGACCAAAGCGGACAAGAAGGGACGACCGGCAGCAGGGATATGCAGGCCTTGCCGTCCTCTATTGGACCCAAGAAGGGCCGGACCGGTGAGTCTTCTTGAGCAGACGGGAGGGAGGCCGGGTCGGCCGACCGCACGACGCGGGCGCTGCCCGCTGCTGTCGCTCAACCCTCCGCCGGCCGTCCCCTCCGTCCGAGCTTCTTGCCCCGGTTTCCGGCTCAAGGCTGGCCTCCTCATACAAGGGCTGACATATGTCGAATCACATTCTTGGCTATGCAGAGCTCGAGCGAACCAAAGACAAGCTGCTCGGGATCTCGCAGAAGCACAACGACGTCGTCATCAACAACGTCTCGCACCGTCAGAAGATCCGCGAGCTCGAGGACGAGCTCTTCAACCTTCGCGACGAGTGCCAAGGCCTGCGTGAGCGGAATATCGCGCTCCTCGCTCGGTGTCAACGACAGACCCAGCAACAGCAGGCTGGGCGCGGCGTCGGCGGCTCCGGCCCAGAGAGTCAGGTGCGCTGCGACCCGTGGTCTCATCCCTCCGGGCGCCCGCAGCTTATCAAACGGCTCACGCTGCCTCCGGCCTGTCATCAGGTGCTCCTCCATCTGATCACGACCCTACTGAACGCAACACCAGCTCTGGCGCAGCTGCGTACCCAACTCGAGCAGGCCACGGCGGCCGCCACCGCACCAGAGGCTAGCACCTCCGCAGCAGCTTCGGGTTCTGTGCCGTTCCAGCACTGGCAGCCGAAGCTCAACCCTCCTGGCAACGTCAAGGCGAGCGTTGAGCCCGTCGGCATTGACGGCGTCCTGGAGGAGGAAGAAGAGGAGGAGGAGGAGGAGAAGAAGGAGGAAGACCGCAGCGTCGGTCTTCAGATAAAACCTTCGAACTCGAGCCACAGGTACGTCGAACCGCAGTCTCCCCCTTGAGTCAGCGCCCGGCTGACTCGCAGAGCCGGGTCTTCCAATTGCTCAGCCTCGCACTCGCCCAGTCCTCGTCGGCTTCCTCCCTGTCCTCCATTGCATCATCGTCGTCGTCCCAGTCGCTCAGCCATCAGTTGCTTGATGAGACGGTCGTCCCGCGCCCGCAATCACGCTCCTCACGGGCGGTCCGTCGCTCGTCCGGTTTCGTCCCGCCGCCCATCCTCCCACCGCTCTCCGTCGCCGGGCAAACAGCACCGCTCGGACTGTCCCGGTCAGACACCCTTGACAACCTACCAGACATGGACGACGAGTGGGAGGAGGACCCGCCTCGCGCAGAGCCTTCCTCCAGCCTCTCGACTCTGTCTGGCGAGGACGAGGTCGAGCAGCTCATCCAGCACGTGCCGGTCCGGCCTGCGGACAGCTCGCAAACCACATCTCCTCCGCTATCATCGGTGGCAGATATGACGTCGACACTGGCAAGACCGCTTCCACAGCCGATCAGTGCGGTCAGTCGCATGGCAAGCTCCAGTCGCCCGCCGGTCAAGACGGCCGCCGCTCCGAAGGCCCCCTCGGCCGCCTCATCAACCAAGAAGGCTGTCGTCCCGCCTGCACCTGCAGCGCCCCCTCCGGCTTCCGCTCCTCCGGCCTTGAGGAAGCCGCCGACGCCGACCAGCACGACGTCCGCATCTTCCTCTACCTCCTCCTCTACCTCCTCCTCTACCTCTTCCTCTACCTCTTCCTCCTCTTCCTCCGCCGCCTCTACCTCCTCGCGCCCCTCCAAGACTGCGCCACATCCAGCGCCGCCGACCTCGGACACTCTGAAGTCTTCGACGTCGGCCCGCACAATCCAATCTCTGGCGTCGTCAGAGCCCACTGGGCCGAACGCTCATCGACGAGCATCGGCCTCAACCTCAGCAGGAGCTTCCGCATCGAGCTCTCGGTCAACGGCCGGCTCAGACACGACTGCGACTTCGGTCAAGTTCCGGCCTCCCGCGTCCGGCTCGTCTGCAACTGCCGCGCCACTGTCAAATTCAACAGCGGGCAACGTCGGCCTCAGTCTGCAAGGGGTTGCCAGCACGCTGCCGCCTACGAAGGGCAGCCTGCCCGGTGTCAGGATGCGCGACGTGGCAGAGGCGATGCGCGCTGCAGTCAAGGCTTCGACTCCTCCACCGTCCTCCCTTTGTGCGTCTCCGTCCGCCTCGGACCCTGTCTAACGCCTGAGCTGATTGCAGCCAACCAACCCTCAGCAGCGCCCTCCGGCCCGTCGACACCGATGCGTGCAATGTCGCTCGAACCCCCGGCAGCGCCTCCGTCGGCGGCCTCTGCGACCACAGTCGACGAGGATTCGCAGGAGGCCGAGAACGGAAGGCGCCTGGGCCGCGCGCGCAAGAGCGTCAACTACAAGGAACCGAGTCTCAACACGTACGTCCTCGTCGAGCAGTCGGTCCCTCGAGGGCGCTTAGACTGACGCGCTGGCCTCCTCTCGGACCACAGCAAGATGCGCAACCCCGTCGCGGTTCTACCCAAGAAGACGAAGCGTTCGTCCTCCGCTGCCGGGTCGAGAACGGGCTCTCTGGCCGGCGACGAGGACGAGCTCTCGCACTCGCTCTTGCGGACCCAGGACGCGTCCAACCCGGCGCTCGTCGTGCCCACGAGCGGCATCGTCCGGCGCAAGTCGGTCCTGCTCAAGCGTGGAGCCGCACCACACGCTTCGGAAGAGGTTGTCGTCGAGTACGAGCTCACGAGCGACGACGACGATGAGGTCGACGACGGCGAGGAGGGCGAGTCGACCTCTGCGTCCGAACGGGAGGACGCGCTGGTCGACGAGGACCAGCAGGCGACGCCGCGGGCGATGAAGATCGTCACGCCGGCGCCGAGGTCGTCGGCCGCCGTCGAGCGCAGGCGAGAGAGCGGCACTGCGCCGGCAGCGTCGTCGCGACGGACGAGCCACCGGTTCAGCGTCGGCGTCGGCGGTTGAGGAAGACTTGGTCTCGGGGGTTAGTGGGGAGTCGTGCGGTGTCGTTTGTCGTTGGGTTATCATGTCAGCCTTGAATTGACGTCTCGCAGACGCTTGGCCGAGGGGCGGAAGAAGAGCTAGCGAGCGCTCATGGATCTATTGTCCACCGCCGCTCCGAGTTGTCAAGGGTATCGCTTCCTCGCCGCTCTGGCCCTCTTCGGCGGCGAGAGTGCCGCTCCAGTCGCCCATGCTCTCGTGCATCTCTCGCTTGATGCAGAGCCGCTCCGCCCAGAGGATGGTCCCCGCCGTCGTCGAGCCGAGGACGAGCCAGAAGAAGAGCGAGGTCGGAAAGGCCCGCGAGAAGTAGGTCGTCAGAACGATGTGGTTGAAGGCGAGCGTCGCGCCGTGGTCGAGAATGTGCGTCGGCCGGCGCACAAACTGGTAAAGGAAGGCGACGCTATCGATGATCCCTGACGGTCAGCCTCTCGACGTGGCCAGACGGAGATCACAGCGCACGGGACTCACTCGACAAGGACGGCGGCACCCCATGCGCCAGCGATCACCCAGCCTCGCCGCCGGTCGACCATGCCGTCCCAGGCGTCAACCCAGCGCACCTCGGCCTGACCGACCTCCTCCTCGAGCTCGAGCCCGCCGTTGCCGGCCGCGCCGGCGCCGATCTTGCTGCCCCCGGACCATGCGCCGCCGAACATGTCCATCCAGCCGCCCCGGCCGCCAGACTTGGCCGTCGCCGGCAGGTCAAAGGTCGGTCGGGCGGCCATCTCGCGCCAGTCCATGATGGTCGGCACCGTCGATGGGCCGCCTTGATGGATGAGGAACGTCGGCAACGTCAAGGTCGACAGCAGGACCGGCAGCAGCAGGGCGAGCGTCAGGTAGTGCAGCGCCTGGAGCGAGATGATCTGGCGGCGGTCGTCGTTCGGGAAGCAGACATCAGCGATGCTCGTGTCGGGTGTCCTCTTCGCAGTTGGCCCTTACCTGGCAGATGATCCTGGCAGAGCACGAGCGGCTGCGTCAGTCGACCAGAGCTTTCGCTTCGGGTTCGCAGAGGGGTGAGCTCACAGGATCGGATCCCAGCCCTGGACTCTCCGGCTGACCATAGCGGCCGTCGGGACGCGTCGTCTTTCGGTGACAAAGACTACTCTTTGCTAGGCAGCGACGCTTGTGAGCAGGCTGCAGCGGGCTTGGACCGGGATGAGGGACTGCAGGAGAGGGATGTGGTCAGGGAGGCGGACGATCTCGAGCTCCGGCTCCCGGTCGCCGCGGCCGCTCGCGTCGGCCGCTTGACGTCGACCTGCCAACTGCCCTCGCCCGCCTCGCATCAGCCCATCCCACTTGCAGCACTCGGTGATGGACCAGGTGAGTGGGAGCTGAGCGTCCGCCTGTTTGTGCGCTACGCTAATGTAGCGACGGTCCTGGCACGGGCAGAACACCTTCCGCTCCTTCCTCACGACCCCGCGACCAGGTGCTGCGGCGGCCTCCTCGACCTCGGCCGCCCGGCCCAGCTCGGGAGCGAGCCTCGGCGGGGGTGGCGCCGCTCCGAAGCGGGCGGCCGGCTACAACCCATACACGAATAAGCCGTGGGTCGCTTACAACCGGATCTCTCGAGTGGCGGTACGCGCGAGGGCTGACGCGCCGGCTGCCTCGTCGGATGCAGGGCGACGCGCGACTACGGCAACGACGACGCTCCGAAGGCCAAGAAGACGTGGACGAGCAAGAAGAGCGACAAGTATGTCGACCGGGCGGCCGCCCGGCGGCAGGGGCTCGACAACGAGTTTACGGAGGTCATCGCCGTCCGGGACGAGTTTGAGCGAAGGCAGGAGGGCGACGACGCGGCCGATGTCGAGGCTAAGCGCCAGCTGCTCGGCGGCGACGCCGAGCACTCGATCCTCGTCAAGGGTCGGTCCTCTCCCTCCGAGTAGCTTGCTTGTCTGTACACTGGTGCTGATACGGCTACCATTGCTCGCAGGTCTCGACCTGGCACTGCTCGCGCGCAACAAGGCCGCCCTCGAGGCGACCCAGGCCGAGTCGGACGACGAGGACGACGTCCTGGAAGCGGCTTACGGCGCCGGGCCGTCAACCGACCCTGCTCCTTCAGCAGCGGACGACGCGTCGTCGGCCGGCCGGAAGCGCTCCCGCGAGGAGATCCTCGCAGCCGTGCAGAGCAAGCGGCGAGCACTCGCCGGCGGATCCCTCCAAGCGGTCGAGCCGCCGGTCGCGTCTGATTTGAACCGAAGCAAGTTCAAGCCAATCGGCTTCAAGGAGGAGAAGAAGTCGAAGAAGAAGGCAGTTGTCGGGCCCGACGGCCAGGTCAAGAAGCTCAAGAAGAAGACCAAGGTCCGGGCGGTTATGGCCGTCGAGCCCGCTGTGGTGGCCGCTGCGCCGACGCCAGGGCCAGACGTCGAGACCGCCCTTGCGGCTCCGTCCCTGGTCGAGCCGTCGCCCGCTGGACCGTCATCTCCACCTGTCGCGCCGACCGTTGCGGTCGCTCCTCCTCCCGCCGAGAAGCGCTTCGCCAAGCCTCTCATTGCGGCCGACCTCAGCGACGACGACATCTTTGGTGGCGTCGGCGACTACGAAGCTGGCCTGCCGTCCGACTCGGACGACGAGGCCTCGCCCAAAGCCTCGACGTCGGCTACAGCTGGCGGCGTGAAACAGGAGGTCGACGACAAGGCGGACGCTCCTGTGACTGAGCCGACGAAGGTCAACTGGTTCAAGACGGGCCGGACGCCGTCGCCGCCGCCGCCCATGCCCGCCGGCCAGCCGGCGTCACCCAAAGGCAAAGGGCGCGCGACCGATGCGGACGGCGACGCCGCCGACGACGGCGAGCGCCAGGGCTCGCGCTCGCCCTCGCCCGAGCCCGTCATGCGGCTCGTCCCGCTCTCGGGCACGTCAGCGCGCGAGATGCTCGCCCGGGCCGAAGCGGCCGAGCAGGCTGCCGTCCGGCGGTCGAACAAGGCCAAGTGGCGCCAGAGCCAAGGGCTCGCAAAGCAGGCCGACGGGGGAGAAGACGACGACGACGATGAGGGTGCGGGCCAGGGCGGCTGGCGGGGCAAGCAGAAGGAGGAGACGGTCGACAAGAAGCGGCTCAACCACGGTGAGCCCCCTCGTACAGTCGGACTGGGCTCAGAACGCTCCCATGCTGATCGTTGCGATCCCTGTCCACCCCGTTCAGACTTCCAGCAGTACCAGAACTACGTCAAGAAGCTCGACAAGTGAGGGCAGGCCAGCCCGCGCAGACTATGCGATGTCGCTATGCGATGTCGCCCTGCGTGTGTTTTACCGTTGGGCTCGGGACGGCTCAGATAGTCGTCGGTCGACCCGAGGATGAGCAGCCTGCGGTCTCGAAGGGAGGCCGGCGGGCAACGGGAAGGGCGCGCTCGAGTCGACGTCGGGCGAGGGCTGGACAGGGTCGACGGCCGAACGGGACGGGACGGCCGCGGGCTGCAGCCGGCCGCCAAAGGGGGTGGGTGGGCGGAGGCGAGGCGAGGCTCGGCCGAGGCTGGCGCCGTAAAATTCCTGCTCGTCGCCGCTCGCGTTGGCCTGGCGTGCGGGGGCGGGCGCGCGCGCAGGCGCTTGGCTGCAGCAGCCCGCACCATCTCATCCGCGCCCCGACCGAACCTCTCGCCCTCCGTCCCTCCTGCCGTGCCCTCTCCTGCCCTCGTCAGCGTCGTCGCACAGCTGCCCCGTCGCCTCTACATCTGACAGTAGGACGTGCGTCTCCTGCTGAGCCGCAGCCTCCTCCCGGCCATCGCCCTCGCGCCGCTCTCGCGCCCAAAGCCTCCGCCGCCGCCTCGCCCGGGCCGATCGCCTCCTGCTGCCGCCTCCCGCCCAGCCAGTGTCTGCCGCGACGACCCCTTCCAGGCCATCGCCCCCGGCCACCATCTCCCCCGGCCAGCCGCACCAGCCATCCAGCTCGCATCCGATCCTTCCGTGCTCGTCCTCTCGCTCCACCGTCTCCGCAAGGAGCCTGCACGCGAGCGACCGACGACAGCCCGACCAGCGGCCGAGATCTCGCGCCCTCTCGAGCGCGACCATCTCTCCCCCTCGCCCTCCTCCACCCGGCCTCCTACCGCCCCGGTCCCCGGCTCAAAATTTGAGACCCATCGCCCGGCTAGCCCATCCCGTACTCTCACACGGCCTTCTAGCTCGGCCCAGCAATGAAACGCAAGCTCGCTCACGGCAACTGCGGTGCGTCCTGGCAACCTAAGGCTGGCCGGTTGGAAAGGAGGGAAGGGCGGGAGGGCTCGCGCGCGCGCGCGCGCACGGCAGAGAGCGCCTCGAGGCTGACCTGGTCGAGCTCTGATTCGCGCCCTCCCCTCTCCTCTGCCCCGCCTTCGCCCCACCTCCTGCCAACCCATCCAGCAAACTGCGGTGTCGACGAGGTGCGTCTCTGGCTCCGAGTCCATCTGCGCTTCTGCGATCTCTGCTGACGATCGCGCATCGGCCCTCAGAACCACACCTCGCTCTGGCGGACGGGGCTCGACAAGGAGCGGCTGTGGTGGGTTCCCCCTTCTCCCACGCGCGCGCGCCTTCTGTCTCGGTCACCGCCGGGCCCAGCCGCCCCTTTCCTCCGGATGGCGCTGACCTCCTGTCCTCCTCCTCCCCCCTTTCTTTCGGCTTGTTCCCTCTCAGCAACGCGTGCGTGCATTGTATGGATGTCATGCCCCGTCGGTGTCGCACGCTGACATCGCCAACGATCGCACCTCTCTCAGCTGCGGCCTCTACGTCCAGACCCACGGCAGGTCGCGGCCGACCTCACACTTCGGCGGCCGCCGGCCGCGCAACAAGGACAAGGAAGGCGGAGCGGTGAGCAGTGCCTCCTCAGGAGACATGCATGCCCTCGGCGCTGAACTCCCATCCTCCCTCCCTCGGCAGACCTCGCGCGATTCGACACCGGCGGGGACACCCCGTGGTACGCCTCGGCATTCGCCCGCGCCCGAGAACACCTCATCGTCGGCCTCGACCGGTTCGTCGTCCGACCTCGAGCCCTCACCGCCGCACGTGCACGCCCAGCCCCAGCCGCTCGGCGAACGCCAGTCGCGCGCACCGCGCCGGCCCCATCAAGGCTCCTCCTCCTCGGTTGCACGGAGCGGCTCAGCCGGCCGGCCTAGGGTCAAGCTCCCGCGTGCGCCGCCGAGACCGCAGTCGGCGCCGCCGACGAAGCATCGCTCGCGCTTTGGCTCGGCCAGCGGGCCGAGCAGCGGCGGTGATCACCCGTCGAGCCCGCCACCGGCGTCGGCCCGGACGGCGTCCAAGTCGGGCCGGCAGACGCCGGTCCAGCGCGAGCTGGCGACCGACGTCCTCAGTCAGGGCCAGTGGTACCGCGTGCCAGAGAAGACGATCCGGCTCGACTTTTGGAGCAAGATTGGGCTCGACACAGGCGTGCCGACCCGGCCGACCGGCCACGGCGGGACCTCGATGATGCGGACCAACTCAATGCCGGCCTTTAGCCCGCGCGAGGCACTCCTGACGCCCGACGGCAGCCGGAGCTCCTTCTTTTCGCCTTCGAGTGCGACGGAGGACTCATTCTCGGCCGCCGAGGGCGACTTCTCTGACACGGAGAACACGAATGGCAAGCGCGAGCGATACATCGGGCCCCTCTTCAGCCGGGCCGGCAGTCTCGAGCCGACCAGCCTCAGCGCGAGCAGCAGCAGTGGCGATCTGGCTGCGCTCGACCGTATGGGCTTTATTAATCTCGCGAGCTCACCTCACGGGACGCCCAAGCGCCGGTCGATCTCGCTCCGGCCGTCGGCACCGACCTCGCCCAGGCTCGGCCACTCGCCCCTCTCGCCGGCGACCTCCCCTCCAGCGGCGCCGGTGGCCGATCCGCTCCAGCCAAAGCTGTCACCCGAGCAGGCGCTCATCGCCGACAACGACGCGCACGCGGCCAAGCGGATCCGGTCGACCTCGCCCGCCTCGCCACCGACCTCGCCGAGCCTGACGCACGCGACGCCCACCGCAGCGCCGGTGCCCGTCGGCCCGAGCTCAATCTCCTCCGGCCCGTCCTCGCCGACAGCCGGCGTCCAGCACCCGTCACCGCTCATGCACCATAACATTGCGGCGCAGAGCATCCCGCGCTCGTCCTCGCCGCTGCGCTTTTCGTCGACGGCGGTCGACAAGCTTGCGCACGCGCCCCTGCCAAAGAGCAGTCTGAGCTCGCCCGCCCTCAGTCACACGCTCCCGCTCACGCCGCTCGCCGATAGCGCGATGGACGTCGAGGAGCCGGCGGTGCCGAAAGGGGAGGACATGAAACCGACCCTGCCGTCTCCCGGCAAGCCCTCTGTCGCCACCTGATGGACGTCACGCACTCGAACCGCCATCTCCCACCCTTGGCAGTCGCCAACCCCCATTCCTTAATGCCCCTTTGCCTACTCCCTTGCCCACGATCCTACTCTACGTTCTTCCCGGCCTTCCTCCTCTATCTATCTGCCGGCGACCTCTGCACCGCGCGCTCCCGGCCCCTTTTGCCTTCGCCTTTCCCACTCTTGTCACGTCCTCCCGATGCCTTCTAGGCCCACCCCCTTTTTCTCGGCTCAATCTTTTGCATCTGGGCGCTCTATGGCCCCTCACTTCTCTCTAACTCCCCTTGTGTTGCCATTATACTCTCCCCCATCACCCTGCTCCATCTCCTCCCCCTCCTCCTCCTCATCGTCACCCTCCCCCTCTGGATCCGCCACTACTAGACACCGCCTCGACCCGTCTTCCCCTTTGGCCTCGTAGCTGTTCCTTGCGTCTCACATGCTCACTGACCTCCATGCTCGCTTTGTGAAAGGGCGGCGGGAGATACGGCCTTGCAATGTCAGCCGGGATACTGCGCCGACCAAAGAGACGAACGACACTCGACCCATGGTTGATCTCGCCTCGGCCCAGACCGCGCTCCCCTTTCTGGTCTTAGCACGACCTCAAACTCTCTCTCTTAGGCGGCCGGTCCTGGCATCCTGTGCCTTGCCTGCCATCGCAGTCTTGTCTATGAACATGTTACTCGAACCTCTATGGCCGGTCGGGCCCGCTCCCGCCGTCGAAGCAGGCCGCGTCGGCGACAAGGAAGCGCCACCAGAGCGGAACGACAAAGACGGTGGCGAGGTGCCAGAGGCTATGAGCGTCAAACGTCCTGTAGAGCGGCGCAAAGTCGAACAGCTCAAAGCACATGGCCAGCATGAACAGGAGTCCGACGAGGGCCGGCAGTCGGGTCTGCGAGCGCGAGCGCGGCTGAGCGTGCGGCAGGTGCGTTGCAGGGGCCGGGTAGGGTGCCAGCAGGAGTTTCGCGACGAGCCGCGTCGGCGCGACCGACGACGTCAGCGACCAGAGCATCCACAAGAGGTTGTGGCTGATGCCGATCGTCGCGTTGTAGAGAATATTGTACGCGTCTGTCGGCGAGCGGGGGGGGGGGGGGGGGGGGTCAGGCGAGGTTCGGAAAGAACCGGGCGCACACGGCACGCACAATCGAAGCGCTCAAGCGAGGAGAGGTAGACGACGTGGCAGGTGTAGACCATCGCCGTCAATGCTGCCAGCCGTTTGAAGGCTGTCGAGAAGTTTGGCTCTGCGGCCGTCGGGTACAGGTGCCAAATCCGGACGACGGCGAGAAAGAGCGAGTACGTGATGCCGAGGGCGGCCGAAAAATAGTCCATCCGCTCCGTCCAAGGCTTGTCTGCGCCTCACAAGGGAAGTGATCTCGTCAGAGTCGGATGTGGCACCGGTTCGCATCCTGCACGGCCGAGAAGAGACGGACCTCGGATGTGGAAGATTGTCGACCAAACCCAGGTGTTGACGCCGGCGACACCCCACGCCAGGTAGAGGCTGCGCAGTGGGTTGCCCGGCGCGATCTGGCGGCGGAAGGCCCGGATGCCACGCCAGTGCATGAGGCCGTTGGCGATGCTGAAGGCGACGCTTGCGGGCTCCTGCATCCCGAGCACCCTGAAGGAAGGCGAAGCTTGCGGGTCAGCGCTCAGATGGCAAGGGTGCTGTGCTTACAGCGGCGCGCGCAGCGCCGGAACGCATAGCCGGGGAGGGAGAGCGGCGGGGGAAGACCGACCTCGTGAACGGCCACTTGCCGTAGAATTGATGCTGGAGTTGACCCTCGGTGAGCTCGGTCATGCAGTCGTACTTACACTCGTCGGCGCAGGTCCAGTGCGTGAGCACGAGCGCCGGTGACGACGTCGTGACGACGTCGGGCGAGGGCGAGCACCGACTGAGGCAGGCCGAGAGGCAGGCGCGGAAGGGTGGACTGTTGTCGCCGTACGAAGCGATGGCTGGTGCGACGCCGAGAGCGAGGCCACCCAGGAGCAAAAGTAGCGACCACGGCAAGCCCGACCGAGGCCGAGCTCGAAGGCTGGAGGTCATGGCGCGTACGCGCGACGGAGAGAGGGGCAGGAGGGAGTGGCCGGGAGCCGAAGCAGTCGCGCGGGTGAAGAGGACAGGCGCCGACCGTCCGGACTGCTGAGGAGGGCGAGATGAATGTGTCTGCGTGCACACGACCGTCGGGTCCCGTGCCAGCTGGGCTTGCTGTTGGTAGACGAGCTGCAGTCCCGGCCGGCGGATCCGAGCGAGAGATGGTGGCCGTTTGCGAGGCGGAGGCGCACGAGCTCGCTCGCACCGCCAACCACGACCCCCCTCCCTACCGGACGACCGCAGCAGATGTCCTCCTCCCTCATCATCCGCGCCAAGAAGGCTCTCGAGGGCCAAATTGTCAGTCGCGGGCGCCCTCAGAGTGTGGCTCCACCGCGCTCGCTGACCTTCTCTTCACCGGCCGAGCAGGACTTCCAGGGGCAGACGACCGCCGAGCGCGTCGCCCAGCTCGGGCTCGTCCTCTCAGCGGTACATCGGCCCGGCATCTCGTCGCCCGCTACCGACCTACCTGAGACTGATTGAGCTGCTGCCGGGGCGTCTTCCTTTCCTCAGATCATCGCCTTCATCGTCGGTGTCGTCGGCCAGGACATCCGATTCTCACTTGCCGTGTTCGCCCTCGGCACGCTCGCTACCTTCTTCGTGCGTCGCTGCCTGCCCGCCTGCCCGCACAGGGCGCTGCCGCCGAGCGATTCGCCCGCTGACCCTCTATTCCCTGCCGACCTCGCAGGCCGTCGTCCCGTGCGTCTCTGCTCGTTCGACCGCCTGCCCACTCAGGGCATCGACGCGATCCGCCCGCTGACCGTTTGCTTTCTGACAGACCGTGGGGCTACCTCAACCGGCATCCCGTCAGCTGGCGGTCGACTGCCGTTCAGGCCGAGAAAGACCTTTGAGAGGCACGTGTGCCTGCAACTGATCCCGAGGAGAGGGCGCGCGGGAGGGCGCGTCGCTCACGACTGTCACGACCCACGGATCCCATGTCCGTCTCACGCTCGAGCCGACCGAACGGATGCCCCACACGAGAGGTCGCTGATCAGAGCCGTGGTGCTTGCGAGGGGCATAGTACACGACGGGCAGCTAGGTGCGATGAGGGAAACAAGGGAGGGTCGCTCAGGGGGCGAAAGCAAAGAGTTCTGGGCGACAGAGAGCGGGAAGTGAGACGGACAAGGTTACAAAGGAGGCCGACCGGTCCTCAAAAGAGACAGGACGCGAGGCCAAGCAGAGTGGCAGTCGAGGCAAACGCTGCCCATACTCGAGGCTCGAACGCCGGTGCGCCGCTGGACGTCGCAGACGAGGCAGCATCCGGAACTTTGACGTTGAGAGTCAGCGACGGGACAGCCGTCCGCGTGTACGATTCGCAGACGCGCTCCATCACTGAAGGACAAGACATGTCAGCGCCGGCCACAAGAACTGCGCAGGCTAGGGAAGGAAGGGCAATGACGCACGGCTCAGTGTGGAGGCCAGCTCGGTATGGGTGACCGTTGCATTGGCGCTAGAGGCGAGGCAGTTTGAGCACTGGATGTACGAGTCCAGACCCTGGGTCGAGCACATGTTGCATTCTGGCTCGTACAGGGCGCCGTCGCAGGTCGCGTCGTAAACGGCAAAGACGGCGCAGGCCGACGTGCAGCCGGCTTCGGCAGCCGACAGCGTCGTGAAGGCCGGCTTGATGGAGGCGTCCATGGTTGATCTCCGGGAGTGACCGGACCAGCCGGTGGAGAGGTGCATGATCGGTGCTACCGGGGCTGAGGTGTCAGGCACGAGTCAGCTCCGTCGCGCTGTCACCAACCGAGTGTTCGAGGAGGACGTACCAGCCGAGGCAAGCTGAAGGAGGAGGAAGAAGGCGAGCGTGATGACGCTCTTGATGGCAGTCGAGTGGGACATAGCGAGAGGGGTAGGGAGGAAGAGAGAGAGGAAGGAGAGAGATAGGTCGGCCGGCGACGAAGAAACGAGACGAGTGAGGGGGAGAAGTGAAAAAGAGAGGGAAGAGAGTGATGGATGCTGGGGGAGAGAGAGCGGCGGGCGTCCATCTAAGCTCTGGCTTTGAGGTGCTGAATGATGCTAGCGTCCAAATGAAGGGGGAAGGTGCTGCCTTTGATGCCCTTTGTCGGCCGGTTTTGTCGAGGCCGGCCGAAAGCGCGCCACAATCGGCGGCCTGTCTCTCCCTCCGGCGCTCAAAGGGGAGGGGAAAGGGGCAGTAACAAAACCGTGACCGGCCTGATGAAACGCGTAATAGCCTTACCGGCTCGCCCACTTGTCGCCTCGACGGCGACGACCTGCGGCAGCAGCGGCAACGGGCAGCACGACCACACCGCCAGCCCGACGATCTCGCCCACCGCACTCCTGCTCACAACGATGCTCGCTCGACCATCGGACGGCCAGCTTGCTCGCCGTCAGCCCTTCGCATCGACCAGCGGCCCGGCCTCGACAAGCGCTTCTCCTATGCGCTCGTCGACCCAGCCGACGTCTGGTGGCAGCGCCAGCTCCGCGACCTCGCTCAACATCCGGCCGGCTCGCCTGGTCGGCTCCGAGGGCACCGCCTACGAGGCCATGTGCAAGGTGCGTCGACGGTCCTGTCGGTCGTCCAGCATGCCTCTGCCGCTCCCCTATCTGACTGTTCTACTGCTCTGCAACCTCCAGCGCGTGCTCAGCCGACGCCTGCTCCGAGCTTTCAGCCTCGCCTTTTTCACAACGCTCGCCATCTGGAGTACCTCCCTCTCGCTCACCGGTGCGTCAGGCCACAGTGCTCGTTGCTAGAGGGTCATACAGTGTCGCTGACAATCCAAGCGCGCTGCTACACCTTGCTTAGGTGGTCTCGGTTTGACACCCTCAGTCGCCAACGTCCTGCGCAATACGGCGAGCTCCGCGGCCGTCTTCGTTGCCTGCGTCCTGCCGACTCTCGTCCTCCGTAAGCTCCTGATCACCCGTGCGTACCCTTAGACGGCCGAATGTTGCTCATGTTCTGCTTTGTGGTCGCTGACGAGCCGCCTCACGCGCCTTCCGTCAGAGCCTGAGCTCGTCACCTCGTCGGCGACCGCTCGCTTCCGCATCCTCGCCGGCGCGGGCTCATCTCGCACCGCTGCGGCCGTCTTTGCTGCTTGCGGCGGCTTGCTCGCCTTCTTTTGGGCGCTGGTCATGCAGCTCGCAGTTCCGACCGTCAAACTTGGCCTCCTTGCCAGCACAAGGTGCGTCGGAACGACCGACCGTCGCCGCTGTGAGGCAGTGGCAAGTCGAGCGCTGACTCGCGACGTGCACATCTGCAGCAAACACCCCGTACTGCTCAACGAGCGCTACATCATCGTCATCCTTTCGAACGCGTCGCTCGGTCTGGCCTACGCCGTGCGCGAGCTTTGGACCGAGGCCTTCCTGCCAAAGTGGCCGCGGGACATCCTCCCTCTTCAGGGGCTCATTTTGGGCCGGCTTGCTAGCCGAGTCCCGAGTGCTCTGGGTCTCCCCGTGCTTCACTCGGTTGGCTTTTCGGCCGTGTACCTGGCACTCCGCAAGCCGGTCCTGCGCTTCTTTCTCTCCTGGTTCGGTGTTCTCGTCCGGTGCGTCGTCCGAGCCGACCCTTGTAGACGTCGGCGTATGCTGAAGATCAGCGATACTGCAGGCCCTACGTTGCGACCTTCCTTCGTCCGACACACAAGTCGCTCAACCTTGGTCTTTTCGGCCGGCTCGTCATTCTGGAGCTGATGACGGTCGCGCTCTGGGAGGCAGCCAAGGCGCTCATTGACGTCTACATGGTGCAGCCGATGCTCATCTCGCACCACTCGGCCGCGCCGACAAAGTGTCTGCTCGCCGGCCTCGCCGCGCCCTCGGACTACATCCGGCACTTTGCCCAGTTCGAGCTTGCCCACCTGGCGGTGACGGCGCCGGACCGACGGCGTAAGATCTTTGCCGACATGTCGACGCCGAGCACAGCCTGGGCTGAGCTCTGGAGGACCGAGATGGTCCTGCTCGGCAAGAGCTACCAGGCTCTGCGGACTGGGGGCTTGCCCGCTGTTTCAACGTCTGTAGCCTCCTCGGGCGCACCCGCCGCGAGCGCTTCTGGACCGACGTCCGACGGCCCGACGCAGAAGCACCTCGTGCCCAAGTCGGACCCAGCCATCTTCAAGCATGCGCCCAAGACAATGTACGACTCGCTGTCATCGGGGCCGACCCAGAGCGCACAACCGGCTCCGGCTCTGGCGCCGCCGCCCACTCGCCAGGCCCCGTCGACTCCTTCGACGGTCCCCGCGATCTTTACGCAGAAGTCGCAGGCTAGCCAGGCGCCGACTCAGCCTCCGGCGCGGCAGTACGCGCCGTCGACCGCTGCCCCCTCGATGCTGGCGACGGTCCGCGGCTACGCGCTCAAGATCTGGTGGGCCGTGTACGGCCGTGTGCCGGGTGAAATGCGGGCAACCCTCGAGAGCAACCTTGCTCCGATCCGGCAGGCTCTAGTTCGGGAGACCATCAAGGGTCAGACGAGGGCGCCGCTACCCAACCGGGATGTCGACATGCTCACGATCCAGAGTTCGTGCCTCTTCAGGGCCTTCGTCCTGTTTCGACGTCCTCTCGCTGACTTCCGGGGGCTTCCCTTTGCGCACCCGACCTCACTTAGCCCTCTCGGCCCTCATCTCGGCCTCGCTCGCCGAGGACCCTTACGGCCAGGTCCAGGGAGACATCCCTCGCACGCTCGAAGCGCTCACAGCTTACCTCGGCGTCCTCGAGTCGCTCTACGCCCGCGTCCAGGCTAGCGCTGGGGCCGAAGGCTCCTGGCCGGAGCGACAGACGGTGACGATGGCCATCCTCAAGGAGGACGTCGAGCCTGTGCTGGATGGTTCGTCCCTCTGGATCCGTCTGGCGCCAACGTGATACTGAACGAGTCGTCCTCCCTTGCCTGGTCGCAGCTACTCGCGAGGGCATCCGCCAGATCGTCCAGGTGTTCCGCGACCACCTCGCGTCGGCGTTTCGCTTCCCGCCCGACGTCGTCAAGGCGCTCGAGGAGTTCCTTTAGAAACGTGAGCGTGGCTGGGCGGCTCGTCGCTCAGAAATTGTGATGTCATCTTATCCGACCGTCATGGGCAGACTCGAAGGGGGCCCAGTGTAAAGAGATGGAAGGTGCACGGACCGCCAGAGGCCGTGATAGGGGTGAGAGAAAAGGTACCGGGTACAAGCAGAAACGGCCACTGGCGGGCCAGAGGCGTGGAGGGGGTATGCGGTGGGGAACGGAGACAGGAGGCAGATGGACGAAAGGGGGGGGCGTCTATTCGTCGTCGTTGGCATCGACGAAGCGGAGGCGGGTGCCGTTGGCGACGCGCGAGAGGACACCGAGGTTCTCGTACTCGAGCACCGTCTCCATCAGCTGGACCTCGGTGAAGCCCTTTGCAAAGACGCGCGCCCGGGCATCGACCATCGCGACCTCGCCATCCTCGTCGTCGTCGTCGCTGTCGCTGATCTGGCCGGCCCGGCGGCCACGCCGGCCAGGACCACCGCCGAGCCGCTTCGGCTTGCCCATGCCGTTGGCGACGGCCATGTCGCGAATGATGCGGTAGATCTTGGACGTGCTCGTGCCGTCCGAGCCGTCGCGTTCGCGGGCAGCGTGCTCGTTGAGGCTTGCTTTGGAGACGTCCATCAGCCGAAGCGCCTCGTCGACGTCGGCAAAGTTGACCTCGTCGGCGAAGCGGACGCGGGCGTGCGCCTGCGCCAAACGGAGGACACCGAGCAGCGTCCGGGCCGACGTGTAGGTCGAGAAGCGGTCCTCGGCCTCGTCCTCCTTCTGCTGCTGGCGCAGACGGACGTAGGCCGAGACGACGTACTCCGAGATCTCGCGCGGAACCGTTGGCCGCTTTTGCCGGGCGGCGGCAATGAAGTGGCTGCAACGTTCATGGGCGGGCGGTTGTCAGCTCCTGGTCTGCAGATCGCTCGACTCGCGCAGGGTAGACGCACCGCATGAGCTTGGGGTCGATCGCCTCAAACTCGAGTTCGGGCGCGTGGCTGAACATGTGGACGAATGTGATATGCTGGGCGAGTCGCTCGTCGTCGTCCCGCGCGGGCGTGTCGAGGATGAGGAAGAGGACGTCGAACCGCGAGAGGAGAGCAGCCGGCAGGTTGATGTTTTCGACCGGCGAGATCTTGGGGTTGTACCGGCCGTACAGCGGGTTGGCCGCCGCGAGGATCGAGGTCCGGGCGTTGAGCGTCGTCGTGATGCCGGCCTTGGAGATCGAGATGGTCTGCTGCTCCATGACCTCGTGGATCGCCGTCCGGTCCGACTCGTCCATCTTGTCAAACTCGTCGATGCAGCAGATGCCGTTGTCGGCGAGAACGAGCGCGCCTCCCTCTGCAATAAGGAGGGTCAGAGTCGGCGTCAGTCGAGACTTCCGACTGGTATCACGGCTAGAAGGGCACGAGGAGGGCAGGGACGGACCGAGCACAAACTCGTCGGTGACGGGGTCACGCATGACGGCCGCAGTGAGACCGACGCCGGATGATCCCTTGCCAGTCGTGTAGATGCCGCGAGGGGCGACCTTGGAGATGTACTTCAGCAGCTGCGACTTTGCGACTCCGGGGTCGCCCATCAGGCAGACGTTGATGTCACCGCGGATCTTCATGCCGTCGCCGACGTTCTTGGTGACGCCGCCGACGAGGAGGAGCAGGAGCGCCTTCTTGACGTCCTCGTGGCCGTAGATCTCCGGGGCAATGCTGCAAGATGAAAGGCAGATGAGGAAAGGAAATCGCCTCGGGATCGATGAGGCGGTCGAGGGGCTCGACGCACCTCTGGGCGAGCTTGTGGTAGACGCCCTCGTCTTCCTGGAGCCGCTCGAGCTCCTCGCGCGTCTTCTCCGTCATCTCGAGATCGTTGTAGCTCTTCTTCATCTGGCGCACAAACTGGGCCTCGAGGAACGTGTCCTGGAGGAGGCCGGCCCGCATCGCCCGGAGGCCGGTGTACGGCGTCGGGAGGAAAACACCCGAGACGTCGACGACGTCGCCGGGCGAGATCGTCCGCGTGAGCGGGCCGTACAGGTGAATCGTCATCGACCGGGGGATGTGGCCGACGGGCACTTGGTCGGCCTTGCGATCCGGACGCGGACGGAGGAGCCAGACCGCAGGCCAGGGGTCAGCGAAAGCGGAGCGGTGAGCAAGCTTCAGCGATGCGCACGCACCATTTCCTGGATCTTGACCTCCTGGAACGGCACAAACTTGCTCGCCCGAGTCTGCATGATGAGCGAGCCACTGACTCGGTCCTGCCGGCACGTCGCCGTCGGGCACTCCTGCAGGGGAAGGAAGCTGCGCGAATTGATGACCTGGAAGGTCTCCTCGCCGCAGGCCTCGCACGAGTAGCCGTTGACGAGGACGTGCGGCTTGACGTCCGACACCCGGGTCGTGATGCCCCGGACGGTGATGAGCTTGCCGAGTTCGGCGCCGCGGATCTGCCGGACAGCAAGCGGGTTCCGGTACGTCTTGCGGAGCGGCTTGATGTACAGCTGGCTGTGAGTGCGAGTGTTCAAGTGGAGGAGGGCACATCAGGTTCCGCCTACGGGGGACGAAGGATCCGATGGTTTACGCACTACCGCCTCGTCAGAGTCGGAGGGAACTTGTCGGCCTCCTCCCGACCAGCCTCCTCGTTCCGCCGCCGTCGCTGCTCCATGATGATCTCGCCGACGTCATCGCTCGCGGCGAGGTCGACCGAGGGCTCGGGCAAGAGCGAGTCGACAACCTCAGCAAAGAGGTCGAGGTAGCGCCGGCCGTTGCGCGAGATGTTGGCCGCAAGAGCGAATGGCGGGTCCTCGAACTGGGCGTCCAGAAACGAAGGGAGCGTCAGTCTTTGGATCAGGAGCTGAGGCTGGTCGTTGATCGAGGTCAATAGCCGGACGCACCGATTGGACATCGTCGAGCTCGATGGTCAGAGCGGTCTGCTTGCGGTTGGCGATGTTTTGCTATGAGAGTAACGTGGTGGGGAGGCGCGGGAGGAGAGAGACAGGAAGCAGGCGGTGGCTCGAATGCGTCAACTTCGAGAGCGCTTCCTCACGAGTGTGTGTCCCCGCCCAAGCGTATAGACGTTAGACAGCCAATGCTCCAGATCATCTGGCCAGCAGCAGGAAGGGGACAGGGCTCAGAGAACGTACCAGCATCCGCATGTACTTGAAGCGGCCCTGGCCCTCGGCGCCGTCGAGGTCCATCGCGTCGAGCTCGAGGCCCTCGTCCTCGTCCTCATCCTCATCATCATCGGCGGCGGCAGCCGCACCGCGGGCAGCATGGCGGGCGCGAGGCTCCTTGACAAACTGAGTGAGAAAGGACGAGATCTTGGCTGTGGGAGGAGGCGAAGGCGACGCGGCAGGAGGACGGAGGCAGGTTGGACGACGGACGCGACCGGCAGGGAGGCAGGAGTGACGGGCATGGTTTAGCCCATGTCATCCCTAGAACGCTGCATCAGACGCGCATCGCCCCTGCTGTGCTCGAGCTGCTCGTGTGGGCTGGCCCGAGCAGTATGGGACTGAAGGACGAGAAGCTAGAGATTGGCGACGTACCCTTCTCGCCGGCGTAGTCGACGCCGGCATTGAAGACGGGCAGCGTCGGCTGGCTGTCGAGCGCGGCCTGCATGACGAGCGGGCTGGCGTGCTAGGGAGAGGGGAGGTGGCGCGTTCCAGACACGGGACCCGAGGCCGATTCGATGTGCGCTGAACGAGAGCAAGAAGGGGAGGGATGGAAGGTTGGACGAAGGGGGAAGCAGGTCGGACGGGCGGGTTGAGCTCGAGGCGAAAGTGCCCGCCCCCGCCTCGTAACGCGCTGGGCGCCGCGCGCCAGCCTCTCCGCCAACAATCCTCGCCGCCGAGTCGCGCGCGTCTGACCACAGTACCGGTCGTCGACAGCAGCGGCAGCCGGCTGACCTATCATGCCTTTTCCGCTCGGACTCAACGCAACGGATGTGCCTCGTCGGTCATACTCACCTGAGCCCTCGCTTCTCGGCCCGGCTCGCCCCATCGCAAGCAAGGAAAGACAGACATTCAGAAAGAGGCAGAGGCTGAGAGACGGGGACATGCAGGGCTGAAGGGTCGAGTCGATCGTGTGGGTGAGGGAGGGTATGCCAGGAGAGAGGGTGAGAGAGAAGCGAGAGGTCGGACGGGTGCTTGCCCGGGTGACGCTCACGAGGCGAGGTATTCGGCCAGGTCGAAGCGCCGGTGCTCGCGGAAGTACTGGGAGGGGCCACCAGGCGAGCGCGAGATCAATTAGAAGCACACAGAGTCGAGACACGGGAGCCATGAAGGTAGAGCACGACGCACCTTGCCGAGCCGCTCCCACTCGACGCCGTCGGCTGCCGACCAGGGCGGGACCGGATCGACATTGTGATGACCGAGGCGATCCCAGACGAAGGTCGCCTGCCGGCCGAGGATATCGAGCGTCGGCGTGCCATAATGACCGGTATGCACTGCGGGAGCGATACGTCAAGAGTGGCTCGAGTAGGAACGAAAGCCTCTGAGGGGGACGTACGAAGCAAGGCCGAGTTGACCTGGTCGGCGAGCGCCTCGCGCCGGCCGTAGGCAAGATAGGCGCGCGTCTCAGGATGCTCGGCCCGCTCGGGCGGGACGTAGGCCAGCAGGCTGGCCGCGCCGCGGACCTCCTGCGAGTGAGCGGGGAGCGTGAGTTGTGAGGTGCGTGACAGAGCAAAGGGGTGGGCTGAAAAGCAAGGGAGGGACGCACGCTCTGGTACCACTCCTTGCTCGGACCCTCTTCCAGCTGGTCTATCGACAGGTAGAGCGCCTTAGCCTGAGCTAGCGCAGTCGAGGACGTAGCCGAAACGGCCGACGAGGCCGAGTGAACCGACGATGCCGGCGAGGAGGCCGCCGTCAGCGCGCCGTTGCCCGCCGGGGGCGGCGGTGCGGGAGAGGCCGACCGCTGACCGCCGCTCAAGCCGACCGGTGCGAAAGCCGCCGCGGGCGGGCCAACGGGGACGGTCCGGATCGTCTCAACAAAAGCCTGGATGAGCAGGTTGAGATGGAGGAACGCCGGCCGGGCCGAGATGAACGGCAGCGGTCGAGCTATCCGTGGCGGCGGTGCGTGCGAGGCCGCCGTCGTGGCCACCGAGGCGGAGAGCCCTCCCCCATCCTCCTTGGCCATCGATGGGCTGTGCGACATCGTTCCCGGGAACGAGTCGAATGCCGAGGCTGATGCCGTTGGAGACGGGACCGGCTTGCTCAAGAGTGGCGACGTATACGACCGGGCCTGGTCGGACGCCGGCCCATCCTCGGCCGGCGCAAAGAACGTCGGGAAGAAGCTGTTGATGAGCGCGATCGCGGGTTGGATGTTGCCCTGTAGAATCTCTGTTCGGATGACTGTGAGTTCAGACAGGGAAGAGTGTCGCTGTGGTCAGCAGGTCCTGCGCGAGACATCCTGCTCGTCCTCCATGCTGAGGACTCACGGCCGCGCTGCTCGATCGCGTCGAGCTCGGCCGTCGAGAGGACGCCCGCATAGAGGCCGTTGACGCTCGCAAACTCCCCGCCTCTGCCGTTGCTCGGACTCTTGCCGTTCACCTGGAGCGACGGGTTGAGCCGGATGCCCGGTGGCCGATGGCTGCTCGTGCTCGCCTCGGCCTCGTCGCCGCCGTTGGCGAAAGCATAGCTCGTGCTCGCACCATTGGATGGTCGGGGACCAGAGCCGTTGGTCGACCCCTTCGTCGAGGACCAGCGACTCGACGTGCTGTCCCGCTCGCCTCTGCCATCGAGGTCGATGGCCATCCTCTCGTCGACGTCGATGCCGCCGCCGCCGACGTGGCCTACCTCCCGCCCCCGCGCAGCAGCCGCACCCGGGTGGCCGCTGCTGGCGGGCAGGACGACCGAGTCGCTCATCATCTGGACGTCGTCCTCGCCCTCGTCCGTTGCAGCCCCAGAGCCGGAGCTGTCCGACATCATCGGCGCCGGCGGCGCGATGCGTGACGTCGATGAAGGACCTGCTGCTGGCGAGGAGGGGTCGTCGAGCGGGGCGATCGCTGGGCCTGCTGCCGACGACGCCACTGCCTGCGATGGCGACGCCGCCGGCTGCTTTGACAGCGCCCGGGCCGTCGAGAGGTAGCAGTGATGGCCAAGATAGTCGAGCACGATCCGTTTCTGCAAAAGGCATCGAGTGCAGAGCGAGCAGGATCAGCCGTCCGAGCTGCGAGAAGGCTTGCGAGGAGCGTTGCCTCTGGTCGGTGCAAGAGTGCCAGGACGTCGCTCGCTCGTCCCCAAGACCGCCAGACGGGTCCGTCGGCGACTCGAGGATCCTCTCGACGCTAACCCCTCTTGCAACGGCAGGTCAGGCGGAGGCCAGCTCCGGAGAGCCGACTTAAACACCTCTCTACTCCTCAAAGAGCTGCCGCAGGAACGAGCAAGGGAGGGAGGGACTAACGATCTCGTCGGCCTCGGGCTCCCGCAGCGTCGGCCCGCCGGCCTTCCTGCCGGCCTTGCCGCTGGCCTTGCCCGCCGGCCCACCCGGCCCTTTCTTGGCCGGCTTCTCCATTCGTTGCTTGCCGAGACCGAAGGAACTGGCCACGTGAGGGGTCGGTCGCGGGAGGACGAGCGATCGAAGGGGGTTGACTGGGACGGGTGGGGAGGGGGGTGGAGGGGAACGGCAGATGGTCGTGTTCGGTGCGAGACCGATTACGGCGGCGGCCGCTCACGCGCCCGGCGTCGCCTGCTGCTGCCGCCTGCCTGCGCCTGCCTGCCTTCCCGACGCCGCGGCGTTCGGGCGGGCGACAATGGGTGGACCTTGCGGACCGCACGGAGCCACCTCAATAAAAGTCGGATCGCCATCGCAGATCACAGGTGCTGTCTCTGGCCGGAGACGGAGAGGTTCTGGCGGAGCACGAGGCCGCCCTACCCCGCCTCCCCTTGTTCGTTTGTGGCGAGCGCATGCCGATGCAGAGGGTTCGTTCCCCTCCCGACGCACAAACAGGAGTTCTACAGTCGGACAAAGGAGGAACGGGGAACGGCGCCGGTGTTCGAGCCTCGTTGCCATCGTCCGCGAGAGAAGGGGAAGGGTGGGGGGGGGGGGGGCCGTTAGGCCTTTCGCATGTTTGTCAGGTAATACCTGGAGTGGCGCCGTCATCCGGCCGTCGGCAAATGCCAGAGATCGTCAGCGGCGGTACCCTCGAGCAATCAAGAAGTGAGTGGGAGGGGGGGGAACAGACCAGAAGCCCTGGGCGGCCACCTCGCCCTTGGCCTTTTCAAACGTCTGGCCGGCGGCCTTGCCGTGAGCCCAGATCTGACGAAGGGGGGAGAGTGTCGTCTCGAGATCAGCTGCAAGGCTGCGACGAAGACCCCCCTCCCCGAGTGGGCGAATGGGAAAGAGGGCCCCGAAGGGGCGAAGGGAGAGGAGAAGACGACGCGCTTACCTGGCGGTAGAAGAAGACGCTCGCAAAGAATTGAAGCAGCCAGCCGAGCGAGCTCAGCAGGCAAAGGACGGCCGCCGCCCAGTGGTGGCCGACAAACATGCGGATCATGTTCATGAGCCCAGCCGAGCCCGTGCTCGGGATGCCGAGGCACATGTAGAGCTGTTCGTCAGCGGACGGCAGGGTCGACCGGGGCTCGGTGTCAGTGCGCGGAAGGAGAGAAGGATGAGCAGCAAGGAGGGTTTGGCTGATCTTTGCGGAAGGGACGACAGGAGGACGGACAGAGTAAAGGATGTGGAAGCCGGCAAAGACGTAGTAGACGTAGAGGAAGATGGCGACCTCCTTGGCGAAGCCGTAGTAGGCCGGCCGGTACCAGAGGACGAAGCTAAGGGGAGCGGCGACGGCGGCAGCCGACAGCGTGCCGCGGTCAG
>Ga0308160_10000914_pt1 | contig 46629 bp, 48 predicted proteins | sample PhyFR1_FD_201036 | JGI IMG/M metagenome (GOLD analysis project Ga0308160, IMG submission 201036) | Phyllosphere microbial communities from UC Gill Tract Community Farm, Albany, California, United States - DLSLF.R1 | ecosystem: Host-associated > Plants > Phyllosphere > Unclassified | place: USA...
GGCATTAAAGACCCTGATGTAACTACAGGGTCAAGCTCAGAAGAGGTGTGATATGAAAATTGGTGAACTGGCCCGCCAGGCGGGATGTCCTGTAGAGACGGTACGTTATTATGAGCGAGAGGGGCTTTTGCAGGCCGCATTGCGGGACCAGACTAATAACTACCGCCATTACGACAGCGCACATCTCGAAAGGCTTATGTTTATCCGGCGCTGCCGGGCGCTCGATATGACCCATGAAGAAATCCGGGTGTTGCTGCAGGCGCGCAGCCAGCCTGACGCAGACTGCGGTACGGTTAATGCCCTGATAAATGAACATCTGAACCACGTTCAGGCCCGTATTCGTGAACTGAATATGCTGGAAAAACAACTTTTTGAGCTCCAAAGCCACTGCAATGCCAACCGGGCAACACGGGACTGCGGAATTCTGCGCGAACTGGAGCAGACAGAAGAGTCTGAGGATATCGTGCCGGTTATCACTGCAGGTCATCTGGCCGGAAGCCACTCTTACTGATGCTGCTTTCTGCTGTAAGTAGAACTGTTCACTAAAGAAACAGGCTTTTTTGTGATGTGACTTCGTCTTGCCCGTCTATTAAGGCAGCTGAAAGTGTGCTGCCGTTAAAATCTGTGTGACATCGTTTAACCGCTATTCCCTCATTAAGCTGTACAGAAAAGCCTGTAATCACGTCACAACATATATGAATTTATCAATATAAAATTGACCTTTCGTCTGCAGAAGACGAGACTTGTTGCTGTCCGCCACGAAGGAGAAATTATGCCGTCACTTTTGCCCCTGCAACTTTTTAAGAATCTTTCTGACGAAACCCGGCTCAGCCTGGTGCTGTTGTTGCGCGAAAAAGGGGAGCTCTGCGTCTGCGAGCTTGTATCTATCCTGAAAGAAACACAGCCAAAAATATCGCGGCACCTGGCCCTGCTCAGAGAGAGTGGACTGCTTATCGACAGGCGCGACGGCAAGTGGATCCATTACCGGTTATCGCCACACATGCCTGCGTGGGCAGCAGCGGTCATTGAGCAGGCATATCTGTGTCAGCGGGATGAAATTCTTCATCTCAGTCAGCAGGCTGAGCGTGATAACTCAACCACCAACGGCAAAGCTGTCTGCATGTAAAAATTTTATCTAAACACATTCGATTAAATGCATATGTTTACAGGGTACACTTAGCAGCCCGCTTTAACGGGCAGTTATAATTAAGAAGGAGAGAGTATGTTTCTGGCGGGTGCGATTTTTATCCTGACCCTGATACTGGTGATCTGGCAGCCGAAAGGGCTCAGCATTGGCTGGAGTGCCGTTATCGGCGCGGCGCTGGCGCTGCTGACCGGCGTGGTACACATCGGAGACATTCCTGTGGTCTGGCAGATTGTCTGGAACGCCACGGCCACGTTTATTGCGGTCATCATTATCAGCCTGCTACTTGATGAGTCCGGCTTTTTCGAATGGGCCGCGCTGCACGTTTCACGCTGGGGCGGCGGCAGGGGCCGGTTGCTGTTCACGTATATCGTTCTGCTGGGTGCAGCAGTGGCGGCGCTGTTTGCCAATGACGGAGCCGCGCTAATTCTGACGCCCATCGTTATCGCCATGCTGCTGGCGCTGGGCTTCAGCCCCGGGGCCACGCTGGCGTTTGTGATGGCGGCCGGCTTTATCGCCGATACCTCCAGCCTGCCGCTCATCGTGTCAAACCTGGTCAACATCGTCACGGCAGACTTCTTTAAACTGGGTTTCAGCGAGTATGCCTCGGTGATGGTGCCTGTAAATATCGCCTCCGTGGCCGCCACGCTGGTGATGCTGCACCTGTTTTTCCGCAGGGACATCCCGGCCACTTACGACCTGGCGAAGCTGAAGGCGCCGCGTGAGGCCATTCGCGATGCGCGTACCTTTAAAACCGGCTGGATTGTTCTCATCCTGCTGCTGATCGGCTTCTTTGCCCTCGAACCACTCGGCGTGCCGGTCAGCCTTGTGGCCGCGGTGGCGGCGTTTATTCTCTGGCTGGTAGCCCGGAAAGGCAATGTGATTGATACCGGAAAGGTACTGAAAGGTGCGCCCTGGCAGATCGTTATCTTCTCGCTGGGCATGTACCTGGTGGTATACGGACTACGCAATGCCGGGCTGACTGATTACCTTTCTGCCGCCCTGAACCGGTTTGCAGAGCATGGCGTCTGGGGCGCAACGCTCGGCACCGGCTTTCTGACGGCGGCGCTTTCATCAGTCATGAACAACATGCCTACCGTGCTGGTTGGCGCGCTCTCCATTGACGGCAGCACCGCGCAGGGCGTGGTGAAGGAGGCGATGATTTACGCCAACATCATCGGCTGCGACCTCGGTCCGAAAATCACCCCCATCGGCAGCCTTGCTACCCTGCTGTGGCTGCACGTCCTGGCACAGAAAAACATTACCGTCAGCTGGGGCTACTACTTCCGTGTGGGCATCGTGATGACCCTGCCGGTGCTGTTTGTGACGCTGGCCGCACTGGCCCTGCGCCTGTCTGTTTAACCTAAACCCCGGCGCTGCGCCTGTGCAGCGCCTTTACGGAGTACCGCTTATGACTGACATTACCATTTACCACAATCCGGCCTGCGGGACGTCCCGCAATACCCTGGCACTTATCCGCAACAGCGGCACCGAGCCCACGGTGATTCTGTATCTGGAAACTCCGCCGGCGCGTGATGAGCTGAAAAAGCTTATTGCGGATATGGAGATCAGCGTGCGCGCCCTGCTGCGTAAAAATACCGAACCTTACGAGCAGCTCGGCCTGGCAGAGGACCGGTTCAGCGATAACGAACTGCTCGATGCCATGCTGGCTCATCCGATCCTCATTAATCGACCGGTTGTGGTTACGCCGCTCGGAACGAAGCTGTGTCGCCCCTCAGAAATGGTTCTGGACATACTGCCGGACCCGCAGAAGGGAGCGTTTATCAAAGAGGACGGCGAAGCCGTCATTGATGAGCACGGAAACCGCATCAGCCACTGATGTTTCACCAGGCTGCGGGCATAGCAAATGTGAAAAAGCCGGCAGATGCCGGCTTTTTTATATGCTGCGCTGGTTTACAAGCTCAGAGAGCTGCGTGGCACTCTCTTTCCTTTCGCTGTAGCGGTCGGTGAGATAACCACTGCGACCGCGCGTCAGCAGAGTGAACTTCATCAGTTCCTCCATGACGTCCACTATGCGGTCATAATACGGAGAAGGCTTCATGCGGCCGGCCTCATCAAACTCGGCCCAAGCTTTTGCCACGGATGACTGGTTCGGGATAGTGATCATCCGCATCCAGCGCCCGAGAATACGCATCTGATTTACGGCGTTGAACGACTGTGAGCCGCCGCTGACCTGCATTACCGCAAGGGTTTTCCCCTGCGAGGGCCGGACCGCCCCGGACGTCAGCGGAATCCAGTCAATCTGCGTCTTCATGATGCCGGTCATGGCACCGTGACGCTCAGGGGAGCACCAGACCATCCCTTCTGACCAGAGTACCAGCTCGCGCAGCTCTGCGACCTTCGGATGCGTCTCAGGTGCATCATCCGGCAGCGGCAGGCCAGACGGATTGAATATCTTCACCTCCGCGCCCATGGCCGTCAGCAGCCGGGCGGCCTCTTCCGTGGTGAGTCGGCTGTAAGAGCGCTCCCGCAGCGAGCCGTAGAGCATCAGTATGCGGGGCGGATGCGCCACCTCTTCGACTTTTAATTTTTCTTCCGTCAGCGGTGCATCCAGGAGCGTCGGATCGATATTGTTCAGGGCATCATTGAAGTTATTCACAATAGAGTCTCTTTATGAGTAATCGTAGCCGACAGGCTGCAGCAGCAGCCAGCGGCGCAGCACTCTTCCGTCAGAAAGGCCATCAGCTGCTCAAGCTGCGCATAGCAGGGCCTGCAGAACAGGGTACGGCTCTGCCGTTCCTGGCTTATGAGGCCAGCTGACATCAGCGCAGAAAGGTGATGACTTAGCGTGGAGGCCGGAATAGCCAGTCTTTTCTGGATGTCACCCACAGGCAGTCCTTCAGGCCCGACTTTCACCAGTTCACGGTAAATTCCCAGTCGCGTCACGTGTCCCAGTTCCCTGAGAGCAGCCGCAGCATTTTGTATGTCCACATCATCACCAAATCTACATTTCCAGAATAATGGAAATATAATTTAAAGCGGACGGAATGGTCAAGCCTCTTCCCGCCATAAAAGTGCTGCGCTCAAAAAGAAAGCCTTTTATACCCTGTTGATCCGGCTGCAGTGGCAGAGCATATAAAAAGGCCATGGCTCAGCATTTCGGTAAAATTCCAGCACTCTGACAACAGCTTTAGCCATAACCGTTTCGCTTCCTCTTGCCAGAAATTCCAAGCTCAATAATACTGTTCATATAACCAGTATAATTTAAAGGAGGATTTTTATGCGCTTTACATTTTTTTCCCTAATCCGTACACAGCAGCACGTCCGGGACGCCGCGTTATGAAAGCGGTCAGTTACGCTCAGGGCCTGACGCTGTTATGGCCGCCGATTTTTACCCCAACGGTAAAGGTGCCGCTGTACGCAGATCCCTGCTCAGCTGGCTTTCCCTCCCCTGCTCAGGATTATGTAGAGAAAGAGCTGGACCTGAATGAGCTTTGTATTCGCAGACGGGCGTCCACATTCTTCGTACGGGCCAGTGGCAACAGCATGCAGGAGCTGGGGCTTTATGACGGTGATGTTATGGTGGTCGATCGCGCGGAGCCACCCACGCATGGCGACATCGTCATTGCCGAGGTTGGCGGTGAGTTCACAGTTAAGCGCCTGCAGCTGCTCCCGAGGGTGGCACTGCTGCCCATGAACCCTGCTTACGCCGCCATCTATCCGGAAGAGCTGCAGCTGCTCGGCGTTGTCACCTGGTTCTTTAACAGTACCCGGGCCCGTCGGAGATAATTATGCCCATGTTCGGACTGGCTGACGTCAACTCTTTCTATGCCAGCTGTGAGACGCTTTTCCGCCCGGACCTGCGTGGCAGGCCGGTAGTCGTGCTCAGTAACAACGATGGCTGCGTTATTGCGCGCTCTGCTGGCGCAAAAGCTCTGGGTATAAAAATGGGTGCACCGTGGTTCCAGATAAAAACGCAGGACTATCCGGAAAAGATACACGTGTTCAGCTCAAACTATGCGCTGTATCACAGCCTGAGCCAGAGAGTAATGACCGCGCTTGAGGAGATAACGCCACGCGTCGAGCAGTACAGCATTGATGAAATGTTCCTGGATATTACCGGTATTAACGGCTGTGAGGACTTCGAAGCTTTTGGTCGTCGCCTGCGCGCGCATGTATTTACCACAACGGGTCTTACCGTCGGTGTCGGCATGGGGCCCACTAAAACGCTGGCAAAATCGGCCCAGTGGGCGAGTAAGGAGTGGAAGCAGTTTCGCGGCGTGCTGGCGCTGACGCCGGGTAATCTGAAACGTACCGAAACTCTGCTAGCTAACCAGCCCGTTGAGGAAATATGGGGTGTGGGACGGCGTATCGGTAAGCGACTCAGCCTGATGGGCATCGAAACCGCCCTGCAGCTGTCACGCGCGCGTCCAAAGTTCATTCGCGATAACTTTTCCGTGGTACTGGAACGCACCGTACGCGAGCTGAACGGTGAGTCATGTATTCCGCTGGAAGAACTGCCGCCGGCAAAACAGCAGATAGTCTGCAGTCGCAGCTTCGGGGAGCGCATTACAACAAAAACAGCCATGCAGCAGGCGCTGTGTCAGTACGCTGCACGCGCAGCGGAAAAGCTGCGAGGGGAACGTCAGTACTGCCGCAACATCGGCGTGTTTATCCGGACGTCGCCACACGCCAGCGGTGAGGTGTTTTACGGAAACAGCGCCGGAGAGAAGCTGACACTACCAACACAGGATACGCGGGACATCATTGAGTCTGCGATGCGGTCGCTCGATTGTATCTGGCTTGAGGGTCGCAGATACATGAAAGCAGGCATCATGCTTGATAACTTTACGCCGAAAGGCGTAAGCCAGCTAAATCTGTTTGACGATAATCGGCCACGGGCTAAAAGCGCACAGCTGATGAAGGTACTGGACGGCATTAATCAGTCAGGACTGGGAAATGTGTGGTTTGCCGGACAGGGAATTAACACTGAGTGGAAAATGAAGCGTGAAATGCTTAGCCCTGCTTGGACCACGCGATGGTCAGACATTCCTAAAGCACGTGTGCTCTGAGACGATTATTAATTAAGCAGTTGAAACTGTATTCCACATAAATCACAGCATGTCTCAGCGCGTCATGACCGCGCTGGAAGAGATAACCCCCCGCGTTGAGCAGTATTCCATTGATGAGATGTTCCTGGACCTGACTGGCATTGATTTCTGCGAAGACTTTGAACATTTTGGCCGGCGCCTGCGCGTGCACGTGCTGGATACGACGGGTCTTACTGTCGGCGTTGGGATGGGGCCGACAAAAACTCTGGCCAAATCGGCGCAGTGGGCCAGCAAAGAGTGGCCACAGTTCCGCGGTGTATTGGCGCTGACGCCGGGTAATCCTAAGCGCACCGCAACCCTGCTGGCAAACCAGCCCGTGGAGGAAATCTGGGGCGTTGGCCGGCGCATCGGTAAGCGACTTAATCTGATGGGTATTGAAAACGCCCTGCAGCTATCGCGCGCCCACCCTGCCCTTATCCGTAAAAACTTCAGCGTCGTGCTGGAGCGTACTGTCCGGGAACTTAACGGAGAGTCCTGTATCCCCCTTGAAGAGTTTGTGCCTGCGAAACAGCAGATTGTCTGCAGCCGGTCCTTTGGCGAGAGAATTACAGCGAAGGTGCTTATGCAGGAGGCGCTGTGTCAGTACGCAACCCGGGCTGCAGAGAAGCTCAGAAAGGAACGGCAGTTCTGCCGGCGCATCAGCGTCTTTATCCGCACCTCACCGCATGCGCAGGGTGAGATATTTTATGGCAACAGCGCCGGTGAGAGTCTCACAATTCCTACCCAGGACACACGGGACGTGATTGAAGTTGCCATGCGATCTCTTGATCGCATCTGGCTTGAAGGGCGACGTTACATGAAGGCCGGGATAATGCTCGACGACTTTACGCCTAACGGCGTCAGTCAGCTGAATCTGTTCGATGAGAATAAGCCACGTGCCAACAGTGCGCAGCTGATGAAGGTTCTTGACGGGATCAATCAGTCCGGGCTGGGCAGTGTGTGGTTTGCCGGTCAGGGCGTGAATACGGAATGGAAAATGAAGCGGGACATGCTCTCACCGGCATGGACCACGCGCTGGAGTGACATACCAGTGGCGCGCGTGATGTAACCTGTACCGCAGGGCACAGCAGACAAACGCATATCTGTTGCCCTGTCTTCTCATGAAAACTGCTGCCAGAACTCATCCACCATGATCAGAGGTTTGCCCGGGCGCTTTCCGCGAAAGTATCGTCCGCGCGGAACCCTGTCCTTGCGCGAAAGCTGATGAAGCCAGTCATCAAAGGCCGGGCGGCGCCTGCGGACGGGACCCTTAAACATATCGGCTGACTGAGTACTTGTTGCGATCATCATCCCGTGTCCACGCATCTGCGTCAGCATGCAAGTCAGTTGTTCCTGTCTTTTCATAGATTCCTCTGCATTCAGATTTCATTCATCCGGAATTTTTCTTCTTCCAGCCGCCGTTGGCCAGGAATGCAGCGCGCGAAACACAGGCTCCCCACAGCAGTTGCATACCGATTTTGACAAGCTCACTGGCATCATGCAGGAAAAAAAGCGGCACGATAAACAGTGTGCTCAGCAGGAATCCCCATTCAGCCGCACTTTTTCTATCTTTATCATTCAGCTTTGTAAGACCAATAAACCCTTTAAAACGTAAAAAAAGCTTCTGCATAATAAATTCTTCCTGTCTGACTCTGATGGTGTCTTAGCTCATCTAAACATGAATCGTTATCACCAAAAATTGAATCATCTACTCGTTTTCTCTCAACCAGTCATTAACTAACTCGTTGATAACATCGGTTATTGACTTCCCTTTTTTTGCACATGCCGTTTTTAATCTGACATGCTTATCTTCGTCAAAGTTGACGTTTACTCGTTTTATTTTTCCAGTTGTAGATGTTGGCGCAGCTACGATCTGTTTTAAGTCTCTGTTCTCACCAAAAGTCATTTTTTTATTACCGCTGTGCGCTTTTTCAAGAGCCATTTTTTACCTCTTTTCAATCACAAATGGAGTATGTGAGTATGTGAGTATGTGAGTATGTGAGTATGTGAGTATGTGAGTATGTGATTGATACTTTCTCACTCTAAAACTGCAACTATCTCTTTTGTAAGTATCTCTATCTCACCCTTAGCGGCCCCGTCACTCGATTCAAACACGCTATTCCCCTCAAGTATTGATTTCACATATACCTGACGCTGAGTAATTGCAGTGCGGAAAGCCTTAACACCTGTGTCTTTAATGCTCTCCTTAAGAACATTAAGCATGGTGGCTTGCTCTATTTTTCGTGTAATCAAAAAGCGCGCCTCTACCTTCCGGCTATAGGCTTGAGCTTCAAGAACAGTCACTACGCTTCCCGCTGCAGAGAAATCCAATGGACTAGGTGTGACTGGTATGATGACAAGATCACTTATCATGACTGCTGCAGATGTAATTACCGATAACGAACCGGCACCATCGACGATAACGTAATCGTATTCATCCAGGTCTTTCCGTATGCCATATACGTCTTTTTCAGAAGCAGCAGTGAAAACATCAAATGCAGCCTTTTCCGCCTTACTCCATGTTGTCAGACTCATTTGCGGGTCTGTATCCACAACAGCGATATTGAATCCTGACTTAGACATAGCAGTGCTTATGTTGATGACGGCAGTTGTTTTGCCTGAGCCGCCTTTAGGATTTAAAAAAGAAATGACTTTCATACTCATACACCCTTTTACACAAATGAAGTAATGAGTAAAAGAGTACAACGTGCGGACCAATGAGTAAATATAATTTTGTGTAAAATAACATTTACTCATTTACTCATTTACTCATTTACAGTTTAACTCAGCTTTAGCTTTGCTATGTTGTGACATTGGAGATAAAGCATCTAACACAACTTAGGGTGACTAAGATAAACCCTGCATAACTGAGGATGAGTACATACTCACAAACACAAACACTCAAAAACACATTTGCTTTAGGGTTTTTTATAGTGATGCAGGGAAGGGGGCAAACTTATACAGCAGGCTTCAGGAAAAACTGCATACAGGAAAAAGAGTTTAACACGATGAAAAATAAGCTCCCGCAGGAGCTTATTTAGATTTGGAAAAGGATACTTTTTGCTCAAGCTGCAGTTTGGCACTGCGAGGACGTGTTTTCCGAACTTGTCCTGAAAAGTTGCCCTTCAAAGGGATTAATTTTCTGGATTTGGAGTCGTAAGCATAAACCTGACCGTCCTTGAGCATACCCTCCGCACCATCCTGCTTTAAAATTGGTGCAGCAGCTTTCACATTAATAGCCAGTGGGTGAATGAACGCTTCAACAGATGCAGCTGTAGGGCTCTTACGATTGTCAAAATGGGTGCGACGCTTATGAATTCTGAAAGGTAATTTTTCAGCTCTCAGATCAACTAGCTCTTGCTCGTCTCCATATGTCAGAGTCAACACCGCTTCTGCTTCAAAAGCATCACTTTCTGCTATGGCTAACTCTTCATCTCTGGCAATCCGGGGGACAATTCTGTCACCATGGTGAACATACTCGCCAGTTTCCAGCCTATGCTTGACTATATTTTTTGACGCTTGTTTAAGTCTGCGATGTAGCCCTTCGATAAGCTGCTCAGCAGTTGGGATATCAGTAGTACTTGGTGATGATGGCATAACCCCTCCCACTCAATCCACCTTTAAGGTTATCAGATAAGGGAACAAATTTGAGTTTATAATCTGTTTCCCTACTATGGCCCATTACGCGGTCATAGAAATCAATAAGTTCTTCTCTTGCTGCATACCATATGTAGAGTCCAGCTTTAGTTACATTGTAGTGGTCATAAACTGCGCAAGCAACACCGTTCATAAGCTCCCTTGCTTGCCTGGCATTTTTTAACTCAACATGTTTATTACCATTTGTACCATCAGCCAGATCAAACGCTACAGTCCACGCGCCGTTCTCAGGTATTACAAGAGGGTGGCCTTTGTATTGGGTTTCACCCAAAAATGCGGTGACATGACTTGGATCTACAATTTTTTCAAAACCAACATCGTAAAGAAGCCCGGCATCACCCCTTCCAGCCAAGACTTGTCTAACTACGTATTCTGAGGGACTTGACCAATATTTTTCATACTCATCATCATGGTCTGTTTCTTTAGTTTGGTCTACAAACTCATGCCAATCCCAGTGAATCAAAAGCCACCCCTAATTATCAACGTTCCTTATGAATAAGAAAACGTATCATTTTTAATAATTTTTGAAAACCAATCATTAAAGCCCGCTCTTCAGCAGGCTTTGACATTGCATCTGGTACGTTAAGGAATTAGTTTGCGAGCTGGCCCTTCCAATTTTTCACTGCATCAATGACATGCTGATTAACAGAACGAGTAAAACTCGTTTTGTGTATGTATGGTCGGCCAGTCAGATGCTCAACAGCAAGAGAGCTAATCACAACCTTAGAAGGATCATCTGAGTCTTTGAGATCCACGAAGTTATCATCCGCGACAACATCAATAAATTGCTGTCCATCATCAGCCAGAATAACTACCACACCGCGAGGCTCATCTGCGTACTTGCGTGGTATTGAACCAGATATCTTCATTAAGAAAAGCTCCCATATTGCAGGAGACATCGCACGCTCGCCACTTTCCCAATATTCCCAAGACCTTTTTGTCGAATAGACAATATTTGCAGCTTGTTCAGTTGTTAAGCCTTTGGCATTTCTGGCGCGGAAAATTGATTTTGCATCTGGACCTTTCATACATCCACCTCTCGAACTTTATGACTCAAAGGCATCATATATGACAAACCCACTAAATTGCAATAAATTCATTTTAACGAACAAAAGGTATAAATCATCTCTAAAACACAGAAGTCCTTAATCGCAAAATTCTGTCATCAGTGCAAATAATAACATTTGTCACTATTTGCATGAGTATAAATGACACGATCATAATAACGTTAAAAACAGGAGCTCAACCTCCTTAATGGCTAAATAAAGTGGTCAATATAGAGGTGGCTAATATAAGTTGGTATGAGCTATTATTGGACTAAAGTTATGGCATGGACAACATAGGTATACTCAAATTGACCACTATCAAGCTAAGACAAGAAAGGGGGATCTGATGCTAAGTACTAAAAAGAGATCGTTTTCGGGCAATGTGGTTCAGATTGCTCATGTAGGAACGGTCAGTGACACAAACCTGATGCTGTATGGCGTTCTGCTTACAGGCGAACCGGAATGGTTACGCATCTGTACAACTGAAATTAAGCATGCAGAGAAAATTGCATTTCTAAGTCCAGGTACCGACGTAAAAATTACTGTACGAGGTGATATTGATTTCCAGGGGGCGCTATACATGAGATTTGACTCCCTTAGTAATAGTGATCCGTCCTAACTGAAAAACTGCCTTTGAGGTCGCAATGAAACCCTTTAGTTCTTTAGTGAATGATCCACTCGATGAGACCTATCTCAACCTCCCTGGCGACTACATAGCCGAAGGTGAACTACCTAAAGAAGAGATTGAGGTGCATAAGGACCTTGTATCGATGTATGTCCTGACAAATCGATTGATGAACTTTAATTTATGGGAACGCCTCTTTCGAACCCGCAAATATTGCTCAGCCAGCTGTCTAGCGATAAATGCACAGCGGCAACTAATGGAACTCGTTAACAGTACCCCCTTACACAAAGCTGCGCTAAGACGCATTGTGAGCGCCATGCCCGAAGACAACGGCGGCCGGGAAGCGCTTAGGGATTATTTACGTTAAGAGGATGGGACAGCTAAACCATGCAGATTGCACGTATCTATCTTCGGGTCAGTACTGATGAACAGGAACTGACGCGGCAGAACAGCATTATTGAAGATGCCCGGGGCAGGGGCTTTTATGTCGCCGGCGTTTATAAAGAAAAGGCTTCAGGTGCCAGGGCAGACCGCCCTGAACTTCAGCGCATGATTGCCGACCTGCAGCCCGGTGAGGTGGTTGTGGCCGAAAAGATTGACCGTATCAGTCGTCTTCCGCTTACAGAGGCAGAGCAGCTGATTGGTTCGATAAAGGCAAAGGGAGCAAAGCTGGCCATTCCCGGCATAGTGGATTTGTCCGAGCTGGCCATAAGCCATGACGGAGTGGCCAGAATCGTGCTTGAATCCGTTCAGGACATGCTGCTTAAGGTAGCCCTTCAGACCGCACGGGACGACTACGAAACTCGTCGTGAAAGGCAGCGGCAGGGCGTGGAACTGGCAAAGGCTTCGGGAAAGTATAAAGGGCGCAGACCGGAACCCAAAACACACGAACGTATCATTGCCCTGCGCGAGTCCGGTATGACGATTGCGCGCACAGCTACCCTGGCGGGATGCAGCGTCAGTCAGGTCAAGCGGATATGGGCCATTCATAAAGAGAATGCCGCAGATAAAACGAACGCCGTTACGCCCCAGAAAAGGGGAAATGAATGAAAATTACTGGCCCACATTCTTATGCCGTACCCGGCCATAGACTATAAAAAATGCTGAGGGAGAAGTGACTGTCAGTTGATTTTTTTGCCAAAAAATCTTCGATGACACAACCTGGCACGCCGAAGGAAAAAATGCGCCTCGAACGTTGGCGGTAGTGACATTTTTGCAAGGACAGTTCCACCCGGGTAAAGGGCCGCATTCGCTTAATGTTTCGCGACTGCGGCGTTCCCAGCTATATGGTGTCCCGGTTGCTATGGTCAACAAAGCTGATTTTTAACGGCTCGCTGATGATGCATCTATATTCCAGATCTGCGCATAAAAGCAGTTTTGAGTCGTCTTCAGGGTGTTTTTCAGCTCTAAAACTTATAGCGCCTTTGCCTGCAGGCGCTTTAATTTTTAATTCACTGAAAGCACTGCTGTTGACGATAAAAGGATCAGCTTTTTTATAAAAACTGAAACTCAGTAATGAACAATCTCTGTTTACACCGCGGATTTTAAGTGTGTGATCTGCTCCATAATACAGCAATGATTTATCGTCATCCCTGCGTAATAAATCGCTTCGCATGGAAGAAAGTTCCTCATTCATGGCTTGATTGCAGACAACAAGACAATCACCATCTTCTGTATCGGGAAGCTTTGAGACAATATCTATAACTTCACGTAAGCTTGCTGCACCGATTTCTCTGATGGCTTTTTCACATCCCAGCCAGCCAAGTATCTGTGCTTGCAGGCCACCAGAAATATTTCTGTACAAATAAGAGCCCATGTCGAAGACAGCTTTGCTAATCCCTTCAGAGTAATAAACTTTATCAGTCGTAAACGAACACGGAAGAATAATTGCATTTTCAAGTTCCTGCTGATAGTCGAGCTCGTCAAACAGATTAAAGGGGAAGATATTAGGGAGCTTATCTCTGAGCATGTTTGATACCTTTCTGCCCAGTGCATCAATTTTTTCCGCATTGACAGGAAGTGACAGCACATCCTGCTCCATACTCTTGGTTAAGAGTTCCAGATATTCGCTAAGCAGAGCGCCAGTTGCACTTTTACAGACATTAAAATCCTTACCGTTCTCAATTCTCAATTGCGTGATTTTTTCGACTGAATCCAGAATTTGTCGAAGACTGCCTGACAATCGTTCTTTTACGTCATAACTTAACAGGCCGGCAGCCAAGCAGCATTTGAAACGTTCAGATACCGACTCACCAGTGGCCAAGCTGGTCATCATGATCAGTTCAGCAAACTCTCTGTGCAGGTCTGGAATTCCGGAGAGCCGGTTACCACTGTAAACCCGCCCGCTTATCATTCTTTCACCGTGTTGTGATGACAAATGCCGGATCAGCCCGCTTAGCCACCCGCTCGCAGGATTCAGGCTTTTTCGGCCCCAGGCAAGAATCCGGATAAGCACGTCGATTACATCAGATGATTTGGTAAGCGCCATTGAAACCCGTTCATAACCACCAGTCTCGATGACGAGGCTACCGCTGAGCAGGGTGTCTACTGAAAAACGAAGTATATCAGCGTTAAGTTTATGCTCCTGATTTAGAAGAAATGCGGATGTGCAAAGTCTGATATCAGTCAGCGCGTTCGTGAACGCAAGCTCAGGCAATTCTTCAGAATTAATGGTCTGCATGCCTGAAAGGTGATTACTGTTAAAAGGTTCGTCTCCTTTGAAAATAGCCGGCGTAATGAAAAATTCCTGCCACATAAGCAGGCCGCTGTATCCGGCCTCTTTGACCGTATTGTTAAGCCAGCGGTTGAAAACATCTACAGCGTGACGAACCGTTTCATAATCTCCTGTGATGACAGCATGCATCAGAATATCTGGCATCAGCCGGAGATGCTCCAGTCTGCTTTCACGGTAAAGAACGGGACTTGCGGTTTTCTCTGTTTTGTACTGCAGACTGTCTGACCAGCCTTCCCATAAAGCTACAAACTCCATGACCAGTTCATCGTACGTCTGTCGCAGTGTGGGATCTACTTTACTGACATGAAGTTTCCCCCAACTCATCAGCGTCTCCCAAGCGTAAATGCTATAGGTCATTCCAAGACGGACTTCCTCAAACGTGCTCTCTGCCCTGTATTCAAACAACATACGAGGCAGTTGCATGCACCTGCTGAAGAACCTCCCGGAAAGTCCTATCCGTAGCACAGCCTGTGAGTTGAGACGATAGATTTCCCCGTAGAACATTTGGCTAAAGCTCTGCTCCCACAAGGCATCATTTTTAATAAGCAACAGGTTGCCAGCCTCAAGCTCGTTGCTGAAGCTGAACACATCAGCGATAGCAGTGAAATCACGACATGTGCTGTCCAGCGCTTCTTCAAAAGCGTAGATATCTCCTGCGGCGAGTGCGTCAACGGCTTCACCGAGCATCCCCCTGATAATCCAGAGATTGTCGACCGTGTCTTTCGAAGGCCTGCCGGTTTTAAAACAAAGCTTCATCAGATATACAGAGAATGAATCTGGTGACAGTCCCCGGACCTTAAACAGGGGAACATGTCCTGCTGAATTATTAACCTCAAGAGGATGGTAAAATGTGAATGCTAAACGATTTCTTTCTCTTCCTTTTAACCTATTAATGAAGAAAAAAACCATTTTCAGCGGGATCAAATATATATCTGTCACAACCTCGTTGCGGGTAACTTTTTTTGTAATTACCGTAAAATCACTATCAAATGAATAGTCCTCAATAGAAATGTGAGGATATTTACTGGCGACTATCAATTTTCTGGCCAAGGGTGCAGCACTGAAAATATCTGACACCCTCTTTTTAAGGATAACAGTAAGAACGTCAGCGGTTAGAAAGCGCAAAACCATGCGGTCACGCTCGACGTCATTCAGTACACTCAGACTTTTTATAAAAAACCAGACGGAGAGAGCGATGTTAATCATCATCCAGATGACGCAGATAGCACATAGGAGAGCATAGCTGTAATTACTGCAAAACGTTCTGATGAAAATACCCAACAGGATAAACCCTGAAAGAACCAGACCGCTCAGCCCGGCCAGCATGAACCCCGAGTATGACTGATAGGCTGCCTGCACTATTTTTCTGGCAGACTTCTTTTGAAAAATGATGCTTATGAGCCCGACAACCAGAGGGTAGACCACCCCAATGATGGTAAGCTGCCCCCCTAACAGAGTTGTCTGCCAGTCAAAAATTTTATCCCAGTGAGGTAACCACTTTGTCGCTAAAGGCTGAATATGAGGGCGTAAAAACTGCATCCCCGTAAAGAGACAGGAAAAAAATAAAAGTAGACTCCCGATGGCCCTGCCCGGATGTTTTGAACTGGAGACAATTATTTTTTCAATAAAATTCCATTTAAGTTTCCCGTAAGACTCTTTTGATTTTATATTTTTTTTTATAAACCGGTCCGATTCATGACGGACACCGCCTAATATTTTACTGAACATATCTTCCTTATGAATTATCAGCCTTACGTTTCAATAAAAAATCTATCTAAGTGTAGATAAAAGGTGCGGAATCAAAATTTGAACGCCTGAACGCTGATAACTGTCTCCGGCGGCCTGGTCATCAGTCATAGTACCATCGTCTGGCACGGGCTGACTCAATCAGCATCCCGATAATAAGAGGGATCGCCTCGCGCGGGTTTTTTGGATAATAGCGGCTGAATGCTACTTCATCAGAATCCATTCCAAACTCATCGAAGACGTTCTGAAGGCATTCCGCAGCATCCTCCGGGTACAGCTTCATGTCCAGATTGAGCGACATCTCTGGTGTGAGTGTTTTTTTCCGGAACGTAAGCAGGGAGCGGCCGTTCCACGGCTCAATGAGTGCTATTACGCGTGTCTGGGTGTCATCTACCATATCTTATCCTCCCCGCGGGCGATGGCATTGTACCGCCTGACCGAATTGAAACAGATATCGGCAACGTCTCTGGCCAGAATCACCCAGCCCACGACGGGTAGCGGCAAAATCTTCCCACGGTATTATCTGTTCAACAGCAGACAGAGGATCTTCGCCTGCGTTGCGTGCATCAAGGATCGCCTGTCCGACGAAAACAATGCAGTACACCGCGCATTGATAAGGCGCTCTATTGCTTTAAACAGAGAAAAATCAGCTCATCAGGGTCGCCTGTTCAGAACGAATAAGCTTACTGTCGGTCAGGAACTCCATTTTCAGTAACGACCCGGAACGCAAGGATATTGCGCGGGCAGTAACTGAATTCAGTGGGTAAAGATGATACTCGCCCGCCATATCCCCATCCTGAATATGCTTTACATAAACCAGTCTCGACGGGAAGTAAGGATAACTGAAAAAACAGTTAACTGTGGAAGGAAGGGCGGCATTCAGAATGTCCCTGCAGCCTGTACCGGAATGGACCAGAATATCTGCGCATCCAATCTCTGTCTGCCTTAGTTCGTCAGGAATATCTGTTCTGACGAGACAGTCGAAGAGTTTTTGCTGATCACAGGAGGTTATATAGGGAGCATATAAATAGGCGATTGCTTCACTTTCAATCAGCTGACTGGGAACTTCAATGATATCCCTGAAGTCAGCATGGTAGAAAGCCGGTCTGTCCTGATAAAGATTCATACTTAGCAGGTGGCCAAGCTCATGATAGAGAGTTTTGATTTCTCTTACACTGAGTAACCCGGTAAATAACCGCGCCTTAAGATATGTGATCGCAGATGAGCCCAGAACAATGCCGGCATTTGAAGGTGCTGTAACAGTCTGCTTTCCGGGACAGGAAAGCAGAGGCAGTTTGTATGAATCATTGTTATGACGTATAGCGATCAAGTATCCGCCTTGAACACATCTGAGAGATGCTTCCACATCACTCCTGTCATTGAGAAAGCTTACAAAAGCCTTGAGTGCATCATCGATGCTGAACGCAGGCAACCTAAGATTCGAATCAGTTAACAGCTGCTGAATACCAAGCCGAAAGGTAGCAGGATCCTTCAGTACCTCAGGTGAAATTGATAACTCGCTTAGGGTTCTGCTGAGGCAGGATTGCAGCTGCTTATAACTGTCAGCCAGCATGCTCAGCACTGATACAGGCTGTGTTTTACTGATGAGTGCACATTTTGCGTGTGAATAGGTACTGAATCCGTTTTCTACTACCGCATCTGTTCGTGTCCGGAAAACCTCATCAAGTTGAATGAAAACAGAATCAAAAAAAGAGCGGCTGAGACTGTCGGGAAAATGCCTGAGTCTGTAAGCTTCGCGTATGGATTCAGTATTCTCAGTGCTACTGAAAAAATCCTGCATTGAGTGTTTGTCACCGGAGAAGAGCTCATTAGGGTCGTGCCCGAAAAGACTGAGCGCGGCAGCCTTCTGGTAATCATTTAAGCGAATAAGGGATGCCTTTAGGCTGGCCATTTGACTGGCTGAAGCTTCTTTTGCCTGCTGTGTCAGCATCATCAGTTGGCCATAATCCTGAACTGATGACAGCTTCTCAGACATAAAGGCCTGATATAGCCGCGACTCGTAGCGGCTGAATACCGCACTGAACACATCCGGAGGCAACTTGCCAAAAATATACTGATGAAAGAGCTGCACCATATCGGAATGAATTTGATCAATCATCATCCGCACTTACTGACATAAATATCAAAATTTTTCCGCACGCTATCACTTGCATACTGCGCTGCAGGCAACAGTTTGTTGAGATGCTCCAGAGCTTCAGCGTAAGTGAAAAGATTTTTTTTCTCAACGCACCAGATAATCTGCTCAATCATATCGCATATGAGGATGTCGGCTAGTGCGCGTGCCGAATAGGGATCTTCAGCATGTTCGGAAACAAGGATGTTTTCATAATCGTCGGCAACGTGTGCAATAGAATACTTGTATATTAATTTTTCCGTCTGTGGATTTGTAATGAGTACTATGGTGCTTCTTTCCGAGATCGGCACTCCCCTGTTGCCGTACATCGAATCGGCATCATAAATAGAATGAAGAAGCCCGGCGTTAACCACTTCCATGTCACAGCCAGCTTTTTTAAGAAGATGGCCAGTCTGAATCAGATGTGCCGTATGATGGCGGCCATAGACTTCATCTCTGTCAATTTCATACTTGTCTGAGACTTGTTTTATCAGTTTCATTGATCACCATATGTATGCTTATACAAATTTGATACATCACTGTCATTAGCAAGCAGCACATTAAAAAGCGGAATAAACCTTACAAATACAGCAACCACAAATACCGACAGACAGGAGAAAAGAAGCGCAGTTGAATAGCTGTATTTTGAAACGACATACGGCACAATCAACATACCAAAAGGATTACCTAATCCGATAATGCAGTTATGTATGGTCTGAATTTTCACCCGGTGCTCTTCAGGTATGGCAACAGATCTGCAGGCCTCGACACTCACATTATTCATTACAATGGCCATTCCCATCAGGAACGCCAGGGTTGACCAGACCAGTACGTTTAAGCTCAAAGAAAGCACCAGGAAAGCCAATGAAAGTGTAAAAAAGGATAGTATGACTACACCGGATTTCCCTATAAACTGCTCAGCTTTCTTTTGAATAAAGAACGAGGAGGCTATCGCACCTGATGCTGCACAACCTTCAATCAGCCCGATAAACATCGGGCTTTGAGCAGAGACTTTTACAATGACATAAGGGATCATAAAAGAAGAAAAAGGCACGAGAAACAGGTTGATGATTAATGATGATAATGCCCACCATGGTTCAAAGCGGTAATGAAAGAACAGAGACAGGCTTTTGACTATGCTGGTTTTCGAATCCGATGAATTGACTACTGAAGCCCTTCCTTCGTGAATAATGATTTTTTGTATCACCAGAGCAATACAGGCGCCAGCCAGTATAATCCAGGAAATAGTTGTCAACCCCAGCAGAGTGTAACCTGTCATACCGAGTGCTATTCCAAAGAGGTCAATAGAAGCCTGCATCAGAAATGTTTTCCGAAAAGCATCATCAATATGTTCTTTTTCCACAACATCAGGAATAAAGGCGTTCACCACAGAGGCGTAGAAGGAGTCTACGAATCCGATACCTGCAGCAACCGGGAAGACCAGTTTGCTGCTGAATCCCAGCGCGGATGCACTGAGTATTGATGCCAACACTACGAATATGAAAAAGCCAGTCAGTATCATCAGCAAGTGCTTCTTTGGGAAAGCTTCAAGACGATGAGAGAGCAAAATTCCAGCCAGACTTCTGGTCATGAAGTAGGTGAAAAGAAAAGCCGAGGAAAGCCAGATGCTGTCCTCACTGAGTAAATACAGCGTCATTACAGCGACAAATACACGCGATGACAGAATGTAAATAGCTTCGGACGACCTCAGCTTCCAGAAATCAGTTTTCATATACAGTACCGACATCCTTCATCACTTCTTTTATTCCCTTCAGAAGCTCTTTTCCTTTTGGTGTCAGTTTCGCATGCTCCTCGACTATTTGGACAGTCTGCTGATATTTGGTTAATGCAGTGTCCAGACGCTGAGAAAATTCATTTTCGTATGCTCCACTGTAGGAAGCAGTAAATCTGGAAAGCGACTGAGCTATACGGCTCAGAACAAATAAAGCATGAAATATTCCTATCATTGGCCTTTTATCTTTGCGGAAGGGTGCGCTGAACCGTTCTTCAGGAGCGTTTTCAACGATATAGTCATCTGCATTGATGATATTAAGGGCATGATGAGCACATTCATGAACTATATGCTCAATATAATAAGGGACCGTATTTGAATCATGAGCATACAGAAAAATCAATCCAAAAAGGTTGAAGTTGCATCCTGACCGGATATAGTGCCCCTCGGTGCTACCCGTAAGATAAATGGTATCGATAAAAGCTGTACACTCTTCATATGAGGACGCATCGTGCTCTTTCAGGAGACTGAGTGCTTCACGGACTTTTCCTTCTTCTGTTACCGTATCTTTTTCACTCTGAAAGCCAACCTTAACCCCCTTGTCATCCTCATTGATTATTCTGAGCAGCATATTCATGTCAAAACCAGGCTGAGTTTTATAATCAAGTGCACTGATTTCAATTTTCTTATCTGAGCTACTGGCACTTTTCGCGGCCTCTTTAGCTGCATGAGTCAGATAATTAACACAGAGTTCTCTGTTATTATTTTCTGCCGCACCAATAGCAAGGTAGTGTGCACCGCATATGTTCCAGCGAAGAGAAAAATCCTCAGGAAGAACCAGGTCTGCCTCACTGCATTCAATAAGGTAGTTTATTGATGCTTTAATATTGTTTTGAAAGTACTCATGAAATTCGGTGTGATTATAACTACTGGATTCGATACGCATAGTCTCTCCTTAGGCACTCCCTTCCTGAAAGAATTCAGGAAGGGAGTTACTCAGTTAGTCGTCACTTTTATCGTTAACAGACCAGCCTGACAGTGGAGATTTTACTTTTACAACTTTTGATGCGTTGAAGTTTTTCATGACTGTTTCCTCAATAATTTATCAAAAAAAAGCATGGGTGTTCAGCGCTGAACGATTAACTTTTAAACGTTCATCACGCGGCGATCAACAGTTTTTTTAATGTAAATGCCTTGTTAATACAATAATAAGAATTTTCCTATTACAGGGAACCTCAGTACATGTTGCTGATATTTATTGTTTTTTTAAATAATTATAACAACTTAACTCTTTACAATGTAAAGAATTTTGCCCACATGATACTATGCCGCCATGAACTATACACATTAACTTATGCATAAATTGGTGTTGCAGAGTATTGGATTTGTAGTTCCATGCCCCCCTCGCAGTCATGCTGAGTAAGCCCATCAGTATCAGCTCTGAATGTCAGAAGGAAAACGATGCGACCGTTCTGTACAGTCGCTCTCTTTCTGATCTGATATACATATCCGTAATACGCTTTTATTAAAGGCGAGACTCACCGGGGAGGGAGGGCGGGCATTTCAGAATGCTCGTTAGCGCTCCAGTACCACCAGTTTCCCTGACCGTATTCCGTATCGTAATAGGCCGTCTTCTGCTGCCTGCGCAACTGATACTCCGGCGTGTTCATGCCGAAGACTTCCATCGGCAGCGCATCAACGCCAGGAACGTCTTTGAGAACAAAATCCGGAAACACATCTTCCTCACCGTCGTAGCGCAGAGGCTTGATGAAAGCCCGTTTTTCCTGCCACAGTTTTTCTTCCACAGCACATTCATAGCCGGAATCCAGCGGAATAAAGCGTGGGCTGACCGTCATCAGTGCCACATCGATCACGGTACTGCAGCTGGACGGCCGGTTGCGCCCGTCAATGTGTCTGAACGATGTTTCAGGCGGCTCCGTTTCAGTGATAACCATCACTTTCATTCCTCTGCGTCAGTCGCTCAGCTCTCGGCTAAAGCTTCGCTCCAGGCGAAGACGAACGTCTTCAGGCATAACCAGATCGGGAAAGCCAGAAAACAGCCCCAGAGGCAGCATTGCCTGGAGTCGTGCTTCACCGGCCTCATTCCAGCCAGCCAGCATGGAAACCACAATGAGTCGCCTTTTGTTTTTTTCGGCCGCTCTCAGATGCTCCCGGTTGGCGATAACCTGCTGAGTACCCTTCATGGCCATGAGCAGAAGGGATTCTTCCAGTGGCACGCGACCAATACGAATCCGGGCCGCAGTCTGCTGCAGGTGCCAGCTCACCCAGCCAGGGGTACGTTTCTTTTTATCGAAAGCGGGATGCCAGACATTAATACCAGACTGCTCCCACAGCAGGTGTAAAAGCCCCAGCAAGCTCATCGATGGCCGCCGTTTGCGTTTCACCGGTTCGTCGGCTGAGGCGTTTTCAGCCGGTTTTGCATCAGAAGGTGCCTTTTTCTGGAGGCCCGTGGGCAGTCTGACCACAATGGTGCCATCCGCTGCAGCACGGACCGCTTCTCCCTGATAAATCTCTGCCTGACGTTCATCAGACCACACCGAATAAAACCGGCAGTCAGGTTTATGCTCATTACCCGTGAAAGCGTATGAAGATAGCCAGCAGCGTTCGGTATCCCGGGAGTAATGAACCTTAAGCCGCCTCCTGACCGGATCGTTTTCTGCCGGCAGACACCTGCAGGTCACCACTGTGGTTTTTTTATTATCGCGGGAGTGTTTGAGCCAGCGCTGCCAGGTGGATGTTTCATTCAGCTGGAAAGCCTCAGACGCCTCCTGCTGGCCCCGCTGACCAGTGAAGTGAACCGGATAAACTTTTTTCTTTGTCATATACAGTCCGCTCAGCAGATTATATTTCGCCTGTCGATCATGAATAGTTGCACTGTACGGGCGATGACTCTGCCCAAAGGCGGTTAAATTCATTCTGATACTGCTGACTCAGGAATGAATTGCCTCGGATAACCAGGGCATTCTCAGCATTACGTTTTTCAGCCGATGAGGTGTAATTAAACGATCCCGTTTGCACGCCGTTATTTCCGGTCACAATAAATTTGTTATGCATAATACTGTACTGCTCATCTGTTCTGACCTGAATACCTGAACAGGCTAGCTTGTTAACCAGTGACCAGCGGTCGTGACTTTTTTTCTCATCTGCAACAATTCTTACGCGTACTCCACTCTGGGCCAACTGACTGAGTGCTTCTGCAACCGGTGCGCTGGTGAAGTCGTACGCCGCCACATCGGCAGAGCCGGCAGCTGAGTGGATGAAGTTGAGGATCAAAGCCTGGGCTGTTCCCCCGGGTGAAAACCCAGCACTGATATCAGCGTCAGCGTGAGAAATGAAAGGTAAAACCAAAGAAAGCAGACAGCACTTTTTTAAATTTTTCAAAGTTTGTAACCTTATATAGAGAGAGTTATCTTTTATATGAATCACAATAACTATATCCTATTCGTGCTGCCATTTTTTGTTTCAGGCATAACAAAAAAAATAATCCATCAATCGGCTAATGTCTACTATGGATATTATCAATTAATTTCATTCTACATTTAACAGGAAGGGTATGACGAAAACAGACTGGCTTATGAAATTCAGGCGTTGCCATACGCTTGCAACCCTTGAGACTGTTTACGAACATCTTAGCTACAAAGTTAACGACGATGAAGGTTATGCCATGACGCAGGCTTATGATCATCGAAAAGCTGAGTTTGCAGCAGGGAAACTTTTTGATCGCGTACCGGGATATGTATGGAGGTTTGTTAAATAGATATGCGCTTTGGTTTCTTGTATTGGCTCCTAACTTGATGACAGAACTATCGGTGCTTACCAACAGTTTTATCCACTGGATAGTTTAAATAAAAGGATCATTAGAGGATCAGTAGTAGATCAATAAGGAATAAGATTGCCCTGAGACCTTTAATAGCAACGCTTACGGCCTGATTCGATACACTACACCGGGTACACCCATCCACTGTGAAGGGTGTGATATCCACTATACAGGGTTAAAACTACACTATAGCGGGTAGATTTGATCCACTGCACCGGGTACTATACCGTTCTTATGCACTCACTTTGATATTTGGAATTGTTAATGGAAAACAATAAGTTATCGCTCATTATCGAGGAAACATCCAAAGAATCAGGTGAAGTTATTCACCTTCTGCCCACTCTGCGTCAGACAATACAACCTAAAGTTTTGCTGCGACTGGGCGTCTTTGTGCCCACGCTGAAATCAACGGATAAAGGCGGTAGGAAAAGTCACAGTATCGATGCAACAGAGTCACTGTCACGACTGTCCATTGTAGAGGGCGAGGGTTACAACCAGATTCAGATTTACGGTCCACGACTCGACATGGATACCGATTTCAAAGTCTGGGTAGGTATTATCTATGCGTTATCGAATAAAAAGCTCGATAATGACGATCAGCTGGAGCTCAACTTTGCTGATTTCGCAAAGTACTGCGGTTTCGAAACAAAGCGCATCGACAGGCAATTGAAGGACAGATTTGATGCGTCTCTTACCCGAATAGCCCGGACCAATATAAGTTTCGTGAAGAGCGTACCCGGTACAGATGATCGTATCACTATCAACATGCACCTTGTGGAATCGACTTACTACGACAGCCATACCGGCAAAATCATCATCAAGCCAAACTCTAAGCTTAATACACTGTACCGGGTAGATGGTAAAACCAGGTTGTATCTTAAAGCACTCCAGAAGCTTTCCCGAAAAGAGTCTGCACAGGCACTCTATCTATACCTGGCTGAGTTACCGCCAACCTTTTATCGGATTGGGTTTGACCGGTTGCGTGAGCGGCTTCAGCTTACATCACACCTGGGTAACCAGAATGCTACTGTGAAGAAGGCTCTCCAGCAGCTGAAAGATATCGGTTTTCTCGAATACTCCGTTGATAAAGAGGGGAGCGACTATGTGCTCAATATCCTCAAACGGAATAACAAACTCTGAATCCCCCGGTATAGTGGATAGCCCTCAACGCAGAGCGATCACCCGTCATAGTGGATCTCGACACTACTCTTTGGCCTCTTTTTGATAAACAGCATCAGTGCCTTTAGGCAGTAACTGTGATTGCTGCCGGTAATGCACAACTCTTTCACGAAAATATTCACGTAATGCAGCTGGCTGCTGCAGTTCGACCTCATGCGGGATCACCGGCATGTTGAGGCGTTCTTTATAAGCTACTCCTGCAGCAGCAAGGTCAACGCTGACCCTTTCTCTTTCACTCTTTTCTTTACTGGCCAGATTGTAAGACATATTGGCACCTCCAGAGCTGAGTATAACGCTTTGTATGCCGCTATGGCGGCATGAAGGCGCCAGATGTTGTCAGAGCAGGGTACAGTGGTCAAACGGCGCCGTACGCCCGGCGCAGCCGGTTACGGCCTGATATATGGCGCTACCCAACCCCTTCCTGCTAAGCCAGACGGCCTCAAAGCGACGATAACGTTGATCTAATCCCGAAGCCCCGGTGAGCGGGCTGGACGGCGCAGAGCGACGTACAGGGCGTGATTTCCGGGGTCTTAGGTTTACTGTTCACTATGAACAGTAAAACTTAGAGGATTAGTTACACCATCCATTACAGCCACTCCTGTTCCGGCCCGAAGGGCCGGGGCGGGGGCGGCCTGTCAATGGGCACTCGGAGTTTCAGGACGGTTCCAGTTCTGGCTGAGAGGGGCTCGGGGTTTCAGGTCTGCTCTGATGCAGTTTTATGAAGTCTTTATGAGTGTTGTAACTACTATTCATCACCATGCCCGCCGCAGGCGGGAGCTATTTCAGATTCTGAGCGGCGCGGACGCTTGCGGCCGCTGCAAGCGAAGCCCTTATTTATCCTCAGAATGGCCCGACTGAAAACCTTATTTTCTTTTTGATTATTTCTTTACTGACCAAAGGTCAGGAATGTCTTGCGGGTGCCCTCACCGTATGGCCTGTATCGGGTGCGATTTTAACCTTCCTAAAGAAAGCGCCAGAGGCCTGCTGCTGGAAAGTAAGGCTTCAGTGAAGCGTTATCTGGAGGAAGTGCCGCTGACGGTTGACGAGCAAGAGATTGTCGTTAACGATATGAAAAAACTGGATTATGCATTGAAAAAAAAGTAAGGCACCCTGTTACGCCCCGGAGAACCATTTTGTCTGAAAAACGAATACTGAGCCCGGGGCGAAGGTTCAGACCGGTTATATTACTTTCTCATGAACGATTCCCAGGGGTCCTTCGCCAGAATCCAGCTTTACGTTAACAGACCCCAAAGCGGAAGAGGGTTATTTTTTCAGCCACGTTTCCATATGCTCAATTTCACCTTTTTGCGCTTTGATAATGTCCTCTGCCATCTTCTTCATTTCCGGGTCTTTCCCGTATTTCAGTTCCGTTTCGGCCATAGCAATAGCCCCTTTGTGATGCTCAATCATGCCCCTGGCAAACGCTCTGTCAGCGTCCTGCTCCTTCATGGCATTCATCATGTCGCTGTGCATCTTTTGCATTCCAGACATGTACTCTTTTGAAGCCGGAGACATATTCATATTCTGGGACATTTTTGAGTCCGGCTGCTGGGCTATAACGGCAGCCGGCAGGGCAAAAATCAGGGAAGCAAAAACAAATTGCGTTTTTTTCATAACCTCACTCCTTCATGTGTTGGATTCTGACTTCAGGTTTTCCCGATATCCTTTCGTGTGCCGGGAAACCTATTTCTGATACTAAGACAGTACAAGACCATGAGATTTGTCGACCTGCCGGTAAAACGTTAAAACGCCTCCCGGGGAGCTGGCATCATGGCCGTGAACGTAATTACATTATCGTTCATGGAAACCTGCAGATCGCCCTCATGAGCCAGTAAAACAGAACGGGTGATAGACAGCCCCAGCCCGGCACCATCCGTATTATGCTGACGGGAAGCGTCGCCCCGGTAAAAACGGTCAAAAAGCCGGTTCAGACTATCCCTGTTGATATTTTCTGTGGGGTTAGAGACATGTATAAAAACCCTGCCGGCGTGGTGTTCAGCCAGCACATTAATGGCTGATCCGGGTAATGAATATTTTATGGCGTTAGTTATCAGATTACTCATTGCACGACGCAGCATCAGGCGATCGCCTCTGACAACTGCCTCCCCCTGCAGAGAAAGCGTTTTGCCGCTGTCACCGGCAAGCGGTTCAAAAAAATCGAGGAGCTCTTCCAGTTCTGCGTTTAACGAAACGTCCTGTTTCTCCAGAGGCATCAGCCCGTTTTCAGATTTAGCCAGGAAAAGCATATCACTGCTCATTCTGGCGAGCCGGCTCAGCTCTTCCAGATTTGAAAAAAGCACCTCACGGTAACTTTCGGCATCACGTTCACGTGACAGCGCAACCTGAGTCTGCATCATCAGATTACTGACAGGGGTACGCAGTTCATGCGCGATATCCGAAGAGAACTCAGACAGACGACTAAATGAATCTTCCAGCCGTTCAAGCATGCTGTTAAATTCAGCTACTGTTACCTTCAGTTCGGCTGGCAGATTATGGCCAGGGAGACGTTTGCTCAGGCTGTTAATCGTAATTGCCGAGGCAAGCCGGTTTATTTCATTCAGAGGCCTGAGTCCCATCCGGGTGACGAGCCATCCCAGAAAAACGGAGATAAATATCAGAGCGACATTAAACCAGACCAGCCATCTTTTAAGCTGACCGATAAACTCATCATGAAGGCTGGTATCATAGGCGGCCGTAATCAGTACATCGTTTAGTTTACCTGCGCTCTTCGCATTAATTTTTCTGACCATAACGTTATAACGCCTGCTGTCTTCCTCCACCGTCTGCATAATACCCGGACGGGTAGCTTCGCCGCTAAAGCGCTCATAAGGCACCAAAAAACCGGGAGATGAATAGTCGGCCAGCATCTGGTTATCAATTGTTTTAACGGAAAGATAAAGTCCGCTGTGACCAACCATGGCATCCGAAAGCTTTCGTGCAAGCGATGCGCTGTCGAGCTTTCCGGCGTGCACCTCGCCCTCAAGAAGCTCTGTGGCAAGCTCAAGCTTTCCGGTCAGCAATGTGGCATCCTGATGACGAAAATAACTGCTGAGGGCGGCTACAAGCAGCACACTCGAAAGAAGCCAGACGGACATCATCACGCCGGCAAAGATTATGCTCAGTCGTGATGTCAGGGACCAGTTACGCTTCACTCTTCCCGTATCTCCAGCACATATCCGATACCCCGTACCGTGTGAATAAGCTTTGGTGTAAAGTCATCATCCACCTTACTGCGAAGTCGTCTGACGGCCACATCAATCACATTGGTATCGCTTTCAAAATTGATATTCCAGACCAGAGATGAAAGCAGGCTCCTTGGCAGCACCTCTCCGGTCCGCTGTAACAGCAGCTCAAGCAGCACAAATTCTTTAGCAGACAAATGTATCTTTTTGCCGGAACGGCTCACACTCCGGCGGGTGACATCCATAACCAAATCAGCAATGCGGTGCGTACCGGACGCTTGCGTACGGTTGCGTCTGAGCAGGGTGCGGATACGCGCCAGCAGCTCGGCAAAATCAAAGGGTTTGAGCAGATAGTCATCCGCGCCAAGATCGAGACCTTTAATCTTTTCACTGACGTTATCCCGGGCAGTCAGAAACAGCACAGGCTCTTCGTGCCGGGCCATACGCATCTGCTGAAGAATATCCCAGCCGTCCATTGAGGGCAGCATTACATCCAGAATAATGAGATCATAATGCTGTCGCAGGATATGCTCCAGTCCCTGACGCCCGTCGTTTACAAGGGTTACATCATATCCCGCTTCCAGAAGCCCCTGTCTCAGGTAGGTACCGGTTTTCAGTTCATCCTCAACGATCAGCATAGTGGTCATGGGCAGCTTTCCTGCAGACTACGGTTAGTCGTTATTCCATACCGGTACCCGGCGACAGCGTGCCCAGCCAGGCGACGGTTGCCAGTATCAGTACCGAAACAGTAAATTCCGTGATAATGCTTTTACGCATCAGGTAAATACCCATCTTATATTGGCCCTGACGCAGGGCCTTTTCCAGTCGCGGTGTAAGCCGGAAGCGATTGGCGGCGGCCAGCAGCAGCATCAGAAAAAACAGAACAGTTTTTATCAGCAGCAGCAGACCATAGTCACTGCCTGGCAGGGTACTCAGAGGCTTTTCAACGATAAATACGAAGTTAACCACGGCGGTGATGACAATGCTCAGCACAATGATCGTGCCGGCACGGGCAAAACCCGACAGCGCTGCGGCCAGCTGGCTGGCATAGACAGCCTTTTCAGCCTTTTTAATGCATAAGAGCAGAGTAAAAGCCGCCAGTGCACCGATCCAGGCCCCGGCCGCTGTCAGATGAATGATATCGCTCAAAAGATGAAGATAGTAGCTGATCCCGTCATTCATTGCCGCATGCCCGCCCCATGCCAGTGTAGCAAGTGCTATACCGCCGGACAGGGTAAGCACATAACGTGACAGCCCGACATGCCTGAGCCGCAGGCCAAGCCCGATAAACGCCATGACCAGCGCAGCGAAGCGGATAACCCAGCTCATGCCCACTGCAGTTTCCCCGACAACCATCTCCATAATATGCAGCGTCAGTTCGCCGGGATCACTGACGCCACTCATGGCCTGAGCGACAAGCAGCATATTTACAAGGGACAAAACCATGCCAGCAGAGATGAGCGTAAAAAAGAACGACCAGACGCTGAACAACGATACCGATTTTTTCAATACACCCTTTACCCCATAAATTTCGAATAAAGGCAGGCCAAAAAGAAGCATAAGATCCAGGTAAAGAAAAAAACGGATGATAATAAAAGTCTGATCGTTCATGGTATTACTTCACGCTAAAACTGTAGTTGCCGGTGCGTGGGTGAGTATCAGAAGATACCGCCCGCCATTCCACTTTATAGGTTCCTGCAGGCAGAGTTTTTGCCGGTGTGATAATCATTGTTTTCGGATCGCTGCCCGCTGAGACTTTAGCCGCAACGGGCATTGGCGCATGAGAAGACATGCCCGGCATGGCGGTCATTACAAGACGTGCGCCGGAAAATTTCGTTACCAGATTTTCGGTGAAATGCAGTTCCAGTTTAGACGGTGCCGTTATCTGAGACTTATCAGCAGGGACAGCAGACGCCAGTTCCGGATGCGCCTGTGCAGCGAAAGTTGCGACAGAAGTAACTAAAGCAAAGAAATATTTGGCAGATGAATGTTTCATAATAATACCTGTTTTGTTTGAATTAACTGCATCAGAACCACATGCGAGCCCCGAGGAGGAAGCGCACTTCATTATCTTTCTCACCTTCACGGGCAGCCATATCAGCAGTATTGCCATAGAGCTGGCTCCACGAAATCCCCACGTAAGGTGCAAATTCTCTTTTCACTTCATAGCGAAGGCGAAGAGCAAGTTCGGTACTGGAAAGGCCTTTACCGGTTTCCCGTGCTTCATCATCTTTCCCGTAAATATTTGCCTCAAAGGAAGGCTGCAGGATCAGGCGATTGGTCAGCAGCACATCGTATTCGGCTTCCAGCCTGAGCGCTGTCCGTCCCTTCTCGCCGGCAAACGCAGTCAGCTCGCTTTCAAAGTTGTACAACGCCATGCCCTGAAAACCAGCAGCCAGCCAGGTTTGCGGTTTTCCGGGCCTGAAATCCTGCCGGGCACCGGCAACCACGTCCCACCAGGGTGTCAGAGCATGTCCCCATAAAGCCTGAACTTCTGCGGATTCGGCTTTACCTCGGGTGGTTTCACCTTCGCTACGTAACCAGAGTCGATTGATATCCCCGCCAGCCCAGCCGCTTACATCCCAGCTGAAGCCACCCGGTTCACTGTTTTTTTGCCATTCCAGCTGATCGGCAAGCACAAAGTAATTTATGCTGTTGTCATGAACTTTATGCCCATGTACGTCCGGGAATGCTGCCTTACGGTCCGCCTCTGTAACCGGCGGAATGGGTGTACGGCTTTCTGCTGGCGCCGCGGGCTGCATGGATTCCATACCCTCCATACCGGATGCCCCAGGCGTCATTGCTTCCATTGACGCATGATCCATTCCCTGCATAGCAGAATGGTCCATGCCTGACATATCATGCTGTTGTGTATTGTCAGATGATCCCGTAGGTGCTGCAAACGCGGGCATCACTATCGCTCCGGCAAACGCAGTGCAGGCCAGCAATCCTGCAGCGGAACGTGAAAAATACTTTGTCATACCATTCCATCCTGAAACTGACATTATCGCTACCTCACTCTGTAACCCGGACTTCACGAAACATGCCGGTTTCCATATGGAAAAGAAGATGACAGTGATAAGCCCACCGCCCGAGTGCATCGGCAGTCACCCGATAACTTCGGCGGGTGCCCGGAGGCATATCGATAGTGTGTTTGCGTACCAGGAAATTACCGTCCTCATCCTCCAGATCGCTCCACATACCATGCAGGTGAATGGGGTGCGTCATCATCGTGTCGTTAACCAGCACCACACGCACGCGTTCGCCATATCGCAGCGTAACCGGTTCTGAATCGGAGAATTTAATACCGTTGAATGACCAGGCGAATTTTTCCATATGTCCGGTGAGATGTAGCTCGATGGTACGCGACGGCTCACGCCCGTCCGGATCTTCGAATGTGCTTTTCAGATCGGCATAAGTAAGGACTTTTCTGCCGTTATTACGCAAACCAATGCCCGGGTCACTTAATTTAGGCGCCGGCATCATGGCCTGCATATCAACCAGTGGATTGTCTGTTTCAGATGCAGGATGTTTCTGCATGTCCCCCATGCCACTCATGCTGCCGTGATCCATCCCGGCCATGGCGCTATGGTCCATATCCGGCATACTTTCTGCTGCTCCGGATACAGCTGAGCCATCCATAGCCTGCATAGCATTACCATCCATACCTGTCATGGTGTCGTTATTCATGCTCTGCATCTGGCTGTGATCCATACCTCCCATGCTGCCGTGATCCATCCCGCCCATCCCCATATCGTCCATAGTCAGCCAGGGGCGTGGATCGGGAGCCGGTACCGGAGCATAAAGCCCTTCACGGACAGCCAGCGTGCCGCGAGCGTAGCCGCTTCTGTCCATAGACTGCGCGAAAATAGTGTAGGCATCTTCAGCCGGCTCAACGATTACATCGTAAGTTTCGGCCACAGCGATGCGGAACTCGTCAACAGCAACAGGCGTGACATACTGGCCATCAGCCGCCACGACCGTCATTTTCAGACCCGGAATGCGCACATCAAAGTAGGTCATGGCGGAACCGTTAATGAAACGCAGGCGTACCTTCTCGCCTTTACGGAACAGCCCTGTCCAGTTTTTTCCTGGGCCCTGCCCGTTCATGAGATAGGTATATGTGGCACCACTGACGTCAGCCAGATCCGTCGGATTCATCTTCATTTCTGCCCACATTTTCCGATCGGACAACGTACTGCCGAGACCTTTTTCCCTGGCGTCACGGAAAAAGTCAGAAACAGTAGGTTTCGCAAAGTTGTAATAATCGGACTGCTTTTTCAGTTTGGCGAGAATGTCTGATGCTTTTTCATCAGACCAGTCGGTAAGCATGACTATGTGTTCGCTGTCCCAGACAAACGGTTCTGGTTCAGCTGCATCAATAATAATCGGGCCATAAACACCTTCCTGCTCCTGCAGGCCGGAATGGCTGTGATACCAGTATGTACCGTTCTGCTTTAGCTTAAAGGAGTAAACATAGGTATCGTCCGGCTCAATACCATGAAAACTCAGTCCCGGTACGCCATCCATATTCGCCGGCAGAAGAATGCCATGCCAGTGAATTGATGTCGGTTCAGAAAGGCGATTTTTGACTCTTAATGTAACGGTATCGCCTTCTTTCCAGCGCAACAGAGGACCTGGCAGGCCAGCATTAATGGTTTTTGCATACCGGGTTTTACCGGTGATATTAAGCGGCGTCTCGCCAATAAACAGATCAAAGTCTGTGCCGGTAAGTGTGCGGGACGGCATCAGGCTTACCGCCGAGAATGCATCGAATGTTCGCAGGCCCAGTCCGCCCACAATGCCAGCGGCAGTGATCCCTTTAATGAAATTACGTCGTGAACTTTTAAGCTGCATGACTGAACTCCGGCAATTTCCTGTTATCCCGGGAGAATGGCTCTCTCCGCATCGGAAGCACAAGCCGTGCTTACCGTTCAGGATGTAAATTTTTTTGTTACCGGAAAGCTACCACAGCTACAGACTTTGTGTGATTACAATTGTGTAATGTTGGAACGCACTGTTTATAAATTACATTTCTGTCATTTTTCGCCGTAACGTTTTTTCTTCTGTACGATGAACATCACTGAGGCCACAGGTAAACCCGGCCGGTAATTGTTTATTCTTATTTTACATTCAACGTTAAGGACTGCCACCATGAAAAAAGTAATGCTTATCCCTCTTGTGATCCTGATTTCCGCTTCGTCCGCATGGGCACAGCAGCATCCTGAAACAGCATCAGATAACACTGATAACCGTGTTTCTGTCTCTTCGATGAATGAGCATGAACGAGCCATTCTTGCGCATGAGAGCATGGATAATGCAAACTCAGCTGCACATCAGAGCATTATCGATCTGCACCGTAAAATGATGCTGGAAGAGAAATAACGGATAGTATGTGGACAGAAAATTCGCCCGGAGTTTTCTGTTCTCCTTTGCCACTGCATCCGGGATGTATTGTGTATTACCCTCATCATTAATGTATTTCCGGTAAATCTTCTTTCAGGCTGATTTCAGCCGGCCCGCTGACTGTGGCGGGCTACTTTTTTATATTTTAAACATTCTGTTTACTGCAGACCCCGGTTTACTCAACGTGCAGTAAGGTGTAACTGTATTTACCTTTTTTACCCGGTTCAGGTCTTATCTGCCAGCTGACTGCCCTGAACCTGCACTGCAATCTGCGATTTATCTTCCGGTTATGCCTGAAAGGCCTCATGCTGAAACGATAAAAGCATCGAAATGAATATACAGCCGCTTACAGAATGCCATCAGAACCAATAAAATTTGAAGGTCAGTTTTTTACGTTTCATGACGCATACACCGCTCTTATGCATAATGACAAATTCTAACCGTCAAGAAAAGCGTGCTCTTGCTTCGCCCGTAAATATTTAAAATAATTAACATAGAAATTGATTAATGTGCTTTTATAGCACTCAAAAAATAAGCAGCATTAAGCAAGTAATTTATAGATAAATAGCACATTTCATCATATGAAAATACTAAGCTGGTTGAAATAGCTTCAACAAAATTCCTCAGCATTAGTTCAAAGCGATAAAGCCTCCAGTTGCAGCAGGAAACAAAAAATAAATATCATAAAAATGCCGGGTGTTTATAAGCGTTGCAAAAAAGCCCCAGGCAGGGGCTGATTTGAATAAATGGTTCGTATCTGTAAGGTAAGGATTTCTGCATCTGAATAAAACATTAAGGACTGATATAGCAACCCGCTTCCGTCAGTTTTACTTCATGCCGCGATGTATTGCAGCCATTGACTGGTGTGCTTCTGACTGGCCGTTACTCATATTTTCGTGGACAACGGCGGCCCTTTCATGTTCATCCATTTCTGCAAAAGATGGCGCGGTACTTGATTTCATGCCGGCCATCTCATCTGACATCTTCTGATGGTTCTTCGCCATTTTCTGATGAGCATCAGAAGCACTATTTTTCATGGAATTATGAACGATAAGGGCCTGTTCATGCTGATCCATACTCTTCATTTGTGATACTTCTCCCCTGACAGATTCAGGAACGGATGAAGACGGTTGTTGGTGCGCTGCCGCCTGGGCATTATTAACATGCTCATGAATGTTAATGTTTCCATCGGCCCAGGCTGAAGGAATTAAGCTAAGTCCGACAAAGGAAGCGAAGATTAAACTTTTCATAATAAGGTCCCCATTGATAATGAAATAAATAACGGACTGTCAACGATGTCATCAACTAAAGAACTCACAAGCCAGACTGATTTCATTTTAAAAAAGATAATATACGTAACTCAGCGCCTGTATTCCGCTGATATTGATCCATAAAGACTGTTCCGCCTGCTTAGTGAGGACGATTCTACCTGCTTAATTCTGTTGAAGGCATGACAGCTTAATGACATCTCTGTAATATATTTATTATTCGTCGAAAAACTGGAGACATTCGGGACACTATGCAGCCATTCTGGGTAATAGCAAAATGAATCGTGTCGAAACTGTATCTGATTCGACCCACAGTTTCCCGTGATGAGCGTTTACGATTGACTTTACAATCGCCAGACCAATCCCACTGCCTTCTCCCTTTCTTTGCCGCGATGGATCGACGCGATAAAACCGATCAAACAAACGTGGCAGGTGTTCTGCAGGTATCGGTTTCCCTGGATTTTCAACTATAAGCTGAACGCTATTCTCATTCCCCGCAATGGTTACAGTCACTATCTTCCCTGACTGCGTATAACGCAGAGCGTTAGAAAGAAGATTATTTAATGCCCTTCGGTACATAAGTGGGTCTCCTTTAATTAGGCAGCACGACCCGTTTAACTGCAGAGAAACATTGAGTTCTTCTGCCCAGGCTTCGAAAAAATCAAACACCTTGACCACTTCTGTGCGGAGATCAAACATTATCCGTTCGGGGATCAATTGATTATTATCAGCCTGTGCCAGAAAAAGCATATCGCTGACCATTTTTGTCATTCTGTTATACTCTTCCAGGCTGGAATACAACACATCCTCCAGTTCTTTCTGCGTTCTGTGCTGACTTAGCGCGATTTCAGTCTGTGTAACCAGATTGGTTATGGGCGTTCTGATTTCATGGGCGATATCAGCAGAGAAATTTGCCTGTCGCGTAAATACATCCTCAATCTTTTCAATCATATGGTTAAACGATATCACCAGTTGCTCCAGCTCGATGGGAACTTTGGACGGTTCCAGTCTCACATCCAGGTTCTCCGAGGTAATATTTTTAATGGCCTTGCTGACGTTGCGGAGAGGAAGATGTCCCTGCCGAACCGCTATGCGGATAATGAAAATAATCAACAGACTGATTACGAAGGCAATGGCAATTAAATTCTTTTTTAGTGCTTCCAGGTAATGAAGATGAAAGTCAATCGAGAGCCCAATTATCATCTGATACGTCTGTGGTTTTCCGTTAAGCGTTGCTTTGCCTGAAGATGCAACGATTCTGTAAGTCTGCATTTTCATGTCAGAGCCGTTGCGCATAAGTAAAGCTGGCTCTTTCACTGTCCAGAGGAATATTTCTCTGGCCCGACTATGCGCGGTAAAGTTTGATGCATTGACCGCAGAGCGTAACGTCGCCCCTTGTGGTGAGCTGAACAACACGTCACCCCCATCAGTCAAAATAAGAACAGCGACGTTGCGGTAATCTGAGATGGATTCTTTGATTTTACTTATTTTTTTTTGGTCCGGAGCTACAGGTGTCTGCAGTATTCTGTTCATCGTGATACTGATTTGTTTCAGATCCCGGACATCCTGCTCTGCAAAGTGTTTTTCAACGGAATGCAGCATAAACCAGGTAAAAGCAAAAAACGCAATTATGGTGGACAGGCTGATAAAGAAGGTCAGTCTCAGTGCGAGAGAGTAAGGGCGCCCTGAGAAATTAAAACGCATCCGGAACCTCCAGGATATATCCCACGCCGCGGACCGTCTGGATCAGCTTAGGCTCATAATCGTTGTCTACCTTTGCCCTGAGGCGTTTTACTGCCACATCTATAGCATTAGTATCGCTGTCAAAGTTCATATCCCAGACCTGCGATGCAATCAGCGAACGGGGCAGCACCTCTCCCTGATGACGAATGAAGAATTCCAGCAGGGAGAACTCCTTACTCGTCAGCAAAATACGTTTCCCTGCGCGGCTAACCTTCCTTGAAACGAGGTCTACCATCAGATCAGCCACCTTAAACTGGCTTTCCGTGATGACTGTGTTACCCCGTCGTAAAAGTGTCCTGACCCGGGCAAGAAGCTCAGCAAACGCAAATGGTTTAATCAGGTAATCGTCCGCGCCCAGCTCAAGTCCTTTAACCCGGTGCTCAATGGTGCCGAGAGCCGTAAGCAGCAAAACAGGCATACCTTTACCTGCGGCACGAAGCATACGAATAATATCCCAGCCGTTTACATCCGGGAGCATGATATCCAGAATCAGTAAATCATATTCAGCTGTTATGGCGAGATGATATCCGGTCAGACCATTATCAGCGTGATCAACTACAAATCCCGCCTCAGTAAGCCCTTTACTGAGGTACTCTCCAGTTTTTACTTCATCTTCAACGATCAGTATTTTCATCTTGCTCCCCTGGCTGACTACTCATGCCATTCATTCTATTTAGCCTAAGCATGTAATCAACGACTTACGTTAAAAATGACAGCATTGTCATTATCCAGTCACCTGGCAAACAGAGAGCATTCTGTAAAATCCCCCTATCAATACTCTGGACTTCATTTGAACCATTTACCAGGCCTGCCTGGAAGAGAAGCGTTATGTTCAAATTAAAACTATTAAGCATCAGCATGATTTTTATACTGACAGGCTGCGTTTCACTGGCACCTGAGTATCAGCGGCCGGCAGCGCCAGTACCACAGCAGTTTTCTCTGTCACGCAACAGCCTGACGCCAGCGGTAAATGGCTATCAGGATACGGGCTGGCGTAATTTTTTTGTCGATCCCCATGTTACCCTGCTGATCGGTGAAGCCCTGACAAACAACCGTGATTTGAGAATGGCCGCCCTGAAGGTTGAAGAGGCCCGGGCCCAGTTCAACGTCACGGATGCAGATCGTAATCCCCAGTTGAATGCCTCATCCGGGATCACCTACCGCGGTAGTCTGAAAGGTGACAAGCCGACCGCACAGGAGTACGACGCGGGTCTGGAGCTCAGCTATGAGCTCGATTTTTTCGGCAAGCTTAAGAACATGAGTGAAGCTGACCGCCAGAACTATTTTGCCAGCGAAGAAGCCCGTCGTGCCGTACACATCCTGCTGGTATCGAACGTTTCACAGAGCTATTTCAGCCAGCAACTGGCGTCCGAACAACTCCGTATTGCGCGGGAAACGCTGAAAAATTATCAACAGTCTTATGCTTTCGTTGAACAACAGCTGGTGACCGGGAGTGCGAACGTTCTGGCGCTTGAACAGGCCAGGGGACAAATCGAAAGTACCCGCGCTGAGATAGCCAAACGAGAAGGCGATCTGGCGCAGGCAAACAATGCCCTGCAACTGCTGCTGGGAACCTACCACGCACTTCCGTCAGAAAAAACGATGAAAGGTGGTGAGATCGCACCAGTAAAACTGCCACCAAACCTGTCGTCACAAATTTTGCTGCAGCGCCCGGATATCATGGAAGCGGAATACCAGCTCAAAGCGGCTGATGCCAATATTGGCGCAGCGCGAGCGGCCTTTTTCCCATCCATTAGCCTGACCAGTAGTCTTTCCGCAAGCAGTACAGAGCTGTCCAGCCTCTTTACGTCAGGAAGCGGAATGTGGAATTTTATTCCCAAAATTGAAATTCCTGTTTTTAATGCCGGCAGGAACAAAGCCAATCTGAAACTGGCTGAAATTCGCCAGCAACAGTCGGTGGTTAACTACGAACAAAAAATTCAGTCCGCCTTTAAGGATGTATCCGATACGCTTGCGCTGCGGGACAGCCTTAGCCAGCAACTTGAGGCACAGCAGCGTTATCTCAATTCACTGCAGATAACCCTCCAGCGTGCCAGAGGATTATATTCAAGTGGTGCTGTCAGCTACATTGAAGTGCTGGATGCAGAACGCTCCCTGTTCACGACACAGCAAACCATTCTCGATCTTACATATTCCCATCAGGTTAACGAAATCAATCTGTTCACCGCACTGGGTGGCGGTTGGGTAGAGTAAATTTAATTCATTAATCAGGAAATAAAAAATGCGTAATTCACTTAAAGCCGTTTTATTGGGCACCTTCTCTGTCATGATTTCTGCCGGTCTTCATGCTGAAACACATCACCATGGTGATATGAATGCTGCCAGTGATGCTTCGACACAGCAAATTATTTATGGCAACGGTGTCGTTAAAGACATTGATATAAAAAGTAAAAAAATTACCATTTCGCACGGAGCTATCCCTGCGGTGGGCTGGCCTGCAATGACCATGCGCTTCACCTTTGTGAATGCAGACGACACCATTAATGCCCTGAAAACCGGTAACCACGTTGATTTCTCGTTTATTAAGCAGGGCAATATCGCCTTACTCAAAAGCATTAACGTTACCCAATCCTGACTGACAGCCCGGAGCGAATATATCCAGTGGGCCTGAACACTTATAAAGATATTTCTGTGAATTAATGATCAGGCGCATATGCTAGGTGTTTTGATTTTTCAGCGAGAAATTGTATGGCTTCTTTAAAGATAAAATATGCTGCAATAATTATCAGCAGCCTGATAGCAGGGGGGCTGATATCGGTTACTGCCTGGCAGTATGTAAACCCGGAACAAAAAACAGTACAAACGGAACTAAAGACACCGGAGCGAAAGATACTTTTCTGGTATGACCCGATGAAACCGGATACGAAATTTGATAAACCCGGAAAATCACCCTTTATGGACATGGACCTGGTGCCAAAATATGCAAATGAAAGCGGCGAGAAAATCAGCGATGGGATCCGTATTGATCCAACGCTGGTTCAGAACCTGGGATTAAAAACGCAAAAAGTCACACGCGGAATGCTGAATTATTCTCAGACAATACCGGCCAATGTTATTTACAACGAGTATCAGTTTGTCATTGTGCAGGCGCGCTCTGACGGTTTCGTCGAAAAAGTGTATCCCCTGACGATTGGCGATCATGTGAAGGAAGGTACACCGCTTATCGATATTACCATTCCGGAATGGGTGGAAGCACAAAGTGAGTTTCTACTGTTATCTGGCACCGGAGGGACACCAACGCAAATTAAAGGTGTGCTTGAACGACTTCGTCTGGCCGGAATGCCGGAAAAGGATATCCAGAAACTGCGGTCAACCCGGAGTATTCAGACCCGGTTTACCATTAAGGCACCGATAGATGGTGTCATTACGGCGTTTGACCTGCGCACTGGTATGAATATCTCAAAAGATAAAGTGGTGGCACAGATTCAGGGGATGGATCCGGTCTGGATCAGTGCGGCAGTACCCGAATCCATCGCCTATCTCCTGAAAGACACCTCTCAATTTGAAATTTCAGTACCGGCCTATCCGGATAAATTGTTCCATGTAGAAAAATGGAACATTCTTCCCAGCGTCGATCAAACCACCCGGACCCTGCAGGTACGTCTGCAGGTATCAAACAAGGACGAACGTCTTAAACCGGGCATGAATGCCTATCTGAAACTGAATACCCGGAGCCAGGAAATGTTGCTGATCCCGTCGCAGGCCGTTATTGACACCGGTAAAGAACAGCGCGTGATCACTGTCGATGCAGAAGGTCGGTTTGTGCCAAAAAGGGTCCACGTTCTCCACGAATCTCAGCAACAGTCCGGTATCGGCACCGGCCTCAATGAAGGCGATATGGTGGTAGTCAGCGGCATGTTCCTGATTGACTCCGAAGCCAACATTACGGGCGCACTGGAACGTATGCGTCATCCGGAAACAACGGACGGCACAATGTCGCCAATGTCCGCTCCGTCTGCAAATACACATTCCGGTCATTGAGGAGACGATGATGATTGAATGGATTATACGGCGATCGGTTGCCAACCGTTTCCTCGTTATGATGGCCGCTCTGTTTCTTAGTGTCTGGGGCACCTGGACTATCATCAACACCCCTGTGGATGCGCTACCCGATCTGTCCGATGTACAGGTAATTATCAAGACCAGCTATCCTGGTCAGGCTCCGCAGATTGTTGAAAACCAGGTTACATATCCGCTCACGACCACCATGCTGTCGGTACCCGGTGCCAAGACCGTGCGCGGTTTTTCCCAGTTCGGCGATTCCTACGTGTATGTCATTTTTGAGGACGGGACCGATCTGTACTGGGCCCGCTCGCGTGTGCTCGAATACCTTAATCAGGTTCAGGGAAAACTGCCTTCCGGTGTAAGCTCGGAAATCGGGCCTGATGCCACAGGTGTGGGCTGGATATTTGAATATGCTCTGGTTGATCACAGCGGAAAACACGACCTTTCCGAACTGCGCTCTCTGCAGGACTGGTTCCTGAAATTTGAACTGAAAACTATCCCTAACGTCGCGGAAGTTGCATCAGTAGGCGGCGTGGTCAAGCAGTACCAAATCCAGGTTAACCCGGAGAAACTGGCCCAGTACGGCATCAGCCTGCCAGAAGTAAAACAGGCCCTTGAGTCATCTAATCAGGAAGCCGGTGGCTCATCCGTTGAAATCGCCGAAGCGGAGTACATGGTCCGGGCCAGCGGTTACCTCCAGTCCATAGACGATTTCAATAACATCGTCCTGAAAACCGGAGAAAACGGTGTACCGATTTATCTGCGGGACGTGGCCCGCGTGCAGACCGGGCCTGAAATGCGGCGTGGTATAGCAGAACTTAACGGTCAGGGAGAAGTCGCCGGCGGCGTCGTGATCCTGCGGTCGGGTAAAAATGCGCGCGACGTTATCACGGCAGTGAAAGATAAACTGGAGACCCTGAAGGCAAGTTTGCCTGAAGGCGTTGAGATTGTGACTACCTACGATCGCAGCCAGTTAATTGACCGGGCCATTGACAACCTCAGCTACAAACTCCTGGAAGAGTTTATCGTGGTGGCCATCGTCTGCGCCCTGTTCCTGTGGCATGTTCGTTCGGCCCTGGTGGCGATTATTTCTCTGCCTCTTGGTCTGTGTATCGCCTTTATTGTCATGCATTTCCAGGGGCTGAACGCCAATATAATGTCGCTGGGAGGGATCGCCATTGCCGTAGGGGCGATGGTGGATGCCGCCATCGTGATGATTGAAAATGCGCATAAATGGCTGGAAGAGTGGGATCATCAGCATCCGGGTGAGCAGATTGATAACGCAACCCGCTGGAAGGTTATCACCGATGCCTCCGTTGAAGTGGGACCCGCGCTGTTTATCAGTCTGTTGATCATTACCCTGTCCTTTATTCCTATTTTTACCCTGGAAGGACAGGAAGGTCGTCTGTTTGGTCCGCTGGCCTTCACGAAAACCTACTCCATGGCGGGCGCGGCCGCGCTGGCCATCATCGTCATTCCGATTCTGATGGGATTCTGGATCCGCGGGAAAATTCCTGCCGAGACCAGCAATCCCCTGAACCGGCTGCTGATCAAAGCGTATCATCCTTTGCTGCTGCGGGTACTTCACTGGCCAAAAATAACCCTGCTGGTTGCGACCTTATCCATCTTCACGGTTATCTGGCCCCTGAGTCAGGTAGGCGGCGAGTTTCTGCCGAAGATAAATGAGGGCGACCTGTTGTATATGCCCTCAACATTGCCGGGCGTGTCGCCGGCAGCGGCCGCTGCGCTCTTACAGACCACGGATAAGCTCATTAAAACCGTACCTGAAGTAGCTTCTGTTTTTGGCAAGACCGGGAAGGCCGAGACCGCGACGGATTCCGCGCCGCTCGAAATGATGGAAACCACGATCCAGCTTAAACCAGAGGATCAGTGGCGGCCCGGCATGACGATTGACAAGATTATTGACGAACTCGATAAAACGGTCCGTTTACCCGGTCTGGCTAACCTCTGGGTGCCCCCCATCCGTAACCGTATTGATATGCTCTCAACCGGGATAAAAAGTCCGATAGGTATCAAGGTGTCAGGTACTGTTCTGTCCGATATCGATGCAACGGCGCAGAGCATTGAGGCGGTAGCCAAAACCGTGCCGGGCGTGATATCGGCTCTGGCCGAGCGACTGGAGGGCGGGCGCTACATTGACATCGATATTAACCGTGAAAAAGCCTCCCGCTACGGGATGACGGTGGGTGATGTCCAGCTGTTTGTCTCCTCAGCCATCGGCGGCGCGACGGTGGGGGAAACGGTTGAGGGCGTGGCCCGGTATCCGATTAATATCCGTTACCCGCAGGATTACCGGAGCAGTCCACAAGCTCTGAGGGAAATGCCCATCCTGACACCCATGAAACAGCAGATCACGCTGGGTGACGTTGCCGATATTAACGTTGTATCCGGACCTACCATGCTGAAAACGGAAAACGCGCGACCGGCCAGCTGGATTTATGTTGATGCCCGCGGCAGGGACATGGTGTCGGTGGTCAACGATATCAGGACGGCTATCAGCGAAAAAGTGAAACTGAGACCGGGGACCAGCGTGTCATTCTCCGGTCAGTTTGAATTACTGGAGCATGCCAACAAGAAACTGAAACTGATGGTTCCGATGACGGTGGTGATCATTTTCATCCTGTTGTATCTGGCATTCCGTCGTGTGGATGAGGCCTTGCTGATCCTGATGAGTCTGCCGTTCGCGCTGGTCGGGGGAATATGGTTCCTCTACTGGCAGGGCTTCCACATGTCTGTGGCGACCGGAACCGGGTTTATCGCCCTGGCCGGGGTGGCGGCAGAATTTGGTGTGGTCATGCTGATGTATCTGCGTCATGCCATTGAAGCACACCCGGAATTGTCCCACCGGGAGACGTTCACACCTGAAGGCCTTGATGAAGCTCTTTATCATGGAGCAGTATTACGTGTCCGGCCAAAAGCCATGACTGTAGCGGTGATCATTGCGGGCCTGCTACCCATTCTGTGGGGAACCGGAGCAGGCTCAGAAGTCATGAGTCGGATTGCGGCCCCCATGATTGGAGGGATGATAACAGCTCCGCTTCTTTCACTGTTCATTATTCCTGCTGCCTACAAATTAATCTGGCTGCGCAGGCATAAAACAGACGTATCATGACATTCTAAGGCCCTCTGTCGGAGAGAGCCTTTATATCAGGATGGGTATCGAAACTGCACTACGTCTATTATGAAAAGTGCTGTGTCAGTGATGCTGTCACTCAGTTTTCCAGAGCCGGCATTGGCAACAAAACGCAGAAGATATAAGCCAACGGCTTCTCCTGACACTGCCCATCATAATCTGATAGGCAGCAACCGCTGCTTATTACGTAACAGGCGCAGACCATTTGCCACGACAAGCAGGCTTGCACCCACATCCGCGAATACCGCCATCCACATGGTGCCCATACCTGCAATGGTCAGGGCCAGAAACACTGCCTTGATCCCAATAGCCATAACGATATTCTGAACCAGAACGTTATACGTCTGGCGGGAGAGTCGGACAAAAGCCGGGATTTTACGCAAATCGTCATCCATGAGGGCCACATCGGCAGTCTCGATGGCGGTATCCGTGCCCATTGCGCCCATGGCAAAGCCGATATCGGCGCGGGCCAGCGCCGGTGCATCATTGATGCCGTCGCCTACCATGCCGGTCGTGCCCTGCGCCGTAAACGTTTCTACAGCACGCAGTTTATCTTCCGGCAGCTGATCCCCCCGCGCCTCATCGATACCAACCTGACCGGCAATGGCCTGCGCAGTGTGCGCATTGTCTCCGGTCAGCATGAGCGTTTTGACACCCAGACTATGCAACTGACTTATCGCCTCGCGGCTGCTTTCCTTCACCGTATCAGCCACCGCAAACAGCCCAAGCACCTGATGAGTGTCACAGAGCATGATGACCGTTTTACCCCCGGTCTCCAGTTCCGTTAGTGCAGCCCTGACCGCTTCCGGGCAGCGCACCGTTTCTTCAGCCAGCCTCAGATTGCCCAGACTGTAGGTTTGACCGTTGATGACGCCACGCACGCCGCGGCCTGGCAGAGCCTCAAAGTTTTCCACTTCATAACGCTGAATGCTATCTGATGCCGCCGATACAGCCTGCGAAACCGGATGATCGGAGTAACCTGCCAGGCTCACAGCCAGCCTGCGCCCCTCGTCTTCTGCCACCCCGGTATAGATAATCGCATCCGTCTGTACCGGCTTACCGTGCGTCAGGGTGCCGGTCTTGTCGAGCGCCAGCCACTTCAGCTTTCGACCCTCTTCAAGATAAACGCCGCCCTTGATCAATATCCCCCGGCGGGCTGCTGCCGTCAGGCCGCTGACAAGGGTCACTGGCGTGGAAATGACCAGCGCACAGGGACAGGCGATAACCAGCATCACCAGCGCCTTGTATATCCACGCCTGCCAGCTTTCACCTGCAATCAGCGGCGGGAGAACGGCAACTGCGACGGCAATAGCAAACACCACAGGGGTATAAATTTGCGCAAAGCGATCAACAAAGCGCTGCGTAGGGGCTTTTGCCCCCTGCGCTTCCTCCACGGCATGAATGATACGCGCAAGCGTGGTATTTCCGGCAGCGGCCGTTACCCGGTACTCAAAGCCACCGGATCCGTTGACCGTCCCGGCGAAGACCGGGTCGCCTTCCCCTTTATCCACCGGCAGGCTTTCGCCGGTAATAGGTGCCTGATTAATGGCGGTCCTTCCCCGAACCACCGTGCCGTCGAGGGCGATACGCTCGCCCGGTTTTACCCTGACCACGCTGTTAAGGGATACAGACACGGCCTCAGTTTCTTTCCAGGAGCCGTCCGGCTGCTGAATTGTGGCCGTTTCAGGCGTCAGTTTCATCAGAGAGCCGATGGCATTGCGGGCGCGATCAAGAGACTTTGCTTCAATCAGTTCCGCAATCGTGAACAGGACCATTACCATGGCGGCTTCAGGCCACTGTCCGAGCGCCAGCGCCCCGGTGACGGCAATACTCATCAGGGCGTTGATGTTCAGGTTGCCGTTGCGAAGAGCAATCCAGCCTTTTTTGTACGTGGACAGGCCACAGGCCGCAACGGCAGCAAGAGCAAGAGCCGCTTCCAGCCATTCCGGCATGCCCGCCCAATGCATGGCTTCGGCGGCGCTTGCCGCCACACCGGCAAGCGCGAGCGGCCACCAGGGTTTTTTCTTTTCCTCAGTGACCACGTGCCGGCCATTACTGTCAGGAAGTTCAGGTTCAAAGCCCAGCGAACGAATGGCGGCCAGAACTGGCTCCAGCGCATCCGGTGCGTGAACCACCGTCAGTACGCGCTGCATAAGATTGAAATCCAGTTCCTTGACGGCTGACATGCCATCCAGCTTTTTACGAATCATGCCCTCTTCAACAGGGCAGTCCATCTGCATGATCCTGATACTGGTACGCACCCCGTCAGCGGTCAACTGCTGCGTCTGCAGCTCACCGAATGTGACAGGGACAGGTGCGCAGCAGGAACCGCCGGTACTTTCCGCCTCACGGCCTGTACAACAGTTGCCTTCAGGCTGCATTGCTTTATCAATCGGTTCCGGGTCAAAACCCAGCGAGCGCACCGCCTGCAGAACCGGTTCCAGCGCCTGCGGCGTATGGGTCACGGTAAGCACCCTCTGTATAAGATTGAATTCGAGATTGCTGACGGCAGATAATTTTGCCAGTTTTTTTCGAAGGAGCGCCTCCTCCGTCGGGCAGTCCATCTGCATGATGCGCAGACGCGTCTGAACGTCATCGTTGCGGGGATGCTCTGCAACCAGTTCGGACACCTGGCTCAGGCCGTCCGTTGAGCAGCAGCTCCCGGTGCTGCAACAAGCCGGTGTGGTCTCAGTCGTTTTTGGTGGCATCTTCCCGGAAGCCTCAGTCGGGGCAGTTGCGGTATTTTTAACAGACGCCTCCTCTACGGTTGCGGCTGATCCACATTTTTTATTACTGCAGCAGTCACTCATTTTTTTATCCCGTTCATAACGTATACTGGCATTAAAGACCCTGATGTAACTACAGGGTCAAGCTCAGAAGAGGTGTGATATGAAAATTGGTGAACTGGCCCGCCAGGCGGGATGTCCTGTAGAGACGGTACGTTATTATGAGCGAGAGGGGCTT
>Ga0308160_10000917_pt1 | contig 46563 bp, 41 predicted proteins | sample PhyFR1_FD_201036 | JGI IMG/M metagenome (GOLD analysis project Ga0308160, IMG submission 201036) | Phyllosphere microbial communities from UC Gill Tract Community Farm, Albany, California, United States - DLSLF.R1 | ecosystem: Host-associated > Plants > Phyllosphere > Unclassified | place: USA...
GCTCATCCTGATTGAAGAGGCCTGGAAAGCGATTGCGAAAGAAGGAATGGCAGAATACATCAAGTACCTGTTTAAGACCGTCAGGAAGTTTTTCGGGGAAGCGATTGTCGTCACCCAAGAGGTGGACGACATCATCCAGTCGCCTATTGTGAAAGAAAGCATTATCAATAACTCCGACTGTAAGATTCTGCTTGACCAGCGCAAGTATATGAACAAGTTTGATGATATACAGGCGATGCTGGGACTTACGGATAAGGAAAAGGGACAGGTGCTTTCCATCAATATGAACAATGATCCGACGCGGCTTTATAAGGAGGTGTGGATCGGACTGGGCGGTACGCACTCGGCCGTCTATGCTACGGAGGTGAGCCTTGAAGAGTACCTCGCCTACACGACAGAGGAAACTGAAAAGCTGGAGGTAATGCAGCTTGCCTCCGAACTGGATGGCAATGTAGAACTCGCCATCAAACATATCGCGATGAAACGTCGGGATCAGGAAATCAATAGTCATTAACAATTTAAATTTTACGAACAATGAAAAAAGTAGTGTATCTGGTGTGTACGGCATTGATGCTTGCCGTGGCACCGTTGGCAAAAGCCCAATGGGTGGTAACCGATCCGGGAAACCTGGCATCGGGCATCTTGAACTCTGCCAATGAGATCGTACAGACTTCCTCAACGGTAAGTAATGTGATTAAAAACTTCAATGAAGTGAAGAAAGTGTACGAGCAGGGAAAAGAGTATTACGACAAGCTGAAAGCCATCAACAATCTGGTGAAGGATGCCCGCAAAGTTCAACAGACCGTTCTTTTGGTGGGTGATGTTTCGGAAATGTATGTGAAGAATTTCGGGAAGATGATGAACGATCCGAATTTCTCCCCTCAGGAACTTACCGCTATCGGCAATGGGTATGCGGCGCTGCTTAATGAAAGTACAGAACTGCTAAAGGAGCTGAAGCAGATTGTCACTGCTTCGAGCCTATCGCTGAATGATAAGGAGCGCATGGATATTATTGACCGGGTGTATAAAGAGGTGAAGGATTACCATAGCCTGGTGCGCTATTATACCAACAAAAATATCTCAGTAAGCTACCTGAGGGCAAAGAAAAAAAATGATGCCAAGAGAGTGCTGGAACTCTACGGAACCGCTAATCAAAAATATTGGTAATAATGGAATGGGATAATCTTCACGAACTCCTGCGTTCGCTTTATGACGACATGATGCCGCTTGCAGGCGACATGGCAGCCGTAGCGAAGGGTTTAGCGGGATTAGGCGCACTGTTTTATGTGGCCTTAAAAGTCTGGCAGGCACTTAGCCGAGCCGAACCGATTGACCTTTTTCCGCTGCTCAGACCCTTTGCATTGGGGCTTTGCATTATGTTTTTCCCCACCATTGTGCTCGGAACGATCAACGCAGTGTTGAGTCCTCTGGTTACCGGTACCCATGCGATCTTGGAAGACCAGGTGCTTGACCTGAACAAACTTCAAGCGCAGAAAGACAAGCTGGAATATGAGGCGATGGTCAGAAATCCTGAAACTGCTTTTATGGTTTCAGATGAGGAATTCGATAAGAAACTGGACGAGCTGGGCTGGTCACCATCAGACATCGGGACGATGGCAGGGATGTATATGGATCGACAGTCGTATAAAATCGAAAAGGCTATTAAAGATTGGTTCCGCAATTTACTGGAGATCTTATTTCAGGCGGCCGCTTTGGTGATCGATACGATACGAACGTTTTTTCTCATCGTACTTTCCATTCTTGGCCCAATTGCATTTGCTATTTCGGTCTGGGACGGGTTCCAATCTACACTTACGCAGTGGCTCACGAGGTATGTGAGCGTTTACCTGTGGCTTCCCGTTTCCGATCTGTTCAGCTCGATGCTGGCAAGGATACAGTCGCTGATCCTGGAAAAAGATATTGCGATGTTAGAAGATCCAACCTACATTCCGGATACTTCAAATACCGTGTACATCATTTTTATGATCATCGGTATCGTCGGGTACTTTACCATTCCCACTGTGACAGGATGGGTTATCCAAGCAGGAGGTGCAGGCAACTTTACCCGTAATGTCAATCAGACAGCGATGAAAGTCGGAAATATCACCGGTGCAGGTGCCGGTTCGGTGGCCGGAAATATTGGTGGTCAGCTCCTCAAATAATTTCAAATCATAACCTATCAAGAAAATGGAATTTAAAACGCTAAGAAATATCGAAAACAGCTTTCGGCAGATCAGACTGTACGCGATTGTATTTGCTTCGCTCTGCGTTATAGTAGTGGGGTATGCCATTTGGCAATCTTATCATTTTGCAGAACAGCAGCGTCAAAAGATCTATGTGCTCGACAATGGAAAATCATTGATGCTGGCCTTATCACAAGATGCCAGCATCAACCGCCCTGTAGAAGCCAGGGAGCATGTCCGCCGATTTCACGAACTTTTTTTTACACTGGCTCCTGATAAAAGGGCCATTGAAAGCAATATGAAAAGGGCTTTTGACCTCGCTGACAAAAGCGCCTTCGACTATTACCAAGACCTTTCGGAGAAAGGCTATTATAACCGGATCATTTCGGGAAACATCCAGCAGCGGATTGAGGTGGACAGCGTGGTGTGCAACTTTGATAACTATCCTTATTCGGTCCGCACGTATGCCCAGCAGTTTATCATCAGATCCAGCAACGTGACCAGGCGCAGTCTGACCACTACGTGTCTCCTGGTGAACTCGGTAAGGTCGGACAGTAATCCCCAAGGTTTTACAATTGAAAAGTTTGCTGTTGCAGAGAATAAAGACCTGGAAGTTATTGAACGCTAAAACAAATCTTATGAAGACATTATCAGATGTAGACACCTTTGCCAAAATCCTCAGCGACAAAGGATATGACGGCTATTTCCATACGCAAGGTGCGTATCCCGGGAAATTAAAAGACAGCATCAGCGAATATTTCGAAAGCTGCCAAAAAGGTATTGATAGTTGGCCAACGCAAGATTTACTTGTGACGGGTTACCTGCAATGGTCGGGTGAAGACAAATCCCGTGTAGAATGCCAGATGTGGGTAAAATACCAAGACGGTAAATTATCGCTTAACCGAATGGAAATTGCAAAAAAAGACTGTTGGGGACAATTGCTTAAAAAATCGGAACTGGCAGGCTTGTCAGTGACCTCTGTACCCAAAGCAGTCGATGCCGTCGCTTTGGTCAACAAACCTAAGGAAAATGCGAAGATAAACTCTAAGCGCTTCAAGCTATAAAACAGAAATAGTAAGTATATGAAAATATTAAGAGCCAATATGGACAGGTACCTTGATAAGCTTGATCACCGTTGGCGGACACAGCCAATTCGTAAACAGCATCAATATACATTGTATCTCTTTGTAGGTTATCTGCTGCTTACCGCAGGGGTCAGTTGCAAAATATGGTACGATACCTCAAAGTCTGATAACGATATGGTCATTGAGCATATCGAGAACCCCGTCCTTAGAAGTAAAGATCCTGTAAGGTTGCAGGACAGTGTATCAACAATTTTAAAAAATAAGATATATGCAAGACAATGAAAAAAGGGTCAGCATCATCGTTGATGATGACGATCATAATAAAGCGTCCGATGGTTCGGGCCTTGAGAAAATGAATAAGCAACACATTAAAAAGCTTGTGATTTTCGTGCTTATGGGAATTGTATTCCTGGGCTGCCTGTTTCTCATTTTTAAGCCATCACAAGAAAATAAAACTCCTGAAGATGCCGGACTCAATGAGGCGGTTCCGGAGGCTACGGATGCCGGGATGCAATCTGATAAGCAAAAAGCCTATGAGCAGGAACTCTTGGAACAGAAAGACCGGGAAAAGCGTAATGCCCTGACCACGCTTTCAGACTACTGGAATGAGGACAGTACTGCTACTGATAATGAAAACGTAGCTGGACAGCAAAAAGCGGGTGGCCTCGACGCTCGGGATGGTATCATGGCCCCATCCCCTAATCCAACACTGCAAAGTTACCGCAATGCACAAAGTATGCTGGGTTCCTTTTATAGCGGCGATAATGGAGAAACCATTGAATTGCGGCGACAAGTTGATGAGCTAAAAGATAAACTTGCCGAAAAAGAGGTTCCCAAGCCTAGCACCGTAGCCGATCAACTGGCTCTGATGGAAAAGTCGTATCAGATGGCAGCGAAATATCTTCCTGCAGGAAACGGTGGACCGTCAACAGTTATCGATAGCGTTAACCGCAGATCCTCTCTTCCTACGCAAAAAGAATATTTTGTGTCGTTCACACCCCCACGAAAGAACATTGTATCAGCTCTGTACCGTGAACAGTCTGATAGTGCTTTTGCGGCAGATTGGAGCCAGACAAAAAATCGGTTTTTTTATAACGCGGTTGCTACGCAGCAGGCGGTACAGCCTAAAAACAGCATCAAAGCCATTGTACACGAAAGCCAGACGGTAGTGGGCGAAACAGGTGTACGTTTACGACTGTTAGAGCCTGCCCAAACACCGCAACGAGCCATACCGAAAGGAACGATGATAACGGCTGGTGCAAAGTTTCAGAATGGAAGACTGCACTTAAAAGTTACCTCCATAGAACTGGATGGCAACATCATCCCGGTCGATTTAACCATTTATGATTTGGACGGACAGCAAGGTTTAGCTGTACCGTATTCTCCGGAAATGAACGCCCTCTCTGAAATGGCGGGCAATATGAGCCAGACCGGCGGTACCAGTGTCATGCTCACGCAGAATGCCGGACAGCAGATAGCTGCTGACCTGAGCCGAGGAGTGGTACAGGGAATATCCGGCTACTTCGCCAAAAAGGTACGTACGCCGAAGGTGACCCTGAAGGCAGGTCACCAGGTCTATTTGGTTTCTAAAAAATAATGTTGAATGCAATTTATTTGGAACAATGAAAAATCATTTAAAAATCTTTTGGGCTTTGGCCCTGATCTTCGGCTTTGCCGTCCCATCCTATGCCCAGGACAGTATTAAGACCCCTCTCTTGTTAGGCAGGATTGAGCCCTATCATTTGCAGGTTACCTACGATAAAACATCACACCTGATTTTCCCATCTGCCATCCGCTATGTGGATTTAGGCAGCGAATACCTGATCGCAGGTAAAGTGGAAGATGCGGAAAATGTCTTGCGGGTAAAAGCTGCCGTAAGGGATTTTGAGCCGGAAACCAATTTCTCGGTAATTACCAATGACGGACGTTTTTACAGCTTCGATGTATATTATAGCTCTTATCCTGATGCGATCAGCTATGACCTGCTTACCATGCAAAAGGCCGTTGATCAGTCAAATGGTAGCGATGTACTCTTTGAAGAACTGGGCAAGAGTTCTCCTTCACTGGCAGGCTTGCTGCTTGAAACCATCTACAAACAGGATAAGCGAGTCATTAAGCACATCGGGGCTACGGGCTTTGGCATCAAATGTATCCTCAAAGGAATTTACATCCACAATGGTAAATACTATTTCCATACGGAGATACAAAACAAAACCAATGTGCCTTTTGAGATCGATATGATGGGTTTCAAGGTTGTTGATAAGAAAGTGGCTAAACGTACTGTCGTGCAGGAACATCCGTTGAAACCGCTTAGGACGTACAAGCCACTGGAGGGCATCGCAGGGAAATCTACCGAACACAATGTATTTCTGTTAGACCAGTTTACAATCAGCGATGACAAGATACTGCTGATCGAGATTTTCGAGAAGAATGGCGGAAGGCATCAGACGCTTCAAGTGGAAAATGCGGATTTGATGAAGGCCCGTTTGATCAATGATATGCACCTGAAATTTTAACAACCTTACATCAATTATATGAAAAAGTATATCTATACCGTGATGCTTGTTTTAATGGGTGTTACGGCTGTAAAGGCACAGCGAATGCTGCCAAAACAGAAGGGATTGGAACTCAGCGCAGGCATATTATCCAATGATAAGATCGGCAATGATTATTACCTCAGTGCCGCAATGACCGTCAATGGCAGAAACGGCAATTACCAACTTTGGGCATTGGAATATATGCACCGGTACCACGAGTATAAAGACCATCGCATTCCGCAGGAAACGTACTCGGCAGAAGGTGGCTACAGCTTTTATTTGTTGGGTGACGGCGGAAGAAATATTACCCTTAACTTGGGGATAACGGGTGTGGTCGGCTGCGAAAGCATTAACCGGGGTGAAGCAATGTTGTACGACGGGTCAAAGATTTTGAATGAAGGTAATTTTATCTACGGAGCTGGTGCGCGGATTACCTTGGACACATACCTGACCGACCGTTTTGTATTGGTCCTGCAGGGACGTACAAAAGTCCTTTGGGGTACGGACCTCAAACAGTTTCGACCATCGGCAGGTGTAGGACTAAGATTTAACTTTTAAAACGTAAAGCAATGAGAGCAATATTCAATAGATGTAAAATGGGGTTATTGCCGATATATGTACTTCTGGCAATGCTCACTGCTTCGTTTACGCTGGTATCCTGCAACAAAGATGATGAACTTGAAATACAAAGCAACTTTCCTTTTGAGGTGAAAGTGATGCCTGTGCCTAAAGATGTTAAGAAAGGGCAGACAGTAGAAATACGAATGACCTTACAGCGAACAGGCAATTATAGTAACACCCAATATTTCCTACGTTATTTTCAGTTTGACGGTCAGGGCAAGTTACAATACTACGATGAGCCGCCCTACCAGCCCAATGACCTGTACCCATTACCAACTGAGCAGTTCAGGTTGTATTACACTTCAACCTCTGCCACATCACAATCCTTTGATGTTTGGATTTCGGATAGCTTTGGTAACGAAAAGCAGATCAGTTTTGAATTTAACAGCATCGATTAAATCAATAAATCCCGCTTATACAGGCGGGATTTATTGATTTATTTAAGAATCGGCAATTCATAGGAATTCTTGAATCCAGTTATAACAGTGCAAGTGAAAAACTAGCGGTAATTTGGTTTTGCACGAAAATTGATATATAAAGATGTAAAAATCAATAACCTATGAATATAATTGTACATACCAAAAATCCAAAAACATTGTTTAACGCAATTAACAATAAGATTGAAAAAAAGGAACTGAAAACTTGGGAAATCAGGGAAAATACGAGAGATCAAGTCCTTTATAATCATACACCCGAGCAGTGGAGTAATGCAGCCTTAGTCAAGCCGTTAAATCACGAGAAAGGACTGGAGTTAAGAATTGCCTGGTGGGATGAAAATGAACCGGAGGAAGCGATAAAAGGTTATATTCTAGGTAGATTTACTGAAATTCTAATGGTACATTTCAGAAATTATTTCGATTTTCTTGAGACCCGATAACGCCTTGCAGGCTGCGGTCAATTTATCGATTCTGTATAGTGGCTCTTACTGACTTACTTTAAGTCCCTTGTTTAATTCATAATTTGGCACTTCACTCATAGCAGATCTGAAAAGAGTAAATGCATGTTATACTGTCAATAATAGTGATATTATGGTTTCTTCATTAGTTATAGGTATCATATTTTCGGTTGCCGGCTTAGCAATCCGCTACTGGATCAACCGCCGTAAGTTTTATAGGCGTGGCCCTATGGGGGCTGAGGGGTTTTCATCCTATGAAAGTTCGGTCTTTATCAAATTCATCGAACGAATTGGCAAATGGATCGCCTATGGCCTGATCATATTCGGATTATTGTCGATCTGGGTCTACTCCCGAGAAAAAAAGGATAAAGAAAAACAAGGAATGGAAATGCAAAAGTTGAAATGACCGGTATTTTAAATTAAAACAATTAACATTATTTAGAATTTATTTCAGCGTTTAACATTTATAAATTCATTAAGAAACTGATCGTTATTTGAGATTTATTTTCCTATAAACTTTACACCACCCATATGCTCTTTTCAAATAGGATAGTGAATTAAGAGGACCATAATTCAAAAGAATATCATTTTCGTAACTTGCTTTGATAATGAGTAACCTGCCAACTAATCCAATGGACTTTTCAAGTTTCGCTTCTTCACTTTCGTTTCTTGAAAGCGAAACCAAAGCTGTTTTACAAACAAAACTTTACCACAAGAAATACCGAAAAGGCGAACTCATCCTGGAAACTAATACAGTCTGTAAGCGAATTTATTTTGTAGACAGCGGTCTTGTAAAAACCTTCTTTTATACGGATACCCGCGAATTTATCATGCGCTTTTTTCCTGAAGGCAGCATGTTTACTGTTCTCGACAGTTTCGTTCTTCAGAAGCCTTCATCATATTCCGTGCTGGCTCTTGAAGACACCACGATAACCTGTCTCAATCATGATGATCTGGAAATGCTTTGTCAACAGTACCACGCCATCGAAACTTTTTACCGCAAACTTATTTCGCTGGCTGCGGTGAATATGATGGACCGAATTAGCGGTACGCTGGAAGAGAAGGCCCAAACAGCTTATCTCAAATTTCTGACAGACTACGGTCCGTTGATGCAACGGATCAGCTTGGCTGATCTGGCTTCCTATCTTGGGATTACCCAGGTATCTTTAAGCAGAATCAGGGCGATGAAGTAGTTTTTATCATTTGATAAATGCCGGCTCATATAACGGAAGTACCTTCAGATAAAATCTATCCGTTATGAAAAATTCATTATCACTAACGCAGAAACTAAGCTTTCTCGCAGCCTGTCTTTTCACCATCATAGCTCCGGTTATGGGATACCTTACCATTGGGCTTGCACCTGTAATTATTGTTGGGGGTTCGGCATTAATCGGTTTACTTTGCTGGTCGTTCACGTATTTAAGAAAACCCGTGGAACCCAGAATTATTCTTCCACTATTTATCCTTACAGTTGCCGGTCTTCAGATTCATATTGTTGAAGAATATTTGATGGGGTTTGCACCGGCCATGAGCAGGCTCTTCGGTATTCCGTGGAGTGAGAAAAGCTTTCTGATGGTGTTTGCGCTTATCGGACCAATAATTTATACGCTCACTTCTCTGGGACTTTACTATAAAATCCCGATTGCCGGATTTGTAGCCTGGTTTATCTTTATCGGTCCGGGAGTCGCAGAATTCACCCACTTTATTTTCCCATTGATAACTCCCAACTTGCTTCCCCATAGTCCACGTCCGTTGACTGCAGCTATAGAAGGCACAGTGATTTCGGAGATGCCGAATTTCTATTTCAAAACTACAGGGCATTACTATTTTCCCGGAATGTGGACTGCTATTCTTCCCATGATACCTGGCTGCCTGGCTATTTACCGTTTACTGATTAAAAATAAAACGACTTAAATCGTCGTGGCCCTTTGGGGGTCTACGATATAAAATAATCCTTTCGATAACGAAAGGATTTCAGCACACATCTACAAAATCATATTATGATTGTGGATCTCATAAAAGTATCACTAAAGTTGGTGTTGACTTTATGATTTGGATTATAAAGTCAGATACTTTTTAGAGCACCACCACTAATGGGAATGACAACTATATAAATTTCCTATTATAGATGATTTATAAAGGGCTTAAATCCCTATCATCGTCATTACCATAGTTAAAGCGCAGGGTTAAAAATTCCTGGATGCTCTCAAAATCTGGATATTCTGATTTACTTTCCAGTCCCCAGTTCTTTAGTACAAGATGGGCAACCTGCTTTAGCTGAAATTGAAATTCTTCTCCAAGAAAATAGTCGAGGGCGAGCGGCACATAATTTTCACTTTCATCAATTCTTGCGATCTTGTATAAAGTATCGCGGAGTGTCTGTTGCTCATCTTGCTCAGATGAAAATGTTTTACCGCTCATCTCTATGTTTAACTTATAGCTAAGCACATGATTGACAATGGCACGTGTTATTTGCCAGTCAAGCCATCCCTGATTACGCAATGTATTAATAAACTCCTGATAACGTGGATCTTCTTTTATTGCTGCAAGAGTTAGGTGAATGACCTTTAAACCACTTTTATAGCGGCCGCGTATCAATTCAAGGGATTTTTCTATAGTATATTTTTGGCTTTGGCCGTCCTGCCATTGAAGAGGGCTAAAACCAGGCGTCTCGAACTGGTCGGGTATGGATGCAAAATTATCACGCTGGGTTTCATTAAAATTTTGTTCACTAATGAGATACCGGTATAACCTTTGGTATAAAAAATCCGGCATGGTTTTGCCTGCCAGATCATCCTTTTCAAATTTACTCTGTACTTCAGCAAATAATTCCTCCTTGGGTAAGAGGCTAATTTCGTCCATAATATATTTTAGGCTGGTCAGAACGGATGCGGGTTGCATCTTTATTTGTGTATAATCCTCCTCTATAACCGCGGGAATATAAATCTTCCACTTGTGAACCTCATTGGAAGGCAACCTTACCGGGGTGTGCCATTGGTCTGCTATTTCAAGGTCAATTTCGACTTTACTTTTCAGCAAATGCATGTCCAGTTTGGTCAAACCAAATTCCGCAACAAGGATTTGCAGGATAGCCGCGAATTCTTCGCCTATTGAATTCATCATCCAGTTATTAGCGAATTTGATTTTCCAGTCTGTCCCAAGCGCTTGCCAGGATATTACGCGCTGAGGTCCAAGATCACTTAAGGGGCTATCATCCAGTTTATTACGAATAAGCTCTGGTAGTTGCTGATCTAGTATGTGTTCATTGATATAATTTTCATAGTCCGCTATAAATTCCTTGTAAAGGCCGTTCAATTTGATTTTTTCATACTCGATCAGGCCGTATAATTGCGGCGAAATGCGGGGCATTAGAGCAAGGACCGTACCGAACTCGGAAAAACTTTGCAGGACCATTTTGTCGTTATCCAGGTCTGTGGTTTTAAATTCTGCCCTTGATGTAAAATACATCCTGAAATCTTCTAGGCAACTAATCCATGCCCCTTGCTTGAAATCGGCATGAAAGACAAGTGCAAAGGCATCCGAAATCCTTTTATGCAGTTCCTCTTTCTCTGTTGCATGCCGGGCTGCGGAAAGCGCGTAGTATTTAGCTGCCAGATTGCTACCGATACCGGCATATAGTTGAGCGATATTGAGTAGCGCCAGGATATAACCTTCTTTAGTATGGTCGTGCCGCCACAGGGATTTTGCTTTGTGAAACAGGTTCAATGCCCTAAGAACGGAAAGCGGTTCCTTTGATTTGAGGTATTTAGCACCTCTGCTAACGTAAATTTTTGCCATGTCGTGATCACTCACTTTTCTGGCGGCGAACGGCATGAGCTTATCTGCAAAATCCTCAAGGCGCTCAATCTCACTTATATCATGATTGATATGCACAAGAATCTTAATAAAGGCATTGATGCGCTTATGCAATTGAGTTACATTATAAACGGTAGCCTGCTCAAGGATTTCTAAAATGGCATCGAAATGGACAAAGGCTTCATCCATCACCGCGGGGTTGTCAGGGTTCGTTGCGTTGTGCAACAAGAGCTCGGCTGCAATCTCATGGAAGTAACAGGCTTGGTTGGCATCCTTTGCCGTGTTAATTCCTTCGAGGGCCATTTCCAGCAATTGTTTGCGCCACGCTTCAATTTCATGGGGTTGAATATCTGCTTTTTGGAATACGACTGCTCCCTGAACAATACCAATTAGTGCGACTGCATCTTCAAGTGCTTCGTGGTCCTTAAAAGCAGCAATGTGATCAAAATACAGACGGATATAGTCCTCGTGTCCCTGTAGTGTCCCATTCGGCTCCTCCAGCATCTTTACTCTCAAGGAAAGCCATAATAATTCATAAATGGCTTTCTGTTTGTTTCGCAGTGGCGTTTCTTCAAGAGCGATGTATTTCTTTAAGAGTATTGTCAACTTAGCTGCGTGATGTTTTAAATAGTCTGAATGACGGCAATAGTTGGCAAGGCCGATTACCTGATAAAATTCGGATGCGCGGAAATAAGTAATGTCGTCCACTTCACTCCAAAGCCCGTACTCCTCATTGTACCCTTTATCGGCCTCGTCACCCGAATCTAAAAGCAGGTGATCCAGCAAAGCATTATCCAGCCGTCGCTGATCGGGATCTTCCTGTATCGATTTTTCACTTACAGCATAGTAAAGCCGTGATAAGACGCTTTCCTTTCGGGCATGGGCAGCCGGAAAGCCTGTTTGTACTATCTTATCGTTAATACTGGCTATTACACTTTCGATTGCAGCATCAGCCGCGCTATCTGAAAAATTCCACCTGATAGTTTTTGCAAAATCTTCCCAAACCTGGTCAGGCAGTGTATTTAATTCCTGATTGGCATCTTTTATTTTTTCAAGCAACGATTCATCGGCGGTTCCATGGACTGCACCGGAGGCATAGGCGGTAACGATGGCTTTTATTTTCGCCGCGCATTCCCTCAGCAGGCCGTCATCAAGATTACCCTGATTGTCCTTCCACCGCTGAAGAAGCCCTGCATCGTTGTTGCCGTAGGCCCTGGCTACATTGGCATTCGTTTCAAATACAAATTGCACTGTATCGAATTTATATTCACCTTTCACAAAAAGCATAAAGAAATGGCTGATCGCCTTGGTTACTTCCACACTGGAAAAGGAGAAGTTTTTGGAGGAATAAAGCTTTAATTGCGTGAATTTGGATTCCCAGGAATCCAAATTGCGCTGGAAGATATCTTCTTCATAATCGCAATACAGTACTACATTGTTTTTTAACAAGTAGTTTTCAAGCCAGCTTTCTAAAGTCCTGAGCTTTTGGTATTCATAACCACGCAGGGCTTCAGTGGCATCAGTGTCTTTCGAAAAGATAGATAATTTGTCAAGATTCATGAGTGCGCAAGGTTTATAGGTTGTTCTTACAATATTAACTATAAATGAAATACTACTGTATAGAAGGCCACTGCATTTTTTAGATTATCTTCCTTTTAGTCAAATTGGATATGCATAATACGAACTTGGGGAAAGGGTTTCGCAGTTTGCAGATTTGACAAAGCTCCTTCACACTTGCCCAAAACATGGAACCAGTAGTACAAAATAAAGCTACTTACTATATACAGGAACGTGAGTTTGCTTCATGGCAGCAATCCGCTTTAGCATTCATACAAAATACTAACGATTTTATTATCATTTAGCACAAACTTTACCTGCTCATATTTCTGGAAGGGATGCATATTCTGTTCTGTCGGGTGTGGAAAATATTTAACTCCAATGGTTACGTTCGGTAAACTAAAACTCCAGGATGATCCGATTTTAAAATCTTTACCACACAATTGCTGTTCAGATGAGTTCAAATATTGTTTAAACCTTAAAAGCCCTTCGATGTCTGAAATCGGTTGCCAATTTTTTCGCACTTGAAAAACGAAATTCTCATCAAGATTTTTCAGGATACTGCTTTCGTCGGCCTTATTACAGGCATTTATAAAATCTCTGATGATTTTGCGTGGTTGCTTTTGAATCGCTCTGATTTCTTTCTTTTTGTTTTCAAGATAGGTGCTAAAATCCCTGTCCACTATTTCTGAGAGCTTATAGTACCCGGAATGAAAAGCTTCTGAAGGAGTCTTATATAAGCGATCTTTAAAAAATGTTGCACCGTCTGTTTTGTTGCTGGTAAAATGGTTAAGAATTAAAAAACCATTTTCCTCGGTAGCACGGTTCGTGCCGCCTACAATGTTAACAAAATAATACTGTTCTTTATCTTCAAACAAAACCTTGATTGTAGGACTGAACTTTTCGGCCTTTTGAACAGCTTTCCTTACAAGATACTTTGTCTCATTTAGAGGATTGTCGATGGGGCGTCCCCAGCCATCAGTGGACAATTCAGATTGGTATCTTGAAATTTGAATTCGTATTTCTTTGCGTCCCCTGTCGAGGTCAGTAGTAAATTCATAGCCCGGAAAAGCGCTGAGAATGGCAGTGTCCAATTCCCACTGCTCATAATCGCTTGTGAAATTTATTTGATAGCTGAATTCATATTCCCGGATGTAGACCGGAAACATGATTTTATTTTCAATAATTTTCTGTTCGATTAGATCAATATCGGCTTTCCTGTTAACCGTTATTGCTATTTCAGTTTCAATCATTGTAAATGTTTAGGCATTATCAGACCTCAAATTTACTCAATTTATAGGTTTGCTAATCTCATAAACAACCCCAATCGATCAGGCGGCGTTCTTTTGCTTCTTTTCTTTGGCCGACGTGTGGAAAGAAAAGAAGTCTGCAAAAACAACAGATGAGATATTGTATCTCCCACGCAATACCATCGCAACCTTTTTGGTAAAATGAAGAAGAAAGGGTATGTGTTTCGGTGCATTTTGGCAATGGGGTTGCACCGCTTAGATGCAAAAGACAGCCCCGACCAACGGTGAGGTAGTGTCTTTTGCCGCCCGATTTTTCGGGTCAGGCGACTTTTATCGGGTGAGTGCGGAAGTCTTTCAGGTTATGGAAAAATCCTTTGTATTCAGTCATTCCCCTGCGAAATAAGTTCCATAATAGGGAACATCCCATTTGCGCTAATGAGGAATTGATAAACAAATCTTGGTGTTCCAATGCTTCGGCAAGGGAACAGCTTGGCGTGTTATCCTCTTGTTCCGACTGTTTCAGCAATTCCCCATATTCATCGGTAACAAATGGCAGGCTTGCCACCGTTTGGTATTTTTCAGAATGGGGCTGTTTGATCTTTCCGATGGTACATAACAACACTTGTCCCGTATCTTGGCTATTGCCGAAATCCAGCCAATATTTCGGCTCGTCGTGGTAGTGCCTGCGGCAGCTTGCTTCTTTCAGAATTTCAGCTACGCCAAACCTCGCCTGTATCGTATCTACGCAGGTGATGGTAATAGTTGCCCTTGCATTTTCGGGCAATCTACCGAACCTGTCCTTTTCAAACTTTGCTGTTTCGGCTTTCCAATTGGAGCCAATACAACGGTTTATACGGTTAATGAGTGCAACGGATTTGTACAGTCCTGTTTCGCATTCAAAAAATCGCTGTCTGCCTAAATTGGCGCTTGTGATTATATCATCGTCCCACAAACGCACCTGTAACCCTGCGTGTCCCAATGCGATCAGGCTCTCATTTATTTCCATTAAGGCAGTCAACACCTTTGAGCCTGTGCCCCCTGCACCGATAAGGTTTACCGAAACGGGGTTGGTAGGGCTTATCAGATAACTATCCGTAAAATGGACGGCTGTTTTTGCTGTTTCCATCACAATAGATTCTTGAGGGTTCTGTTATTCTTTTTCAGTACGTCTTTAGGAAAGGGCTTCGCTGTTCCGATAAGGTCTTTCCATACCTTTACGCAATTCCCTTTAATGGGGCTGTGGCCTCCCAATAAATGGCTGAAGTAGCTGTTAAAAAAGTAGCTTTCCCACGCACCAATAAATTCTTCCACCGAAGACGAGTTTTTGATGTCAATCGTCACCGTACCCATACACACTTTACCATCTTCATAAATATTGAAAAAGGGAGCGTAATGTAGTGGCGTTTTCTCGGTTGGCCTTATGTCGGTTGCAAGGGCAAAAACGGCAAGGCTGTTTTTATTGGCATACCACAATATTGGCGGTGTGTGTGCCACTCCGTTGGGTACACCCAAACTTTCCACAAAATACATCTGCCGTTCTTGTGCTTTGGTGTACCATAAGACCGTACCTTTTTCGCTCGGATTGATGTGCAGGATGTTGGTAGGTAACACTCCCTTTGGCTTTAAAAAGGCATGACTCCTTTCTTCATCGGTCTGTAAAGCCTTTGCCAGTACATTGGCTTCTTTTACTGTCAATGGGTGGGCATTGATGGGCATTCCGTTTTTGTCCATATCAAAATGCTCCACGTACATATTGTTTTCCGTTCCTTTGGCTTCATAGAAAACCAATGTGGATGTTGGATGGTATAAGGTGCCGAAGTTTTCGGCAATGTTATTTACGTTGTTCATTTGCTTATTCTTTAATAGTTATACAATAGGGTGCAGAGGTCGTCCAGTAAGGAAAACAGGCGGTTCTCAAAATCAAGATTAGCGTTTGTTATGTTGCTTCCATCGAACGCCTTGCAAATGGTGGGTTCTTCTATTAAGCCGTACTCGTTAAATTCGTTGTTAATGGTGTCGGTAAGGCTGTCATGGAGCCATCCTTTGGTGTCGGCAATAAAAGAGATATACTTTTCCATCCCGATGGTTTCGGTTTCGTAATCATCGTTATAAAGGGCTTCCTCGTGCAATGGTGCGTTTCTAAAAATGCTTGCTGTAGGATATTCCGTGTACAGGGCAAACGCATCACAAGCTATCTTTCGGCACTCTTTGTCGAATGGATCAAGGCTCTTAAATCGGTTCAAACGTTGTTCAAAGAATTTCAGATTGATACGGTTAAATAGTTTCTGTTCTATCTTGTCGCCAATATATTCGGCATTGCGCAACTCGCTTAGGTAGGTTTCGGTGGCGTCCGTTTCCTCGTCCTGTTCCACCCATTCTCTATGCATTTCGTATTGCCAGTACAGATAGCTGTCTTCCTGCCTGTAATAGGGAATATCAGTAATATGATACAAGTAGCTGAATACGGATAATAGCAGTTGTGCCGTATCTTTTCGTCCTCTGTCGTGGAGCATTTTAAAGAGCGGTACAACCGGAACATAATACAGGGTTGTCCCCACCTCGTAACGTTCTTCGGTTATGAAAAAGGTTTTCTTACGATCGTGTACCAATTGGAAATGATTCCAGTTGATGTTGGTGCGTTTCACTTTAGCTTCCATATCCCACATAGACAGGGCGATGTTGTAAGGGAAACCATAATTTTTGGTCTGCATGGGCTCAATTTTGTAATGCTCGGCAAGTCTGGAAAGGGACTTGTAAAAATCCCTCTCCGTTTTAGTTGTTTCTTTACAAGCCTGTACGGGTTGTGCCGTTTTCAGTTTTGGCAGAAAGGTGCATTTCAAAATACCATTGGTAGCATGGCTATCGGTACGGACTTCTGCCTGTCTTTCAGCACTTGGTTTACATCTTTTGGTTTTTGCATCCATTTTGCGAATTCGCCTAAGTGTCGGTGTAACTGCTGTTGCCGTTTGTTTTCGGGTAGGCTGACTATTCCCGATATGATATGTGGTTGCATAATTCATTGTTTTTGATTTTTGGTTTACCCTTTCGTCCCCATTACGCTTTCAAATTTGTACTCAACGGCATCGTCCTTAATCTGTGGTGCCGATATTTTTGCGGTTGTTAGAATGGGATACAGGTTGGCGTAAAAATTCATTACCGCTTCCACGCTCCAACGTGGTTCGGGGTCGGTCAGTCTGATGTCCTGTCCTTTATCTTTGAGTATAAAAACTCGCTCTAATGGTGTTGCTAACAACATAACGTTCTGATTTTAGATTAATAGTTTATTCCCCCTTTGGCTTCGTCCGTTTCATCGTCAAGGTAGTTGGCAGTAGCTTCCACCGTCTTTGGCGGTTCGGAGGTCGCTTCTTCCATTGCTCCGAAAAGGCTTGGTGTGGCAAACCTGTCAGATAATGATGTTTTGCGCTTGCGTATCTCGTCTGCTTTTTCGGGGAACTCGGTTATGTCAGGAACTTTTATCCACGCTTCACGGAATTTGCCCTCTTTCTCGAGTTCGTCCGCTTTTGCCATACCGTCCTTAAACTTCTTGTCTTTGGCTTCCTGTTCTTTTTTCTGCTTTTCGGCTTTGTCTTTTTCGATTGCCGATTGCTTTTTGGCTTCGTCCAATTGCTTCTGGAATTTTTCCATATCCACCATTAGGCCCGATACCTTTTGTATCGGTGTGGTGATCTGCTCAAAAAATCCCTCGTCAAACTCTTGGGGCGTGGCGTTGAATGTCAAAGGGGGAATTAGGTTTTTGGCACTGTCTCCGCACCCATCATTATTGACCAATACCGTTACAATCAGATTTGTGTCTATCCCTTTTGAAATGTTCAGTTGCAATACTCCTGTAAAGTCCAACTGCTGTATCTGCTTAAAAAAATTGGTATTCATTGCTGTAAAATTTTAATGTGTTGTTGCTCGTATTGCTTTCATATCCTTATCTAGTAGGCTACCACCGATTAAAGTGGTAGCCTATGGTTATCTAATTAAGGTTTAGGATTTCCGCACCGTCTAAGGCAAATGCGGTACACAGTTCAAATGCTTTCTGTGATTTGAGTTGCGCAGTACCACCCAATACAATGCTCTGCAACTTGGCTTCATCGTTCTTGTAGTTTCTTACGTTCTGATAGTAGCCAGTCACCGCATTGTAGGCTCCGAACAATGTGCCTTTGGTGGTATCCATTTGCTGGGTGTCGCTAATCATCGCATAGGCAAATGCGTCCTCAACGGTGTTTTTGAACACAGTGGAAATTTCTTCGTCAGCGCCTTTTTTGATAAGGTCAAGCGTTTCCTTGTTCGGGCAAAGTGCCAACTGGATGAGCTTTCGTACTTCTTTGTCGTTTACTTTTACCTTAGTCCACTCATTGAAAATACCCTCCAACTGGTTGCTCAATGTGTTTGCCAATCCCATAATCTTGTGGGCATTCTCGATACGCTGTTTCGCTCCCGAAGTGTGTTTGATACGCACGACATTGGTCATACTGCGCAGGGATGCGTTAAGGGTGTTCTGGCATACAATCCTAATGGGCGTAAATGCAGCGGTAATGCTTCCGCTACCATCGTGCGAAGTTGTTAGGAAAATGTACTTTTCGGTGACATCATCACCATTGCCCACACGGATGTAATCGGGCAGTTTCGCGGTGATAAAAATGCGCTCTCCGTTACCTAATGCCCCTGCGGTTTCATATAGAATACCTTCGCCACCACCTACAATAGCATCAAAGAAATTGAAGGCTTCCCGGTTCTGTACGATGTGGTAATCCTTGCCGACTACGCCCAATACGGCATTGTTATCGGTGCGGATATTGGCGAAATAATCAGGGACTTCCAATTCCGTACTACCTATCTCTATTCCTCCCGAAGTTTCGATAATACCCGAACCTTTGGTGAACAGTGGGGATTTTACTACTTCGTAATCTAACCCTGCATGTTTGATCGCTTCTTCGCTTGTTGGGTATTCTTCCACGATTTGCCCCAAACCGTGCCATGCTTTTTGTTGTACGCTAAAAAATGAATAACGTCCTGTTTGCTCGTTGAAATTAATATTATGTGCCATGATAAAATGATTTTAAGGGTTTGAAATATTTGTTGTTAAAATGGGAGGTCATCATCTGCTCCCTGTGCTGTAATGCTGTTGTTGACGGTTTGTGCAGTAGCCTGTACGGTTTCGGTTTTTTTGCCACCGCCGTGCAGTTTGATTTGGGAGGTGTGAAAATTCAGACCTGCTCTGGCTTCACCGTCTTTGCTTATCCATGCCCTTACGCTTGCCCTGCCTGTGAGTTCTACCAATGTGCCTTTGGTGAGCAGTCTTGCCACGTTTGCCGATAGCCAGTAGGCACAATCGAAATAGGTGGTTTGCTCTACACGCTCGCCCTGCTTGTTACGGTAGCTGTCGCCCACCGCTACTGAAAAATTCACTACTTGTTTGTCCTGTGACGTTGTGCGTACTTCCGCATCTCTTGTCAGTCTTCCGATAATGTTCATAATCTTCCTGTTTTAAAAGTTTTACATTTTGTTATGTCCGCTTTTCTCGTTCCCTGCTTCCTGTTGTGGTCTGCTCCGCTTCGCTTCGCTTAAATTTTTCCAAAAGAAAAACCGGAAAAAAGAAAGCAGATAATCCAAGCGGGCTGAGGGGAAAACCAAAAGGAAACGGAATAAGTCCCGAAGGGTGGCAACGCAACACACAGCAGTTCGGCGAAGCCATCAATTTGCCCTGCCATTATGCCGTAGTCTTTTGGTTGGCCGTCTGCGGCGGCGGCCCGCTATAACTTAGCTGCCTTTTTACCGGTTGATTTGGAAATAGTTTGATTGATCCAATCATTTTCCAACAGGCGATAGCAACTCCAACAATTCCAACCAGGGGTTAGGCAATCAGAGATTGCTGTAAAACAGAATTATGTAAGGTGATAAATGTTCAGAAACCCATTTTGCGACGATATTGTACCGATGCCATTTCGGGAGATTAAGTTCCAATATTGGCGTGAGTATAGGAACGGCAAGAACGCGATAGTGATTGCAAGGAAACCCACAGCTTCCGAAGACTTGGAACGTAAAGCACTGTGCAAAGCGCTTACAAAAAAAACGGGAATAATCTGACGACCATCCCCGTTCTAAATTATTGCTCTCGGATTAAATATAGAAAATCGATTGGAAAATTAAATTAAAATATAGTTCAACCTGTAAATTTAAAATGGTGAGACTTGAAGCAAATATGCATTCTATTAAATAGACAGAAAACTAATGCTAAATAAATAATCTGTAATCGTAGGATCGCCCTTCATATCTGGCAAGTAGCTTTCCGATTCTTGCAATCTGATTAGATGAATCAATAGTAGAAGGGAGTTTTGAGTAGAGATCTAGTGAATTCCAGTTCATTTTTGTTAGACCCAATATTTCAGTAGCTATAAGGTCTATATTAGATTCACCATAATGTTTTGTGATTTTTACTGGAGCTGGTATACTCCTTCCGCCCAGATAGAACTTATGACTCTGCTGCTTTACAGATGGAACAATACCATGCGTCCAAAGTAGGGCTGTTCTTTTATTGGTCACAATACAAGTTCCGCGGGATATCGGAAATCTGTCGACTTGCAGACGGTTATTGTAAATACTCATCGCTACAAATTTCGCATCGACATCGTAATTTATCTCAATCAAGTCGATTTTTTTAATACCTGCCTGATTAAGACTTGCCTTAATCGCGTTAACTTCATCTCGGGTGAACTTCGTTCTTTTATGTATAACAACGCGTTCAGGCAGGGTATCCATTGATTGATAAAATAATTCCCTGATGGACACCCCAAATTGAAAGGCATCTTTATACGAAAGATAAGGATTGTTCTGTTTATCCAAAACATAGTTGTCTATTTTAGAAAGCCTGTACTTCAAGCCCTGTCCATTTGAGTCGTAAATATGGCTGCATCCTATAACAATGTCGATTAGCCCCTTAGTTTTTGAAATACTATAGCCTATTCCTGCGTAAGCAGTTTTTCTCTCCTGGTTGTTTAATATCCAAGGTGTTCGGAGCGACTTGACATAAAAAGATAAAGATAGCCACCAGTAAATCTGACATTTCAGGGGATCTTCCAAGGTATCCTCCCGAACCAGCTGAGTAGCGATGCCCTGGGAGGCGGCAAACGCTTTGATATAGTCGTGCAGATCAAAACTCTCGACCTCGTTCAAATAGGTTTCAAAAGGCTGCCATTCCTCTGGTATAAAGATAACGACGGGACCAGAACCTCTTACGGCTGAAATTTTCTTGAGTTTGTCGGTGATTTGATGTGCCAACGCAATAGCATTTTCGTGTGTCTCCTTGCCGTTATCCGCCGAAAAATTAATGTCGATCCAAGACGAATCATCCTCAACAACAGGTATGTTGATTGGTATATTATATGCGGAAGCAAAACCAGGATAGTCGATAAGGTAATCTGCATTTTTTCCCTGAGTTGGGTGTTTGACATTAAGCCCTGAAAGAAAGGTAAACAGTCTATTGGCATAGTTCGATGCGCAGATTACCGAAAGCTCAATTTCATTGGAGTGTATGATACCATTAAGATTAACGTCATAAGGACGATTATTAATCAAGCCACGCATAGGATGAAAGTCCTTAAAATCGTTGTTGCTCGAAATGTTCTTAAAAATCAACTGAGGTTCTAGAAACTGTACACCCCTAAACTGGGTCTGTTTATAATTATAATATTGTGGGACGGCTGGCCTATATTTGTTGTCCAGTACATCAATTTCGCCGAAGGCTGTATTTGAGCTTATTTGAAACTCAAAACCGGTTCCCGACTGAAATGGATATTCAAATACCAACTTCCTATTGCTAAATAAGGTTGTCGTCCACAACTGTAATTCATGATCATATTTATCATTAAACAGCTTTTCAAGGATTTTTTTGCTGATTTGTTGCTTACGGGATTTATGGATTTCGTTATCCGAATCTAAATATACGGTTGGAGCTAATGCAAGATAGCCAAAAACCGGATTCCTGTCGAAGTACAATGATACGTATGCTGCCTTATGGATCGAAACTTCACCATCATTACTACTTGGATTCTTAAACCAAATTTTATCCTTGTAGTTGGACAAGACTTCTTTTGTGGAACAGAAGTATTTTAGAAGGGCGGTCAGCATCAGGTTTTTAAAAGCCGAAACATTTTCAATATCATAGCGTGAAATTTGTTCACGCTGTATTTTGGATTTGATATATGGCCTAAATACTGTATTGATTTCGCTGAGCGATCCCAATGCAAAAACTTTTCCTCTAAACGGCACGGCTGCAATGCTTGTATTTTGGGTAAGTTCTTTTAGGAATGCCCACGGCCGGTTTTCGCCGTAATCTACCTCAAATTGAAACGCTTCGCGTGGAAAAACAATAGGGTGCAGATTGCTTTTGATGTACTTGTCAGTTTTAGTAACCTCAAGCTTAAAATCAGATGTTACTGTTTCTTCGTGATCTGAAATCTCAAGCAGTTGCTGGATTTGATCGGAAATTTCTTTATTGTCTTCAAATATGGATTTGGATAAATGTATAAGAGTTTTATCAAAGCCATCAGTTGATATATAAAAAGCTTCTCTCCCGTAAGCTCGTGCGTGTTCGATCAGGTCTTTGACTTCAGGGCTGATACGATCTCCAAATCCGCACCAATAGAGACGGCCTGTACCTCTTCTTGAAAATGCGGTCTTAAGTGCATCCATCAGCGACACGTCGCGGCCGCTGTAGCCGGCAACGATAAGGTTTTTATCTGTATGGTAATTTGCGATATGCTCCTTAAAAATCTCGTTCTGTGTGTCCAGTTCGTTATCGGTGTTTTTAAGCTTAGTATACTTATAGTCACCGTGTAAGGCAATGCACAAAAGTTCCTTTGTACTTTGATTTCGATATATACGATCCGCGTTGTCGAGTGTTATTTCAATAGGCGTTAAATTATTCTGATGGGCTGCCCGAACCATTAGACCGTCGAAATTTGTAGTCCATACAGCTTTGAGGATATTTTGGCCTGCAAGAAAGCAAAGTAATTTATAACCAATATAGGGCTCTTTGCCTTCAATCAAGCTAAAAAAATATTTCCTTCTATCTTCTGCAATCGGGTAGGCTTTTTCTGCATAGTAGGAATATTCTTGCGGTGCGTCCAGCTCTGGAAAGCCGCCGTGATTGTCCAACCATTTTTGGACGCTTAGTCTCACATTTTCATTTCTGTGATTTTTGTAATAATCAGCGGCATTAACGTTTTTCGAAACATAGATATCTCTTTTCCATTCCCAGATACAGTCGTAAGCAGACTGTATTCCGGAACTGATGGATGCACCAGCACCTAATAGGAAAGAGTGCGGAACATCAATATTTCTTTTTATAGATCGTAGAAATGCATCATAATCAAGGTTTAAATTGTCTTCCATTTATTATTAAAAATCATTAGTTACGCATTAAAATGTAAATTGGAGATCTGTAGTTACAAATAATATCCAAGTTTAAATACTATAAATATAACAAATCAAAATCGACCAAACATTACGTTTTTCCGTAAGACTATAATTATCATAGACAAATTTTTGGAAAAGATATTGTGTGTGGTTTTCCAGCTGAAATATTGGAATACAAATTTAGATACTGCATCTTTCTAAGCCCTTCATCATTTCCTTCTTATCAAGTCGCTGGTAATAGAGACCAGTCAGTACGCGGTCACTTATTTTCGACGAGCCGACTTTTAGATAAATACTTACGAATTATCATTCCCGAGCACTTGTATACGTTATGTATTTGCGGTATTAATTTTTGAATATCATTTTGAGATGGTATTGAAGTGAATGGCTGCGCAAAAAGCTCAGGAATCACATATCATAATTGGTCATGGGTAGCCATAACGTGCCACTAAATGCCATTTCATCTTAATAGGCATTGTTTAGGTCTATTTTAGTATGGCTCGGGAGATCATAAATGGTACTTCCGTGATCATTATGGAAATAGTTGTTATTACTTTAAAGGACCTGCTGCAGTTTAAAAGCGAAATCCTGGAAGAGCTAAAATCTTTAATGAATAAGGAAGGAGGACAAAAGGAAAGTAGAGAGTGGCTAAAGAGTTCAGATGTTCGGGAGTTACTAAAGATATCACCCGGCACACTGCAGAACCTTCGGATGAAGGGTACTCTTCCGTATCGGAAAGTGGGCGGCAGCTTCTACTACCGTCAAGAGGATATCCTTAAAATGCTGAATAAGAATGGGTGAGTGGAACGAAAATGCTTTGCTGCGCTCTCTGTGTAAAAAGCTGGCAGAGGACAGCAGGATTGTACCGACCCATATCGGACTATTGATGGCTTTGTTGTATCATCACAATGGTGCAAAGCTTTCTGATGATTTTCATGCGAGCCGAAAAAAGCTGATGTGGTTTTCGGGCATACGGTCAATCACAACCTATCATAAGTACCTGGGAGAACTGGTTACTTACGGATATATAAAATATGTTCCTTGCTGGCATCCGGAACAGGGCAGCAGGTTTAGCTTTACCTTTGATTGATAGCAGTTTTATACATTGGCATTTTTAATGATTAAAATCCTTTTAACATTTCTATCGCCTTAAATGACTTTCCACCCGTTTGATATCATCTTTTAAGGATAGGAACATCCCCTTAATCTCCTGGGTATTAAAGTCTGAAAAATCATAATCCTTCATTAAACTGTATTCATATTCCCAGATTTCCAGGAGGTCATGGAACGGTATTCGGTAGGGTTCGTAAAAGCTGTTATCCGACACTACCCTAATAGACTTTTCGTCCATCTCAGCCAGCCTTTTGTAAACAAACCCTGTACGGGTAACCAACAGATACGTTTTCCCAATTTTCATTTCCTGTATATTTTCGATGTATTTACCGATAATAAAAGTACCATCTTTAAAGGGCGGCATGGAATCTCCCTCTACCGGAAAAGCCCTGTAGTTTCCGTTGCGAAGAAAAGGAAGGGAAAGGTACTGAAGGGTTTCAATATACTCAGGATCAGCATAGCCGTTGAGGTATCCCATCGATGCTTTGTAGGGAATGATTTCAATTTTATTCTCACCCGAACCGTCAATGGTAATGGGTAGCAAGATGCGGTTATCCGGGAGGCGCAACAGTTCATCCATCGGAAATCTTCTAAGCTCCACAGAAACTAATAGGTCTATGCTAACGCGGAAATACCTCGAAATCTTCAAAAGGATTTCGATAGGTGGCTCAGTATCACCGTCTTCATATTTTGCGTACCTTCCTCTGGTGATCAAAAGATCATCTGCGATTTTCTGCTGGGAGTATTTCAACTGAGCTCTCAAATACCTGATGTTTTCTGATAAAATTGACATTGCTATAAATTATAGCAACAAATATATGATATTTTGCTAAATAAGTTAGCAATTTTGTACTGTACAGTTTATAGAAAATTAGGAGATGGATCGTGCAATAGTGCATATGGATTTAGATACTTTCTTCGTGTCATGTGAACGAAGAAATAATAGTGAGCTTACGGGGAAACCGATCATCATCGGCGGTGGCGACCGCGGAGTAGTGGCTTCCTGCTCGTACGAGGCCCGATACTATGGGGTGCGTTCTGCCATGCCTATCAAAATGGCGATGAAACTTTGCCCTGAGGCGAGAATAATCCGGGGCGATATGGATCTTTATTCCAAGCTTTCACATGAGGTCACTGAAATTATCGAAGAAAAAGTCCCCTTACTGGAAAAAGCCAGTATTGATGAATTTTACCTGGATCTATCCGGAATGGACCGTTTTTTTGGAACCTATCAGTGGACCAAGGAATTGGCTGCCCATGTAGTCAAGCATACTAATCTGCCGATCAGTTTTGCCCTTTCCAATAATAAAACCGTATCGAAGATCGGTACCGGAGAAGCTAAGCCCAAAGGGCATATGGAAATACAGCCCGCGATGATTCGTCCATTCCTAAATCCGCTTTCCGTACGAAAAATTCCGATGGTCGGTGAAGTGACCTATCAACTGCTTTCCCGGGTTGGCATTAGGACAATTCATACGCTCGCTGAAATGCCCACGGAAGTGCTTCAAAAGATTTTAGGAAAAAATGGCATCGAGCTATCCCGCAAGGCTAATGGGATTGATGACAGTCAGGTAATTCCGTACACCGAGCGGAAATCAATTTCATCGGAGCATACTTTTGAAAAGGACTCGATAGATATATACGGGATAAAATCACTGATCACCGGCATGGCCGAGCAACTTGCCCACCAGCTTAGACAGGAAAAGTGGCTGACCTCCACCATCGTGGTAAAGATCCGCTATTCCAATTTTGATACGGAAATTAAACAATGCAAAGTCTCTTATACCTCGGCTGACCATACGATCAGCAGGTATGCCTTGGAATTATTTGACAAGCTGTATACCCGCCGAATGCGGATACGTTTGGTTGGATTGAAACTGACAGGACTGGTTCATGGAGAATACCAGATGAATATGTTTGAAGATACGCAGGAAATGATAAACCTCTATCAATCCATGGATAAGATTAAGAACAGGTTTGGAAAAAATGCGGTCGGCCGTGCCTCAGGATTTGATTTCCCTTCAAAACAGTATTAGCCATGTATCTGAACTGCCATACCTATCATAGCCTGCGTTACGGAACCTTCTCTGTTCAAAGCCTGGTGCAATCTGCTGTAGAAGCAGGCGCTCAGGTGCTTTGCCTTACCGATATCAATACGATGACTGCCATTTATGAGTTTTTAAAAACGTGTAAAGATGCAGGGATTAAACCTGTGGTGGGAATGGAATTCAGGGATGAAGGGAAACTCTTATATATCGCATTAGCAAAAAGTGAACGAGCGCTCTCCGAAATTAACCAGTTATTGACAAGTTACAACTGTGATGATGTTCCCCTGCCACGACATCATCCCGAATTTCTGCAATCTTTTACGATCTATCCCTTAGAAAATGCACCAGCAAAACTTAAGGATCATGAATATATCGGTATACGGCTCGACCAGGTAAATCTATTGTTTCAGAAACAGTGGCGGCAGCTGATCCATAAAATGGTAATCCTTCAATCCGTTACCATTAAGAATGAGCAGGAATATGAACTCCATAAGGTATTGCGGGCTATTGATCTGAATACGTTGATTACCTTGCTAAAACCCGATCAGCACTGCCGGGTAGATGAGATCATGCTCAATCAGGAAAAACTGCTGCACTATTTTGAGCGGTATCCGGAGGTCGTGAGTAACACACAAATGATCTTAGACCAATGTAGTTTTGATTATGATTTTTCCTATCCAAGAAACAAAAAACATTATACGCGCGATAAGCAGAACGATATTAAACTGCTTACCTCTCTTGCCTATGCGGGCTTAACAGCCAGATATGGGGATAATCACGTTGCAGCACGAAAAAGGGTTGAAAAAGAATTGAAGGTGATCGATCAACTTTCCTTCAGTGGTTATTTTTTAATAACCTGGGACATTGTCCGCTACAGCAACAGCATGGGCTTTATGCATATCGGCCGTGGAAGCGGAGCGAACAGCATTATTGCCTACTGTCTGGGTATTACCGATATCTGCCCTTTGGAACTTGATTTATATTTTGAGCGTTTTCTCAACCTTAACCGGAAAACGCCGCCTGATTTTGATTTAGACTGGAGCTGGCAGGATCGGGATGTCATTCTGCAATATATTTTTGACCGGTATGGTAAGGACTATGTAGCGTTTTGCGGTACCAATGTGGAATTCAAATACAGATCGATCTTGCGTGAGGTGGGGAAAGTATTCGGACTACCTAAAGAAGAACTCGATGCACTGACTACGCAGTCTATGGATTTGCATGATGACAATTCGGTGGTTCGGCAGGTACATCAATACGGCAAGATGTTGGATCAGTTTCCAAACCAACGAAGTATGCATTCCTGCGGGATTTTAATTTCGGAAGAACCGATCAGCAATTATACGGCACTCATCATGCCTCCGAAGGGATTTCCAATCGTACAGTTTGATATGCATACGGCGGAGGAAATTGGTTTTGAAAAATTTGATATCCTGAGTCAAAGAGGAATTGGAAGCATCAATGATGCCGTCAAGCTGATCAGAAAAAACAAAGGTATACAGGTGGATATTCGCAATACCTCCCTGTCCAAGAATGAAAAACAATGCAATGAATTTTTAAGTATCGGAAAAACCATAGGGTGTTTCTATATCGAAAGCCCTGCCATGCGCGGGTTACTACGCCGTCTCAAATGTGATAATTATAAAGTCTTGGTCGCAGCTTCCTCTATTATCCGGCCGGGGGTAGCACAGAGCGGAATGATGAAAGAATATATTTTCCGCCATAACCACCCTAACCAGTTTGAGTACTTCCATCCCGTTTTCGAGCAGCAATTGGGCGAGACCTATGGCATTATGGTGTATCAGGAAGATGTGATTAAAATTGCTTTGCATTATGGAGGGCTCCCGGCTACGGATGGCGATGTGTTGCGCCGGGCGATGAGCGGTAAAGGCAGGTCGTTGGCTGCCCTGCAAAAAGTGAAAGATCACTTTTTTCAATCCTGCAAACGGCTGGGACACCCTGAAGCATTAAGTGCTGAAGTTTACCGTCAGATTGAAAGTTTCGCGGGCTATTCCTTTTGTAAAGCCCACTCTGCTTCTTATGCGGTAGAAAGTTATCAAAGCTTGTATTTAAAGGTGCATTATCCCCTTGAATTTATGGTCGCGGTCATCAATAACCAGGGAGGATTTTACCGCACAGAGGTATATATCCATGAAGCAAGAATGTCAGGCGCCAATATTTTAAACCCGTGTGTCAACATGGGCGAGTACCAGACCACCCTGTACGGTAAGGATGTTTATCTTGGTTTCATGCACTTACAATCAATAGAAAAAGCCGTAGCTGAGCTCATTGTAGAAGATCGTGTAATAAGAGGGGCTTATAAAACTCTGGAAGACTTTATCAAGAGAATCCCCATTAGCATAGCTGGAATAGAAATCCTTATTTTTATCGATGCTTTCAGGTTTACAGGCAAACAGAAGAATGAACTGTTAATCGAAGCCAGAATGCTCCTTAACGACTTCAAGCCTGAAAAAAGAATGGAAGCATTGTTTGATGAGCCGGTAAAAGAATACCAGCTTCCGGTGCTCAAAAGGGATTTGTTTGAGGATGCTTTCGATGAAATTGAACTGTTGGGATTCCCCGTTTCGGTAAGCCCCTTTGATCTGCTGGTTTCCAGATACCGTGGATCGGTGATGGCTAAGGATTTGGTAAAGCACCACAAAAAACAAATAAAGATGCTGGCTTACCTGATTTCCAGAAAGCATGTGCCTACCAAAAGAGGGACTATGTTCTTTGGAACGTGGATCGATGCAGAGGGCAATTATTTTGACACGGCGCACTTTCCCGATTGTCTGGAGAAGTATCCCTTCAAAGGCGGTGGTTGCTATTTACTGTTAGGAACCGTGGAAGTTGATTTTCATTTCCCGACCATTACTATCATTAAAATGGCCAAAATGCCGTTTATTCCCGATCCGAGGTATTACCATGACGAAGATAAAAGGTATATAGCACATGAGCGGATCAAAGAAGATGTAAGCATGACCCAAAGACAACCCTATCCGCAGGAGCATGAAATTGGATTACCTCGGTTAAAAATGAAAGAAGGTAGCTGACTTAAATTGCTTAAGCAATTTAAATGAGAATAAAGATCACTACTGATTTAATGTGATATCAGTAGTGATTTTACTTACGCTATTTTTTACTACTTACTTTAATGACTTTTAAAAAATCTGCTCTAAAATTTTCTGGTGTTAATTTATGTGCATTAAGTAATTTTCCTACTTCTTCTTTACTAATTGCATTGATACCTCTAGTTACTATAGCATCATACAATTTTTCTAGTTTTTGCTTTAAAGCAGAAAGTGCTGCATCGTCAATAACTCGGCTATTTTCACTTGGATTCACATTCCATCCTTTTACATCTGGAGATTGTAAAGTAACTAGGGTATGTGGAGTGTGAGTACCGTAATGTTTCTTAAACCATTCTCCTGATTGTAACAATTGACCAATATTCTCCCTTGTAATCTCTTTATGAATTGCCATGGATTTTGCTTCAAGAATCAAATAATGGTTATCACTCATGATCCAAAGCACATCTGGCCCATTTCCAAATTCATTTTCTGGTCTTTGAGCATCGAAGCCAAGAAGCTTTCCTGTTTCTTTTAAGGCTTTTTCAAATTTTGGTGCTTTTATATCCTTACTGAATGTTAGATCATCCAATATGGATTGGATGTGTATTTTTAGATCCTGAGATTTGTTAAATTGTTTTATGTAGGAAAGAATCATTGATGCTTGTCCCTCATTTTTATTAAGCTTACTATAGTTTTCACCGTTTCGTGGTGTTAACATATGAGGTGCCATGGTTGCCTTAATCTGTAAATCATTAGAAACTACCGGGTCTGCCTGATACACTAGTTTAGCAGCATATTCATAAAACCATGCTTGATGTTTTAGACTTAACGATAGGTCCTTGTCATTAATAATTCTTGTACCTACAGTATCCATCGCATTGTTGTACCTTTTTAGCTTGAACTCATTCAATGCTTCTTTTTCTTTTTGAGCAATTTTTAAATCTCTCTTTTTAAGATCGCTAAGTTCATCATCTTTAACCTCATCAAGAATTGTGTTATGGAATTCTCTCCAGCTTTCATCTTGATTTAAACAAAAATATATGGTATTTTTAATGGTTTCGATAGGATCTGACTTATCTTCTTCTTCGTCAAGAATAGTAAGACCAGACTCTAGCTGTGCTCGAGTTACAGGAGAAAAATATCCATAATTAAATTTATTACCTAAAAATTGTATAAGATCATTACCCATTAATATTATTGCACAAAAATCACTCCCTGATCTAACTGCTCTACCTAAACCTTGATCAATAATTTGCGATTTTAAAGAAGCTTGAATGGAATCTACCCTCATTTCTTTATAAAGATCATTGTAAGACGAGAATCTTGGATAGCCATCCATTATTAATAATCTACACATATCGCCATGTAAATCTACGCCATCATACCTATTTATGAGAACGTAAAGGCCTCCCTTAGATATCTTTAATTTTTCTATATTATTTGATATATTATCATCTTCATTAAGGTTAATAGCGCCATATTTATACCATACTTTCGCTTTTTCATTAGATGGAACAAGCACGACAACATTATTGCCCTCATCAGCCATTTGCCTTGCAAGCTCTCTAATTTGAGAATCTTCTATACTTGGATCGAATCTCTTAGGAGCCAATATTAACCTCTGACCAACATCCTTTCTATTTCTGGGTATTATTGCATTCAAAACATTTTGTTCAGAGATTCCAAAGTCTTTTATAAGATCAACCTGATCTTCAAATGTTGCAGAAAGTATATACTTGAATTTTGCTTCAGAAAACGATTTTACCGATTCAAAAGGTACGATCATTGGAGATATTTGTAGACCATTGGGTCCAATAAAGCAGTCAAACGTGTCAAGAGAATCACATATCATCTGCCATTTAAACTTAAGTTCGTCATCATTAGAAAATTCATTTAAAATATCTAAAATCTCTTCTTTTCGGTCAAACCATGTCCAGTAAGGCACTTTTAGTATTTTAGCATAAGGGTCACCATCCAACAATCTTCTGTAACTTCCGGGAGCTTGTCTTTTAAGTTCTGACTTAAATAAAGCAATAAGCCTATCAAATATCTCATGCTTATTACTAATTTCAAGTGTGGTATTTTTACGTGAAATATCAAGGCATGTATGAGCATCATCAATAACTATTGCTCCAATTTCTATCTTATCACGGTTGAAGATAGACTTGGCATTAAACAATTTATGGAAATTGCAAAGAAGTATCGCCTTACAATTAACAAAATCAGCCGGGAATTGGTTGTCTTCCGTTATTTCACAAATTGGAATGCCATAAAGATTAGCTTGCTTTTTGGCTTGATCTAGTAAGTATTTATCTGGACAGACGTAAACCGCATTGCCAACTCCTTCGACAAGCTTTGAATAAAGCATCATTAAACTCACCAGAGTTTTACCTGATCCTGTATTCATTTTACATAAAACTTCTTTTTCATCTCTACGCAAATGCCAAGCTTTCAACACTTCTTCTTGAATGCCTCTTAGATAGGCGTATCCATCTTTTTTGTATAATGATTGGTAAAGATCGATTGGATCAATCGGCTGTGTAGGTTTACTTTTACTTTCTAACTTCTTTTTAAAGATATTCATAGCTATTAATTTAGGTGTAGAAAGTTAAAAATAAAACAAATACAATCACTTAGAAACGATCTAAATATTAGTTATTATACTGAATTTAATTTAAGTTTCATTCTCATAATTAGAATTTATAACAATAGTAATCTTAAACTATTTCAGAATACACCACAAATTTTTACCTTTAAGGTCAACGTATTATGGCTCATGTCTACTTCCTCTATCCCTTCCGAAAAAGAATTGCTGCTCCGGTTGCGGGATGGGGAATATAGTGCTTTTGAAACCCTTTACAACAAGCACAGTCGCGCCATTGGCCAACGCCTTTTTAGGTTGCTTAAATCTTGGGACCTGGCTGAAGATGTTTTACAGGAACTTTTTATAAAATTATGGAATAGCAGAGGTGTTATAGATCCTGAAAGACCGCTGGAGGCCTATCTGTACCGGATTTCGGCCAATCTTGTCAACGATTATTTCCGAAATGTTTCCAGGAACAAAAAATTGGCAGAGGAATTATGGCACCGCATTTCGGATGCTTATAATCCTTTTGAAGAGATGTCCGCTGTGGATGCCGACCTGGAGCTCTTCCGTTCTATCGATCGGCTTCCTGACCAGCGGAAAAAGGTATTTCTTCTGTGCAAAATGGAAAAGAAAAGTTATGCCGAGGTTAGCAGGCTTTTGCAGATTTCAGAAGCTGCGGTTAATGATCACATCACGAAGGCCAACCGATTCTTGAAGAACCATTACAACAGGGCCATCCCGTATGTAGTTGTGTTTTTCTGTCAGAACCTCTTTGGACAGTAATTACAAAGTTAATAATTAAGATGGTGCCTAGCTGTATCGTTTCATTCCCTGTCACCATATCAAGCTCAGGCGAAAGGGGAACGCAAAAATGCTTATCTTTACGAAGAGAGAAACTGTTTTAATAGAATTTCAATGATAAAAGATATTGTTACGGTTTTTTTTAAAAGGAAGTTAAATGTAAGAGATCAGGTGGTTGGACTGTTATAAGAATATGATATTCCTTGGAACTCTCTGGATTCATTTATCGTCCCCTCAACAATTAACTTGCCTATGAAAAAAATACTTTTTTGTTTTATCGCTCTATTTCCCCTATGTACGTTTGCCCAAAATTGTGATTGCCTTGTGAATTTTGATTATACCACCAGTCACATAGCGGATAATTATTCAGGGTACAGCGACAAAGTAAAAAGTAAAAACCTTAATGAGTTTACCAATTTCACCGGACAACTTCGGCAAAGAGCAGCAAAAGCAGCTGGTACGGACTCTTGTTATGTGATATTAAAAACATTTGTTAACTACTTTAAAGATCAGCATCTGCGGGTGCAATTAGACTGGAGATACCGGGAAAAGTATCCCGAGCAGGTTAAACAGCTTAATAAGCTCTTTAAAAAACCGGCTTTACCCGCATCGGATGAGAAATTGAACAATCAAACCAGTATAAAGCAGTTAAGCGCAAGTACAGTACTATTAAGGCTGCCTTCGTTTGAGTGGAGTGAGAAAAAAATAATTGACAGCTTGTTTAAAGTTAATGATGAAAGTTTTAAAAAGACAACTAACTGGATCATTGATGTTCGTGGTAATGGCGGCGGAACAGACTACGCCTTCAATTCTCTAATGCCGTATATTTACGCCAACCCCATTTATATTAAACCGGATGAGTATCGATCATCAGAAAATAATATCGCTGTTTTGGAAGGTAATTTAAAAGATCCTGACATTTCCGGATCGGCAAAAGAGCTTCTAAGCAACATTATTGGCCTGATGAAATTACATCCTAATCAATTTGTAAATCCATCCGGTAAAGAGTCGTTCGAGGTTAGGCTTGACTCTGTTTATTCATTCCCCAAAAAAGTAGCGATTTTAATAGACAGAAACAGTGCAAGCTCTACCGAATCATTTTTGTTAATGGCGATGCAAAGCAAAAAGGTAAAAGTTTACGGAGAAAATTCGGCAGGGATGTTAGATTATAGCAGTAATCAATATTTCGATATTCCATGTGCCGACCTCAATCTTGTTATTCCCATCGCTAGGTCTAAAAGATTACCTCAATATCCTATCGATAATATTGGAATAGCTCCAGACGTCAAGATTAAAGCTACTGAAAGGGACAAAATCAAGTTTGTTCAAAAGCAATTGGAGCGATAAGCAGACATCTTATCCCTTATAAAAGGAATCACTGGAAGGATTTCTGACTGCCGATGCTGCTTGTCAGCCCATGGAGCGGTGTAAATCTCTATACGGGCGTTTCTTCTTGTTATCGGTTAGCACTTCAATGCACCAATGACCCTGGCTCCCGATTATCTTCGGAATTATAAATTCGATCTGTGGTTATTGATATCCAGTACAGAATTTTAAAGTATTTTCATCATACAGCTATTGGTTTCTGCGCAACCTGCGTAATATCCTAAAAACAAGCTGTGGAAAATAATCAAAACATTCAAAAGCTTTTCGCCAAATACCTGGATAACACCATCAATGCAGATGAATATAAGGTTTTGCTGCACTATTTTGGAAAGAAAGAGGATGATGGAGAGCTTTATGAATTGGTGCTGAAAGAATTATCCGGTGGGCTTCCCGAGCATAATCATATAAGGTTGGAAAAGGCAGTTGACGCTGTTTCCTACCGATTACGGGAACAATTACAACCTAAGAAGACAATCAGGCTCGGAAAGTATATCCCCTATGCAGCAGCAGTATTTTTATTTCTTACTATCGGCATCAGCTTTTATTTTATCTCCAGGAATCACAAGCAAAAAAGAGCCGAGTTTGCTGCGGTTGCAGATGTCAGTCCCGGACATTCTGCCGCGACACTTACCCTTTCCAGTGGGAAAAAAATCCAACTTGACGCTCTTTCTTCCGGAACCCTTGCATCCGAACAAGGTGTAGAAGTCTTAAAAACAGAGGATGGAGCGGTGGTGTACACGGGCGGTGCGCAGAATGCAAGCTCGAATACTGCTGTTAACACCTTATCTACAGCCAATGGACAGACCTACCGGATCACTTTATCTGACGGCAGCAGGGTTTGGCTTAATGCCGCTACCACGTTACAATACGCTGCCAACCTGGGTTCCCAGGGAACGCGGAATGTAAAGCTTTTAGCCGGAGAGGCTTACTTTGAGGTAACCAAGGATAGGAAACACCCCTTTATTGTTGAAACGCCAGCCCAAAAAGTTGAAGTTCTGGGAACCCATTTTAATATCAACAGTTATGCTGATGAAGGAAAAACAGTGACCACGCTTGCAGAGGGATCGGTAAAAGTGTCAACCCCAGGAGATAAGGATCGTCCCGTCATTCTTAAGCCTGGCCAGCAATCTTTCGCAACTGATAGCCGTATCATTGTTCAGGAAGCGGACCTGCAATCCGCACTGGCGTGGAAGGACGGTAAAATTTATTTTAAGGATGCCTCGATCCAGGAGGTACTACATCAAGTCAGCCGATGGTACAATATCCAGGTAGAATATAAGGGGGAACCTACTAAAGAAGTTTTTAACGGCGGTATTAAACGCAGCGCCAACCTGTCAAGCGTGTTAAGGATACTTGAACTTAGCAATGTGAATTTTAAACTCATCAAAAAAAATGGTGCAACTGTATTAATGGTCGCACAAACGAAATAAAATGTCCAGTAGATCACCCATAAACCGCCGTAGCCTATGAAGTAAGTTTTTTTAAGTTAATAGTTAATAATACCTACAAAAAAACCGGAGACATCGTACGAGGATGCTCCGGTTCAGTAGGTCTTGTCAACAACCGGTGCGAACCGATTTTATCAACAATCCGCAAGGCATTGGACATGTTCTCAATGTGACTGCCTTGCATAACCCAAACAAACTTATGACTTTTTCGCCAAACTGCCGCTATTGCAAAGGACATAGCCATGCCGTTTACTGGCCCCTTTTTCGGCACCATGAACTCATTACACTCCTAAACAAAATACTAATGAGGCTTTCTGTTATTCTGATTTTATTGACTTCGACTTTTATGACCGTACTGGCCGCTGACGTACATGCCCAACGTGTTACCATTGAAGCCAAAGCTACACCCATGTACCAGGTTTTTAAACAGATAGAAAGGCAAACGGGCTATCTATTCTGGTACAAAGGAAAAATGATCGGCAAGAATACCCCCGTAACGGTAACGGTAGTCAACGTTCCGCTTTCCGTGGCCTTGGATAAGATCTTTGCCAGTGTACCCTTCGCCTACGAAATTGTTGAAGAAACAATTGTCGTAACAGAAAAGCCCGTCACTCTAGAGAAGAGTGGCAAAGCGCAGGAAAAACAACCTTTAACCGGACTTGTCATTGACGAAAATGGCAGTCCGCTGGCGGGTGCTACGGTAACGCTGAAGGGAAGCTCTCAGACGACGATGACCGATAATGAAGGGAAATTTTCTTTCCAAAATATAGAGGAAAGTGCGGTTCTCGTTGTTTCCTATATCGGTTATCAGACCCGGGAAGTTCCTGTGAAAGATGCTGGAAAAATCGTTCTTCAACAAAACGATTCAAAATTGGACGAGGTGCAGGTGATTGCCTATGGGACAACAACAAAACGTTTAAATACAGGATCGGTTGGCAGTATCTCTGCCAAAGATATTGCTCAGCAGCCTGTTAGTAATCCTTTGGCTGCGCTCTCGGGAAAAATTCCGGGTCTGGTAGTAACCCAATCCAGCGGCGTATCCGGCACTTCCTTTAGTATACAGGTTAGGGGGAGAAATTCACTTGCACAAGGATCTGATCCCCTTATCCTTATCGATGGTATTCCTTTTGCACCGCAAAATCAAGGCATTAATGTATTGAGTTCAGCCATTACAAGTGGCAATGCGAGTTCGTTAAGCCCTTTCACGACCATTGATCCTGCCATTATTGAAAGTATTGATGTGCTCAAAGATGCTGACGCAACCGCAATTTACGGGAGCCGAGGTGCCAATGGGGTAATTTTGATTACCACAAAGAAAGGCATGGCCGGTAAAACTAATGTAACGGCCCGCATTGATCAGGGCATACTCTCGGCTCCACGCGGAATGGAACTTATGAATACGGGGCAGTATCTCGATATGCGCCGGGAAGCTTTTTCAAATAGCGGTATTACGCCTACTAATGCGAATGCGCCTGATCTAACCCTATGGGATTCAAAGCGCAATACCGATCTTCAAAAGGATTTAACCGGAAATACCGGATATGCGACCCAAGCCCACCTTTCCCTTTCGGGCGGCGGTAACGCGGTACAGTTTCTGATCAGTGGCGGCTATAACAGGGAAACCAATGTTTTTCCAGGTAAACAGCCCAATACCCGTGGCAATGGGAATTTTAGTTTAACCCACAACTCCCAAGACCGACGATTAAGTCTTACCCTATCGGGCAGCTTCGCAGTAACTAAAAACACGTCAAATTCGGGAGACCTTACCAGTTATACTTTTTTGCCACCAAATATCCCTGAATTCTTTAATAGTGATGGCACGCTAAAATGGAGCGAGGGCGGCATAGAATATGAAAACCCCTATGCTTATCTTAAAAAAAGCTATGAAGCGAAAAGCAACAGTTTTGCCACGAGCCTCAATCTATCATACCGTATCATGAACGGGTTATCAGCAAAGCTACTGGCGGGCTATAACCAGCTCAATGCCAAAGATTACTCAGCATTCCCCAAGAGCTCTAATTCTCCGAGCTTTATCGGTGAGAATGTGGCTTCTCACGGCAACAATGCTTTTACCAGCTATAATTTGGAGCCTCAGCTCACGTATCAAAGGAGGATATGGAAAGGGAATCTTAATTTTCTTGCGGGCGCAACCTTCCATAGGAAGGAAAACGAGCTTACTTACCTGCAACTCCAGGGCTTCGCTTCTGAAGCATTAATGGCTTCCATCCAGGCCGCAAGCAATGTTTCGGCTAAAACAGATAATTATACCGATTATCGGTATACCGCCGGTTTTGCCCGTATCAACTACAACATCGATGATAAATACCTGATTAATCTTACCGGCAGAAGGGACGGCTCAAGCCGTTTCGGACCTGACAACCGTTTTGAGAATTTTGGCGCTATAGGCGCGGCCTACCTGATTTCATCGGAACCTTGGATGGAAAGGTTCAAACCAATAATCAGTTTTTTAAAGTTGAGGGGCAGCTACGGCGTTACGGGTAACGACCAGATTGGCGACTACCAGTACTTAGATTCGTGGGGAAGCTACAGCACTACTTACCAGGGAGCTAATACGTTAGCACAGCTAGGTCTATTTAACGCGGGATATGGGTGGGAAAGAAACGTCAAAACGGAAGCTGCTGTTGATTTTGGCTTTTGGAATGACAAGTTGCTTCTTAGCGCCAATTATTACCGGAATGTAAGTGACAATCAGCTGGTACAATACAAATTGCCCTATATTACCGGTTTTGCCAACATCACCCGTAACCTGCCTGCCAAGGTAGAGAATACAGGCTGGGAGCTGCAACTCACTGGCATGATTATCCAAAAGAAAGATTTGCAGTGGAGCATGGGGGGCAATGTGACCATCCCTAAAAACAAGCTGCTTGAATTTCCAGGCCTTAATGAATCAAATTATGCCTATAAGTACAGCATTGGTTATCCCTTAAGCCTGATCAAAGGATACCAATCAACTGGTTTAGATCCCGCGACCGGTAAGTACACGTATAAAGACCTGAACCAGGATGGGTTCTTAAATACTGCCGATTACGAAAACTTAGGGAGTACGGACCCTAAATACTATGGTGGGATCACCTCGAATTTTAAGTATAAAGGTTTTGAGCTCGATGTTTTTGCAGACTTCCGCAGACAAACGGGAAGGGACTTCCTGTTTTCGATTTATTCTTTGCGAAGAGTCGGTGGGACCATGTTTAATCAACCCGCAGCACTGCTGAATCATTGGACTCCGGCGAATGTTTCCGCGCCCTACGAAAAATATCTTATGAGCGCGACCAGTGAAACCGATAGACTGCCCCTTTCTGACAAGGGCTACAGCGACCAGTCCTTCTTTAGGCTGCGGAACATAGCAGTGGCCTTTAACATACCTTCAAAAGTGATGAGGACATTATCAATACAAAGTGCAAGGGTTTACTTCCAAGCACAAAATCTTTTTACTACTACAAAGACTAAGGGCTATAATCCTGAAACACAACAATTGTATGGACTTGCCCCTCTGAGGGTTTTGAACCTGGGGGCTTCCTTGACTTTCTAAATCCTGAATCAGTATGAAAAAAAAACTTACTTTCTTATACATTTTAGCGCTTACGATTTGTAACACGTCGTGCAAAAAATTCATCGAAGTCGAACAGCCTTCCAACAGAATCACCGGAGATGTTGTATTTCAGGATCAGGCGACGGCATTAGCTGCCGTCAACGGTTGTTACGCAAGGCTTTCTAATATCTCATTAACTTTCGCTAACGGCGGATCATCGGTTTTTCTGGGCATGTATGCAGATGAACTTACAACCAATATAACCGTGACGGACTATACGGATTTTGCTAATTCAAACCTGAGCAGCAATAATTCAATCGTCCTCTCCAACTTCTGGCGAAATGGCTATGAAACCATCTATCAGGTCAACCGCTGTCTCCAGGGACTGCAAAATACCACATCAATCCCTAAGCCTTCACAAGATCAATGGCAGGGTGAGTGTTATTTCCTTAGAGCGTTCTGTTACTTTTACCTGGTCAATCTCTTTGGCGATATTCCCCTTACAACAGTAACGAACTATGAAAATAATTCATTGTTGCCCCGATCGGCATCTGCTGAGGTCTATAAGCAGATGAAAGATGACCTTATAAAAGCAACAACCCTACTAAAACCCGAATACCCGAGTGAGGGTAAATTCCGGGCAAACCGTTATGCAGCCTTAGCATTATTGTCGCGATTGTGCCTGTACGCAGGAGATTGGAAGGATGCTGATAGGTACAGCACTGAAATAATTTCTTCAGGTTTATACCCACTTCCATCACCCGCTAATTCCTTTTTAAAATCAAGTTCAGAAGCCATCTGGCAGACCACGATTGATGGACAAACGGTAAATACCTACGACGGCGGTAGTTTTGTTCCAAGGGTTGCCGCTTCGGTGCTGCCTTCCTATCCGATAACCGACATGCTTCGTTTCGCCTTTGAAACCGGCGATCAGCGATACAGCAATTGGGTAGGAAGTAAAACCGTTAATGGCATTTCCTATTATTACCCTAATAAATATAAGAGCCGGGGAACGGCTGTTACCGAAAAAGTCGAGCAGCCAATTATGTTACGGTCTGGGGAGCAATATCTGATTCGTGCTGAAGCGCGGGCAAAGTTGAATGATCTTAGTGGATCTGAAAGTGATTTACGTTTAGTGCGGGCACGGGCAGGGCTAGCAACTGCTTCTTTCGGCAGTGAGAGCGTATTGCTTGCCGCCATTAACAGGGAAAGAAGAATTGAACTTTTTGCGGAATTCGGACATCGCTGGTTCGATCTGAAAAGGAGTAGCCAACTGAACAATACCCTGAGCTATAAAGCAGGATGGCAGGCAACGGACGCCCTGTTTCCCATACCGCAGTCTGAAATCAATGTTGATCCCAATTTAACTCAAAATCCAGGATACTGATATGAATACCTTTAAAATACTTTCATTCTTATTGCTAACGCTTTATCTCAATGCCTCAGCACAAATTAAACCTTTAAAGGTAGGTGACCGTGTACCAGACATAGTGTTTACACAGATGCTCAACCATACCGCATCAAACGCAAAATTATCGGATTTTAAGGGCAAGGCTGTTATCTTAGATTTTTGGTTCCGCGAATGTGGGAGCTGTATCGAACTTTTTCCCGAGCTTAACCGAATCCAGAACAAATATAAAAACGACCTTAAAATAATACTTGTCACCTGGCAATCCAGAAAAAAAATCGAAGAGTTCTGGCGGGAGCATAAAGAGGTTGGAAACCTGATCTTTACGCAGGCTGTAGAAGATTCTACTGCAAGACAGTACTTTCCGGCGACCGCCTTTCCGCACCAAATATGGATCGATAAAAACGGGATCATCAAATCCATCAATGATGGGATGCAGCTAACAGCTGAAAACCTCGAAAAACTCATCCAGGCGAATGATCTGAAATTAAAGGTCAAAGAGGATGAAATTAATGGTGCCATAAGAAATGCTGTTGAGCCCATGGCAGGAATTAAATATGAGCAGAATAAAGACAAGATCATCCAATATTCATACTTGAGTAAGCCTAGGCCTGAATTTGCAGGAATGAGACAAGTTGGTAAGGATGGCGAGGGAACGGTAAGAGTCAAATTCATGAACGTAGACTATATTTCAATGTACCATTATGCCTACGCAGGAAAGACAGGCGTTCCTTTGGATCCTAAAAGCAGGGTCTTACGAAAAGATCATAATCCATTGCCAAAGGAACCGGATTACAAGGACTTTACCAATGTCTTTTGTTACGATCTCATATACCCCGACACTACTGTCTCCGGCTTTGGATACCGGATGATCAGGGACCTCGATCACTACCTGGGCTTTAAAAGTAGAGAAGTTACCAAAAAAATACTTTCCTATGTGATTGAGCCTGATGGCAGAGGTTTACAATATTTTGAGCCACTGGAAGCGGATAAACGCCCGTATATGACCAATCAGCACCTGGAAAAACTCACGAATGTAGAAATCAATAAAATACCAGCTATGTCGATGGCAACTCAATATATTAGTAGGTCAGATATTCCGGTTGTTTTCAATTGGCCGCTGGACCACAGACGCGTCAGCTTCAAAGTGATATGGGACCCGGAACATTTAGACCTGATGAATGAACAATTGAAAGCGTATAATCTTAAAATTTCCCTTAAAAAATGGAAGACCAAAGTCATTGAGTTAACAGATCCAAAGTAAAGTAGAAATACAGTAGCCGCAGAGGCTACTGTATTTCTGATACTATTGTCTTGTTGTAATTGCCACCGGAGCGCTTCCCACCGGTTCTTCATTACCGGGTGTTCCGGTGATTTGGTTGTAACCATCCGCACAGATATTACTTCCCGGCGTTCCACAATCCTGTTGTTGGTCACTGTCAAGTCTTTGTCCGAGATAATCTCCTGTGTTATGGTCAAACCAATAAAGAACCGTATCATTGGATTTTGTTTCTTTTTGATTTGTTGTGAAGGCGAAAGCGGCTATGGTGCCACCAGCAATTAATAACGCTGCAATGGCTGTTTTTAATGATTTCATTGTGATATATTTTAAGGTTATTAATAATTTGGCAAATGCAATTGCCGTTATTGGATTAAAAAAGATATAGCCAAACAAGAGGTCTATGGGTTACTTTAAAATCCTGAGGTGTTAGAGTAATGATATTATAATTCTCACAAGAATCCTTTTTTTCGGTTTTGTCTGACATTACCGTTACATTCATACAAGAAGATTTGGGGTCCGCTTATTTTTTTGCTGCGATATGAAGAATCTTCATGCGTCAGATATTAATATTTTTTGTAGATAGTTATTCGTTACTCCGTGACCTTCCATTGATCGCGATCTTTAGGCGGTGGATCTGACAGGATAATACTGCCTTCCAAATTTATCGTATCTCTGGAAGAGCCTGATTGGTAGGTCATATCAGCACTATCTGCTTTTGTCTGCAACCCTTTGTTTACAGATTTGCTACTAATGTGCTGAATTTTCCCTTCGTCCTCGTCCAATCCACTACACGAGTAAAGTGACATCATAAACACTATGGGCAAAATTGTGGAGATAATCGTTTTCATAGGTAAGTAGTTTTGAGATTATCCCGGCCGGATCTATTTGAATTCTGAGATCGAAGGTAGCAAGCTTTTTTAGCCGAAAAAACTGACTTCTGCACCAATTCCAGAATAGGGGCGCACTGATTCATGAATTAGTGCATTGTTAAATAATTGAAAGACAAAATGTTAAAATAATATTCAATAGGTTTTGGCAAACGAGGGTTTCACTATTTCCAATTGCGTGATTTTCCTTAAATTTGATAGGAAAGTGCCTATTCCAATGAATATAAAAGTTCGTATTTGTATTCTGCTTCACTTCCTATTTTTCTTTCAGCCTCTCTTCGCACAAAGAGAGGAAATCAGTGGCTACTATAAAATCAAAAAGAATTATGAAAATAGGTTAGAGAATGATGCAAGTGTTTTACCCCTAGTACAAAAGTTTATTAACAAAGCCCGACATGAAAAAGAATATGCGAAACTGGTGGAGGGTTATAAAGACGGTCTGCTGTTCTCCATTTCCGCTGACCGCAAACTAAAATATGCCGACAGTGCATTATGGGCTGCAAAATTGACAAGGGATGATGACCTGATCGGAAGAGCGCATACCTCAAAAGGCATCGTATACTATTTTCATTTAAAAAAATATAATCTGGCACTTCAGGAATTGCTCATCGCCTACGATTATAGTCAGAAAAGCGGCAATCAGTATGATAAAAATAAAGTGTTGTACCTGCTGGGAGTTGTCAAAAGCTATATTGGTTATTATGAAGAGGCACTTATTATATTTCGACAAACAAAGGTGTTTTTCGAGGAAGAATCTGCAAAGGACCAACACTCCAATCTTGTGTATGGAAACAAAAGAGGATACTACAACAGTTTACACCAGATGGCGGTATGTTACCGGAATTTAGGTCATCAAAAATTAGCTGATTCAATAACTGATGTAGGGCTGTCCGGCATTGGCATGGACAAAGACTATAAGCAGGAAAAGGGATATTTTTTAAAAGAAAAAGGAATATCCGAGTTTAATAAGAGAGATTATACAAATGCCCTCAATTCTCTGCAGGAAGCAACACTTGATATTGCTGCTGTTAACGATTTTTCGTGGATGACCGTATGCTACTCCTACATAGGTAAAACATACAAAGAGCTTGGTGACAAAGATAGGTCGCTTCGGTTCCTTCGTAAAGTAGATTCAATTTTCGACACGCATCATTTTATCCTTCCGGAAGTCAGAAGCAGTTACGAACTAATGATCGACCACTATCGAGAGTCTGGTGATTTAAAAAAACAGCTCTATTATACAAAACAACTTTTAAAAGCAGATGAGCAGATCTCCCGTGACTTCAAACACCTTTCTTCTAAAATACACAGAGAGTATGACACAAAGATATTGCGTGAAGGAAAGAGTCTATTAGAGAAAAAAATTAGCCGGGAGGTGTGGCTAACCCGTATATGGTGCACACTTACCGTAGGATTAATAATAATCCTGTTATTCAGATACAGAAGAGAGCAGCAAATTCGTAATAAATATCTTTCCCTTGAGCGCAAGATCTTAAGTGCTCATGCACCTGGTGAAATAAACGGTATTAAAGAAACGCCAGAGAATAATATAAGTGCCGAAACAAAGATAAGGGGCGACCTTTTAAGAAAATTACAAGAGTTTGAGGATAGATATGAGTTTACAGAAAGCGGACTTACTCTTGGCAAACTAGCCCTACGATTCCATACCAATCAAAAATACCTATCATCAGTAATCAACGAATCCAAAGGAATGAATTTTAACAGGTATATCAGTGAGTTAAGGATTTCATTTATTACAAAAAAATTGTATAACGAAAAAAAGTATCTCTATTACAAAATCGAAACTTTGGCGGAAGAGTGTGGGATTGCTTCCCGCAACAATTTTTCAGATTTATTCTTTCAGATTAACGGCATTCGGCCCACTGATTTTATTAGAAAAAGGCTTGCTGACATTACTAATGAAGAAGTGAAAAAAGGCAATAATCGAGAAACGCCTGATAAATAAACATATCAGGCGCTTAAGGTAGTCAATGTTATTTCCTACATCAACTGTAATTTTTGTTCTAAGATATCCATATCGCTTCCAACCCTGGTATCAAGGAGTTTCGCATAATGTTGCGTCGTCTTAATATTAGTATGACCCAGCATTCGGGATACGGTTTCTATCGGGACATTATTTGAAAGTGTTATTGTTGTAGCAAAGGTATGGCGGGCTTTATGGAAGGTGAGTTCCTTTGTAATCTCGCATAGATCGGCAATCTCTTTAAGATAACTGTTCATTTTTTGATTACTTAAAACAGGTAGAGCCAATCCTTTAGCTGCGCTTGGAGGATAGTCGGAGTATTTATTGATAATAGCAAGAGCGTTGGGGAGTAAAGGGATATTGGAATTGATCTCAGTTTTAGCCCTGCTTGTCAATATCCATAATTTGTTATCGACCCCTTTAGCAATATCCGTGGTGCGAAGCTGCTTAACGTCGATATAAGATAATCCGGTATAACAGCAGAACACAAAAATGTCACGAACATGATTTAGTCGATCGATTCTGAATTCTTTATTTTCAATTCTCTCCAGCTCTGCCTTTGTTAAAAATTCTTTTTCTTTGGCTTTTACCTTTGTTTTATACAAAAGAAAAGGATTTTCTTTAACCCATCGGTGTGCCAGGCAAAGGTTCATGATCTTTCTGAAATTCTTGATGTATTTGGCAGTGGTTACGGCAGAGCAATTCGCTGATGATCGCAAATAAAATTCAAAACCCACTATAAAGGCATGATCAACATGCCGGATATCAATATCCGATGTTTTATATTCCTTCTCTATATATTGCTGGATATGGGTTGATGTCGTTTTGTATCCTTTTAGGGTATTCTCTTTGAAACCGTTCCCAAGCAGAGCTTCCATTTTTTTATTATGGTCAGAAAACTGCTGTATTAAGGTTCTGCGCTCAATATCCTTTCCTACGAATTTTTGCTTAAGGATTTCCGCGGTTATTTCGGCTCCGCTTTTAAGTAATTCCAAGTGTATGTTCATTACCTTATGCTCAAGTGCATCAAGGTATAGATTCAGCGTTTTGATTTCCTCCTTGGTACCAGAGGCTCTATTTGCTTTAGAATTCCAACGGGTCGGATCACATTCACGGTTCGTCGAAATTTCCTTTGGAACTCCGCTAACAGTGATACGCATATAAATTGGTTTAGGTCCGGCTAAGTAACCTTTAGGTTTCTTCAGGTAGAAGAGTAGTGAATAATTTGCACTCATGATTTTACTCATTAGGTTAAACAAAGTTAGCCCTGCAGTAAAATGAAGTCAAGATGTCCAATATTTGGACTTGGTTATCAGAGTGTTATCTGTTTTTCAGTGAGTAAATATTTCAAAGAAGCAACTCACCGAATGACTCACTTTTCTTTTGAGAATATTTGAATATTTTGGTACCCATGTAAACTAAAAAAACCTGCATATCATATGATTTGCAGGTTTTTACAAGCTTTCGCTTGCTAATAAGTAGCCCGTAGGGGAATCGAACCCCTCTTACCAGAATGAAAATCTGAGGTCCTAACCGATAGACGAACGGGCCAGCTATCTTCTACTATTGCTAGTATGTTAGTTTTTTGTTTTTATAAGTATCAACTCTTATTAATTACCAGGTTAGAA
>Ga0308160_10000919_pt1 | contig 46320 bp, 64 predicted proteins | sample PhyFR1_FD_201036 | JGI IMG/M metagenome (GOLD analysis project Ga0308160, IMG submission 201036) | Phyllosphere microbial communities from UC Gill Tract Community Farm, Albany, California, United States - DLSLF.R1 | ecosystem: Host-associated > Plants > Phyllosphere > Unclassified | place: USA...
AATAGAAGAGGAGACGCGGCCGGTGGACATCTTTCAACCCTCAGCGCCGTCCTCGTTGCTGACGCCCATCGGGCCTGCACCGACCGACAGCCCCTCCGCCGCCGCCGCTCTTCGCACACGGACCGGCCCGCCTGCCAGTGCGCTCGGCTTGGCCCCGGCCGCCATCGTAGCGGTGGGCCTTGTCGACGGCCGTGTCGAGTCGGTCAGCCGAGCGCTGCTGGCGGCGGCCGCTCGCGTCGTCGTCTGAGACCGGCCGGCAGGGACAGGTGGCGCCTTGCTACCGCTGCCGGTAGTCGACCGAGCCGCGGCCGTCCGCGTCCTAACAGCGACCCTAGCGTCAGACGAAGAGCCCTTGCTGGTCGGACCGAGAACGGCGACCTGTCGCCGACGTAGTGGAGCAGGAGCCGTCTTCGACGGGGCACCCGACCGGCCGCGTCTGACAGGCCCGCCTTGGCTGGCTTCTACTGCCGCTCGCGCGTCCAGCGTCGGATCCACCGGCACAGTCGACGATCCCTCCGGGTCCGTCCCGACCTCGACCTCGACGACGGCCGTCTTCGATTGGATCCGCCGCCTGCCCTCGGTCGGGTGGTCGAGCGGGTCGAGCTCGTCGACCTCGACGACGGGGACGTACGCCCACCGGTCGCTCACCTTGCGCCGCTTGCCGCTGCTCGGCGGAGCGGCCGGACTGACCGACGGCGACGGCGGGCGCGCCGGCTGCGCCTGTGGCTTCTGCTTGGCGCGGCGAGCAGGGGTCGCACGCGTGGCCGGCGTCGACGGCTGCCGAGCGCGCCGACGGGTCGGTGTCGGCGCAGGCGCCGGGGCTTCCTCCAGCGCCGGCGCTGAGCGCAAGCTCGTGAGCGCCGAGTCGTCCAGATGATTGCCGCCGCCGCCGCCGCCGCCGCCGCCGCAGCCGCCACCGCCGTCGTTCCCGGGCTCGAGCGGGGCCAGCACAGATCGCGCCGTGCTGCGTATCGGTCGGAAGAACGAGCCCGGCGGGGCTGGCGTAGCCGGGAGGGAGGACCTCGGCCGTCGCTGGTCCTCAAACACCTTGCGCGCAGGCGAGTCTGCGATCGTCGGCTCAAGGTCGGCGTGGTTCGGCAGCGAGCCAGGAGCCGGCGCCTTCGATGGCAGATCGTCGGCGATGAAGAGCGGCAAGGGCGAGCCCGCTGCAGGGAGCCGCTTAATGGCCGCGTCCTGGTCGTCATCGAGCGGCGAAGGCGAAAGCGGAGGGCAGAGTGCTAACGACGTGGGTCGGTCTGGTGCGGCCGCCGCTGGCGAGGCGAGGTTCCGTAGCCGCAGACCCGACGAGGACACGCCGGCGACGGGCAGCGGCAGATGGATGGGAGAGGGTGGCAGACGGTCGAGGGGAAGGAGGAAGTCGTCGGTCGAGACGCGCGCTGGAGGAGGGCTCAGCGGCCGTGATGGCAGAGGTCGACCGACAGTGGCTGATGAGCCACCCAGCTTGGAGGCCTGACGTGCGGTAACATTGCGTCTGCTGGAGGCCACTGCCAATCCCGGCCGCGGCAAGCGAGGAAGGTCCGCCATGGACGAGCGAGTTTCGCCGAGTGTTGGCGGGCCGGGGAGCGAGCCGCCGAACTTGACAGGCCGCATGCTCGATGACGGCGGTTGCGCCGAAGCAGCCCGCTTGCCCGGAAAGACAGTTGGGACCGGATCAGATCGCTTCCTCAGCTTGACGATCAGCGGCTTGGAGGACGGGCCGGCGACGGCGTTCAGACGGTCGTCGGCCTGGCGGCGCTGTGGGTCGTCGTTGCTGCCAGTCCTCGCAAGGGGCCGGGGTTCCCGCTGCAGGCGCTCAATCTCGTCATAGACGACCCTAGCCTCCTTGACGACCTCCCGGGCTCGGTCCTCTTCTGATTGGACAGCCTCCTTGCTGGCTGAAAGCAGCGCGGCGGTCGAGCCCGGCTTCGGCGGCTGGCCCGACCAGCGGTCCTTGCCCCTGCGGGCCGCAGCAGCGACTAGGTCGAAGGCGGGTCGGATCGTAACCGCCAGAGCAGCCTCGAACAGCACAAAGACGAGCGAAAAGACGAGCTCGAGCGGCCGGTCGTAGGTCGCCAGCATGGGCCGGAGCAGATGGCGGTAGACAAAGTCTGAGCCCTGGCCGATACACGGGGAGGAGGACGCGCAGCTTGCGGCCGTCAGCTCGAAGCGCGAGAGAGATCCTTGAACGCGGTGGGGGAACGCACGACGGTCCTCGAGGCAAGCATCCAAAGTAGGATGGCGAGCTTGATCTCGTCGTAGAAGGGGACGACAAAGTAGGCCGTCCGGTCGGTGATGGCCTCGATCTGCTGGAAGGCCGTCTGCACACTCCCGACGCGTGGGGGGGGGGGGGGGGTCAGCCCATTCCAGCCGCAAGCGACCGGCAGTCGGGAGAGGCTCAGCTTTGAGCGACGCACCCAGACGACGTACAGGCCGACCTGAAGCTCGACCTCTCGCCTCCGCTCCCGCACGCCCCGGGCAGGGACGCCCTTGCGCGCTCGTGAGGCCGGCTTGAGCACCTTGAAGGACGACCAGACGTTGAGCGCGCCGCTGGCCAAGCGAGCGCCAGGGTCGCCGTTAGTCCTGCAGGTCTTGGGGCCAGGCGTGGGCGGGAGCGGACGTACACGACGTGCCAGAGCAGATTGGGGAGGAGCTGCATCGGTCCCGGGCTAGTCTTGCCGGGGCGAATGAGGCAGGTAGTCAGGGTGATCGAGGCTACGGGTGAAGGTGCGGCGCGTGCCTGCGCGCCTTCGACCCCCTGTCCATGACCTCCGCCCCCTGACAGGGGCAGACGGGGGGGCAGCTCGGCCTCCGACCTCGACAGGAGGAGCTGGTGCTGGACGATCTCTTGCTGACCCCACCTCACTCACTCACAACGACGGCACTGCTGGCCAGCGACTTTCCCAGGCGAGCCCGACCCGACCCGTTCTTACAACCCTCCCCGTCGCAGGCTGCTGGACTGGTGCGTCCCCTGTACGACGTCGTCCTCGGCCGCCTCGGCTCGCCGTCGCCGTCCCACCTGAATACGAGGGCCGATATCCAACAGATCCGCCACAGCAGGTGTCCGCGCCTCTTCGTGGCCATCCTCCGCCCTTGTTCCCCAGTCCTCAGGAAGAGAGCGGGTCGCCAATGAAGGGTCGTCGCCACGGTGCGCCGCCCTCGCCCCTGCTGCTCACGTCTCCCCTGACCGCGTACGTGCTTGCGTCCGGGCCACCTTCAGGATGGTCAGCGCCCGGTTGATCATGAAGCTCGGCCTTCTCTGGTCGCAGATCCCCGCCACCTCGCGACCACGACAAGCACTCGCCACCGGTCGCGCCCGAGGCCGCCTACGCGCCGCCGCGCCTGGCTCGAGGTCGGTCCTACTCGGCCTCGTTCCTGGCATCTTCGGCCCAGAGGTTCGGTCAGCCAGTGCTCTCCTCGCCGGCCGAGGTGCGCGCCCGGCTCGAGATGTTCGTGCTGGGATCAGACGGCCGGCGGGCGGTCGGCCTGCAGAAGCCGGCCGAAGGACGCGTTCTCGTCCGCGCGGGCCAGGGCCGCTTCTAGTCGGGCACGGCGGGCAGTCGTGCAACGTGAATGCAGACAGATGAAGCACCGGTTTTGCTAGTGGATGACAGCAGGAGAGGCAGGCCCGAGGCGCGGATTGCAGCGGGGCGTCGACCGACCGAGTCCTGCTGGCTCGCTGGGACTGCTGCGCGAGTCCCGCTGGCTCCCTCCGAGCGACGCGTCCTCGACGCCCTGGCCCTCTTCGTCCCCTCAAACCTCGACCCGAGCCTCCGGCCATCGCCAGCCTGCCCAGATGTTCCCCTCACCGACAAAACGCAGCCTGACCGAGTCGAACCACGCCGAGCGGTGGTCGCCCTCGAGGGTCGACCTCGACGACGAGACGGCCAACAAGCTGTGCGTTCCTTCAGCTCGGCTCCCTGCCCTGCCCGGCCGTCCCGCCCGGCCATACCCCGTCCGGCACCTCGTCCGCCAGGGGTATACGCGTTGCTGCTCGCCAAGTCGATGCTGACAGTCTTTCTTTCCCACTTGCCTCAAATTCAGAGCCAACATTGGTCGCCGAGCGAGGCAGAGTGCGTCCGCTGCCTCTCTCGTCCACCCCTTCCCGCCCGTCGCGTCGCTGAACCCGCTGCGTCACGCGCTCGTCTTCGTCCTCGTCCCGTCCTTCTCCTCCCCGCCCTCTGTCACCCGCCCCAGGCGTCACCGAGGGCTACAAGTCGCCCTCCGTCTCGCCCGTCAAATACGGCACCGGCGGCGACTCTTACTTTGGTGCTGGAGGCTCGCCTTCGACGACGCCGACCCGCGTCCGGCCAGGCCTCGCCCACGCGTACGCCTCGAGCCCGCCCGCCAACGCCTTCATCTCGGATCGGGACGCCCGGCAGCTCGCTGCCAACCAAACGCTCGCCGGCCGCTCAGATTCGACCTCGTCCTCCTCTTCCTCGTCCAACCCTTTCCTCGCGAGCACCTCGTCCTCGTATTCGTCGTCGTCGTCGTCGGCCAACGCGATGGACCTTGACGGCCCGCCCTCGAGCGCGGCCGCTGGCCTGCCGCGCAACCCATCGCCGCTGAAGCGGACCTCGCGTGCCCGCTCCCGTTCGCCCGAGTACTCGCCTCCGACCGCCGCTGCCACCGCCGCCGAGGGCAACTCTGGCCGCAAGATCCGCAACATGCCGTTGCGAGCGACGCAATCCCTGCCGGCCCCGCCGCCGGCGCCCGTCTTCACGCCCGGGCCGGCGTCAGCTGCGCGGGCTGCGGGCTGGCCGTCAAGTGCGCAGGACGACAGCATGGGCGACATCGAGTCGGCTGGCGGCGGAGGCTCGGGCTCGTGGCCGCTCGGTTCCGTCTCGGAGTGGGCTCGGTCAGAGGACTTCTGAGACCTGCGCTTCGAGGCTGGTAAGTGGACCGTCGACCGGGTTGTACACTGTTGAATGACGTGCGCTGACCTGTTGCCCTCGGTCGTCTCTCTCATTCCACTTCCATCGCAGGTCCCTCGCGCTGCCCCTCATTTTGTGACCTCTCACTGTACTATTAGCATGGCCGCTCTCTTTGGTGAGAGCCGCAAGCGATTCGCAATCGATAGGCAGAGAGGCACAGCGGGCGAAAGACAGGCGTCGAAGGGCGAGGAGGGAGAGGTGCGTGAGAGAGAGAGAAAAAGAAGACGGTGTCTGGCCGGTGAAGGCGAAGAGGGGTATGGGATGGCAGACGAGCCGGGGGCGGATATAGGTGGAGGTGTGCTAGGAAGAGGACGCGGCGCTTGCGCGAGTAGCGGCAGAATCAGGCTGGGGGGCCATCGTCGAGCGGGTCGGCTGTCTCAACGTTCTCGCAGATCTCGGAGACGAGCGCGCTCGTGACGCCGGGGATCCTGTCGCAGCGAGGATGAAGGAGCAGCCCGTCAGTTGCCGGAAGGGTCTCGCCTCAGCGCTGGCTGCAACGCACAGTCGCTCGGCGTCCTGGAAGGCGGCCCGCAGCGTCGCCAGCACTTGACGGGCCTCGTCGTTAGGCACGCGCTGGATGATCTGGAGCGCGCGCAGGTCAAGGTCAGTCCCGGACGCTTCGATGAATGACGAACGCAAAAGGCGACGGACCGAGTCGATGACGGGTACGACGACGTCGTCGAGGATGGCCTTCGAGTCGTCAGTTTCGTCGTCGCCCTCGTCCACCTCGTCCTCGGGGTGTCGCGATGGCTCGTCGACCGAGCCCTGCTGCGGCTCACGCATACCGTTCAACCGAGCCGGGGGCTCCTCATCGCTCAGGTCGTACGCGAGCCCGGCCTCGTCGTCGTCGTCCTCCTCGTACAGCTGACGCGACGGTTCGGGCGTGTAGCGGACCGTGTCGTAGGCCTGGTGCGACCGGCCGACCGTGCCGTTCTTGAGCGTCGACGCGTCCGAGAAGCCGCTCGCCGTCGGCGCATACGCGCCCGAGGCCTTGGCGCGGAGCGAGCCCGAGTTGCGCGAGCGGACTGAGCCGTAGCGATTGGCCGAAGACGAGGACGTCGACTGAGCGGGCTGGGAGGCGTACTGCTGGTGCTGCCGCTGCTGCTGCTGCTGCTGTTGCTGTGACTGAGACGATGGCTGCGGATTCGGGGCGCGAGACGAGACTGAAGGCATCGGCGGCAGCGGGGGAGCAACTCCGCGCGAGACGGTGCCCCGTCCGCCGCCAGGAAGGTCGCGCCGGATCGTGCCAAAGTCCCAGAGCTCTGCCGTCTCGCCCACGGTCGCCCTGTGGAGAGGCGACTATGTCAGCTAACCTGTCGGCTGTCGGCCCTCAGTGTGAAGAGGACGTACGCGTCGTAGGCAGCAGCCTCCGCCTCCTCGGCGGCCCGGGCGCCGCCCTTGGCCTTCCAGTCCTGGTGCCGCTCGATGACTTCGGTGAGGAAGCTCGCCTTCTTAGCTGTCTTGATGAAGCGGTGCCGGAGGAGGTCCTTGGCCGTCGGTCGCTGGAAGGAGAGAAAGCAGTAAGCAGCATCAGCCCGCAGCTTCTCCGGTGTCGCGGGGGGGGGGGGGGGGACTGTGAAGGGGAACCCACCTTGATCGGGTCGCGCTGGAGGCAGAGGGCGACAAACTCCTGGAACGTCTTGCTGAACTGGGTGCCGAGCGTCGGCGGCTCGTTCTTGGGGATGAGGAAGAGGACCTGCCCGTTTCCAAAGGGGTCAGCCCGCGTCTCTCGTTGCCTCAGTCGCAGGAGATGACGCTAGGCCGCACCTTCATCGGATGCAGCTCAGCGTAGGGCGGCTCGCCCTTCGCGAGCTCGATGCACGTGATGCCCAAGCTCCAGATGTCGGCCTTGAAGTCGTAGCCCGACTGCTTGATGACTTCGGGCGACATCCAGTACGGCGTGCCGACAAATGTATTCTGTCGGAGAAGGTACGCGGGAGCCGGTTGTGCGTCAGCGCTAGCGGAGGCGCACCTTTCGACGAGCAAGATGGAGCACGGACCTTCTTCGTCATCGTCGCCGTGAGCTGTCCCGAGACGCCAAAGTCGGCCAGCTTGACTGGGGTCGGCGATCAGGGTGACGGTCAGCGAGTGGGACCTGAAGCCGCTAATCGTGGCGCCGAGACCTACCATCGCCGGTCGAGCTCAGCAGGATGTTGGCCGCTTGAAATGGTGCGGCATTCAGCTCAATTTCGTTGTGCACGTCGAGGCTTCCTCTGACTGACCCTTGATGTCGCGATGCAGCTTGCCCTCCGAGTGCAGGTACTCGAGTCCCTTGAGCAGCTCGCGCGCGAGGATGGCAATGTACTCCTCGCGGAAGACGCCCGACTTGAGCTGCGGCGTGAAAGCGTCAGGCGCAGGTATCAGTCCACGTCTGTACGAGTAGCGGAGCAGAAGGCGACGGACCAGGTCAGAGCAGGAGCCGCCGGAGCAGAACTCCATAATGATCCACAGGTGCGCGCCGCGGAGAAAGCTGCCGTGATATCTGCGTAAGCGGTCGATCGAGCCCCAGTCAGGTGTCAGCGGGTGCCTCTAGCCGGGTCCAGGGGATCGAGGCGCCGCACTTGGTCACCCAGGCGCTGTCGAGCTGCGAGAGGATCTGAATCTCCTGCTGGATGTCGTCGATCTCGTCCTCGGCGTTCTCGAGGTCGATGATCTTGATGGCGACGAGGCCGCCCGTGCGCTTATCGATGCTGTAAGGGGAAAGAGACAGCTGTCAACCAAGCGGTCTGTTTTAAAGATGGGTCAGGCGGCGAGGACGGACGCTTTGTAGACCTGGCCAAAGGAGCCCTTGCCTGCGCGCGCGATCCGCAGCCGGGGTGCGCGAGCCGTCAGCGTCCAGGAGCTGAAGAGCACACCGTGAGAGTCGAAGCCCACAGTTGCGACTGACCGATGATGTTCTGCCGGACATAGAGCTCCTCCGGGTCCTGCATCGCGTGCTGATCCTGCAAGGAGAGGAGACAGAGGTCGGGCCGGCGGCGCGTCAGCCGAGGCTCTGCGGAGAGGGGGCAGCTCAATCAAGGCTGTCGTCAGAATCGGCCCAGGCGAGGGCGGGCGCTCTGGCCGCCGCCAATCTGACGTCGTCTCTTTCGGCTCTGCTGCTCTGTGAGAGTGGGCGAGCTCGAGGTGCCGCTGCTCTGACCCTCAGTGAGTGCTTTCGGTGGGAGGGCAGGCCAGCGCTGCGCTCGGGCTTCCCCCTCGCCCTGCTTCCTCGGACCGAGGGCTGTCCCCCTCCAGCTTGACCATGGGCTTGACGAGTGCAAGACTTGGAATGGAGCGAGACGCACCTTGGACGGCATGACAGAAGCTGGAGTGTGGCGGGTGGTGGCGAAGAGGGGGAGCTTCTGGATGGGCCGACCGACGGGTGTTGTGCCGGGCCGTGCGAGCGAGCGAGCGAGCGAGCGAGCAAGCTAGGGAAGGAAGGGGAGGCTCCGTCCGAGGGGCGTCTAGGTGCTGCTCCTGCCGGTGGAAGGGAGGGCTCCGAGTCAGCTTACAGTCGGCGCCAGATGAACAAGACTTCGCAAACGGACGCCGCTGTCTACCGTGCTAGGAGGGAGAAGGGCGATGCGGTCGGACGCCGGGGAAGGGAAGGAAGGGCGCGCCGGCGCGCCTGTCTTTCGGGCTCGCGCAGTCGGCCCGGTCGCCCCCCCCCCCCCTCTTTCGCGCTGTAACGTCGTTCGGCCCTAGTGCGACCCCCTCTTCGGCGCAGACGGACAGAGAGAAGGAAGTTGTCCGGAGCTGCATGTATCTCTCGCGGCCACTGCCAGACCGACTGGTATTGCCGACTCGCTCGCAGCGCTCCGAGCGCCGGCTAGGCTGTCCGTCCCCGAGGGACGCTCGATCCTGCGTCACAGGACGACGCTGGCCCAAGGCCCGGAACCGGTCGGCGCCGATCGATGAAATCACCGAGGGTCTTTCTTGCATGAGTTGGATGGGAGGGCCGGGTCGAGGACGGACTGGCCACGGGTCTCGGTACAAGCGGGACGCCTGCGGGCGAGTCGAACGACCATAAGTCGCCAAGTAGACTCGATCGAGGAGGCTCGCCTTTGCTTAGGGCTTGTACCGCGTTCACGAGGCGCTCATGAGCTCGCCGATCGCCCGGGCGGCGGCTTCGACCCCGGCGCTAACGCGGGCACGCTCGGGTCCGTCCGGGACGAGAGCGAGCAGGCGGGTAAACTTGTCAGGGTGGTACCTGGTGCACGGAAAGCAAAACGCAAGGGGGCGGAGAGGATGAGCAGATGAACGCAAGATATGGCCAAGACGAGACCGCAGGAGCCCGTGAGAGCTTGCGCCAAGCGGCACGCACCGGCGGATCGCGTCCCGGAGGATCTCCTTGCGCTTCTTGACACGTGCCTCCTCGTCGGCGAGCGCATCGAAGACGGCCGGCGGGCACAAGAAGTCTTGGACGGCGCCGACCGTCAGCCAGTCGACGCCGGGCCGCTCCTCGCCCCGCCGGCGCTTGCCTCCGATGCCCGACACGGCTGCGTAGACCGGCCAGGGGATGTCGACAAAGGTAAGCGAGTGGCCGGCCACCGTCGTCGCTGTCGCTGTTGTCGCCGTCATTGTGACGAGATCGGTCCAGCGGCGGTCGTAGGCGGCCCGCTCCTCGCGCTGCTTGACCTCGGCCCGTTCGCCCTTGCGCTGCTCGAGCGCCCGGATCCGCTCGCGCTCGAGCCGGTCGCCCTCCTCCTTGGCACGCTCGAGTCGGATGCGCGTCTGCTCAGCCTCCTCGCCGAGCCGCTCTCGCCTGGCCTTCTCGCCCGGGTTCTTGCGCTCCCACATCCCCTGCCGGATCTGCTCGGCGTACGAGTCGTCGTCGAGCCCGCCAGGCTCGCGCGTCAGCGGGTCGTGCCAGACGTTGTCCTCGGCCCGCCGGTTCGACCAGCGCGAGGGGATGTGCTGGGCGGAGGCCGGATCGTACGGCGCGTCGCCCCAGCCGACACCGGAACCGTCCTGGCCAAAGTCAAAGGCGTCAAAGGCGCTGGCCGGGCCCGTGTCGAGCGAGGCGAGGTAGCGGAGGTGCTCCTCGAACTCGCTTTCGTGCCCGCGCGTCGTCGATGGCGGCGGCGGTCGGGGTCCAGGCGAGCGTGAGGAGCTGGCTCGCGACCTTGAGGACCGCTTGCGGTTGTGGCGGTTGCGGTCGTCGTCGTCGTCGTCGTCGTGTCGCCTGTGCGAGCGGCGGTGCGAGGACGAGGTCGCCGAGGACGCCTTGGACCCGTGCCGAGCCTCGCGCCGGGCCTGGCGAGCGGCCCGTCGGAAGGCCTTCTCCTCCTTGCGAGCGCGGTCGGCGGCCGTGTCCTTGCTGCGATAGGCAAGCCAGAAAGTGGGCGTGGGTGAGGCGGGCCAGGGGGGGGGGGAGGGGGCAGCTACGTCAGCGGCGACGCGGCGGTGGACGGCGGACGCCGCCCACGACGTACAAGCTGAGCCTCGAAGGTCCGGCCTCGGCGCCGTTGCCTGCAGTTGAGGTCATGCGCGGCTGCTGCTGCTGCTGTTTATCGTGACGCTGCTGTTGAGGACGGCCTCGGACAGGAGGAGAGGCGGCGGCAGCAGTTGACGTTGGAAGGGGTCGCCCGTTCAAGCCGAGCGCCCCGGGCCGTCTGTCGTGCCGGCCGGCTGGGCGACGAGGTCGTGCCGTGACCGGGCGTCGTCGAGATGCTCCGTTCCCGAGCGTTTCTCCTCTGCTTCGCAACAAGGACCACGATGCCAGCTGCTACAAAGGCCGAGATCCTCCTGGTCGGATTCGGTGCCGTCGGCGTCGTCTACGCGTACCTCCTCGAGCAGGTCCGTCCCGTCGCTCCCTTGCTCTGACGTCCCCTCCCGAGGAGCTGACCTTCCCTTGCCTGTCGCCGGCTGCTGTTAGAGCGGCCAGGCCAATGTGACTGCCGTCGCCCGATCCAACTTCAACCTCATCCAGGCGAACGGGCTCCGGCTCGATGCACCGGGCAAGTGGGGCGTCGTCGAAGGCTACCGGCCTCATCGCCGTCGGTCCTGCTCCTCTTTCCCTCTCCGCTGCTGCGCGGGTCTGAGCGTACCTGACTTGCTGCCCTGTTCTCTGTCTTGTCAGTCGTCCACTCAGTCGAGGAGGCGACCGACAGATACTACACTGCTGTCATACTGACAACCAAGGCCCTACCGGACGTCTTGCCTGCCGAGCAGCTGCTCAAACCCATCATCGACGCCGGCTGCGCGCGGACTTTCCTCCTCATCCAGGTGCGCGGATGCGTCGATTCGTCTCGACAGGCGTCCAAGCACTGATCCCCTCCACCGTCTTGCCTTGCCAGAACGGCCTTGGCATCGAGCACGGCCTGTACGAGTCGACCCGCTCCATCAATGCGACCATCCTCTCCAGCGTCTGTCACATCTCGACCAAGTGAGGCCTGGCGCTCTTACCTTTCGTGAGATCCAGTCCCCCGGTTACTGACTGGTGTATGACTCGCCCAGCCTTGTTGGCAATCGGGATCAGCTCGTGCTTGACGACGCCGAACGCCTCATCGTCGGAGTCTACCACCCGCCGGCATCCTACAGGCGTCCGCCCCCTGTCGAAGCAGACCGCGCAGACTGGCTGCCGAGCGACACGCCGGCGCAAGCCGAGGCTCTCGACTCGGTCGTCCGACTGATCCGCGCCGGCGGCGGCAATGTCGAGGTCGAGCGCGACGTCGAGCTCTTTCGCTTTCACAAGGTAGGCTCCTCGTGTGTCGGCTCCAGAGAGGCGCCGTCCGACTGACCTAGGCCTCGTCCTCCTCCCTGCAGGTCATCTTCAATTCGACTTGGGCCGCTGTAGCCTGTCTTGCTCGTGCGCCGCTCGAGGACTTCCTGCCGGTACTTGACCTGGTCGGGCCCTCAGTCCTCGAGCTGCTCGAGGAGGTCGCCCTCATCGGCCGGACAGCCAACCTTCCGCTCGCGGCCGACTTTGCCCAGCGGCACTTTGATGCGACCGTCGCCCAGCGTTCGCGAGGCGGGCGTCATCGGCCATCGGCTCTCGTCGACATCCTGACCGGCCGGCCGTTCGAGGTCGAGTGTGAGTCGGGTGGCCGGGGGGTCAGCTCGCAAGACCTGCCTGCTGACGATCCTCCCCGACCTGGCTGCAGGCACGCTCGGCAACGTCTTGCGGCTCGGTCGACGCGTCGGCGTCCCGGAAGCCGAGATGAGGCTCCTCCGCCTGGCCTACGGGCTCGGGCGGGTCATCCAGGCCGGACTCGTCGCATCGCCGAAGGTGGTGGAGGAGGGACGCGCGGCGTCACACTAAGCATGATGGGGTCGACCTGCAGAGCGGGTATTCACCCGGTGGAGGTAACTGGTCTTGGGCGGGAGGATCCAGGGACTCGGGGCGGGCGGCTTAGGGTTACCTCCACTTGAGGCGGCGGGCGATCGAGCCTACAAGAAGGGTTCGGACTGGCCCCCCTTCCCATCTCTCCCCTCTCTCGCCCCCCATCCCCTCCAACTCTCATCCCCATCCCTCCTCTTGACCCGCACGACTTTCACCTTCCTGACTAACATGGGAGACTTCTTTCAGCCCGCTCCTGTACGTTGCGGCCGCCCAGCGCCCGGCGCAACTTCGGCGATCGCCGAGGGCTAACCGCTCCTTCCAACCGTCCTCCCTCCGACCGACCCTGCCTCCTCGTTTCTCAGGAGCCCGCAACCCCGCTCGGCCGCCTCCGCGTCCTTGGCCCTCGCGCCGGCGTCAAGGTCTCGCCGATTTGCCTCGGAGCGATGGTGCGTGGTCGAAGCAGCGGGCTCGGTCGTCGCGGCTCGAGGCTAATCTTCTGCTCTGCCCATCCAGTCTATCGGCGAGGCCTGGAAGGACATGATGGGCTCCATGACGAAGGAAGACTCGTTCAAGCTTCTCGACGCCTTTGTCGAGGCCGGCGGCAACTTCATCGGTGAGTCGTCTGCAGGTCATCTCTGCTCGGCGAGGTCATCGCTGCTCAGCGCTTCGGAGGGCTGGCCCCCAACCACCAGCCCCCAGTTGCACCCCCCTTGGTGCGGCCGAGCTCTTGACTGACTTCATCACCGCTTTCGAACCTGGAATAAGACTCGGCCAATAACTATCAGTCAGAGGAGAGCGAGGTGAGTGACGGACACGGACTGGCTGTCGAGGTATCGTGGCCTCTTCTGACGGCCAACCCCTTCGACCAACCGTGTCCAGACGTGGCTCGGCGAGTGGATGGCCGAGCGCGACATTCGCGACCGTATCTGCATCGCGACGAAGTACACTGCCGGCTACCGCAGCTACGCCCTCGGCAAGAACGAGAGCGCGGCTTACGGTGCGACTCGGGGCCTGCTGTCGGGTCTTGGCGTGGGAGCAGGCGCTGACACGGACCCTCTTCCGACGCAGGCGGCAACAGTGCAAAGTCGATGCACCTCTCGGTGCGCGACTCGCTCAAGAAACTCAAGACCGACTACATCGACATCCGTGCGTCCTGCCACTCTGCCTCTGCCGAGGATCGGCCGGACGCTGACATCCTCGCCCCTCCCGCCCCCCTTTACTCACAGTCTACATGCACTGGCTCGACTACACGACCTCGATCGAGGAGGTGATGGACGCGCTTCACATCCTCGTCCAGCAGGGCAAGGTCCTCTATCTCGGCGTGTCGGACACTCCGGCCTGGTGGGTCAGCGCCGCCAACACCTACGCCCGCTACAACGGCAAGACGCCCTTCGTCATCTACCAGGTGCGCAAGTCACTCGTCCCCGTCAGCGAGACTGTCGTGCTGTAGGTAGAGTACTGACACCGCGCCCTTCCGTCGCCATCAGGGACGCTGGAACCTCGGCCTCCGCGACTTTGAGCGCGACATCCTGCCCATGTGCCGCCAGTTTGGCCTCGCCATCTGCCCCTGGGACGTCCTCGGTGGCGGCCGCTGGCAGACGGCCAAGCAGGTCAGTCTTGCGGTGACGATCTCCTGTCAACGCAAGGGCCGTGGCTGACCTTGTGTTCAACGTGCCCCCGCAGATCGAGGCCAAGAAGCAGGCTGGCGAAGGCATCCGAACGTTGATGGGCGGCGAGGAGCAGACGGACGAGGAGAAGAAGATCTCGGCCGCGCTCGAGAAGGTCGCCGCCGAGCACGGCACCGAGAGCATCACGGCCATCGCCATTGCTTGTGAGTTCACTCGCACGCCTTCAGTCTTGACTCGCCGCTGATGCCCCCTTGACTTGCTTGTGCGTCCGCAGACGTCATGAGCAAGGCGCCTTGTAAGTCCCGTCGCAGCCAGTCGAAGACCGCCTCCTTGCCCTCCTGCTGACCTGCGCGCCGCATTCCTGCTGCAGACGTCTTCCCGCTTGTCGGCGGAAGACGCGTCGATCATCTCAAGGGCAACATCGGTGCCCTCTCGATCCGCCTCACGGACGAGCAGATTGCCTACCTCGAGAGCGTCAAGGACTTTGACCCCGGTTTCCCCCTCACGGTGATCGGCCAGGACCCGTGCGTTCCCGCCCGCCATCGCGCCACTAAATACTCAACTCGCTGAGCCTTTCCCTTCTCCCTGTCGTACATCTTCAGTGCCGTTACCGGTGAGGCGCCCCCGATGATCGCTGGCCAGCTGGCGGACGTCGACTTTGTTGCCGCCCCCAAGTCGATAGGCCATCAGTAAAGGTGATCGCAGGCGCCTGCAGCTCCCCTAGCGGCTGCCTCCTCTGTATCCATAGCCAAACTATCTCATGATCCGTCACGAAGTAAGCGCGGAAGGAGAATACGGGATGGCAAAGAGGATACAGAGAAGCAGAGCGCTCGGCGCGCAATGCTTCAGGCGACGCGGACGACGACCTTGCCGATGATGCCGCCGTCCCACTAGTGCTGAGAGGCCTCCTTGGCGTCCTCAAAGGCGTACGTCTTTATGATGGACGGACACAGCTCACGTTCGTAGCCTTTCAGCCCTAGCCTCGAGCCTGAAACAGTACGGCGCTCGTCGACTTCTCGCGCTCGAGGCGCGCCCTCATACGATCTCGAACGGCTCTTTGTCCTCCTGGCTGACGATGAACTCCCACCCGCCGCCGTCTTCGTTGGCAAACTCGTCCTCGAGCCGCGGCTTGAGCACCTTGGCCAGGTACGGCCGCTCGGTATTGGAGTGGCCACTGAGCGTCGTCGGCGAAAATAGGGGAGGGGAGGGGCAGCGGTCAGCGGGGCCAGCCGCAGAGACCTCGGCGGGAGCGCAGAGGGCGACTTACCAGAGGATGACCGACGTGCCCTTTGCGTTGGCGGAGAGCATGTAGTGCTGCCAGTTCGGAAGGGGAAGGCAAGGGTCGATCAGCGCTGAGAGTCCCAGATGGAAAAAAAGCTCAAGCGGGGCGCGATGCGTACGTGGCCCATCCTGGAGGCACAAGCGATGAGGGCAGAGGTCAGCAGCACTCTTTGACAAGCCAGCCCAGTCAGGTCAAAGCCGCGCAGTACTCACTCGCCGGTCAGGTACAGGTCGGCCTGCGGCTTGAGCACGCTCTCGCCTGAGCCGGCGCAGATGCCGATAGTCTTGATCAGCTTGGGTCCATCGGGTGCGCGCGAAAGCTGGACTGCAAAGGCCGAAGGAAGCGAGGCAGGCTGTCAGAATGGTCTCCTCGTCGCGAAGAGTCAGCGGAAGAGCGAGGGAGGACGCACGGTGCTTGAGACCAAGCAGCGACTTAACTCGCTGCACACAATCGTCGAGGCTGACGCCGTCGCGGAGGGTGATGAGCTTGCCCTCGCCCGAGCCCTCGAAGCCTGCGGGGGGGTTGGCCGATGGCGTGATGGGATCGCACGACTCGAGCGGCTGCAACACAGAGGCGGCGGGTCGACGTCAATGCTCGTCCAGGACGAAGGACGAGACGCTATACGCACGTTGAAGGCCGACGCAAGAAAGTCATTCATGCCGCCGGGCACGACGTCAAGCGAGGTGTGCGGGCTAAAGACCGAGATGCCGTTGGCGGCCAGCGTCAGGAGGCTCTTCTGGAGCGGGTTGGCAAGCGTGAGCGACCTTCATGCCGGATTTGTGAGAGTCAGCTCCGGGGCTGGGGAGTTATAAGATCGGCTGGCAGCCCGGGCCGCACTTGAGGCCCGAGAAGATGGGCGGGTGGTAGGCGATGATGGCGCCCAGCTGCGGGATCGCGAGCGCCTCCTTCATGACGGCCGACGAGAGGTCGATCGTCAGCAGAACCTTGCGCGCGCCCTCCTTGGGCACGGGCGTCTCTGCAGGCCGGGAAAGAGTCAAGGTCGGGCAGCGGGTGAGCCAGAGCCGGCAGTAGGAGGAGGGGAGTCTCCTTTCGTGCGCGCGCACGCGGGCTCACCGAGCAGGAGGCCGACATTGTCCCACGAGCCGGCGAGCGAGAGCGGTGCGATGCGCGAGTTCCAGACGCGGCTGATGACGGTCGCAGGTGTCGAGCTAGGGAGGACGGGCATGATGTGAGGGAGCGAAATAGGGCTGCGAAGTGACGGTCGGCGGCCAGCGACCTGCTCGTCCGGACGAGCTGCATACGGGCGGCCGGCCGACCGTGACGTCGTCCGTTCGAGAGAACCCCGACCAAGCTGCCGACAGCTGGCGACACCACTCACTTGGGTCAAGCGCGAGCTCAGGGCAAAGCCTGACGCTTCCCAGCTGGAGGCATCAGAGCTGATCGAACGGGCCCGGGTCAGGTCGTCGGCCGCGGAGTGTCGGTCGGACAGGCAGACCACCCCGCCGTCGGCAACAATCCATCGATACGACTTGACCCGCCTTAGGCCTCCTTGCTATACGCGCGAGAGCCACAGAGCTGTAACGCTGAATGTTCAAGCAGTCAAACCGACTGACCTGCGCTGCTCAAGCGATGCGTCGCCGTCGGCCGGAGCTGATCTGACCCCCTCCCCCTTTTGCACGCACGAGGTCGCCGGCCCCTTCACCTCGCCACTCGGGGCAGCCACGCTCAGCCCTCCCCTTCACGTGGCTGCCGGGCAGCATGGTCGATCATCAGACGGCCCCTGTCTACTTTGCTCTTGCTTCCCTCTGCAGGTTGGCATGGTCGCCTCTTCCCTCCACACCGCCATCCTCTCGTCGAGCGACGGCGCTCGCCGCCCAACATGGATCGGCAGTTGCCAAGCGCGATCGTTCCCGCCGCCGGCGCCGTCACCACACTCGCACCGGCTCGGCTCGCTCAGGGCTCTCGTCGGCCGGGTCAAGTCGTACTCTCGCGCGCCCTACCTGCTCTCCAGGCAGCTTCCCAAGGCCTTCACCAGCCCTTTTCGGCGGACGAAGCCCCTGTCCAGCCAGTCCCTCGGCTGCTCGACTCTCGTCGATCGAAGCGTGCCGGCCTCACCTCTGACGAGGAGGAGGTCCCGCCCGCCCGCCCTCGCCCCCCGAAGCCGGCGGCCAAGGACTCGACGATCCGTCGCATGTCGCTGGCGGTTCGGAAAGCTCTCGCTCCGCGCTCAGCCTACGGCCTCCCGTCCCTCAAGGCAGGCCGCAACGTCTCAGCACCCGACCTCCTCCAACCTAGATCGCGGACCCCCTCGCCCTCCGCCGGTCGCTCTCGGCCTTCCTCGCCGCCCTACGCGCCCCGGCTCGAGGCGCGCAGTCTCGCAACCAGCCTGATGGGACTGCCACTCGACAGCGTTTCGAACTCCAGGTCGTCTCGGGCGCGTCCGGCCGAGTCTCCCGGCATGCTCAGACCGCCCGCTTCTCAGCTTGCCCGGCCGCAGTGTCGGTCTCCGACACTCGAAGATGTCGAGCGCTCGGCTCGCGTCCGACGCCAGCGCCAGGCGCACGAGGCTGCCGAGGTCATGGAGAGGAAGCGACAGAGCCAGTGGTTCACAGTCAGAGCGGCTGGCGAACTGGCGCCGTCATCGATGGCGGATGGCTCGCGTGCGGAGTGGGTCGGCCTCCGGCGAGAAGACCTGCTGGACGTGCTCGCCCTGCCAGGCGACGTCCATTTCGTGCCGTCGCAGGCTTCCTCGGCCACGCCCATCAGGCCAGCGGACGATGCCAGGCTCGCGCCGACGAGATCTCGGCCGCTCCGAGCGCCTTCGGCGCCCTCTGTGTGGTCGGCCGCGTCCGTCGCCTCCGCCTTTTCGGACGACGAGCCCCACCATTTGGCCACGGTCGTCTCGCCGCCGGCCTCGCCTGCGACGACGGACGCGCCGAGCGACCCCTGGGCTGGCGCTGGACCGGCAGAGGACACCGATCCGCCACCACTGCCGTCGTTCCGGCAGGCCTCAACGTTCTCCAACCCGTATCCTCTCCAGCCATCGCCTCACCGATCCACCGCCGCCCGGCGGCCGAACCAGAGCGCGGCTACGCCGAAGGCCCGTCACACTGCCTTCCAGTCCCCCTTCGACATTGGCGCTCGCGAGCGCGCGGCCGGTCGACCTGCTCTGCGACGCATCGGCGTCCACGTCGAGGTCTACACGCGCGAGACGCTCGGCCGCCGGATGCGCGAGACCGACTGGGGCGACGATGAGGAGAGCCGTCGGCGGACCGAAAGCATCTTTCTGGAGTGATGGCCGTTGCAGCTATCGCTCTGTGCGCTTTCGTTGGGTCTCAGGAGCAGCGAGGAAGGGCAAAGAAGGGGCACTTTGGCGATACAGAATTTACACGGGAGATCAGCGGTCGGAGACAGACATCGAGCGGCGCGGCTCGTTGAGGAAGGGAGACGGCGAGGAGGGGTTGGATTTTTGGGGCGCGAAAGGGGGGCGTAAGCGAACGAGGAGGGGTGGACGTGAAAGGGAGCGAGAACGTGGCAGGTCGGTGAGGGGGGGGGGGGGGTGGAGAGATTCGTCTGGGAGCCGAGATGACACGCCAGGTGCAAGGGGTGGAGGGGAAAGGTCCGTGTGGGAAAAGCGCAGCGACGCATAGGAGCATTGACACCCGACACCTTCGGTCGCCGAAGGAGCGGATCGGGTGCGAAAATGACGAGGGGCAGAGGCAAAGCCCAAAGAGGGAAGGTCGGACGATAAAAGATATACAGGCCGGATCGGCCGGAGAGAGGCGGTGCCGCAATGCGGGCCCACCTTATCGAAGGCCGGTCGCTGGCAGCGGTCAGACCAGGCTGGGACCGGCCGACGAGAGAGGTGCGCGTTGCGGTCCAGACGAGCAATGCGAGGGTGACGAGCGAGAGATAAATGGACGCCCTCAGGCCGCAGGCGGCTCGTGCGACTCGTCGACCATCCACGACGAGAAGTCGAACTGATGAGGAGGAGCAAGGGCGTCAGTCGCCGCGCGAAGGCAAGTGAACGGCTGGAAGCGACTCACGTCAGTCCCGAGCTCGGCGTCAAGGTCGAGCATCGGGTCGCCCGAGGTGTTGGCAAACATGGCCATGAGCGATGGATCGTTGATGTCGACCGACGCAAACGGGTAGTCGCCGCCCTCGCCCGCTTGCGTAAACATGTTGGCGTCGAGCAGGCCCGCGCCGTCTGCTGTGCCGGCCGGCGCCGGCGGTTGCTGCTGCTGTTGCTGCAACTGATCCGGCTGCGGCGGCGGCTGCATCTGCCGCTGCTGCAGCAACTGCTGCATCTGCTGTTGCGAGGGCGGTGGCTGGTGCTGGTGCTGCTGCTCGGCAGCCTGTTGCTGACTCTGATCGTTCGACTGCGGCGGCGCGAGCTGCTGCTGCGGTTGCTGTTGCTGATGCTGCTGCTGATGCTGATGCTGCATCTGCTGGTGAGCCTGGTGGACACCTTGGTCCTGAGTGTATTGCGGACCTGCTTGCGGCGTCGGCGCAGCGGACGGTGGCGGAAGGGGTGAGCCGACCAGGCCGGCCGGCGAGGGCTGCATGGTCGGATGCGGCGAGGAAGTGTTGGCCGGCGTCGAAGCAGTTTGGGCAACCTGCGGCGAGGCGTGAGTTGAGGTCGCTTGCGGCGCTGGAGGAGCGGGCGATGGAGGAGCGGGCGATGTCTGAGTCTTGTTCTGCAACAGGCGTCGCAACGGTAAGCAAAGTCTCTTGTCAGCCAGGGAGCGCAACAGAGAGAAATTAGAGTGGGTGCGCGAGGCAGCGCACCTTTGCCTTGGTCTTTTTAGGCGCCGCTTTGGCCTTCGCCTTGACCACCGGGGCTGCTTTGCCTGGCGGCACCTTGGCGACTGAGGGTGACGCAGCCTCAAACGCGGCCGGATGCATGCGCGGCGTCGCCGCATAGTCGCTGTGATAGTCGGCCGCCGACTCGGTCCGGGGGATCATGGGCGGGCCACCGGCCTGGGGCGTGTAGGCCGAGTGGTAGCTCATCTGCGAAGGCGGGCGCGACATGTCGTACTGCGACGGATGCGGCTGGCCGGCCGGCGACTGAGCGTAGCCTGGCGGGGCGGGAGGCAACATCTGAGGTGGTCCGCCCGGCGACTGGCCGTTCTGGGCGGCCGCAGCCTGCTGTTGCTGCTGCGACATGCGTCGCTGCATCATGGCAGCGCTGCGGGTTCGTAACCATCGAAGAAGCTGGTCAGTCTGCGAACGTTCCTCTTTCGGACGGAGAGGCCGAAGCACGCTAGCGGACGCACTAGTGGGCCCGACTCTGCTGGTCGCCATACTCCTCGCCGTACGGTCCTGGATGCTGGCCGTTGGGCTGTGCCTGGACGGAACACGAAGTGAAAGGGGGCGGACTGTCAGAGCGGGACCTTTGACGAGATGAAGGGACGCGAAACGCACAGGCATGCCAGGCGCGCGGCCGGCCTGGACCTGCCGCAGGGCCAGCTGCTGCTGCTGCTGAAGGCTCAGCTTGGGCACGGCACCGCCAGGAGGTGGGACGGGAGTGCCCTCCATCTTGACGCGCTTGGGGCTGGGCTCGCCCGGCTCGGCCGCCAGCTGAGCGGATAGCTGAGCTTGCAGGCCATCGGCGAGGCTGGCGAGAGCCGGCAGCGGTGCCCGCGTCATCTCCTGGATCCGGTCGGGCGGGTAGCCGAGCTGCACCGACAAGTCTTCGATCCGACCGACGAGCTGCCGGTAGTGAGCCTGAGCAGCCGGGTTGAGCGACTGAGCACCGGGCCGAGGGCCATAGGCCTCAGCGCCGGCGTACTGGCCTGGAGGCGGCCGTGTTGGTTGGCCAGGCTGAGCTAGATAGCGCGCTGCACCAGCGGAAGGCGGCGGGCCTCCGCCGTCCATTCCGTTGCGGCCGGCAGCTGAAGTGAGCGGCAATGAGCTCTCACGTCAGCGTCCGGGATGCAAGCGGGAAGAGTCTGCGCCCAAGCCGCAGGAGGGCACGCACCGTAGTTGCTGTGAAGGCCGACGCGACCTGGGCCGCCGTTCATGCTGCCGCCCCGGCCGCCTGGGAAGACGCCGACGCGCGCGATGGAGCCCGGCGGGACACTCCCGTGGGCATTGGTCATACTGAAAGACGAGAGATATGCCTCGGCGTCGTCGACCGGCGGATGGACGGCCAACGTCGCCGACGTTTGGATCTGGCGAAAGTCGTTGAAGATCGTCCACCACTGGTCGACAAGGGAGGGGAGGGCGTCAGCATACCAGTCTCTGTGGAAACACCACGGTGGATGCACGCTGCTAGCGAGAGCGAGGAGGGGAGGACGGACCTCGAGCAGCAGTCCACGCTCGCTGCGGTCGCTCCCTTCGACCTCAGGCTTCCGAAGCTCTGCCCGGCTGCCGGCACTCCGATCGTCGCTGCTATTCTTCCCAGAGCTCCGACCGCCGGGCCGCTTGCCCTTGCCCGGACCGTCCGTGTCGGCTTTGGTCCGGCCGTCCTTGGCTTTCCCAGCGTCGGGTCCGCCCGTGCCGCTGACGGGGCTCGGCAGTTGGCCGGCGTCCTTCTCGTCGGCCCGCCCGCCGTTGGCCATCGACGAATCGCTGTCGTGCGAGCGTTTGCGCTTGATGACGTTGGCCGGAGGCGACTCGCCCATGACAAGCAAATCGCGCGGGGACGAGTGCACCGAGCCCGGCGATGGAAGAGCGCCGTTCGACGACGCCGACGACGGCTCGCCCGTCGTCTCGGCCAACAGCGAGCGAGCGGTGTCGAAGAGGCGCGCCTTGTAGAGACTGTCGCCAGTAAAGGCAAGAGGCGAGGTCAGTCTGGAGCCGGCAGCGGTGGATGCAGCCAGGGGCAGAGCACGTACAACTCGTAGACGAGCTCGACAAACTGCTTTTCCTCCTCTTCCTTGCTGATGGCCGGCTCGATGACCATCCGTGCCCGGCCCTTGCCCTTGCTAACGCTGGCGACCCCGGGCAACGAGCCATGCTCGATGCTGCGGACCATCGCTTCGCCGTGCGGCCCGCTGCCCTGCCGAAGCTCAGGCCGATAGTGTCCTGCGGGAACCTGGCCTTGCCCCGGGGGCGGTCGGCCGGCACCTGTTCCGGCGCCGGCTTGCGTCGGCGACGACACCGAGCCATTCGGTGCGGACGCGTGAAACTGGGGTGGCCGCTGGCCCGAAGCATGCGCCTGACCCTGCTGCTGCAGCTGTTGTCCCTGCAGCCCTGATTGCTGCTGCTGAGGCGGCGGCGGCGGAGCAAAGTGTTGCGAGCTCGTCTCCCCGAGCCGGCTCGAGCCGGCGGCCGTCGATTGCACCTGAGGCGTCGGCGCCTGCTGAGGTGGGGGCACGGGCGGCCCCGTAAGAGGCGGAACCTGCTGACTGATGGGACTGATGCCAGACGTGGCCAGCGACGACTGGGAGGCGCCCTGGGCCATAAATTGCTGGGCGGGCAGCTGGATGTGAAGGTTCGAGGACGACGACCGCTGCATCGATGGACGAGCTTGGGGAGGCGCCTGGGGCGTGTAGCCCGGAGGCTGTTGAGAGCTTGACGGTTGCGGTTGCTGCGACTGCGACTGCTGTTGCTGCTGCTGTTGGCCTTGATGACCGAGGTGAGACGGGGCCGAGGACGGGTAGCCCGTCGGCGGGCCCTGGCCATTGGCGTTAGGAGGTGGTCGCTGCGCGCGCATCATCTGCTGGTACTGCTGCTGCTGCTGCTGCAGTTGATGCTGATGGTGCTGCTGCTGCTGTTGCTGCTGCTGCTGTTGCTGATGTTGCTGCTGCTGCATGGCCGCCGGATCTCTCTGGCCAACCATGCTTGGCGGCCGCCGTCCACCCGGCTCGTCGTACTCCTGACCTGGCTGCTGAGGAGGCCCTCCTTGCTGGCTGTAGGCCGCGTACGACTGCTGCTGAGGCGGGCCTGATGGCGAAGGACCTAACGCGTACTGATACTGCTGGCCGGGGTGGGCGCCTGGATGCGGCTGAGGCACGTGCTGCTGCTGCTGCTGCTGCTGCTGCGGCTGGGCCTGTTGCTGCTGCTGTTGATGATGACTGTGGGCCGGGTGGACAGGCATGTGATGCGGAGCGGACGGAGGCCGAGGGATTCGGGCAGTCTGCTGCTTTCGAAGACGTTTGGGTCGGGAGGAAGGGAGCAGGTCGGTCGGGACGGGGCGCGGGGCGCGCGCGAACAAGGATCAGCCCGGAGCTAAGGGGCATGGCCGGCTAGGGCGCGATGCGGTCGACGATCCCGCACGCACCATAGCTTGGGGCCGGGCGGACGCGCGAGGTCAAGCGAAGCTGATGCTTCGAGGAGCTCCTCGGGCACGCGTCAGATGCGGCCTGGTCTGGGCGGACGGGCTGGATGGCGGAGGAGGTAACGGAAGGTCGGAAGGAGGCGCCGCACGTCAGTCGGGCCGGCCGAGGTGCAAAGGGCGCGAAGCCAGGCGCTGCCACCTCTCCGGCTGGCACGTAGCTCGAAAGCGCTGTTGGTATGCGCTCGACCATCTTCCCTCATCGGCAGTGCCGAGCTTGACGTGAGGCTGCGAGGCAGAGAGGCTCGCCACCGGGCCTCTTCCTCCAGGGCGGATGCCCGTAGCCGCCCCCTTGCCCGCCGCGGCCTCCCTCCTCCCTCCCATCGCGTTCGGAAGCGCGCCGGCCAGCCAGCCGCCGTCCGCTACCCGTCCCTCCGACGCCCGGCTCTGGCGACGTACCTAGAGCGAGTCCGCGCGAACCTTCCTCTGGACGCAGGAGCTGGGGACGGTCGGGGGGCAGCGAGATAGGCCGCTTTCGGTGCGGCTTGTCTGCGCTGAAAGGGAGGGAGGGAGCCGGCGGTCGCCTGTTTGGCGGGAGGGGACAATGGCCGACCTGCTGGGGGATGTCGCGCCCGGATACGCTCGTTTGAGCCGGCGAAAGAGATCTCGTAGCGGAGGCGAGCAGATTCGAGGTTTGCGCTGGCCGCTAGGATCCGGTCGAAGGGAGGCGGAGCGACGGGGGCTGGGGCAGCACGGGCGGCGGAGGGGGGTGAACGGGGGGGCCGAGGTCCTGGGCCTTCGCGCTCGAGACACGCCCGACCCGAGCCGGCCGACGACTGCACCTGCACTTTCTCTCATGCCCCTGCCTCCCTCCGACCGCAACACCGTCGAGAGCCGCCGGCCAATGCAGCACAGAGACCTGGCATCTGATCCATCCCAAAGTTTCTGACCGCCTACACGACTGAGGTAGATGGCAGCGCAGGGCGCCGAGCGAGCAGGGGAAGCTCCCCGCTCTGGGCGAGGAGGTCACGGCTGCCGCCGCCGTCGACGGCCGCTAAAGGCCTGAAGCAGCCATCGCTGGCCGCGGGCCGGCGGGCGCACGGAAGCAACACGTTCGCGGAGGAATGCCCCATCGGACCCGGACGGTCGGCCGACCGATACAGCGGCGGTGCATCCTGCGAGACGACCGTCCTGGTCATCGAGCCGGCTCAGCGCGATGGGGCAGGGGTGCGACCGAGCTTCAACGAGACCGGCCGGGTTGGCAGACAGCGGAGGCCGGCCGACGCCGGTGAAGGAGCATCTAGGTTCGGCCGTGCGGGCTGAAGACGCCCTCGCCTCCTTGTGCGATCCAGAGGGCCTGCATCTCCTCGACCGGGTAGTCGAGGCCGGGTAGTATAGTGTTGCGAAGCGTCTGGCGGGGTTGTGCAACGAGGAGCAGCCGGCAGCGTCAGTCGGCGGCAGCGCTGCGGATTCGCACAGGGCGACAAAGATTGCGCACCTGGCGAAAGATGTGGGAGTGGTACGCGTCGATGGCCTTCTCCAAGGCCGCGAACCGCGCCTCGACCAGAGGGATCTGCACAGTAGTGTTGGTCAAGGCCCCGTCAACGTCAGTCGCGCGCGTCTGCTCACTGCTCGCGCGCCGCTCGCACCTTCTCCATCGCGCTCCCCGGTATCATCTTCTTGCGCGCCAGGTCGAGTGGACTTTTGCCCGCCCAAGCTAAGAGGATCGACGACAGTCAGCAATCAGTGTGAACGAGCGTTCGAGGTACGGCACGTACGACGCGGCGGCAGCTCGGTTGGTCCGTGCTCGAAAATCTTGACGTCCTCGACTTCGTCGTCACTGTCGCCGTCCTCCTCCTCGGAAGACTGCGCCGAAACGCTGGGTGCCTTGCCACGCCTGGGGGGCCTGCCGCTCGTCTTGGCTCTCGCGCTGGAGCGCCTTGAGCCGGCGGTCGCATCGCTGCTCTCCAGCTCACTCGCGCTCGACGACGACCTGGCCTTGCCGCCGCGCCGGGCCCTGGCCTTCGTCTGCTTTTTGGCCGCCTTCTCGACGACTGGGACGACTGGCGGCGGCCGGCTCTCTTCAAGAACGTGCTCTGTCCGTAAGACCTCGGCACGGCGCTGTTCGAGCTTGCGGCGGATGGCCGTCCGAATGCGAGGCCGGATGGGTACCCACTCGGTGTTGACCTCGACGACGGGATTGAGGCCTGCGTCGAGCGACGAGGAACCCGCTGGCACAGAGAGCGAGCCGGGGATCCGAGGCGTTCGACTGGTTCGTCGTGGTCGAGAGCCTTCGACGAGAGGCGCATCCAACACGGAGCCCGGGGCCGATTGCGACACGCGTGTGTCTACCGCGCTCAATTGGAGTGCAGGAGGTGGGCTGAGGGTCGTCGTCGATCGATCGCTAGGCGTCAAAGCAGTGCCCGTCGCGGGCGCAGAAGTGAAGGGAGTCGATGGTTTGATTTGCGGCTCGCTCGTTGCAGCCACCGGCGAGACGTATGCAGAGACCGACCGGAGCCGGGGCGGCTTGGGCATGCCCGTCGAGGAGAACGGCCCTTGCCGGGTGACGCTTGCCGCCGGACCATCTGCGGAAGGATGGTTCGGGTCGGACAGCGACCGCGTGAGCGACGGTGCCAGAGGAATCGAGAAGGCCGGCCTCGGGATTCGACCGTCACCAGACGCCGGCGCCGTCTCCGAAACCGACTTGCGGCGTTTTGGCGGCGGGCTCGCTCTCGTCCCTCGTGAGTCGGCAGCGGAAGAGGGAGACCAAGACGCAGTCGAGGATGTGGGATGGCGACCGTTCGTAACGAGAGGTGCGCCGGCCTCGCCGACGGGCGTCGCCCACTCGATGGCACCCGAACTGCCCCGGACAGGCGACAGCGTCTCGCCGACGAAGCCTGCATCCGAACTCCAGCTCTCGGTCCGGACCGTGACAGGCGGTCGGCCGGCTGAGAGGTCGTCGGAACGTCGCTTGCGCGAGTGCGGAGGCCGCCGCCAGTTGGCGTATCTCCCACTGACGCCGGTGTCCCCCTCGAAGGAGCTTGTCGATGATGACGCCGCTGTGGAGGCGTCCGAGTCTGACGCGTAGGGCGTGTAGGCTTCGAGGATACCCGTTTGAGGTGTCTGGACGCTGATCTCTTCGAGCCGCTGTTCGAGTGAGGCGAACGACCCCGGCCCCGCCAGGACGTACTCTCCCGTTGTCCGACACGGAGGCGAGGCCGACGATTGGTTTGAAGGCGATATGGCTGTCGGCGAGCTCGAGACCACCAGGGCGGAGGGTCTGGTCGGCGAGCCCGCCGATGAGGAGGGCCCTGCTCGACGCGTCTGGGCGGCGTGGGCGTGATGGACGAGGAGCATGTCGTGCGTCGCCTGGTTCAAGCCGGGCCAGTGGAGAAACAGCGACGCAGGCGAGTAGTCTACGGCAACCATCTCTGCGGGTGCGATAAGAGGGAGAGCATGAGCGGAGGCGGCCCGGACGAATTCTGCGACAGACGAGGACTCAACGGTCATAGCCAGGCATGCCTGCCGGGTAGAGACCCGACCGGAGTGCGGCCCACGGGTCAGATGCGACTGCCCTCTGGTAAGCTAAATTATCGGCCGAGACTCTGTCCAAAGGATCCAGACGAGCATTGTCTGCGGTCGAGGGCGAAAGAACCAATGCTGCGGGATGGGTGGTGGCTTGAGCTGGCAGGCGACCGCTCGGCCTGGGCGAGGCGCCGATGGAGCCGATGGTTGTTCGGGTCGACGGACATGCCGTTTGGAAGTGCACTCCGGGTGCGCTGGGCGAGCCTGAAGGCGACGTCAGAGCAACAGAGCAAGCTCGGCTCGATCCGGATCGATTAGGCGAAGAGGTCGGGTGAGAGCCGTCTGACTGTGACGGCGTCTCGGCCGAGCTCGAGGCGGCTGACGAGGACGGCGTGCCGAGGTCGCAGATGGCCCCCGGAGCTGTGCGGACAGCTGCAAAAGACTGCGTCAGTGCCACCTCGACGGCGCATTGACGACACGATTGCCCGTCATCCTAGTCGCTGCCAGCTCCAGGAGCTAGGCCGCGAGGATGATGAGCCGGGCTGGCTCGAGCAGGCAGAGGCACATGGCAGACTCACCTGGTGTCATCCGGTAAGGCCAGGAGAGCGGGCCGGAGCAGCGGCAGAGATCCCTGGTATGTCTTGCCGACCAAGTCGAGCTGCTCGTCTAGGATACGTCGTCGGGGTCGAGCGACAAGCGGGCAACGAGCGTGAAGTCAGCACGAGGTCCAGTTGACGCGCCCGGTCGGAGCTGCCCGGGCAAACAGCTCCCTTCCAACCTCCTCTCCGACAACAACGCCTAGGGTCGTCTAGATGACAGGCCTGGACTGACAGGTGAGAGAGGGCGGATCCCGCGGTGCGATTGCGGGCTAGCAGGGCTGCGAGGTCCCGACGGGCGTCCAGAGGATCAAACGAGCTGGACGGGTTGCGTGCGCGACCGCGCGGAGAGCCTTGCTGCGGGCGTGTCCGAGGAGGGTCCAGGCGGGGACCTTTGGCCGGGCGATGGTCGTCGTCTGCAAACCGAAGAACAGCGGGTCGGACGCGATGCGTGTGGCTCGTGCGTCGGAACGTCTGGGACCGACCGAGCAGGTAGAGGGATAGGGCAGGAGGGGAGCGGCAGGCGGTCGACGGGCAGGGGACAAAGGCGACGGCGGCTTGTCTGCTCGCTGGCGAAATAATAAGATTACAGGCTCGGCAGCGCGCTCGCTCGCTCGACCGAAGAGCCAGCCAGGCCAGCCGGCCCGCCCCCTGCCCGCTCCGTCTGATGACCCCATCTTGGCTAATGAAGACAAGCAGAGCAGGCCCTTGTGCTCACACGCCGCACCCTCCTACCCTGGGAGAAGGCTGGCCCTCTCCGTGTCTGGCCGGCTCCTCCAGTTCGACCAGCGGGGCCGGGCTCTCAACCGTGGTCCGCGTCTGTGTGCCTGCGTCGCCGTGCTGGCATCGAGGCGGGCGAGCCTCCTCGTGCCTCGTCGTCGACCAGCAACCATCTCTCAAGCAAGGATGCCTCGGTCAGCCTCCGAGAGAGTGACAGAGCGGCTGACCCTCCGCCCCTTGGAGAGTGATTGAGCGGGCGGGCGACGTGGCCTCGACTGCCCATCGCGGGCATCGGACCATCGGACCGCCCCCCCCCGCCCCCCTTCTCCCCCCATTCCCCCCCTTGTCCAGCAAGGCCCTGGACGAGGCACGCCTCGCAACTCGATCCTCCTCATAGGAGACGCTGACGCTCCGACGGTCGATCTTCTCAAACACTCCTTTCATGCGTCACTGCCACCCGGCGTTTGAGGGAGTGCCGGTCACGGGTCCCGGCGCAGGCGAAGCCTTCTTAACGGGCGGAGGGCCTTGCTCACCCGTCGTCGACCCATACCCACCTGTCGACCACCCTCTCTTCCGCCTCCGCCAGCTCCCTACTCTCCGTCGGGTAAGACCTTGCGCATCGCTCTTGCGCAAGACGTCGTCGAGCTGACGCCGGTGTCATCGACCCGAGCAGCCGGTCCGGTGCGAGGCCTAGCCCATCACCCGTGTCCTAATTGGCCTTTGACCCTCCCTTCCTGTCGTCGCCCTTCCCGCAGACCCACTCTCACCCCCTTGCCACCTTTTCAGACTTAACTCTTTTTGCCGACAATGAAGGTCCTCTCCTCACTCGTCTTCCTCGCTATGCTCGTCGCGACCGTCACCGCGCACGCCGTCATCCTCGACGTAACCGGCTCCTCGGGCGGAACGGGCCGCGCATTTGGCGTCCGTGATGATGTCTCCCGCACCTCGTCGAACCGGTGCGCCGCCCTGGTGGCCATGCCACGACCAGCTCGCGGCCCTTGTGCATCCTGCTGACGCGAGCGCGTCTGGCCATTGTGAAACAGGGCCGCCCAGGTCGACTCGTCCATCATCCGTGACCGCGAGATCCGCCGCGGGCAGGTCCAGGCTTGCGGCAAGACGAACGCCGACGGTCGTGAGTTTCGATCCGCCTGACTGGTCCAAACAAAGGTCGATACGACTGACAAGGTCAATATGACTGACTCCTGCCGTCGTCAGCCATCGACATTCCCTCTGCCGTTGCTGCTGCCGAGGCGGCAGGTCCACTGCCGACCGTTGGCGCCGACGGTCAGATCACGATGACTGTTCACCAGGTCAATCAGGACGGGGCCGGGCCGTTTGATGTCGACATTTCTCCGGATGGCGGCGCCACCTTCCAGCCGGCGGCCGTCACTCAGCAAGTGCCTGGACGCTTTTCCCTTTCTGGCGCAACGGCCGAAGCGTTCCCTCTGATTGCGACTGTAAGCCTCGTTTCGACTTCTGGCAGGACTGTCGGTCAGCCGTGACTAAACCGGCCTGCTCGACAGATGCCGGAGGGTATGCGCTGCGCCGGCGGCGCTGGCGGCAACGAGTGCATCGTCCGCGCCCGCAACGGGGCGCTAGCTGGCGTAAGTTCAGCCATCAGCATCCAGACGAAGGCTACGAGCTGAGGTTTGGCTCCTCCCCTACGTATCAGCCCTTCGGAGGCGTCAGTCTCCTTCGCCTCGTCCGACCGAGTGGTTCCCAGGTGCTGACGCCGTCTCATCCGCAGTGTGCGCTCGTCGCCCAGGCCGCTTGACCCCTCTGTCGCCGGGCCGACTCAGAACGTGTTGGCATCAAGACGGCCTCGCCCTCTCCCATGGACCATCCATCCCTTCCTCTTTGAAGAGCGCCACCTTGCTCCTATCCTCCGGCCCGGAGCCGGACAAACACAATTCTCCTCACTGCGTCCAGACCGACCCATCCCCCTCACTCCCCGATGATTGAATCCCTTTCCCGCGCGTGCGTGCCATCGGGCAGATCGTAGGCATTGACGTTGGATCGTAAGGTCGTCGAAGGTCGGAACGGGTACAGGGTGCGAGCGAGAGCAAGACGCAAGGGGGGGGGAGGGGGGCTGGGAGGAGCGCATAAAGGAGCAGATCAAGAGACACGTCGCTACAGCCGCGACCGGCGCGGCTCTTCTGTAGCGGTCATTGTGGCCGACGAAGGCAGTATGCCAGAGCCGTTGACCGCGAGCGGAGAGATCGCGGCAGCCCGGCGGCTCTGCTTGGGTCGCAGTGGCTCGAGCTGTGCGGACATGAAAGCAGGCTCAGCTTATCAGCGTGCGGCAAGGGGTGAGCCCCGGCGGAAGCACACGCACCTTCCGCCGGAGGTCCTTCATTTTCTGGCTGTAGGGCGTCCACTGGTCAAAGCTGGCACGGAGCTCGGACAGCTCGGCGCCAAAGAGCTCGAGAACGAGCTGGTCCTCCATGATGCCGCGCTGGAAGCACAAAACCGAAAGGGAGGCGATGATCAGGTAGCTGTCCAGCGCAATTGAGGTCGGAAACGCGGGGGACATACGAGGATCCACGGCACGTCGTACGAATTCTTGTGCTCGGAAGCGAGAAACTCGTCGACGACGAGACTACCCGCGGGCGCGGCGGTGTCGCCCGTTTCAAACAGGATGCGGACGACAAAGCTGCGACGCGAAACAGAGCGGTGTCAGTCGCAAACACAGCAAGGAGGAGACAGCGTCGGAAGCGCACGCGTAAGAGGCATCTTCGGCGTAGGCGGTCGAGTGGCCGACGCCGGTCAGACCGTGAGCGACCGACTCAGAGAGGTGGGCGATAAGACCACCGTCGTCGACACCGGCGTTGCGGAGCTGGAGACAGAAGCGGATGAGGTGGGTGACAAAGATTGAGTCGGCCTGGTCGTAAGCCCAGCCGTCGATGTGGAGCAGGCGGAGGATATTCGGGTGGTGGGCGGCCGCGAATGTGCTCGAGTACACGGGCACGACCTGGTCGTTCAGCGAGGCGACGAGGACGACCTTGACGTTGTGGTCCAGGATTGTCGCCAGGGCTGCAATGTACTCGCGCGCCGTCTTGGACTCGGTGTCCTGGAACTCGAAGAGCTCCGTAGCGGCCGCGTTGCCGTCAAAGTACTGAATGACCGGGCCCAGGACGGCCGACTTGTTGATGTAGGTCAGCGGGCCTTGGTGGACGCCGCAGAGGCCGAGCATGGCGATCGTCGTCTCGGTTGACCGGATGTAGCCCTCGGTCAGGAGTCGAGCGAGCAGGTGAGTCGAGACTGGGCAGCCCTGGGAGTGGGTGCCGATGAGGATTGCATCGGCTTCCCGCAGCTCGTGGACGTCTGCGCGGCCGACGAGATCTTGGAAGAGCTTCTCAACGCGCGAGGCAACCGTCCCGTCGCCCTCAAGCGGCATTACGGTGACACTCTCTGGCGGATCTAAGCCAGAGTCCTGGATGTAGCGGTCAAGTGCCGCGCGCATGCGCGAGGCAAAGGCGATCGACGTCCCGGTCGGCTCGCCGGCGATCTAGAGTCCGAACGGTCAGCTCGAGTACGAGGGAGAGAAGGGCGCAAAGGCGAGTGAGAACGCACTCGTCGCGTGATGCCCTGGGGAAACCATCCGTGCACTCCGATGATGACGACCCGGCGCACCGTCCTCCGCGTTCGGCCGGTGCCGACGGCAAGTGTCTTTGGCAGCAGCCGACCACGCTCCTTGCCGAGCTGCACTCGCTCCTGCGCCGGCGTCAGCGGCCTCTGATGCTTGTCGGCGACGAGGCCAAGCGCGCCGAGGGCCTTCTTTGCGAGGCCCGAGCGACGCGGCAGGGGCGGAGGGACCGACCGCGGCGGCCGGTTGAAGATGTCGTCGAACGTAGGGAGGACGAGATTGGGCGGAGCGGGGGCGATAGCGGCGACTCCAGAGCGGGAGCTGCCAGCCTTGGCTTTGCCGATAGCTGGGCTGGCCAGAGGCACGACTTTTGTCGAGACCTGGCCGACGAGGCTCGAGGCGGAGGGCGACTTGGAGATGGCCGAGAAGAAGGAGCTCTTCTGCGTCCTGACCGAGCTCGGCGGCGACTGCCGAAGCGGGGCGGCCTGCTTGTCGCTCGTCATGTCGTCGTCAATGTCCATGACCTCGCCAACGTCGGCGCCCAGACCGATCGCCTTGGCAGCCGACGCCGAAGGCCGCTGCTGGCTGACAGGGCCTGCAACGTTGGCCAGCCATGACCCGTACGAGCGCGGCGACGGCGCAGGCGACGAGCTAGACGAGGTCGGCCGCTTGGCAGAAGGTGCGACCGGGGCGACCATTGGAACGGTGCGAGTGCCGCTCGTGTCCGAGGCCGGGACAGTCGGCGTGGCTTCATCGGCGTCCGCTGCCAGAGGCGCAGGCAGCGCATCGACCGCATCCGTCGGTGCAGACGAACCGTAGAGCCATGCTAGAGGACGCAAGTATGACGTTGCTCTAGCCGACTCATCAGTCGACGCCGGCGCGGTTTCCGGCGGCGTGAAGCTCGGTTCCTCAGCGACGCCTGCCGGCGGCAGCTCTGCGGTCACAGGAAGAGCTCCTCGAAGTCAGTGCTTGCCAGCGGCAACGAGCAGTCAAGTCAAGACGCACCAGAGTCAGCCGGCGCCGGTGCAATAGTTAGCGGTGTGCCTCCGACGAAGGGCACATAGCCCCACCAGCTGCTGCCGACGCTTGTACTGGCCGGATCGATCGAAGGCGGGTCAGAGGTCGACTCGGGCGCCGTCGACGTGATCGACACGGCCGGCTGCTCCTGTGGCGGCCCTGTTGAGACGCATGGTGCAACGGCTGTTGCCGAGGGCAGGACCTCGGAGGGCGTCAACCGCGAGCCGGGCAGCAGCGAGAACCACGAGGCCCTAGCGACGTCGCTCTCGGCCGTTGTCGCCTTCTCCGTTGATGCTGGATCGATCGTCGGCGCCGGCGGCAGACTTGTCGACGAGTTGGCCTCAGGAGCTGCTGCCGAAGTCTCGGCGACGGCCTGCGGCGGTGCAGCTACCGTCGGCGTTGACCAGAACCACAAGGACTGGCCGGGCGCGGCCGGAAGGTGCCCCTCGTGAACGGCTGCTGTGACCGCTAGCGCTGGAGATGATGTCACCGTCGCAGATGGAAGAGCATCGGGTGCACTGACCGGGCTCGGCTCGACGAGTGTCAAATAGTCGGAAGGCGACGAGACGGTGGTGGCAGCGTAGGACCGCACGCCCGGCAAGGCGGCGACCGTCGAGATTACCGGCCGCGGGATCCACGCGAGGGCCTGCTGGGCGACCGATTGCGGTCGCGAGACAACCTCGCCATTGGCAGGCTGCTGGTCGACGGCGGGCGGAGAAGCGGGCGGCTGCGACGCTGCCGTGGCTGCAGTTGGCGGCGGCCTGAGTGCTGCTGCGCGAGGGTTGGGCTCGGTGGGGGCGGTCGAAGGCGCCTGCTCGTGAGCAATCGCGCTGGGTCCAGCCTCCTGCTCGATCTTGCTGGGGTCGACCGAGATGACAGTCCGCGTCCATGTGCCGAACCAAGACGTAGGATCGGGCTCCGACTTGCGGTCAGGCGGGCTGGGTAGGGCGACCGTCGGGGGGTCCGGGCTAACCTCATCTTGCTCGTCTAGCGGCGGCCGTGCGGCTCCCTCCTTTGCATCAGCCGGCGAAGCCGCCTCGCTCAAAGCCAGCGACGGGCCGCCTGGCGGCGTCGTGACCTTGCGGCGCTTGAGGAACATGCCCGCCTCGCCGCCTCCTTGGCCGCCGAACTCGGTCGGGACGCCGACGACGACGTCGCCCCGGCCCTTGCTGGCCTTCTTGTCCTGTTCCTTGCGATCGAGCACGAGCTGCAGCCGTGCGGCATCGTTCTCGAGCGTCCGCTTCATCTCGGCCGTGCTCGTGCTGGCGTCCGAGGTCGAGGAGCCAGATGCTTGCCGGTGCAGGGCAGGCGAGGACGAGTGGTGGAGTGTGAGGGCGGGCGAGGCGAGCGAGGTGGACGGGCTCAGCGACGGCGGACTGCGGAAGCTGGAGACGACCGAGCGGCGCGAGTACTGCGACGACGGCCGGCGGCGGGGCACGGTCGGACGGGGCTGGCTATCTGGCGGTGTCGTTGATGGCGTGGGCGACGGAGATGGAGAGGTTGACGCCATGCCCGCGGCTGTCGGCTGATCGGATGGAAGAGGGAGGAGGGGAGAGCGGCATGCAGCCACGGGGCGGGTCGGCGCGAGGTCGAGCCGGGCAAGCGACGCGGACGCGCCTCCGGTGATCATGCGTAATACGTCCCGACGAGGGGGGTTTATGCTGCCTCTGTCAATTCCAGAACGGACGCATCTCGCATCATGAGCGGACACGAGGGACTCGCGAGGACCGTCATGCACCATCAGAAGATCATCGGCCACCGAAGGCATCTCGACGTTACGGGCGCGCGACGGCGGGCGCCTCGGGTAGACCCATCCGGCCTTCTCGATCGACGGTCACGAGAGCGGGAGAGACCGGCCAGTGCGGCCAAAGCAAAGGTCTCGACAGTACCTAGTCACAAGAGACTCTGCCGCCGGAGATCTACGTGCCGACGCCGTTCGCCTGCTCGAGCTCAAACTCGCGCACGAGCCGCTCCCGACGAGCCTCCCAAGCGAGCTTGTCGCGTTCGAGTCGCTCCTGCTGGCCGCCGACCTCCCAGCCCTCGCTGCCGCGGCGCACACGCTGGGCGAGTAGCGCGAGGGGGACGTCGTCCTCGTCGTCGGTCGAGTCGGACGTGTGGGACGACTCTGATCCGCGGCGGCCGGCAGCAGGGCGACCAGCGAGACCGGCTCTTGGGAGATGCGATGGATCTCTGGGCGGCCAGCAGATGGACGTATACTGGTCTTTTGACGAGAGAAGAGCGCCATGGCCAGTGAGGGGATCAGCTCCTCGCGCTCGTAGCGCGTCCGTCACAAGGACGTAGACCATCGCGAGTTCCCTCCGGCATCCAGAGGAGGCGGACCATCAACGTACCCCGCTCTGTCATCAGACTGCCTCTGCAAGCGCGCCAGGTTTCGGAGTGCGGGAGAACTCGACCCACTCACCGCTGCCGGCGCCGATGCGGAAGTAGGTGCCGCGGCCCGCGTCGTCGACCTCCCGCCTTCCACGCTGGAGCGGCCAGCACCAGAGCCACCACTGGCGGCCCATGACGCTCTGGACGTTGGCGAGCGGGCCGAGGTCGTACGGGTACTTGATCGCCTGGATCTTGCCGCGACGGATGAGCGTCGCCACCTTCTCCTTCTCGTAGGCCTCGATCGTCGACGTGTTGGTCACGACACGCCAGTAGTGCGAGAGCGTAAAAAGGCCGACGGCGAGAAGGATGATGCCGCCAAAGACGAGGTTTGAGACGAGGAGGATGATCTCAAAGGTCCCGGGCGGATGCTGGCGAGGCGTGCGGCATCAGGACGATACAGCCTGCATTCGAGAGGGCACCACGATGTCGACGCACGTAATAGTTGAACTCGGTGCTTTGTGCGAGATCCCAGACTCGCATCGCGAGCGAGCCGACGTGCATGCAGACTGTGGCTCTCAACGGCAGCACGTCAGCGGAGGGTGGGCCTTCGCGCGCGCGCACGTGGAGGGCAGAGGGAGCCGGTCGGACGCACGGGCCCAGCAGACGAAGGTAAGGAAGCGGATGAAGGACGGGTAGTTGAAGTGCCCGACACAGCCGCCAATCCACGGGCAATGGTGATCCATGCGGAGGACACCTTGGCAGGAGAGACGGCGGGCGGTCAGCGACGACTCGGCGGCGGCGGCGCTACTCGAGGGCGCGCGACGCACATCGCCTGCAGACGCGGCAGTGGTGGGCTCGCGGCGGCTTCGGGGCCGAGCACTTGTAGCAGTAGCGCGGCCCGCCGGTGCTCCGCTTGACTTCGAGGTCTTCCCGGGCACCGGCTGGCGGCTCCCATTTAGGTGGCACCCCTCCCGGGTCGGTCGTCACGCACGCCCAGTACGAGGTGAAGAGGCCGGCGAGGAGGACGTTGAACGGGACGAGAAATTGGATGAGCGAGAGCCGGTCGAGGAACCTAGACACGAGCCACTGGCACGAGAGGCCGAGGAACGAGATGAGCGTGACCGTGAATGAGATCCTGAGAGCCGAGGAGAGAAGGGAGGCGGCAGCCGACTCGGTCAGCCCATGCAGTTGAGCTGCGAGCTCTGACGACCTCGACCCAACGGCGGTCCAGAGCCAGATGACGCACCAAAGCCGGTTCTTGAGCTCCTGGGAGGGCATCTCTCGGCCTGTGGTCGGCTCAGGACTCGGGAGGACGTTTGGAGCAGCACGAGGCCGGCGAGATGGAGGTCGTTCAAGGGAAGGCGGCGAGAGCAAGCCGGTCGGTCGCGTCGAGCCAGGTCCGAGGCTGGCGCTGCCATCGCGCGCAGCACATCTCGTCCTCTAGGGTCGCCCTCGATGAATTGATACGCAAGTCTCTCTCACCCCTCGTTACATGCGCTCGTGGTAAAGCAAGAGAAGGGAGGAGCTGCGGGGCGAGGGAAGGGGGCACATCTAGATCCCTCCGCGACACCCTGCTCCTACGCTGGGCCGAAGAAGACCCCGCCGAGGCCTCCGCTGACGCCCTTCCCACCCCCACCACCACCACCGCCGCCACCGCCATCACCGGTTGCTGCGGCCGCGACCTCGGGCACCTCGACCGTGACGAGCGCGCGCTCGTCCGACCGGATCAGAGCCAGGCCCTCTTTAACCCACTCGGCCTCCTGCTGACGCCGGACGACGATCCGCACGCCACGGGCGCTTGCCGGTCGTCTGCCGCCGTCGTCGTCCGCCGTCTCTGGCCGCCTGATGCCCGGGACGGAGAAGACGCCGTCGATCGACCGCTGGACGAGGAAGTGTCGGTAGAATGGGATCGTGAGCGGTGGGAGCGTCGTCAGGTCAAAGACAATCTCCATCGGTGGCTCGTTCTCGGCGGAGTCCGCCGATGCTCCGTCGTCAACAGGCCGAGGCGCGGGTCGGCCCGCTGGTAGGGCGACGAAGCGCTCGACGAGCGGTCGCGCGCCGTCCTCGTCGCCGTCGCGCTCCGAGGGCGCACGCATGCGACACGTCAGGTTGCAGCCGACGAAATGAACGCGCTTGAGCCGGCCGGCGCGCATCCACTCGGTTGTGATGACCTCCCACGAACGCTGCTCGATCTCAAAGTCGACCTTGCTGCTCCGGTTGAAGCGTGGACGGAAGGTGACGGCTTCGGGCCGAAGGAGCGCAAAGAAGGGTGCGTAGCCGATGGCGCCGCCGTAGGCGAGCGAGACCGAGAGCGACTTGAGCAGCAGCGGGTGTGGTGGCGGAGAGGTCGACGAGGCCAGGCGCGAGGACGACGGCGGCGTCGACGGCTGGACGAGGAGCGTGAGATGTCGGATCTGATGGAGCGAGAGGTAGCGTTCGAGCGCCGGCAAGATGGGCGAGTCCTGACGAGAATGAAGTAGAGCAGCAAGGGGGGGGGGGCGTCAGCTCAGCTCCACGCCCGCACTGGCCCGGAAGCGCGAGGAGAGACCTCACCCTCTGCAAGAAGAGCTCTTCGAACGATCCATGTCGGTCAATCGTCACGCTCTCGTACAGGATCGGACTCGACTCGCGGAGCCAGTCCCAGCAGACCTGGCTGGCGGCGACGAGCGTCGACCGGTCGGCGCGCGCGAGAATGGACGCGACGAGCTCGATCGGCAGGTACGGCAGCTGCCGGCCGTCGCCCTCCGCGCTCGAGCTCGCGACTGGGCGGCGAACGCGACTCGGTGGCGGTTGGGGTTCGAGCGAGGGGAGACTGGCGGCGAGCGAGGTGAGGTCGATCGACCACCGTGAAGGGGCCGTCGTTAGAGCGGTCGTCATCAAGTTGACCGGAGCTGGATCGGACCGAGGGCGTGGCTGTAGTAGCCGGCGGGCGGAGAAATGTGGCTGTGATGAACAGAGTTCAAGCCGGCCCAAGCGAGTGAAGCGAGAGCGGCGAGGTTGACTGGCTTGGAAACGCCTGGACGAGCGATGTAAGAGGGCGGGCGGAGCAGGTGATTGCAGGCAGCGGTGAGCGTGCTGGGATGACATCGCACGCGACCCGAGCAGACGGACAGGGCGTCGGGGAGCGACGCACGAGTGAAAGTGAGGCAATACGATAAGACGGAAGCACGGCGAGAGGCGTTGTCGTTGTCACAGGTGGTCAGGATGACGGTTGTGATGATTCGACAAAAGGCAGCCGACGTCTAAGGGGAAAGGGAGTGGGGGGGGAAGTCGGCGCAGGCCGAACGCCAGTAGGCGAGCCAAGCCAAGCAGCTTCAGACTGGTAGTATATGTATGTCCTTTGCAATCCAAATCTCACACCGATCTAATATCGTTGAGGAGTAGTAATCAAGTGGTTAAGATGCTTCCCTGCTACTACGTTTGAGCATTTCAGGAAGTGCCCTCTGGGCGCGCAGGTTCGAATCCTGTCTACTTCGTTTCCATTTTTTTCTTTTTGTGTCTTCAATTGCGGCCTGCTTGTTGAATCCGCTGCGGCTGGTTTAGAACTTCTGCTCAGCACGGCCGGGTCGCAGACCTCAAGGGCAAGTGCTCTACAAGGAGCACGCTCGGAACAGGCACCATCGACGAACGGCGCTTGAATTTCCGATGGAAAGCACTCTGACGCCCCGCCCTTGCTGCCTCGCCTGTCGTGCGCGCCAGCTTAACCGACCTCGGGCAAGACAGGGCCGGAGACGCATGCGATTACTGAGCTCGATTCCCCCTCGCTGCCCAGTCAACAGATGACACAGCCCTCGGGCCCGTCAAGCCCTGCTGGGAGCTTGGGCAGGCCATCGGCGCCGAGCTCCTGATCGTACGGGCGCACAAATCAAAGGGATGAGGAATGGGGAAGGCAGGGCCAATTGTTAGGATAGCCTCGAAGGACAGAAAGGCTCGCTTTCAAGCCGAAAGAGACGGAAGCAGAGGTGACGCACAAAGTCGGGCATCTCGCCCATCACCTCGGCCGGTGGGCTCCCGAGGTCCTGCATCCGGCCCATCAGCGCTTGCACCTCGAGCCGGATCTCTTCGCTCCGCGGCCCTTCCTCGGTGTAGGTCGGTCGCCGGAAGACGGCGACGATCTCGCGCACGAGGTCCGCCTGGGCCGTGTAGGCGTGGAGGGTGGCGGGGTCGAGGGCGCGCGCGGCGGGCGAGGCGAGGTAGGGCGGGTACTGCGCGGAGGAGTTCAGCCGAAGTCAGTCGAGAGCGCGGAAGAGTTGATGAGTCGTGAGGGGAGACACGTACCTTGTCGGCGAGCTCGCACATTGGCTCGTACAAGACGTCCTTGCTCATGAGCCCTTGCATCATGCGCTCGAGCACGCCGTCGTCGTCATCCTCCGCGCCAGCGCCGGCGCCACCAAGCCCAGCCGAGGCGCCGTCGAGGGCATCCGGATCGAGTCCGAGCGAGGCAAGGAGGGCTGCGAGCGGATCCTCGGCCTGAGCCCGCATGGAAGATGGGGTCGAGAATGTCAGCTTGGATGAGAGCGAGGAGTGCCTGGAGGCCGGCGCGAGCGGAAACAAGAGGCAGGCTCGCCAAAGATTATAGAAGGGACGTGGAAAACAGCACGGGAGAAAGGGAAAAGGGGCGCACCCCACTTGACGAGCCCGCGCCATCCGACGAGGCCTTGAGCCGGTCGACCGTCTCCCGGACCGTCTGCTTGAAGTCTGGCTTGCCAGTGGCCGGACCGCCAGCGTCTGGCGCTCTTGCAGCTCCTGCCGCCGTCGCCGCCGCCGGTCCCGCTGATGCTGATAGAGATGCTGATGAGGGCTGACTCCTGCTGTTGCCGGCGCTGTTGCCGCTGCCACCGACATCGCCGCCCGTCGCTGCCGAGGTCGACGCGTCCGCGAGAGCCTGCTCGAATGCACGCTCCCAAGCGCCGGCCCCTTCGGCCAATGGTGGCGGCGCCCCGCCCGCTCCTGCAGCTCCCGATGGGTCGTCACCGGCGAGATCGGCCAGCATGCGCGCCATGTTCCGCTCAAAGGCGGCGGCGAAGGCGGCCTCGTCGTCGTCGTCGTCGTCGGCATCAGGGCTGGCGGCGGCTGCGGGCGGCTTGGTCCTGGCCGAGGGGTGGGTTGCTGACGGTCCTGCTGCTGGCGCCGGCTGCTGGAAGGTCGGCAGGAGATCATCGAGATCGTCGAGGTCCGAGTCGACGTCAGACATGGCTGGGCGGGCGCGATAGGTTGTGCGGCGGGTGTGGGGAGGGAGGAGGTATGGGCTGGCTGGCTGGCTTGTCGTTCGTCGCCTGGAGGACGGAGATGGGCGCGGCGCGGCGCGCGCAGGGGGTGGTGAGATTGCATCTGCTGTTCGCTGGCTGGCTGGCCCGGGGGCGGGCTCTTACCAGTTGCCGGCGCCGGGGCGGCCGGCGTCGTCCGCGCCCAACGCGCTGCCCCCGTCCTCCTCTCCGCCTGACCACCCCTCGCCCCTCGCCCCATCAGACCATCTTTCTCTCTCTCCCTCTTCCTCGCACACCCCTCCCTCCCGCCACCTTCCCCTCCGGTTACACGCCGCTTCCTCTCTCTCGTTATGCCGCCCGCCTTCCGCCCGTCCGCCTCCGAGGCCGACCGCGCAAAGCTCTACACCTCGATGGCCGAGCTTGAGCGCCAAGGCCGGCTCAGCCAGAGCCAGCTCAGCAACCTGGCCGCCGTGCGTCTCCTCCGCTCCGAACCCTCGCCCGCTGTCGTGCTGGCTGCGAGCATTAGCTCGGCGGCCAATGCGAAGAGCAGCCTGAGCTTCGCTTCTGGCTACGAGCGATGAGAGGCACGCAGGCTGACCCCTAATTTCTCGCTTTCCCTCGACCCTCCTCGATCTCGTCTCACCAATCTGAAGGAGGTGCCGGGCACTCGCCGACCGGGCCAGACCGGCCACTACCGCAACACAATCTTCTCCGACGCCTCGGAACTGACGGCGAGCCCTAAGCCGCAGACGTTGTTTGAGCTCGTCAGGCAAGGTGCGCCCTTCGCCTCCTTTCCTCTCCCTTCTATCATCTCGCCTTTGGCCCTCTCACCCCTGATGTTTTCCATGCTCACATTATCTCGCCTTCCCCCTTCCTTTTCCGAAGTGACGGACGAGATTCCAAACGACCCCGCGCTCGCCTACCTGCCGACCATCTCCCCGCCGGGCGTCAAGCCGGCGCTCTACGCCGACAGCTACCAGACGATCACCTACGGCGAGCTCGAGCAGGCCCGGATGGAGGTCGGATCGGCCCTCATGCACCTCTACCGGTCGGGCGTGCTTGGCTCGCCCGAGTCGATCGAGCGGATCGACCCCCGGCCTACCGGGCCCGAGCAGGGCTGGAGCGTCGGCGTCTGGAGTGGCAACCGGCCCGAGTGGCAGATGGTCGACATGGCCACGCAAGCCTTTGGGCTCGTCAGCGTCGCGCTGTACGACACGCTCGGGCCCAACACGACTGTTTACGTCTCGAACCACGCTCAGCTTCCCATCATTTTCTGCACGCTCGGCCACCTGGCCGAGCTGCTCGCGATTCTGCCAGAGTGCCCGACGGTCAAGGCCGTCGTCTGCATCGACCCGCTCGTCGGCCCGAGCAAGACGCTCGCGCACGACTGGGCAAAGAGCAAGGGCGTCGCCCTCTGGGACATGGAGAGCTTCCGCGCGCTCGGCCGCGAGCACCTGATCGAGGCCATGCCGCCCCGGCCAGAGAACGTCGCCACCCTCTGCTGTCCGTCTGCCCGCTCGGGAAACCTCCTCTTTTGCACTCCTCCACTGATCATCCGCTTCTGCTACCCACCGACAGACACGTCCGGAACGACGGGCAACCCCAAGGGCGCCATCCTTACGCACCGGAGCATGACGACGGCTGTCGTGTGTAACCCCACAACCTAGCTCCCCTGGCATCCTTGTCACTGACCTTTTGCTATGACGCTTTTTTCTTGCCAGATCGCCAACGCATACGGCTGCAACTTCCCGCTCAAGGGGACCGTCATGATTTCGTACCTGCCGTGCGTCGAGCAGTCCCTTTCACCGCTTCAAGTCGACCCCACCTGACGCCTTTCTTCCCTTTCGCCCGCGATTGCGCGCAGGCTTGCCCACGTCTACGGCCGCTTCCTGGACCTACTCATTGTCCTCCTCCGCGGCGTCGCCGGCTACTCGACGGGCGATCCAGCCCGGCTCCTTGCCGACGTCCAGCTTCTCCGGCCAAACTTCTTCCCCTCGGTTCCCCGCGCGCTCAACAAGATCTACGCCGCCATCGCCGCCCAGGCCTCGGCGCCCGGGCTCAAAGGCAAGCTCCTCCGGCACGCGATCGACACCAAGATTGCCAACTTTCGCGAGACGGGTGCCGTCACGCACCCGGTCTACGATCGCGTCATCTTCAACAAGGTGCAGAAGATCATGGGCGGCCGGCTTCTTTACCACACCTCGGGCTCGGCCCCGATCGCAAAGGAGGTCTTTGAGACGCTCAAGGTGGCCTTTGCCGTCGACTCGATCGAGGTCCGTCCGCCGCATGCCTCCTCCCGAGGCGCTCGCTCCCTGACGCAGACTACCTTCCTTCTTGCGGGATGTCCTACGTGTCCAGGGCTGGGGCATGACCGAGGTGCGTAACCCTCCCATGTGAACGTGGCCCCTCCCTCTGCAACACTGCTGACGTGCTCACCAACCTCTGTGCTTGCTCACAGACGGTCGGCACCGGCGCCGTCGGATGGCCGAACGACCCTGGAGCGACGGGAACGATCGGCGCGCCCCGGATCATCAACGAGTTCAAGCTGGTCGACGGTGCGTGTTTTCTCTTTCAGGCGTCGTGCTGCTCACAAGGCAGCAGAGACTCATTCCCAGTCTCCACTCTATAGTGCCCGAAATGGGCTATCTCTCAACCGACTCGCCCATGCCCCGCGGAGAGCTCTGCGTCAAGGGCGCCAACGTCTTCGTGCGTCCCATCCCGCTCAAGACGCATGGAGACGTCCTTCTAGGACGAAAATAAGCCCTGGCTGACTCTGTCCGCTCCTCGCCTTACCTTTCGAACGATTCTCGCAGAGCGGCTACTACAAGGACGAGAAAAACACGAAGGAGGCACTCGACGACGAGGGCTGGCTTCACACGGGCGACGTCTGCGCCGTCGACTCGGCCGGCCGGTTCAAGGTGCGAACGGATCCCTTCTTGCGGCGGGGCTGCGAGAGCTTCGATGCGGCGGCTGACTCGGCTCTCTCGCGCAGATCATCGACCGCAAGAAGAACTTGGTCAAGCTCCAACAGGGCGAGGTGTGTCGCTGGTGGCCATCGTGCAAGACTGACGCCAAAGACGAGCTGACCGGCCTCTTGCGATCCAGTACGTCGCGGTTGAGACGGTTGAGAACATCTACATGGTCTCGCCCCTGTTTGCGTCGTTCTACCTCCACGCCGACTCGCTCAAGAACCACCTCGTCGCGATTGGCGTGGTCGACCCGGCCCAGATGCTCGCCTTCCTCAGCCAGCGGCGTGCGCGCTGGCCCGACGTCCGGACCGAGGCCGACGTCGCTCGGCTCGTCAACGACAAGGGCAAGGAGGGCCGCCGGCTTCGGCAGGAGGTTGTCGAGAGCCTCATGGCCCACGGCCGGGCCAAGAAGCTCAACGGCTACGAGCTCGTCAAGGGCATCCACCTGTGCGTCCCGATTCCGACGGCGTCGACAAACCCTCCTTTGACGCCAGCGTGGCTGACCCACTCCCACTTACAGGACGATGGAGCCCTTCCCTGCCGACCTGCTGACGCCATCGTTTAAGTACAAGCGCCAGGCCGTCAAGAAGACGTTTGCGGCCGAGCTCGAGCGCGCCTACGACGAATCGGACGAGATCGTCGCCGTCCCGGCCAAGCTCTGATCCGCGCACCGCTTGCTTTCGGTTTTGTGTCAGGACACGACGACCTGCCCGCGCCACGCTTCGCCTCGTTCGCTCCTTCTCCGGCACCGCTGCCTCTGCCTCTGCTTCGCACCCACGTTGTAGCATGTCTTTTCGCTTTCCCAGTCGGTTTCGAGCGTCAGGGCAGGATCATGAACCGTCAGACCTTGGCCTGCTCGAGCGTCTCGTCTTGCCTGACTCGCTCCTGCTGAAGGAGCTCGAGCGTTCGCCGGGCCTCCTCCACCCGGCTCTCGCCCCTCGCCCAGCGGCTGAGATCGCGGTAGACGACGGCGGCCTGGCTGTCGCGCACCCAGCGGCCAGCAGCCGACTGGCGGACCCCCTGAAGCCAGCCGGCGTCGTTCTTGTGGACCATCATGAGGCCGAGGATGACGGGTAGCCACCAGAGCGAGTCCCAGAAGAGCCGGCGGGCCGTCTGGTCCCGAGGCCGGCGGTAGAACTGCCACGCCCGGCGAGCAAAGATGGCGTTCGGCACGAGCGACGTCAGGGCAAAGAGGCCCGTGACGGCGCCCGAGGCCGGGGCCATGACCGAGCAGATCGGGATCGTCACGAGCGCGTAGCGCAGGGCGACGAGCGCATTCTTCTTCGGGTTGATGGCCGACAGCATGTGGTACGACGAGATGGCGTAGGACGAGCGCAGGACGTGCGAGAGGGCGTTGAAGTGGGGGAACTGCCACGCAAAGAGCAGCGCAGCGAGCGTCAAGGGCGCGAGCAGCGTCACCTCGACCTCGCGCGGCTCGGCGTCGTCGTTGCCGGCAACGTAGAGCGTCGGGATGTGGGCGTCTGGGAGCGCGATCGAAGGGAGCGGGATCTCGTCCTCGGCCGCGCCGTGCGAGGTCCGCCGCTGGAGCTCCTTGGCGAGGTACGACTTGACGCTCGGCGTCGCCCAGCCCTCAGGCACCTCGATCTCCTCGACCGGCCGGCCGCCGACCTTGATCGTCACTTTGCGGCTCTCGGGCAGCCAAGCCGGCAGGCCGAAACGCTCCTTCTGCTCGCGCGTCGGCCAGAGCTCGCCCCCAGTCGCGGTCCAGCCCATGACGGGCGGGATCGCGCCGACGAGCGCTCCGACCCACGTGTTCCAAACCGACAGCCGCTTCATCGGCGTGTAGACGAAAGCGTAGAGGCCCAGCGTGAAGACGGCGAGCGCGGCCGTCGTCGCATTGCAGCCGTAGTAGAGAAGCGCGGTGCCGACGACAGCGGTCGCGAGCGCAAAGAGCGCGGCGTGCGGGGTTGAGATGGCACGCGTGACGAGCGGCCGGGCCCGGGTGCGCAGCGCCTGGGCGTCGAGCGGGTGCTCGAACATCTGGTTGATCGTGTTCGCCGCCGCCGAGGTCAGGAACGTGCCGACGGTGAGGCTGATGAGGACTGGGACCGTCGTCGGGTAAGGCGAGAGCGCGAGGCCCGTCGTCGATGTCAGGACGACGAGGATCGATAGCCTCGACTTGGCGAGCGTCATGTAGAGCGAGAAGAGCCGCGAAGGCGTAAGCGGCGGCAGTGGCCGGTACGACGGCTCGGGGAGCGCAGACGGAGCTGGAGGCGGGGCCGAGGTCGCGCTCGCCGGCGGCACCGAAGGCGGGTCTGTCGATAGCGCATCACGAGGCAAGGGGGATAGCATTCAGTGCCAGCTCCACTTCCGGGCAGGGTCCTCGATCGCCCTCTCAAGCATCGTCTAATGAAAGACACGCCAGGTCAAAAGCACGACGAGCGGCGACGACCTGCACGAGCGGGACGGACGCACCGGTCGTGTTGCCGGCCACTTGGCGCCGGCATGATCCGATCGAGAAGGCCCTCCTGGCGGCCTCCCACCGTCCAGCCTCAGTTGACGACGCCTTGAAAGGACTCGAGCTGGCTGACGGCCGGGTCGACCGGCTGCTGCTGGCCTGCCGACTCGTCTGGCCGACGGCGGCGCGCGAGAGAAGGGCCGCCGACCGGAGGGCACCCTTCGCTGCCGAGACGCTGCCGCACGCCGCCATCGGCCGCTGGAGAAGCGGGACGAGGAGTGACATGTCGGACCGGAAGAGGGCGAGCTAGGCTCGAAGGGCGGGCTTTGCTGGGGTTGAGAGGGAAGTCGAGGTGTAGGCAGAGGGCAACGAGGCCAGCAGACGACCCCACCTGCTCGCCCTGGCCTCGCCCGCCGCCGCCGCCACGACGCCCGCGCAGCCCGCCTGCTGAGCGCATACCTTCCGCCGCACCTGCTTTGCGGGCCCGCATGTTCAGAACGGCCATGCTCCCAGCCAGCAAAGAGATCGGGCAGGAGGACGCCTGTTGCCAGCAAACGTCGACACATATCTACCCGAGCAAAACCTGGCATCACGCAGTCCCCGGTCGTCGGCCGCACGAGACCCCGCCATCGCGTTGATGACGGCCGACGTGACCTCTTTGGG
>Ga0308160_10000920_pt1 | contig 46317 bp, 52 predicted proteins | sample PhyFR1_FD_201036 | JGI IMG/M metagenome (GOLD analysis project Ga0308160, IMG submission 201036) | Phyllosphere microbial communities from UC Gill Tract Community Farm, Albany, California, United States - DLSLF.R1 | ecosystem: Host-associated > Plants > Phyllosphere > Unclassified | place: USA...
ATCTCGCCCGGTGGCGGTGGTGGCCATCGCGGCGGCGGCGGAGGGCTTCGGCCGAGGCTCGGACGGGGGATTCCACGCGAGGGCCGGAGCCGCCGCCGTTCTTTGAGACAAGCTGCCCTTCGCACAAGCAGAACGCGCGCGAGACCCTGGCAAGCAGCGCATCTCTGCAAGCAACCAGCAGCTTGTCGGTGGGCTGCAAGGTTCACAAGGCACGCGCTGGAAGTCGCGCGCTAGGGGGCTGGCCGGAGGAAGGGCAGCTGGGCTCGCCAACCGAGAGCTCTGGCAACTTTTCCACGCGGGCCTGCACGACGTCACAACTCTCGACGTATCGCGTCGCAAGGGGCAAGGGGGGAGGGGGCGTGGGGTCATGGATGATGCATAAGGGTCGTGACGTAAAGATGTGCGTGAGAGGAAGGGAACTTCGTGAGTGCGTGAGTGGACGTGGGCCGTCTGGCCAGCGGTTTCTCAGGTGATGTTGACCGCCGCCGCTGCTGGTGACGGCAGCTGACCGGCGAGGGCCCGGCGGGCGAGCTCCTCCTTGACGGCCTCGTCGAGCTGGGCCTTCTGCACCTGAGCCTGCCGGGCCTCCATCGCGTCCCGGACAGGCTTCCAGAGCTTGAAGGCGACCCGATGGCCGACAATGACGCTCTGCTTGACCCACTCCTCGTCGACGACCTTTGCATTCTCGGCGAGCCTGTCGGCCAGCCGCTGCGGGAGCGCCTCGTCGTCCTTGAGGATCACAACGTCGAACCGGTGAAGGCTGCCAAGCTTGCCCTCATCCGAGGCGACTGTGACAGAGGCGGCACCGAGCGCGAGCACGAGGAAGACGATGAGCTCCTGGGTTGGCCGGTCGAGCGAGGGGTCGATCAGTATGGCCTCCGTTCGATGACGCCGGCTGATGCAAGGCGCAGACGTACTCGGTCCGAACGAGAGCGGTGGATATAGAGGAATTTGAGGCCGGTGAACGGCCGCTCAACGTTGGCTGGTGTTGCCCGGAGCGGGTCGCGGGTGATGGCGTGCGAAGTGCCCCAGTCGGGATGGATAAATGACTGGGACGAGGCGTTGCCTTTGTTGGTGTTGGGGTCGATGCCGGCCACGCATGACGGCGGCGTCGCGAGCTTGTAGGCCCGCCAGTCGAGCGGCTTGCGGGAGGGCGTCGTAGGAAGCGTCAGCGCTCTCGCCCGCGCTGCAGATCTCGCGAGAGAGAGACTCACATCCATCTCGCCGGCAGCCTGGTCGTCGAGCGCGTCGCGGATGAAGTGGGTTGAGATGCAGGGCACGCCGAGCGCGAGCGCCTTGAAGGCCTTTGGCCGTCGCGTGGCCGAATCGGCGAGCAGGTACAATCCAAGGATGGTCCGGTTGTCCGAGACGTACTTGAGCTGGCTGCTGTTGTACTCGCCGTTCTGCAGGCCTCCGGTCCCGGTCGCGCCTTCGACGCGGTAGAAGTCGGAGACGTCCTCGACGTAGCGGCCGCTATTGGCGGTGACGAGAGCGGCAACCGAATCGGCCTCGCTGACAAACGAAGACACAAAGGCCTTACCGGCAAACAGGCGGCCGGCGCCGTTGCTGCTTGAGGTTGGCGCCGAGACAGACGTTGAGCGCAGGCCGCCGGTCCGGCTGCGAGTCGGCGACGGGAAGGCGATCACGGGCGGGGCCGGGGCCGGCAACCGGTCGGCGTAGAATGTCGTCTCGCGCCCGCGGACGAGCATGTCGCTCTCGCGAAGCGTCCGGTCCTGCATCTGATCGATGTCGAGGTTGTCAATGATCTGCGGGTGGTGCGTGAGAATGTCAGCTAAGACAGGCCAGCAGGAGGGAGCGGGAAGGGGCAATGTCTGGCCGACCCCTTGGGACGCACGATGTCGCGGACCTTGATCCGCTTCGGCTTGGTGTTGGGTGCCGCGTCGGCCGGCTTGAGCAGGAGGATGGCGTCCGACTCGAGGCCCTCCTCCCGGAAGGCCTGCTGCTGGACGACGTAGCGGATCTCGTCGTTGTAGACGACGTCGCCGGGCTTAAGGGTGAGCCGGCGCATGTTTTTGACGTGGCAGAGCTGGCCCTCGCCCTCATCGTAGGCGACCCGGAAGTCGCTCTTGTCGCCGACCTGGCCAACGTCGACGACCGTCGCAGGGTAGTACGTCTTGTTCTCCCTGTAGCTGGAGGCGGCAGCAGCCAGCCGAAAGCGGGGCGCCGAACGGGTCAGGCCTTGGACAACGAAAGATGCGTGGCTCACAAGGAAGGTTCGACTCACAGTGCAAAGACGCGGTCGACGCAACCGGTAAAGACGCGGCTCTCAAAGAGGGCCGAGGCCTTGAGTGCCCGCCGTGAGGGACCTGGCGACGAGCTGACACCGCGGATGCTCGTCAGGTCGGTGAGATGACCGACCGACGCAGCGCGACGCTTGCCCTTGGCTGTGGCCGAGCTTGTTCGGGCGGTCCGCGGCGGCTGCGCCCCGGGCTGGCGATCGTCGTCGTCGTCGTCCTCGATCGACTCGGTCGTCGCCGAGGTCTCGGTCAGCGAGAGGCGGGTCCTCTTCTGCTTGCCCGTACCCTATGAAAGCACCCAGTCGCGATCGTTAGTCTCAGAACATGGGCTCGTCCACCTAGCGATGGGACGCACCCAGTTCTTCTTTGTCCCCCGCTTGGCACGCTTCTTGCTGCCGTCAGCCGGGCTCGCTTGGCTGAGGACCTCCAGCTTGACGCCCTTAGCCGGCGCCTGCTTGCGGAGCTCGCCCGCTGGGGCTTCTCCAGCAGCAGTAGCCTTCTCCTGCTTAACCCTCTTGGCCTGGCTGAGCCCGTTCGACGGTTGGACGGCCGAGAGCGCCCGCTTGCTCTTGCCTTTCGAGGAGGGTCCGGGCCGGTTTTCGTCCACGTACGTGAAGGGGCCGAGCGAGCTTGCCGCGTCGGCCGGTTGCGAGTCCGGGATGAGCCAGCCGTCGGCCATGTCGACATCGGAGGCGTGCGAGCGCGAATGCGACCTGGGCCGGGACGGGCCTGTAAGCAGGAGCAGGCAGCGAGTCAGCTCTGCCAGGCGTTGCCCAACACATTCGCCGCGTGCGCGCGCGCGCGACTGTGAGACTGCGGACGGACCTCCGACCGGCATCTCGAGCTCGACCTGCTTGCCCATCAGGCGCTGGACGGCCGAGCTAACGCCGCCGCCGCCGCTGCTTGGCGGAGCCTTGCCGTCGCTCCCGATGGGGCCGACGGTCGAACTCGGCCGGCTCGAGCGCGCGCTGCTCATTTTCTGCTCGTACATGCGAGCGGCATGGCTCTGGGTCCGCTGGACGCGGCCGTCGTCCGAGAGATCCGACAGGTCGTCGTCGATGAGCTTCTGGAAGGACTCAGCGGCGTTGAAGACGTCGGACGGGTTGACCGTCTGGCCGAGCAGCTGGTGCTGCTGCTGCGGGCGCGGCGCATACCGGACACCACCAGGCGAGGTCGCCTGCGAGCCACCGAGTACCCGAGCGACGGACGACGATGGCGATGCCTGGCGCGAGGTCGAGGGGATGACCGCGTCCTCCGACCGCGCCGCGTCCGAGGACAGCCGCTGCGAGGTCGAGGGTACCCGGCGGTACGTCGATCCAAAGGTGTACTCGTCTTCATCGTCATCGTCGGTATCGCGCGGGAGGTGGATCGTCGGCAGCCGGGCGGCGATCGCTGGCGTCGAAGAGGCGGTCTTTGCCGCCTGGGCGACGGTGGCGCTGCTGGAGGCGACCGCCGTCGTCGACGGAGGCGGTGGCGGCGACTGTGCTTCGGATGTCGGCCCCTCGACTCTCTGAGAATCGGGGATAACGGTGTCGTCCATCAAAACGGGCGAGCTGCCTGTTTCTGCAGCGGCGGCAGTCGGCGAGCCGGCCGGGGCCGCGTTGAGGACGCCCTCGACGAGCCCACTACTTGATGGCGCGAGCGGCCGGAGCGAGGTCGCCCTACCGGTCTGATCGACGTCACCGAGAGAGCGTCCAGGCGAAGACGTCGCTGGAACAGTAGCGTTGTCATCAGACGCCGGCACCGCAGGTGACGTCTGCTTGCGAGCTCGCGGCGACGAGGCTGGCGTGGCGCGCTTCGAGGCCCTGGCCGAGACGGGCGGCATTCCGGCGTGGAGGTCGAGGGCGTCCGGGGCCGAGAAGGCGGATGAGGCAGCAACCGGGGCAGCAGTGGCAAGCGGGAAGGCCGAAGGCGACCGTCGTTTCGAGGGAGGTGCCGCCGCTGGCTCGAGACCACTGCTCTGCGTAGGTCCGACATTAGAGGGCAGGCTGTCGTCTTCAACCGTGCCGGTTGGCAACGGAGGCCGGTTGTTCATCTCGGTCTCCTCCTGCGTCATGGCGGCCGGGTCGGCGAGGCGCTCCGGGCCGGCCTGTGCTGGCTCCTTTTCGTCCTCTCCTTCGGCATCCGCGTCCAAACCAGCCTTCTCGGCATCGCCCTGCTGAGTCTGGGTCGCGAGCTGCGTCTGGGTGGCGAGTTGCGTGGCGACGAGGCCTTCGGCGTGCGGCCGCGCCCAGCCGAGGCTCGCTTCAATCTCGTCGTTGGAGAGCGACGGCGAGTTCCCCTGCAAGGATTCGTACGACCGGTCATAGTGGACCTGGGTGTAGGCCTCTGCCGGTTCGACGAGCGTCGCCTGTCCCGGCGCGATCGACGACGGTGCTGACTCTTGTGCAGGTGGCTGCCCGGACGGAGTAAGTAGGATCGCATGAGCGCTGCTCAAGCCTGGTCGCCTCGATCAGGAGAATCTTTAGACGCACCTGCGAGACACCTTCCTGAGAATCATCTCGCGCTTTGGAGGCTTCGGGCGAGAGACTTGCCTTGGGCGGCTGCCCCGGGGCCTGCACACAATCGGTTGAGGCGGCGGAGGTCAGCGACGGGTTGTGGTGCCCGGCGGAAACGCCGCTCGTCTCGGGTCCTCACCCAGCGCGAGGCCGATTGGAGGGAGCTCTCGAAGCTGCTGGCCGCAGGATTGGCAGCCGTCGGCTTCGACCCGCTCGCGATGGACGCCGAGTCTGGTCCTCCGCCGGCAGGTCCGCCGTCTGCGCTGCCCTGGCTGTCATCGCCGCCGGCGGGACGCGTCGGGGTCGGCGCGAGGCCGAGCCGACCAAGGCCAGGCACGCTCCACTGCTGCTGCTGCTGCTGCTGCTGAGTCGGCTGCGACTCGCCGAGCACAAGCGCGACGCCCGGCGCACGTGAGACGGGCGGCAGGGTCGACAGCTGCGTCTCGAGCTGGGTCGCCGTCGTCGACGCCTGCGAGTCGGCCAAGGGCGGCGAGCCCGGCGCCTGCGACTGCCGTGTCGTCATCTGGCCGGGCCTGCCAGCGCCCACTGAGAGCGAGGCCAAGCGATGAAAGGAATCTGTTGAGCGTAAGGGGCTGTGTGTTGCGCGCGCGAGTGTCTGGCCGTGCAGCTGGAGCTGAGATGCGGCTGGTGTGCGTCAAGGTCGAGGAGTGTCGTGAAGGGGCGAGGTCGACGACCAAGATCGAGCGCGTCGTCCTGCGCGCGACGCCGACGAACGAGCTAGGGTTAGTCGGGGCCTAATTTCGAGGCCAGAGCCCCCTTCGAAGAACCTGAACGTCGCGCGTGCTCTGCGGACGAGCCTGACACCTCTCCATCCCTCCTCCTGCTCCTCCTCTTCCTTTTTTCCACGATGGCACCCAAGCGCAAGGCTCCCATCTCTGGCACCACGCCGGCCGGCGGCAAGCCCTCGTCGGCCGGCGCTGGCAAGCAGCAGCAGAACAGGAAGCGCGGCGGCCAGCCCACGGCCGGCCCTTCCAAGTCCAAGAAGGCCCGGGTCGAGGTCGAGTTTGAGGGTGGCGAGCAGTCGGCGGCCGGTGCTGCCGCTGCCAAAGATAGCGCAAAGGGCAAGGGCAAGGGCAAGGGCAAAGGTCCGGCTGCTGCCGCTGCTCCTGCCCGGCTTGCGGCAGCCGACGACGACGTCGCCGCCTCGAGCTCGACCGCCAACTCGAAGGGCAAGAAACTGGCGTTCGCCGAGTCGGACGAGCCTTCGACGTCGGCCGCTGCGGCCACGGGCGCGTCCAAGCGGACGGTCCCGACCGGACCCCAGACGTTTCAGGTCGTCGCCGGCTCGTACGAGAAGCTCCTGTACGGCCTCCAAGGCGTCATGCCCTCGCTCTCGACGCCTGTTGCCGAACGCGACTACTCGATGAAGCCGATCTTCATCTTCCCGGCCCACCAGGCATGCGTCAAGACGGTCGCCGCCTCCGAGGGCGGCAAGTGGCTCGCGACAGGCTCGTCGGACGAGGTCGTCAAGATCTGGGACCTCCGCCGGCGCAAGGAAGTCGGCGGCCTCCAGCAGCACACCGGTGCGTGCGCCCAGCTCCCCCGTTGCGACTCAGCCCCTCACTGACCTCAACCTCTCGCTCGGCTAAATAAACCAGGCTCCATCACCTCGCTCCACTTCCCTTCCCGCACGCATCTCATCACCGCCTCAGAGGACTCGACCGTCACCCTGTTCCGCACGCGCGACTGGAACGTGCTGCGCTCGTTCAAGGGCCACGTCGGCCGCGTCAACTCGGTCAACGTCCACCCGACCGGCAAGCTCGCTCTTTCGCTCGGCAAGGACCGGACGATGAAGATGTGGGATCTCATGAAGGGCAAGGCGGGTGGCAGCGTCAAGCTCGGCAAAGGTGCGGCTTCCTCTCTTCGGTCGACGTACCTGCTGATTGCTGACCTTGCCTCCTTGCTTCCGTCCATCGCACAGAGGGCGAGATTGTCCGCTTCTCGCCTTCGGGAGCGCTCTTTGCGATCCTCTCGACGACGACGCTCGACCTCTACAACATGGACATGTCGCCCCTGACGACGCTCACCAACCCCAAGCGCTTCCACGACTTCCACTTTGTCTCGGTCCCCGCCGGCGAGGGCGAGGGCGAGACCGGCCGGGAGCTCCTCGTCGCCGCCGTCGAGGAGGGCTACACGCGCGTCTACGAGTGTGTCCAGGAGGCTCGCGAGGGCGAGGACGGCAAGGAGGGTTGGGGCAAGATGCAGCAGGGCGAGTGGAAGGAGGTCGCCCGGCTCGTCGGCCACACGCATCGGTACGTCGTGCGCCTCCTGCTTGCGTGCCATGCGACTGAAGCTGACCTGCTGCCTGGATTTGTGCGTCCGCAGCGTCAAGGCCCTCTCGCCGCTCTACCCGCTGCTGGCGTCCGTCTCGTCCGACGGCTTTGTCAACCTTTACGACCTCTCGCAGCTGCCCGCCCGGACGGCCGGTGCCGCCGCTGTGCCCGAGCTCGCGCCCGTCTCGCAGTACGACACCAAGAAGACGCGCCTGACGTGCGTGACGATGGCCGAGGGCGGCGCGCTCGCCGTCGGTGAGGACGGCCAGGAGGCCGACGAGAGCAGCTCGGAGGAAGAGCTCGACGAGAACGAGGACGACGACGACGTTGCGTTCGACAGCGACGAAGAGCTGTCGGGCGAGGACGGCATGGTTGAGCAGGAGGAGGAGGACGAAGACGAGGCCGAGTACGAATGAGCCCCTTGCTCCTCCGACCGCGCTCTCTATCGCGGCAGCGTTCGTGTAGATCATCGTCAGACTTCAATCAGGCGAGGCCGAGACGAGGTCGAGGCGCGCGGAGTGGAGAGCGGCGACTCTGGTTCGCGCCGGAAGAAAGGGAAGGATGAGCGTCGTAAGAGGGCTGGAGTTTGCGTGCGATCTATGGAGAGGGGGAGGGGGGGTCGTGAATCGTGTGTGTGAAACGGAGGATCTCGTCCACGGAGGTGGACACCGGCGCTGGCCGTCTTGCTCGAGCCAGACCGAACGATTGTGGCGGCGGTGATCTCGCCTGATAGCTCACATGAGCGTGCAGCCCTTGTTCTTGATCTTTGGCTTGGGCTGCGGGCTGAGGACCGAGCGGATCGCCTCGTCGCTGGAAAGAAAGCGGCTCAGGAGTGTCAGTCGACCTTTTCAGCCCTTCCGGAGCCCCGCGACACGCACAAGACTGTCTTGAGGCCCTTCTGCGTGAGGGCACTGCATTCGAGAAAGCGGATCGCGCCGATCTCACGCGCGCAGCCCGAGCCGGCGGCGTACAGGATCGGCGCCTGCCGGCGCTCGGCGAGCTTGCGAATCGTGTCTGGGTTCTCGCGCAGGTCTGGCGGGCAGAGTGTAATGGTCAGAACGAGAGTGTCAGAAGGAGATCATTCGGCAAGTAGCGTGAATCTGAGACGGACCGAGCTTGGTGCCGACGAGGATGACTGGCGTCCCGGGCGAGTGATGATGGATCTCGGGGATCCACTGTAAGCCGACCATGCGCAGGCTGTCAGCCTCTTGCCCATCGACATTCGGCGTGAGACCTCGTATGCACCTTCGTCTTGACGTTCTCGAAGCTGGCAGGCTGGACGGGCCAAGTGCGGGCGGGTCTGCGTCAGTCTACTGCGGGGGAGGCTCCTGAGCCTGCTCGCGCGGACGTACCGAAACGAGACTGAAGCAGACGAGGAAGACGTCGGTCTGCGGGTAGCTCAGCGGCCGCAGACGATCGTAGTCCTCTTGACCGGCCGTATCCCAGAGGCCGAGCGAGACGGTCTCCCCATCAACGATGACCGACGCCGAGTCTGGACGACGCCCGAGGGACAAAGGAGTTAGCGTGTGTGATGACTTGCAGAGCGGGAAAAGGGCGACCGACAGTTGTCAAAGACGGTCGGCACTGAGCGGCGGAGTAGTAATTGATGATCAGTCGCAGGTACGGACTCCTGCACGGTCGAGATCAGAGCGCGCACGCACCGTACTCGCCCGGGAAGGCGTTGGTCGTGTAGCTGATCAAGAGCGAGGTCTGAAGAGCTTACTGTGGCGTCAGCGAAACAGACACACAAAGGAAGACTGGCTGGAGGGACTCGCCTTGCCGACAGCCTGAGCGACAACGGTGGATCGGGTGGTCAGCAACAGCAACTCACATGGTGACCGCGGCCGGTCAGAGCCGTCCCTGCACGCACTCCATCTCCGACTTGGCGGAGGAGGCAGGCGGGTGGGTTGAGCGTCAGCAGGAGGGTTTTCAGCGCAAGCGATCGAGCACGAAAGACTCACCGACGACACCTGTAGTCGGGCGAGGGGAGAGCGGAGGGGGGGTCAGCGCCGACATGAGCAGTGACGTAGGGTGGCGGCGGGCCGGGCTTGAGCTCGCCGGTGGGCAGGCGGCTCACACTTGATCGACTTGGTCGCCATCTCGTCGGATGCGAGGCCAGGTGCGGTACTGCCGGAGGTAGGGTTTGCGCGGATCAGTTATCCTGCTGGGTGAGACGTCGCCAGAGCCAGTGGCGAAGGCCAGGCAAGCCACAAGGGAGGCTGAGGGACGAGGCGGCTCTGGCAGGCTAGCGTAGCGTACCTCGGAGGGGACTGAGCTCGAGCTTCGAGGCGAGGGGCTGGCGGGCGGGCTGATGTAGCTCGATCTGAGCTCGAGAAGCTGCGCTTTCTTATCGGCCGGGCCTTCTCTTGAAGGAGCGAGGGCGATTGGGCGTGGACGAGCTGCTGGGTCGTAGACGGGTGGGAGAGATGAAGGGGCGAGGGGAAGTCAGGCGCGAGCTCCCTTGGTCGCCTGAACGTGAGGGCCGCGCAGCATGGCCGTCGTTGTCTGTGAGGGCAGAGAGGCTGCCAGGCTGGCGGGAGGCCGCACGGCCTGTTAGCGAGCGAGCTCGAGCCTGCGTCGATTCTGGCAGGCAAGAATCATAAAATAGGGTCTGTAGGCCAGGGTCGTGAATACATGAGCCTCAGCCGGGCGACAGCTCAAGCGGGCAAAAGGGAGTGCCGACGGCAAGGACAAAAAGAAATCAGACCCGAACGTGATTTGAACACGTGGCCTTGAGAGGTGTGCGATCTTCAACTGAAGGTCGTTGCAATCTCACGCTCTACCACTGAGCTATCGGGTCATTAGATTGATTGATTTGTAGGCTTTGCCGGGCGTTTATATAAGTGTAGTATCTTTGCCTCTCTAGCGGGGCTGACCTGCATCTCGCTTCGAGTGGCCTGGAGGAGGAGCGGGGGGGTGGGGCGTGCGACTACTTGCTGATACGTCGTCCACCGGCCTCCTCCGACTGCAGATGTGCCTCCACTCGCTGACGTCCCTCTTGACGAGAAGAGCATGTCTGCAGGATGCTGTAAACGCCAGTGTGATATCGACATGGAGAGCGCCCTGCCCGGCTATCGCCTGGCTTCTGACGCTGCGACACTGACGACAATATCCCGTCCCGACCGGTTTACGACCGATAGCCTGTCCTTCAACCTCGATCCCCTCGCGCTCCAACGACTCCCCGACCACCTTGTGCTGTCGATGCTCCATATACTTGCGTCTGGCCCTCATTTATGCCTTGCGAAGGCAGGAAGCGAGACAAGTCTAAGCAGCAAAAGTTGTGCCGCTACCAGAGCCCAGTCGAACGGGCCTTGACGTCGGATGTACTCTCACCGGTTCTTATCTGCTCCATTCCCGCCTACTTTGCTCAATGCCCATCGTGGAGAGTGATCCTCATCGAAAGCGAGCCAAGCCTTTCAATCAGTGCTGACACGGCCGGAGCTATGAGGGCATCCCCGGCGCTTGCGGTCGAGCCCGTCGAGAGGAGCCGTCTGCATTACGCTCTGCTAAGGCATCATAGACGGTTGAGAGGACACGAGAAGGTCGCAGCCATCCGGCTCAACAAGGGTGCGATGCAGAAAGCAACAAAAGAACGGCAATGGGTCGCAGTCGAACCATCGTTGGGAAGACAGACAGGAAGCGGGCACGAGGACGGGACGAGAGCATGGCGGGGTCGATGAGAATACGCAGAAGGAGAGTGCTACCGGCGGGGACGAGGACAAGACTGGGTGTGCCGGAGGGATGCGAGCGGTACGATGTCGGAAGGGAGAGCGCAGGACAAGGCCAGATGAACGTCGCCTGACGAGAGGAGGAGAGGGCGGACGCAGCCTTAGAAGCGGCCGCCGTCGAGCGCGCGAAGGCCGACGGCCTGGCCGGTGCCAGGTGGGCCGACGACGGGTGCCGTCCGCGGTCGTGCTGGCCTCCTGGCGGGCAATGCCTCGTCCAAGGGCGCCGTGGGAGGCTTACCTGGCGTGTAGCCCCCAGGTGAGAAGCCTGTCAGACGGCCATCGTCGGCGTTGGGAGGGCTCGAGAAATCGCCAGGCTCGTCGAGCGCGAGAGCGAGCGTCTGGCCGGTTGGCGTCGTCAGAAGTGAGGTTGTGAACGAGGCGGCCATCGTTGCCGTCAGCGAAGGGGCGAGCGACGCCATCGAAGACTTGGCCGATAACGCGGCGGCTTCGCCTGGTTGCGGCGGTGGCGGGGGTTGGGCCCGTTCTGGCCGGTACCCCTGTCGCGCCGTGCGTGTGCGACGCCTGCCGGTCCCCGAAGTGACGCCAGCGACGGCGGCCGCCTGCGCCCGCTCGCGAAGGACGGCGTCAAAGTCCCAGCCGGCGAGCCGCTCGCCCGTCTCGAACCACCACGCTGCCTTGCGCTCAGCCGACCAGTCCGCGCCGCGTCGATCTGCCTCGAACCGCTCGCGCGCCTCGCGCACCGTCCCCTCCTTCCCGCCGGGTGGAAGGTAGAAGAGTCGATGGTCGGGCCGACCAGCGGCGAGCGCCTCGGCGGGCGGGTGGGGCGATAGCGTGCGCGCGACCCAGAGGGCATGGGCGAGCGAAAGCTCGGCTTGCGAGAGCCCACCGGCCGGTCGAGGGTACAGGACGGAAGGGGCGTCGTCGAATCCCTCGTCGGCGTAGATGTACGTCGGCACCGGCGGGGCGCGCACTGGCATCGGCGTCGCAACCAGCGTTGCGTCTGGCACTTTCGCCTGCACCGAAGGTGCGGTGGACCGGCCGAGGTTGAGGAACCGCCGGGCAGCATTCGGGGCCGGCGCTGGAGCTGCAGCGGACGGCAAGGGCCTCGAGGAGCGGTCCGAGGGAGGACCCGCGCCGGCAGCCGATGTCGATCGGGAGCGTGCGAGCCCCCGGTTGGTCTTGTCCCCGCCGGTAATGGCCGATCGCGGCTGGAAACGAGGGAGCGGGCCGATGCTGTGTGAGATGGCAGCAAGCGAGAACGTCAGTCGCACTTGAGAGTGGCCTGAGAAGACGATCGTTGGGTGTGGGGACGGACCTTGGTTCGAATGCTGCCGCCTGCCGACTGGCATCACCCTCGTCCTCTTCGGCCAAGCGCTCGACCTCGTCGCCCTCGCGTGCCCGGCCCTTGTCCTTACCGCCGCCCGAGCCCCAGCGAAGGAAACCGACTAGGTCGCGCATGCTACCCCCGGACGGCTTGACCTCGGCGGTGACCGAGCCGGATCCTGCTGACTTCGTTAACCCTGGCCCAGCGGAGGGCCGCTGTGCGGCGGGAGGCTCGGGCCCGGAGCGGTCGGATGCGGACCCTCGACGGTGTCCTGAGCTCTGCCGTTGACCACCGGCGGCTGGAGGTGGACCGCCAGTGGAAGATGGGGATGAAGCCGCTGCCGTCCGACCGAAGTGACCGCTGTTGCTCGGCCCTGCCACGCGGGACGCTGCCGCCGATGCCTGCGGCTGGGACTGCCAACCCGTGCCGGTCGAGGACGGGCCGAAGGAGCCGGTCGAGTGGGAGCTCGTCAGCGCCGGTCGGCCGCCGCCCGCCGGCTGGAAGGCGTACGTCGGGCTGAGGAGCGGTGAGCTGGCCACGGGTGTTTGGGCAGCTGAGCTGCCAGACGTCGACCTCGGCGTGAAGGTGGATCCGCCGCGCCCGGCAGCCGAGGACGGGCTGTCCACGGCGGGCGAACTGGGCTGGTGGCCTCGATCCGACGTCGGAGAGAGCACGGTTGGCGTCTGAGCTGAAGTCGCTCCTTTTCCCCGGCCGGACGAGAAGGAACGCTTCGACCAGCCTGAGCCGGCCGTCGTCGTCGTCGACGGGCTCGAGCCGGCACTGCGCTCGCCCTCAGCCGGGTGCTTGCTCGCGCTCCCATTGCCGCTGTGGCTGTTACTGCTGCTGCTGCTAAGCGAGCCAAAGCCAAGGCTGAGCCCACCAATCGAGAGCGACGTCCGCCGGCTGTGGTGTTTGCGCTGAGCAAGCGAGCCAGCTGCAGAAGACGATGCTGACGCCGACGACGGGAGCTGCTGCGGAGGCGGTGACAGCGGGCCAGCCGGGTCGCCCAACAGGCGGTTGTCGGCGAGACTGGCCAAGTTTGATGGCCCGAGGGCTGTCGTCGAAGACTTGCGCGACGACGTGGGCGACGGGCCGGGCGAGGTCGAGGGTGATGCCGGCCTGGCGGAGACGAGATGGGAGCGGGCGGTCAGCGTATGCGTAGGCTTCCGTCAGGGCATCGTCGTGCGGCGGGACGACTGACAGGCCGAGGAGCGCCGTCAGCTTGCCCTCACGGTTGTCGCCTCTGGCGTTGGCCCTCGAGGGTCCGTTTATGGCAGCAGCCGACGAAGAAGACGTCCGAGCTGGCCGCTGCTGGAGGAGGAGATCGCCGCTGCTGCTGCCTGCGGTCGAGCTCGCGGGCGACCAGTCGAGCAGGGCGTCGGCGAGCGCGTCGGCTGATGGTCGCTTGCCCGTCGTCCACGAGTCGTTGCGCCTGCTGCTCGGTCGAGCGGTCGGCAGGGCACTACCACCGTCGACAGCGTTGGCCAGCGTCGGGTCGAGGCCGACGAGCCGGAGCGCCTTGGTTGACTCGCCCGCGCCATGCGGGAGGAGGTTGAGCCCGAGCTGAGGCGGCTCGGCCGAGACGCGCGAGGACGTTGCCGGCGGGGGCGCTGCGGCCGGTGCCATGGCTTGCGGGGCACTGGCAGCGGAAAAGGCAGAGCTCCGTGAGCCTCGGGTTCTGCTCGCTGGCTGTCGGTTGGCTGCACAGGCGGAGCAGGTGTGCTGAGTCGGCGGCGACAGGCGGGCAAGGCGGCCGGCCGTGACGGAGGCGTTTCCCTCGCGCGCCCGCGTGCGCCCGGCTGGCTTGGCCCTGGGCCTGCGGGAAATGAAGTGGCGGCCCTGGCAAGCGCGCGCGTCGACGCTTCTTCTCTCCCCCGGCCGCCCCCCGTCTCACCTTCCCTCCCACCTGCCCCTCACCTTTGACCAGAGCTCTCCACTCGCCCTCGCCTTTGCTCAGTCCCGCCCTCTCTCGCGCCGATGGAGACGCCCTACAACCGGCCACCGGCGCGGAACGAGCCGCCGCCGCTCCTGCCCTTCCCGCCCGACACGGCCGGCCGGCCAACGACCGATGAGGGCGTCCTCGGCACGCGCAGGGTGCCGGCCCCCTCGCCTGGCCGGCCGGGCCTGCTCCGCAACAACAGCATGGACTTTCTTGGCGAGGCGCCCGACCTCTCCCAGGGCCGGCGCAAGGTCCTCAAGTGCGTCCTCCTGCGTCTTTGGCGGGGCCGGCGGGTTGGAAGGGGGGCTCGGCCGCGAGTCGGTCGACGCGTCCTGCGAGGGCAGGCGCGTCGACCCCCGCCGGATCAGGAAGCCGGCAGGGCATCGACGACGAAAGATGCGAAGGGCTGATCCCTCAATCGTCCGTTGTGTGCTCGCCACCGTCTTCACTGTGCATCTCCAGCCTGTCGGCCAAGCTCCAGCAGACGTCGCGCGCATCGACGCATCCAACCGCGGCCGCCGCCGGCGGCGGGTCCGGTACGAGCGCCGGCCGCTCGCTGTCTTACGTCCCGGCCCACTCGTCCTCGTTCGCCTCCTTCCTCGATGGCCCGCCGCCACCACCCGCCCCGCCGTCGGTACCGACGCGCGGAGAGCAGCAGCCAGCGTCGTCAGGGTCATTCGGCGCCGCACTCGGGATGGAGATCAAAGTCTCGCCGGCCTCGCCCGTCAAGTCGCCGCCATCGTCTGCAGGCGGCGCCGCGAGGGCGAGCGCAGGCGCCCGTGCGGCCGCGCTTCTTGCCAACCAGCCGTCGGGCGTCGCGTCTGGGGCGACCTCGTCTGCCGGCAGCGTTAGCGGGGCTGGAGGACTCGAGGCCGGTGTTGAGCTCAGCGTCTCGGCGAAGCCGAACCGCAAGGGCAAGAGTGCGTTGCCCTCTTTCCAGTCATCGGTTGCGCCTTAACCTCTGCTTTCGGACGCTGATCGACTACACTCTCGTTGTTGTCAGCCCGCTCGCGCGCCCCTCTGCCACCGGCACCGGTCCTGCCACCCTCGGCGCTCGGAAGGCAATGCACGACGGCGACCTCGTCCCCGACCTCGTCCGCTACCCGACTGTCGACCACCTCGCTCGTCGGCCCTCCCCTCCTGCCCTTCACGCTCGGCTCCTCGTCGCCGGCTGCCGACTCGGCTGAGGTTGCGGTCGGCGCGGCGACGACGCCGACGACGACAAGCAGCGAACGGCGGTCGGTCCGGCCGAGCACGATGATGCGCCGGTCGTCTTCGGCCAGAGACGTCAACCCACTCGTCCGAGCCGCGGCCTCCAAATCGGTCGCCTCGCTTAATCTCGCCAAGTCGTTCTCTGCTGGCGTGAGTGGTGGGGGCGAGGGCAGTCAAGGGCCCGAGGGCAACGAGTCCGGCTCGCTCGGCTCTGCACCCCCGACGCCTCCGCCCGAGCACGGCCACGAGGCCGACGAGCTCGCCCCGTCCGACTCGGACCCAGCGACGCGCGTCCTGACCCACACGCGTATCATCAAGTCGAAGCCGCGTTTGACGCGGTCGGCCTCGGCCTTTGGCAGCCTCGCTACTGCTGGCGGGTCGGCATACGCACTTTCCGCGCCCGTCTCGCCAAAGAGCCGGGGCGCGGCAGACTTCTGGCTTCAAGGCGGCGGCGGCAGCGCAGTCGGCGCCGAGGGCGAGGTTGACCCGCTCGACGACGGCGAGGGCGGTCTCTCGTCGAGCCTTGTCCTCGGCCCAGCGCTCGCTACCGACATCGAGGTGCGCGCAGCCGCAGGCGACGGGCCCAAAGTCGCCGTCCCTTGCCCAAAGCGGACCAAGCGCTCTCCCTCGCCTTCGGCGCCGACGACGGTTGGCGGCATCCGGTCCGAGGCGAGCGGCAGCGATAGAGGATCGAGCCAGCTGCCTTCGCCACCACACCCTTCGCCGCCGCTCCTACACGCCCAGCCCCAGAGCCACCAACAAGATCAACAGCTGCAGCTCCTTCCGAAGCAGCAGCAGCAGCCTCGCGAGGCCGGCGCGCCCCGACCCCGGCCCGAGCGCCTCTCGTTTGGCCCGGGCCTCTCGGTCGTCCCTCCTGCCGGCGGGGGTGGTCTCGCTAGCCCTTTCGAGGAGGCCGCTGGCGGTGGGCCGAGCGCAAGCTCGTCGCCTTCGCGGCCAGACGGCGGACACGCTCAGCACGGCACCGACGACGACGACGCCATCATGAGCGAGCCGTCAGGCCCTTGAGGTTGGGCGACTGGCCCGCTTCGGTTCACGGCCTTCACACCGACTTGGCCCACGAGGGCCATCCCATCTCGACCCCCGATCTCCCTCATCAATCTTGTCTTTTCCTCCCTCTTGCCGCCCGAACGTACTCATCTTTCCCATCTGCCCATCCGACCTGCGGCGCCATACACGCCGCTGCCCGCCATCTACTCGCTGCCCTTCCGGTCAAGGGCCCTCAACCTCACCCGCCTCCTCAGCCACTGTACGCTCGCCATACGAACCTCGACCCCTCCTTGTCCTTCATCTCCCCTCAATGTAGCCTCCACGCGCCTTCTTGCACCGATCTTTCAGACCGCCCGCCTCACACCTGCACGTAGACCCCCCCGATCGACCTGTAGATTGAAAACGACTACTGTCACCTGCGGGCCTGGCGCACAGCGAGCCCACCTAGTCGGCGGTGGCGCAAGTGCACGTCGCACGACGAACGGCATGCGGAGACTAGCCGTCTGTTGGTCTCGCCCCGCGCATGGGGACGGCTTGCCCCAGCCCAGCAAGGCGGGGAGCCGCGCAGAGGGGGTTTCCGCGGGGGAAGGAGGTCGCGCGACGGCGGCGGCCGCTGGCTCTGCTGGCTCTGCTGCCCTGCTGCTGGCTCTACTTCCTCTTCCCCCTCCCCCAACCGACAACAACTCTCGCACGCGTCTTTCTCCTCTTCCTTTTTGTCTTTTGCTCTCACGGGAAAGGGCTTATCGTCCCTCGGGTTCCTGCTGCTCCGATGGCGTACGCCTTCTGCACGCTCCTCACGTCCGACACCTACTTGTTGGTCTCCCCCCCTTCCGTCGCCCCCTCCTCCCCTCGCTCGCCGCAACTGTCCTGACCCATTTGCTTCCCCCCTTCAGGCCCGGCGTCCTCGCGCTTGGTCACGCGCTCAAGCACCTTCACCCAAAGCACGCCCATCCGGTCCCGTTCAAGCTCGTTTGCCTCGCGACGCCGGCGACGGTCGCCGACCGCTCGCTCGCGCTCGCCGCCGAGGTCTGGGACTTTGTTGTCGGCGTCGAGCCGCTCGAGTTTGAGGGCCAGGACGCCGGCCTCGGCCTGCTCGGTGCGTCGCCTCTCAAGCTCTCTGTCCGCTTGTCTTGGGCTGTAGAGGTCTGCTCGTTGTCGTCATCGACACTTGGGGGCGAAAGGGTGGACCAGCTCGGCCTGCGCGCTTCGGCGGGGCATCCAACAATGCGAGATGGAGGCCTCGTCGGACTCGGGCCGGGCGGGGGCGCGGTGCCGAGGTTGACCACTCCAAGGGGCCCGCAGCCCACCATCTCCGCCGCCTGCCTTCTCTTGTTTAGCTAAAGACCTCTTGGGGCACCTGCTCTTTAGGTTCGCGTTGCGCTGCCGGAAAGGGCACCGAGCTGACGACCCCGGCTTCCTCTGCGCGCGTGCGTTACAGGCCGGCACGACCTCGCCCTCGTCCTCACGAAGCTGCACGTCTTCCGCCTGACCGACTTTTCAAAGGTCATCTTTCTCGATGCCGACACGCTGCCGCTCAAGCCGCTGTCGCACCTCTTTGCCCTGCCCTACGAGTTGCGTCCTTTCCCCCTCAGCTCGCAACACGGACCCCCCTTGTGGCTGACCCCGGCTGCCTGCGCTCCGCACCAGGTTCTCGGCCTCGCCTGATACTGGATGGCCCGACTGCTTCAACTCGGGCGTCATGGTCCTGACACCGTCCGAGGCGACGTTTGACGGTCTCCGGGCCGTCATGAACAGCGGCGGCGCCGACAGCGGCGGCGGCTCGTTCGACGGCGGCGACCAAGGCGTCCTCAACCAATGGTTCAGCGGCGAGGCCGGCTCGGGCCCACGCTGGAACCAGCTGAGCTTTACGTACAACGTGACGCCGACCGCGGCCTACACGTACGCCCCGGCCTACGCCCACTACGGTGCCCAGATCTCGGTCGTCCACTTCATCGGCCGGGCCAAGCCGTGGCACACGCTCGCCTATGGCGCGCCCCACTCGGCCACGAACGCCTACAACGATCCGGCCAGGCCGTACCACTACGATGCCCTCGTCGGCCGCTGGTGGAGCGTCTACAACCGATGGGTCGCCCCGCGCCTCCGAGTCGACGGCGGCGCGGTCGCCGCTGCGCCCGAGCGGCTCGCCGGCGGCCTCGCCGGCAAGGAGGGTGGCTTTGTCGGCCTCCCGCTCGACGGGCGGGACGACCTGATCCCGCCCTCGCGCCGGCCGGCTGCCCCGGAGCCGCAAGCCGAGCCCCAACCGCCGTCATCGCCGCCGGCACGCGAACCGTCGCCAGAGTACCGGCCGCAAGAGCTCCAGCAGGGCGTGCCCTACTTCCTGCCGTGGGATCCGGCGACGCAGGACCCGCCTAAGACGGGCGCTCAGATGTCGGGCGCCTTCCCGACGACCGACTACAGCGCCGACTGGGCCCGCAAGGCCGCCGGTGGCCTGGCCGGTGCCGGCGACTGGGTGCCCGACGTGCCCGAGCGGCTCCGCCACGGCCGGAGCGAGCGTGAGGCGGCCCAGACGGCCGTCTTCCCGTGGGAGAACGATGCGCGGCCGGCGCCGACGCGCGTGTTCCCGGGCGAGCCCCGGCGGGCCAAGCCGGCAACGGCCAAGATTGGTGCGCCCCGGCCCGACCTCCCTCCGCCGGCGAGCCACCCGGCGCCGTCGTCTGCGCCTGCTCACGGCGTCAAGCAGTCGTTCGCGCAGGCGATGGCAGGCCCGTCGACCAACGCTTGGGATGCCGACCCGGCCATCCAGGCTTACGCCTCACGTCTGACCTCGCCCCCGCCCCAGCAGCCTGCGGCGCATCAGGCACGGGGCGACGGCGGTGGATCGGGTCGCGGCAGCCGGGGCGGCGACAACAGCCGCAGCCGGGAGCAGAGCCGCGACGGCGGGGCTGACGGCGACGACGAGGAGAGCACCGGCGGCGACGACTCGGACGACGAGGCGGAGGACGACGGCGGCGAGGGCGACCGCGTCGTCATGCGCTTCCGCCGGGACGGACCCGGAGGCGGCGCGGGTGCTGCCGGCGGCGGAGGGGGAGGCAGCACTGGCTTCGGTGCATCGCGGCCCGTTACGTTCGCGGGTGCCTCGAGCAACGGCGGCAACCAGGGCCGCGGTGCCGGCGTTGGCAGCGGTCAGCACCAGCACCAGCAGACGCAGCACCACACGTCAGCCGAGCACCACGCCATGCACTCGCGTGCTGTCCAGGCATCGACGACCGTCCGCAACGCCTCGACCCAGTACTCGCCCGTCAGCCGGACGGTGCCGCTTCCGCAGCCGGCTGCTGCTGCTGGCGTGCCGTCCTCGGCCGGCTACTCGACCCCACCGCTCGAGTCGTCCCGGACGGCGACGAGCGCCGAGAACAGCGTCCTCCACACGCCGTCGTCGCAGCAGCCCCAGCAACAGCGAGCTTCGACTGCCGCTGCGCCCAACGGCAACGGCGGCGCCGGTGCTGCCTTCAACGCACGCTTTGGCTTTGACCAGCTCGGCTCCAAGACAAGCCAGCAGCCGTCGTCGCAAGGCAAGGTTAAGACGGCCGGCCGGACCTGGGGTGCGTCCCTCGCAAAAGCCCCCGTCGTCTCTCGTCCCCAAAGTCTCGAGTGCTGACCCGTGATGCTTATCTCTGCCGGTAGACCCCGAGCGCGAGGTCGACGCCTTCCGCGATCAGACCCGTCGCTTCCTCGGCGCCCACTGAGGCAATCCTTCAGGCCCTTCTCTCCCTCTCTTCTTCGCTTTTCGAATCTCTGCTTCATTGCCCTGCCCCCCCCCCTCCCAAGGTCATCACCTGATTCCACCGACCTCTTCGCACACACACACACACTTGGCGCATCTCTTTCTCCCCGGTCATGCCTTCCGCCTCTCTTCGCAAGCGTTCCCGTACAGCACCTTGGCCCGGCCGCCATCCCTGATCATCCGTCCTCTCCTTTGCTCATACCCCTCGCCGTCCACAGCCTCAGCTCACGTCTCTCCGTTCATCCGCACATAGAGCGTCCGTTCTGTCTCTTTCCCCGTCCAGCTCTGCCCAGCTCAAAGAAAATTGCATGCGATGGCCCGCGTCTTGGATGTCCGCGCCAGCAGCAGCAGTACGTCGTCGCGTGAGCGAGCGTGTCAGTAGTCGGCCGCCCTGCGCGCGCGCGGTGGTCTTGAAATTTCGTCCCGCCGTCGGCTGCGCGCGCGCAGACCTGCCTGCCCGGCGGGCGCCCTCTCGCGAGACTCCGCCTGCTTGGCCTCTCCCTCGCCAGCTCTCCTCCGAGCCAACCTCTCCCCCAGCCCTCATCAAAAGGACACGCCGGACGGTCCAGCCCATCACTCGCTTCGCCCGCTCCCGCTTTCCGCAAGCCCTCAGCTCTTGGTCGAGCTTCCACGGCCTCCCGGCAGCAGCAGCCCAGCTCTCGAGCCTCTGACGCCTGCACGCAGCAGCCCCCCGGCTCCTTCCCTCCGAGCGCGGCCCTACCACACCCAACACAGCTCGCCCCGACTTCCCGCTCGCCTCGCAGGCATCTAACTCAGAATGCCCAAGGACAACAAGAAGACCGGAAAGGGCCGACGTGCGTGGCTGCTGCTGTTTCTATCGTTGAGCTCGGTGGGGGCTCGCTGGCTAACCCGAGCTGCTCCTGCCACGGCAACCCTGCGCCGGTTGCAGTCGACAAGTACTACAAGGTTCGTCGCTCTCCTGCACCCGAAGAGCTCCCTGAGCGGCCTGGCTGATGCACCGACGATAATCTGCCTCATCACCGAGTAGCTTGCCAAGGAGCAGGGCTACCGTGCCCGTTCGGCCTTGTGCGTCGCTCGCCACTTGCCAGCTGTGCTGAGCTGAGCCGAGCCGAGTCTGCGAGCTCACCCCGTCCTACCTTGCCTCACGCCTTTGACAGCAAGCTCGTCCAGCTCAACAAGAAGTACAACCTGCTCGGCACGTCCAAGGTCTGCATCGACCTGTGTGCCGCGCCCGGAGGATGGCTCCAGGTCGCCCAGCGGTACATGCCGGTCGGCTCCCTGATCCTCGGTGCGTCGCATGCACCACCGACGCCGCCGCCGCCCTCGAACGCCCACTCAACGATGATCCCCGCTTTGCTGCAGGTGTCGACCTCGATCCGATCAAGCCGCTGCCGAGTGTCATCTCGTTTGTCTCGGACATCACGACCGCCCACTGCCGGCAGGTCCTGCGCTCGCACCTCAAGGACTGGAAGGCCGACCTCGTCCTGCACGACGGAGCGCCCAACGTCGGTACGGCCTGGGTCCACGACGCCTACGGCCAGTCCGAGCTCGTTCTCATGTCGCTCAAGCTCGCGGTCGACTTCCTCCGCAAGGGCGGCAGCTTTGTCACCAAGGTCTTCCGCTCGGGCGACTACAACTCGCTCATGTGGGTCTTTGGCCAGCTCTTTGGCAAAGTCGAGGCGACCAAGCCGCCCTCGTCGCGGTGAGTCCCTCTCTCTTTGTCTCGAATCCGCCTGATCTTGCAGCGCTGACCGGCTATCGCTCAACCCGTCAGTAACGTCTCGGCCGAAATCTTCGTCGTCTGCCGCGACTTCCTCGCCCCGGCCTACATCGACCCCAAGTTCCTCGACCCCAAGCATGTCTTCAAGGACCTGTCGGCGCTCGTCGCCGGCGCCGAGCGCGGCACGTCGGCCGCCAACGTCCAGGCCAACGTCTTTGCGCCCGAGAAGAAGCGCCGGCAGCGTGAGGGTTACGAGGAGGGCAACTACACGCTATTCAAGGAGATTGGCGTCGCCGATTTCGTCCACTCGGCCGATCCGATTACCGTCCTCGGATCGGTCAACCGGATGACGTTCCGTGAGCCCGAGGAAAAGCGCTGGCTCAAGAGCGAACACACGACGACCGACGTCAAGGCCAACCTCGACGACCTCAAGCTGCTCGGCAAGGGCGACTTCAAGACGCTCATGAAGTGGCGGATCGCGATCCGCGAGGAGATTGGCCTTGACGTCAAGAAGAAGGCGGGCGAGGAGGACGAGACTGAGAAGGAGCCCGAGCCCGAGAAGGACGAGGACGAGCAGATCGAGGAGGAGGTGCGGTCGCCTTGCGTCTCTCGCTTTTCAAGTTTGCCCGCCCACTGACGCCCCGACGATCCTTGTTCTCGCGACAGCTCGAGCGCCTGACCGAGTCTCAGCAGCGCAAGGCCCGGCAAGCCCGGCGCAAGGCACAGGAGAAGAAGATGCGGGCTGTCGTCCGCATGCAGCTCCGGATGGCGGCGCCCAACATCGGCGCGCTCGAGGCCCAGGATGGCGCGCTCGCCGGTGAGGACGCCTTTGACCTCGGCGAGGGCGAGCGTGGCCTCAAGGGCCGGCGCGACCTGGCCGACGCGCTCGGCGACGAAGGGCTTGAGCTCTCGTCCGACTCTGAGGGCGACGACGCCGCGTCGGACGGCTCGGACGAGTTCCTCGACTCGGATGACGAGCGCGAGGCCAAGACGGCCGCCCTCGAGAACGAGATGGAGAACCTCTACGGCGAGTACCAGTCGCACATGCAGGACAAGGACGCCAAGTTCCGCGTCAAGGAGGCCCGTCGCAAGGACAAGACGCGCGAGTCGTGGAAGGGCATCGACGAGGACAAGGGCTCGGACGACGAGAGCGAGGAGGACGACGGCGAGGAGGGCGGCTGGGAGAACAAGGAGAAGAACCGGGCCGCGATCGGCGAGGAGGCCGACTCGTCCGACGACGAGACCGACATGGAGACCGAAGACGGCCCCCGGCGGAGCGCGCGCAACGGCAACCTGCTCCAGAAGCTCGACGACGGCACCGACATCAGCACGGCCGCCAAGGTCTGGTTCAACCAGCCCGTCTTTGAGGGCCTCGACGAGTTTGAGGACGACGAGGAGGAGGAGGACGCCGAGATGACCGACTCGGATGACGATCTCGTCGACGAGGCCGAGGATGAGGAGGCCGAGGAGGAAGCGGTCGAGGCAGCCCGCCAGATGTCGGACTCGGATGTGCGTCCTTTCCGCAGCTGATCGACGTGCGAGCCCCCCGCTGATGACCGCGTTTAACTTCCACAGGACGACTCGGACGGCTTCGAGATCGTGCCCGCCGCACGCGATGACGACGAGATGGGCCTCTGGGACGTCGATGACGAGAATGTCGACGACCGCAAGAAGAAGCGGGTCCAGGGTGCGTGACCCTCGTACCCAGCGGCCGGTCTGCGCAACAGGCAGCCTTGCTGACATCCCTCGCGCCTCTCAGACCGCGGTCTCATCACCGCTGAGGCGATCACGCTCGCTTCGCAGCTCGTCAACCGCGAGAAGACCATCTCGCAGCTCGTCGACGACGGCTTCAACCGGCACGCGTTTGACTCGAAGGACGACCTGCCGGCGTGGTTCCTCGACGACGAGAGCAAAAACTACAAGTCAAACGTCCCAATCTCGAAGGAGGCGGTCGAGGCGCTCCGGGCCAAGCAGCGGGCGCTCGACGCCCGGCCGATCCGCAAGGTCGCCGAGGCTAAGGCGCGCAAGCAGCGGCGTGCGATCGCTCGTGTCGACAAGGCTCTCAAGAAGGCGGACGGCCTGCTCAAGTGCGTCGCCTGGTGTGCTCGGTTCCGCTGTCGATTTCCCTGGCTGACCTCCGTCCCCCGGCCCTGCTCCTCTGCCGCCCCCCTTCAGCAACGACGACGTCACCGAGCGCCAGAAGGCCGGCCAGATTGAGAAAATCATGCGCAAGGGCCTCGCCAAGGACCAGCGCAAGCCGATGAAGGTCGTCGTCGCCCGCGGCTCGAACAAGGGCATCAAGGGCCGTCCGAAGGGTGTCAAGGGTGAGTCTCACGGCTTCTCTGGATCCGTTTCGGGCCTCTGGCTCGGTCCCGGTCGATCCTGACCAACACGATGCGCCTCCCCAACCTCCAGGTCGCTACAAGATGCTTGACGCAAGAGATCGTAAAGAGCTCAGATCTAAGAAACGCAAGGAAAAGGGTTCGTGGGCATGCCTCAGAGGTCTTCCCGGCCTTCGTACACGGCTGACAGGCTGCTTTCCCCTCTTGCGAACGGCAGCGAGCAAGCCGAACGGCGGCCGCAAGAAGAACAAGTAGCCGTCCTTCTCTGCCTTCCAGTCACGTCCACCACCTGCACCCTCGCCCTCTTTACGACCCCCTCTTGCATGCTCTGTTCTCTCCCTCTTGTCGCAAGGCTCGAGTCGTGCGCTCTCGACCAGCGTCGACGCGTCGTCGTCTGGTCGTGCTGCGCGCCCACCCGGAGGCGTCTCCCGCGGCCGCGGCGAACGGAGGCCGACGGCGATGCCGGCCGAGCCCAGCGCAGGGGCCTGGGCCCTCTGCCCAGAAATAAATATGAGCGGGTGAGCGCATAGGCAGCGGAGCAGAGCCCCGTTTGCGCCGCCAGGCGCCGCCGCCTGCAGAGGCCGCAGCCGACGGCGCGCGCCGCCGTTGCGGGAGCTTGAGAGGGAGGGGCAGCAGGGCTGCACCTTTCCCTTTCGACGAGCCATCACCTTCCCTCTTCTCGTTACTCCTCGATCGAAACCATCCGCCAACATGGGCTATGGACCTCCTCCCGGGCCGCCTCCTCAGAACGGCGGCGGCTACCCGCAGCCGCCGGTCAACAGCTACAACCCTTACGGCAACGGCATGAGCGCGGACCAGAGCTACGTCAACAGCCAGCCGGCCCCGCCGGCCCAATACGCCCCGCCCAAGGACGAGTGGTCGCAACAGCAGCAGCAGCCTCAGTACAACGCACAGTCGCAGTACAACGGCAACGGCAGCCAGGCCTACGCCATGAACCAGAGCCAGCCCTACGCCGAGCAGGCGCCGCCGCCGCAGGCGTACGGCTCGCAGGAGAACTTTGGCAGCAAGCCCAACGAGGGCGAGCGCTTCAAGCCCAAGAAGGTACGGCCGCCGACCATTGTCAACCGAGCGCGCACGCTGACCCCCGCCTGCGATCCTCCTGCGAGCAGAAACTCAACGACCCGATCTTCCTCATCCTCTTTGTCGCGTCGCTCCTCGGCTGGGGGGCGGTCGCCGGCCTCGCGCTCAACGGCTACTCGGCCGCCGACGGTCTCGGCGGCGGTGTCGGTCGGGGCAACACCGGCAGCCGGGTGACGATCAACTCGAGCACGGCCTACCTGCTCTGCTTTGTCGCCGGCGCGGCGCTCGTCATCTCGTCGCTCTACCTGATGCTCGTCCGGGCCGCGACCAAGATTATCATGGAGATCACGCTCGCCCTCTCGGTCCTGCTCAACATCGGCATCGCCATCTACTACTGGTACTCAAAATACTACTCTGGCGCCATCATCTTCACCATCATCGCCGTCATTTCGGTCGTTTGCTACTTTGGCATGCGCAAGCGGATCCCGCTCGCGCGGCTGCTGCTCCAGGTCGTGTAAGTCTGCCGCGCAGTCGCACCTCGTCCTTGCCTCTGGCTGATCGGGCTCTCCTCCCAGCATGGACATCTCAAAGCACCACAAGAGCGTCTACATCGTCTGCCTGCTCGCGCTCGTCGTCGAGACGCTGCTCTCGGTCTTCTACGCCTTCACCGTCGCCGCCATCTACGTCAAGTGGACGCCCGACTCGGCGGCGTGCTCCCAGTCGGCCGGCGGCTCGTGCTCTTCGGCCAAGGTGACGGGTCTCATCGTATACACTACCTTCGCGTTCCTGTGGAGTTCGCAGGTCGTCGCCAACGTCGCCCTCGCCACGCTCGCCGGCGGCGCTTACGGTGGCTGGTACTACTACGGTCCGGCCTACGAGGGCAAGATGCCGAAGCACCCCAACTGGAAGTCTTTCGTGCGGGCAAGCACGCTGTCGCTCGGCTCGATTGCCTTTGGCTCGCTCATCGTCACCCTGCTCGAGCTCCTGCGGATGCTGTTCAACGTGATCCGCCAGAATGCAGCGCAGGACGGCAATGGTGCGTACCCCCTTACATGCAGCGCCAGGTCCTTCGACGGCCGGCCATGACTCACGTCCCTCTCCGCTTTCTCACGATCTCCTCGTTTCTGCCGCTGGGTTCTCGGCCACGCAGCCATCGGCGCAATCCTCGCATGCGTCGCCGCTTGTTGCATTGGCTGCATCGAATCCGCCGTCGCCTGGTTCAACCGTCAGTTCCTTTGCTGCCCCCCGTCTAGCGATCGCTGCAACGCTGACATTCGACGCGTCACACAGGCTACGCTTATATCAACGTGGCACTTTACGGCAAAAGTTATATCCCGGCGGCCAAAGACACGTGGCGCCTGATGAAGGACCGCGGCATCGACGCCCTCGTCAACGACTCCCTCGTCGGCCTCGCCCTCACGTTCGGCGCCTACCTCACCGGCCTTCTCTGCTCCATCTTCGCGTATGTTTATCTCAGAGCAACGGCACCGCCCTACAACGCCGACGGCGACTACACCCCGGTCATCATTCTCTTCTCGTTCCTCATCGGACTCCAAGCCGGCCTCGCCCTCGCGCAGGCGCTCGAGGGCGGCGTCTCGACCATCTTTGTCTGCCTCGGAGAAGACCCGGCCATGTGAGCCCCACTCAAGCTCAGCCTGTGAGAGTGAGTACCTTGCTGACTCTTCCCCACCGCTCTCTGCAGTCTGGCCGAGCGGTCGCCCGCCCTGTTTGAGGAGATCCGCCGCAACTACCCCCGCGTTGTCGAGGGCGTGCCGTACCATGGCGCCTAGTAGGCTTCCCCCCCCCTTTCGTCCTCCAATCCCTCCCCTCGCAACGCCTCCGGTCTGCGCTCGCATCGCACTCTACATAACGCATGCTCCCCCATCCGCTCGCTTAATTCACCTCGTCCTCTGCTCGCGCGCCACTGTCTTACAACATGAACACATTCGATACGATCATCGACGAACGCTCAGCGCAGCACTTGATGCATCCGGAAGGCATCGGACGAGAAGGGGTAGTCGTCCCCGTTGGCATCGAGCTGCCGCCTGCATAAGAGGAGCAAGACGCCGCCGGGTCAGCAGTGGGCAATGCACGCTGCAGCCGGGCAGGGGACAAACGACTCGGGGCCCCAGATCCGCAGCCCACGAATGTGCGTGTCCTTGCCGTTAAGGTGGTTGGCGACCACGGTGATCTGGATGAGGAAGGCACTGATCGGCTCTCTGTGGAATGGAAGGGGGGGGTTGAGGAGTCAGCGGGCGAGCCGCATGAGCAGAGTGCCGGGACGCACCCATCGTCATCGTCGTCGCCCCCAATGCCACCGCCAGAGTCGCGGAGGTCGATCGTCTGCCAGCCCTCGGGCTTCTCAAAGTGGACGGTCGTCACCTGCGAGAGTCGCAGGACCAAGTTCAGTTGCGGGTGGGTCTGGCGCAAGCACTGCGCCCGGGAACGCGTGACTCGCCTCGGTCAGGTCGTGCTTGCCTGTGCCGGCCTTGATAGAAAGCTTCTGGGGCGTGTACGAGTCATCCTTGGCGTGCGACAGCAAGAGCGATATCTTCTGCTCGGCGGCGCAGGACGTCGGGTCAGCCTAGGGGCGGAGGGCCAAGGACGGCACTCGCCGGCGACGTACGACGATCGGCACGAGGTGCGGGAACTGGAGCGAAATGCTATGCGGCTGAGGGCCCTCGGATCTGCGGACAGAGCAACGAGCAGCGCCATTCAGCTGTCGCCCGAAGCTTCTCATGGCCTCAGCTCGCAGCAGGGGGACCGACTGCCAGAAGACGTCCTCGTCCGGGTCCCGCAGGTTCTCGACGCCGTAGCCATACTTGTGCGAAGAGACGGACCAGGTGGCGAGCGAGCCCAGCGCGCGAAGACCGGCGCAGGCATCATGCGAGCGCGTCGCCGACATCGGCTCGAAGCTCGTCGTCCACCCAGCGGCCGTCTAGAAGAAAAGCGGCTCCGGAGAGGGAGAGAGGGAGAGGCGCGAGCAGCGAGTGACGGTTCGGAGGGAGCCCGGCTCGTCGCGAGGTCGGAGCCGACGTGGTCAGGCCCTAGCATCACCAGCCTAGTCGTCGTCTCCCTCTCTCAACGAAGCCGGTAGGGCTACTAGTGAGACCGATGTACGAGCAAATGCTGCTGCTGCAGTCCTCACGTGCTTTCGCTCGCGCGAGGCGAGAGTGAGGCATGGAGCCGACCGTTGCTCAGCCTTTCGTCAATTGAGCTCGGTTTGCTCGCCGACCTGCGACTCCGACCTCGTCCTCCCTTTGCCTCCTCCCAGGACCCGCAGCTATGAGCTCCTTCCGCCGTCTCAAGCCCTCAGCGACGCCGGCTCCGCCGGTCGGGTCCCTCACGTTCCCCTCGCTGGCGTTGCCTCATCTGTCGACCGGCGTCGCCTCGCTTGACGACGTGCTCGCCCCGGGCCAGCCGCTGTCGTCTGCGCTGCTCGTGCGGACGCCAGACGGTCACTCAGCCTGGGCTCGCCTGCTCGAGCGCTACTGGATCGCCCAGGGACTCGTCAGCGGTCAGGGCGTTGTCATCGTTGCCGGACCTGGAGAGAGCGAGGATGTCGCCCAGGGCATGATGTGGGACGTCAACGCTCCCAGGCAGGCGGTGCAGGCGGCTGAGCAGGCGGACCAGTCGGGCGCCGAGAGCGACGGCGAGGATGTCCTAGGCGACGCCGAGGTCGATGCCAACCGGACCAAGATCGCCTGGCGCTATGGCGGTCTCGGCAAGTTTAAGACGACGGTCGACAGCTCAACCTCCTCCGGTAAGTCTCTGCTCTGGCCAGCGATGCTGCGCCTGGCCGGCTCCTCCGCTAACCGCCTGCGAACGTGCCCCCGGCAGCCAATGCGTTCGGCTACAGCCTCGCACTGACGAGTATCATCCCGGCCGCGACGCTCGAGGGCCTCGTTGACAGCGGTCAGCTGAGGTATTTGCCCGTCCGCCCCTCGCGCAAGGGAAAGGGCCGGAGTTTCGACGTCGAGGCCGAGCTGGGTCGCATCCTGCACGAGCTTCGGCTGCTCGTCGACCAGGAGGACTACAGGTGCGCCGCTCTGACAAGTGGTGCTCATCACGAGCCTCAGTCGGCTGACAAATTTGCTTGGATGGACCTCGCAGTCACGCCTCAACGTCCAAGCAGCCGCACCGGGCGCTCCGCATCTGTCTTCCGAACTTGTTCTCGCCCTGCTGGGGCGACGTCTCGCACGCTGTGCGTCGCTCTCCTGTACTGCTGGCCTTGGAGGGCAGGGATCACTGAGCCTTAATTTCACCCCTTAAGCACATGTTCCGCTTCCTCATGGGCCTACGCGCCCTGCTCCGCTCGTCGCGATCGGCCGCCATGGTCACCCTTCCACCAGACCTGTGCCGAGACGAGGCGCTGCTCGAGAGACTCATGTGGGCGACCGACGGCGTCATCGAGCTGGAAGGCTTTGGCTGTGCGTGTCCCGCCCGGCTCACAGACGTCGGCTTTCGCAGAGATGCTGACGCTGCTCACTTCATCGTGACCCAGCCGACCCAACACTGCCCGACCTCTTCTCGCACCACCACGGGCTCATCCACGTTCACCGGCCCTTCAACCTTCACTCGCTCGCTCCGCCATCGCTCAAGCTCTCGACGCTCGTCGGAGGCCGGGGCGGGCAGAACAACCTGGCGTTCAAGCAGAAGCGCAAGGCCTTCGTTATCGAGACGCTCCACCTCGACGTCGAGGGCGGTGTCGGCGAGCGGCGGACGACGGCCCCACCCTCTATCACGGCCTCAGCTCACGCGCACGACCATGCCGGGGACTCGCATCACCACCCGGAACCTGCTGGGCATGAGGGCGCAACGAGTCAGACCGGCGGCGGGCGGGTGCGGATCGAGATGCCCGAGTTGGCGAAGGAGGTCGACGTGCTTGTCAGTGCGGGGCCGTCCAAGCCGGCGGCGGCACGGCCGATCAAGTCGGCCATGAAGAAGAAGGCGGTTGGCTTTGCGATGGACCCATCGAAGCCTGAGCTGTACGAGTTCTAGATGCGATTCCTGTCTAGCGTCAGATTGATGGTGCAGCCGGGAGTGCTGTCGATGCCGCGGATTCGACGTCGCTGGAGCGTCGCCCAGCAGGCTCTCCAGCTCAGCTGAGGTGGAGGTTGCGTCGGGCGAAGGGCGACATCGGAAGGGCAGCTACCGCCGCCCGTGGAGGTCGACCCCGTCCTAAGTACGCATGACGGGCGGCCCTGCGCGACGCGCGTCGTTCGTCAGTCGTCCCAGCTCTCGCCGCGCGAACCCGTCGCTCCTCCTCTCCTCTCCTTATTCCGTTCGTAGCCAGCGCCTCCCATTCTCCTGCAGGTAGTCAGCGACCGCCTGACGAAAGTCCCAGTTCGCTTGCCAGTTCGCCTGGCCGCTAGTACATGTGCGTCGGGCCAGACACCCCATTGGCAGCGTGTCGCCGGATAACGAAGCTCGCCCAGCGCTGACTTCCTTGCTTCCCATCCGCCGTTCCTCCGCCTCAACCCGCCACCCGACTCGATCTGCCAGAGAAAAGAGCAGTTCTTCCTGGCTGTCGTTCCACCCTTTCGCATCGCCCGCGATGGCGAAGAAGAAGAAGTCGGCTCTGCCGGCCGTCAGCAGGTGCGCCTGCCTCGACGCGGTAGCGCGGGCTCCGAGCTCAGCCCCCCCCCCTTGGTGTGAAAGCCGAGCTCTGATCCTCCCCCGCTCTGACCTTGTTGGGACGCAGAGGCTTTGCCACGACTTCAATCGCGAAGAAGCCTCAGCCGGTTGTCGCTACTCTTGCCGACGACGGCGCTGGCGAGGAGACCGTGCCGGGTGCGGACCCCACGGCAACCGGAGAGGAGGCCGCGGGCGCAGGCTCGGCTGGCGCCGACGGCAACGTTCCAGCCGAGGAGGAGGACTGGGAGAAGGAGGAGAGCTACCTACAGACCCTGGTCGACAAGCTGCAGGACAAGGTCGACAAGGAGATCGCTCGGACGCTCAAGGTAGGGCCCCTCAGTCATGACCGGGGCGCGGCAGCTGGCGAGCTGGTGCTAAAGTCGCACCCCCTTCCCTCCTTCGTCCGCAGACGATCGAATTCGAGAAGCGGCAAGCCAAGACGTTCTCGACATTGGACGTCTCGGACGACGTGCGCGAGCGGGCTCTCGCTATGGCCCTGCAGGCCGACGAGGAGGAGACCAACAGTGCGTCTGACGGTGGGCCTGATGCGCGCTTGAAGCGTCCGGGCTGACCCTCGACCCAAATCAACACTCAGCGTCAACGGTCGCCCAATCCGACACGGACAAGGTCCTCGTCCGGCTCGCCATCACCCACGGCGTCCTGCTCAAGCTGGGCTTTACTCGTGAACGTGTCGAAGAGTGCCTGAAAGCCCTCGGCACGAGTTGGGAGCTCGAGGACGCGCTCGACTGGGTCCGTCATGCTCTCCGGCTGGTTTCGCCCTTGCACTCTCACTGACCGGCCTGCCGCCACTCCCCAGCTTTACCTCCATTGCCCAGAGGACGAGATCCTCCTGCAAGGCAGCTGGTCGGTCAAGGGTGCGTCTGGCCGCCGCTCAGCCCCAGATGTCGGCTGCGACCGACTGTTGCGCTCGATGGCTGACTCGACCTGCTGCGCGCCGCCGTCCTGCAGACTCGCCCGCGGCAGCACCGTCGACGCCGGCGACGCCGCTACCTCCCTCCCGGGCTCAGACACCACCTCCGCTCGAGACGCCACTCTCGCCGCCGCCACTCGTAGCGACGCCTGCGCATCAGCCCGTTAGCTCGTCAGCCGCCGCGCCGGCCGAGGTGAAGCGGGCCCTGTTTGCACCCGCAGCAGATGGCGACGACGACGACTCGAGCTCGGACGAGGAGGAGATCATGCCCTCGTCCGAGTACGCCAAGCTTCGGATCAAGCTCGATGCCATCATCGGCACGCCTGCTCCCAAGGGCAAGGTCAAGGGCGCAAAGAAGAATGCCAAGCCAAAGCCGGCCATGGTCGTGGCCGAGCCCGAAGAGGCCAAGCGGATCCGCAAGCGCATGGACGTCGTCAAGGCCATGTACCTGTATTCGAAAGACGAGGCCGGTGCGGGCACTTCCATACAGGCTTCCGGTAATCTCAACCAACCCTCACTGACTTGCCGTGTCGAATCCGTCGCTTTCTGCAGAGACCGAGTACAAAACGATGAAGGACAACCTCGAGGCCGAGGCGCTCAAGGCGCGGCTGCGCGGCGATCCCACCCCGTCAGCACCTTCCAACGGCGCCGTCGCCGACGGCCCCAAGCCCGAGAATCGCATCGCCCCCTCGCCTGCGCTCGACCTCGAGCCCGCGCTGCCGATCGACAAGCCCTCTAACAGCGTCCTCGATGCTAACGATGACGACGACGACGACAATGATGCGCCCGACGCCTTGTCCGCCGTACGTCTGCAAGGCTCGCCTCTTGCCCCTGGGCTGTTAATTTCGCGACTGACTTGACACCCTCGGCCCTCTAGCTGTTTGAACAGACTGAGGTGAAGGAGCCGACGCCCGCCGAGCCGGCGCTCTTTGTCCGGTCGCTGCCGCTGCCCAAGCATTTTACCGCCTCGACCGCGGCACCCAAGACGACCCTTCAGGCGGTGGCGGTCAAGCTCGACCGCTTCTGCCTGATCGACTACACGACGCTGAGCAACTCGTTCCGCGCGGCCCGTGTCATGCTCAAGATCCGGTGGTCCGACAGGCGCGAGCAGGCCTGGGCGATGGACGACCTCGGCTGCAGCAACTTGGCCGAGGCCGAGTCTTACGTTGCGACGCTCGCCCTGCACGACATCATTGCCATCGAGGGCAAAGGCGACCGGAGCGTCTGGCGGTCGTTCCCGACGGCGTACCGCGACCTCTGGGACGAGCTCGAGGAGAAGCGCAAGGGCTCGCTCGACAAGGAGCGCCGGGCCGTTTGGGCGACCTTGCGTGCCATCGTCGAGGCCCGCTATCCTCCGGACTCGCCTGCTGAAGCGCCGCTCGTCCCCGGTGCGGCAGTGAAGGCCGACTCGAAGCTCATCCCAGGCTTCGACTTTCTGCCGCCGCCACCTAAGGATCTCGATGCGGATGCCGTCGATCCGGTCTCGCTGCAGCTGCAGCAGGAGTTTGCTCGCCGGCAGGCGACACCCGCCTACCAGCGCATGCTGGTTCGTCATACTAGGCTCTGTCGACCGACAGGCTGTATTCTCTAGGCTGACTCGAACCACCCGTCCTTTCCTTGCGAATAGCAACAACGCGAGATGCTTCCAATCGCAGCCTACCGCGAAAAAATCACCTCGTCCCTCGAGACGTCGCAGATCCTCGTCCTGAGCGGCGAGACGGGCTGGTCAGTTGCCTGCGCGCTGTAACCGAACCGCCTCATTCGACCTGCTGACCTCGCGCCTACCTCCGCCGGCTTCTTACTGTAGCGGCAAATCGACCCAGCTGCCGTCGTACATCCTCGAGGACCAGCTGTCGCGCGGCAAGCCCTGCCGCATCTACGTCACCGAGCCTCGGTGAGGGCCTCTCGCTGGCGCATGTGAAGTTCGATGATTTGCTGAACCCACTGCTCCGACCCTTGCAGACGCATCTCGGCCATCTCGCTCGCGCAGCGTGTCTCGCAGGAGCTCGGCGACGCTCCTGGTCAGGTCGGCTCCATGTCGTCGATGGTCGGCTACTCCATCCGGCTCGAGAGCTGCACCTCGCGCAACACGGTCTGTCGCTGGCCGCTCAGATTTGCGCCTGACCCAAAGTCTGTTTCGCTGACCGGTACCACGTCCCCCATTCTCGCAGCGGCTTGCCTTTGTCACGAACGGTATCGCACTGCGCATGCTCGAAAGCGGCTCCGGCACCGGCGGCGGCAAGAACACCGCCTTTGACGAGATTACGGTGCGGGCTCGTCGGCACTTTACCCCGGCGATCATACCCCGGCTGATTGGCTTGGCCCCTCACGCAGCACATCATCGTCGATGAGGTCCACGAGCGGTCGATTGAATGTGCGTCGAGCGGATCGATGCGTTTGGTCGTGCTCCAAAATGCTGATGCACGCGAGGGCTCGGCCTGCTACAGCCGACTTTCTGCTCATCGTCCTCAAGACGCTGCTCGAGCAGAAGAAGGACCTCAAGTGCGCCATCACGGGCCTCTCGCACTGCAATGCCGGCGCCTCATGCTGAATTTGCTGTTCCTCTCTGCGCAGGGTCGTGCTCATGAGCGCAACCGTCGACGCCGAGAAAATCTCTGCCTTCTTCGGCGGTTGCCCGACGCTGTCGGTCCCCGGCCGAACCTTCCCGGTCAACAGCTTCTTCCTAGAGGACGCGATCGAGTTCAGCAAGTGGTTCATCACGGGCGACTCGCCCTACGCCCGGCGCTGTCAGTCCTCCCATCGCTCGCCCTGATGCTTGGCCAGGCCTGCGGCCAAACTGACCGAGCCTTGCCCCTCCACCTGCCATCAGACGGCAAGTACCAGACCAAGAAGGCCGCCGTCGACTGGAACGAGGACGTCATGATTCCGGACGACGACGACGACGAGGACAAGCCCAAGGACGCGCCGGTCAAGCTCGAGAAAAAGTATGGTGCCAAGACGGTCGCCACCGTCAACAACCTCGACGAGCGGCTCATTCCGTACGATCTCGTGCGTTGACCGGCTGCCTGGCATCTCGTGAAAGGCCACAGACTGATCAGATCGGCCCTCGTCGGACCAGATCGTCCGGCTTCTCGAGCGCCTCTGCTTCGAGGACCCGGCCTACGCGCAGTACTCGGCTTCGGTCCTCATCTTCATGCCCGGCCTGTGCGTGCCCTTCGACGGTTTTGCTGTCGGCGCAGCTCTGGCTGACGCTTCCCGGCTGGTAGGAACGAGATTCGCCGGCTCAACGACATGCTGCAGGAGCACCCCGTCTTTGGCGGCGCAGGTTTCATCGTCTTCCCGCTGCACTCGAGGTACGGCACCCGACGCGAGATCACGTCAGGCGGGCTCGCGCTGACCCTCGCATCGCCCCTCCGCCTCATAGCGTGTCCTCCGAGGGCCAGAGCGCCGTCTTCAACACCCCGCCGCCGGGCGTGCGCAAGATTGTCATCGCGACCAACATCGCCGAGACGGGTGTCACGATCCCCGACTGCGTCTGCGTCATTGACTCGGGCAAGCATCGCGAGATGAGGTGCGTCAGCCGGATCTCGCCTAGAGCGTTGCGGAGCTGACATTTACCTTCCCCTTTCGCGCCGCAGGTTTGACGAGAAGCGACAGATTTCGAAGCTCGTCGAGACTTGGGTTGCGAAGAGCAACGCCGCCCAGCGCCGGGGCCGGGCCGGCCGCGTCCAGGAGGGCCTCGCATTCCACCTGTTTACTAAGCTCCGGCATGACACTCAGATGCAGGACCATCCGTTGCCAGAGATGCTCCGGCTGTCGCTCCAGGACCTGGCGCTCCGCATCAAGATCCTCAAGGTCAAGATGGGCGGCTCGATCGAGGAGGTCCTCTCCAAGGCGCTCGACCCGCCGCTCTCGCTCAACATTCAGCGAGGTGCGCCGCAGCTGCCTGCCCCGGGCGAGCCTTGTCGATACTCGCTGAAACAGCTGCCTCCTATCTGCAGCCGTCTCAAGTCTCGTCGAGGTCAAGGCGTTGACCGCCAACGAGGACATCACGCCCATGGGCCGCCTGCTGTCTAAGCTGCCTGTGCGTGCTGGAGCCGAGCCATACCGTCTGCCCAGCAGAGCCGCCGCTAACCTCGATCGCCGTGATGCCGTTGTAGATGGACGTGCACCTTGGTCAGCTTGTCCGCTGTCCGGGCCCATGGCTGGACTCACAGCAAGCACTGACGATGATTGCATCTCTTCTCGACCCATAGGCAAATTCCTCCTGACGGCGGCGCTCTTCAAGTGCCTCGACCCGGCGCTGACGATCGCCGCGACGCTTAACGCCAAGTCACCCTTCGTCGCGCCATTCGGCTTCGAACAGGAAGCCGACCGGATGAAGCTCTCGTTCAAGACGGGTGCGTCTAGGTATCTCTGCTGAGACGAAGCTTCGCGGCTGACGCTGGCGCTCGCTCTCCCCACAGACAACTCGGACTTCCTCACGATCCACAACGCCTTTGCCAGCTGGCGCCGGGCGTCGGCCAACCCGAGCTTTGTTCGACAGTTCTGCCGCAAGAACTTCCTCTCCCACCAGAACCTCCAACAGATCGAGGAGCTCCGGCAGCAGCTTTACTCGTATCTCGTCGACTCGGGCTTCATCGGCGTCACCGACGAGCAAAAGGCCGCCATTAGTCGGTGCGTTTCCTCCCGTCCGCTGCCGTCTTCCTCTCTCGGGGCATCCTCGCTGAAGCCGACGCGCTCCACGCGTCCTTCTTTTGTAGCGCCCGCTATGCTCGCCGCGGCCCGCGCTTCGTGACGATCCCGCCGGCGTTCGATGTCAACTCGGAGGACCCGCACATGCTTAGCGCCGCCCTGGCGTCGGGCCTCTTCCCCAAGATCCTCTCAATCGACCCGGCGAGCGGCCAGCTCAAGACGTTCAGCAACAGCCAGCCGGCCAGCATCCATCCCTCGAGCGTCAACTTCCGCATCAAGCCCGCCAACCGGCGCGAGGAGTTTGGCACCAACCACCTCGCCTTCTTCACCATCATGCATTCGAAGAAGCTCTACGCCTGGGAGACGTGCCCGGTCGACGACCGCGCCCTGCTGCTCCTCTGCGGCGAGTCCGAATTCAAGGTCAGTCCCCGACCCCTAGGTCAAAGCGGCGACTCCTACTGCTTCTGATAGGCCCGCACCCCCTCACCAGCTCGCCTCGTCGTACGTCCAACTCGACCGCAAGCTGCGCTTCCAGTCAACGCCCAAGACGATGATCGCGGTCAAGCACATCCGGGCCCAGCTCACCGCCGTCATCAACTCGCGCATGCGCGGCAAAGAGATGACGGAGCGACAGCTCGCCTGGTGGGAGCTTGCGCTCGAGGTCCTCGGCAAGGAGGCCGACAAGGCCGAGACGCTCGAGGTCATGGGCACCAATAAGGCGGCGCCGGCCAAGTGAGGCGCCGCGGCGGGGGCAGGACGGCGGGACTCTCGCGCGGCGAGAGAAGACTCCCATCCTTCAGGACGAGGGCATTGCTGGCGGCATGCCGCACACCTATAGACTGTCTACTTCTGACGACGAATTGGACGGGGGGCGCTGGCGGGGGGCTCGGGCTACAGGCGAATGGGTGCTGCGCCTGCGTGCATCCACGGCCCGCAGAGCCGGCGCGCGCCGGTGGCAGCCGGCAGCGGCGAAGAGACGGCTGGGACGAGGCACAACGCGAGCTCGAGATCTCCTCTGACTACAACCCCTCACTCCCTCCACAGGCTGCTCCCTAGCACTCGCCGCCGTCCGCTCTGCTCGTCGTCTCGCCCTCTTCTCGCATGCTTGTCCGGCAGAGCGGCGTCCGGCACGTCCTGGCCGGCGGTGGGCTCGCCCTCCGGCCACGCCGAGCTCCGACCTCCTCTCTCCCAGCGGCCTTTATCCTCCGCCAGAAGTCCTCGAGCTCACGACGACCGGCCGTCGAGCCGGGTCTCGTGCCTGAGGTGACGCCCAAGACGCGGGCAAGCAGCAGTTCGTCGTCACCGACCTCGACCTCGGCCTTTGTCAAGCGCTACATCCCCAACCTGGCCAAGCTCTACCAGACGGTCGGCAAGCCTTCGACCGAGACGGCCGTCGCCCGTCCGGCCGGGCCGAGCTCCCAGACGGTCGTCTTCCGCAAGAGCCTCAAGGGCGGCCGGGTCGCCATGCTGTCGGGTGCGTACCGCGAGATGATGGTAAAAGTCTCCCCCGGCGGCGAGCTGCCGATCTCAGTCGACGAGCTCCAGGCGGCCATCCAGCTCGTCGGTCGGGCCGGAACCGACGACCACTGGACGCTGCTCGAGACGATGGTCCGCGACCTCGACGATCTCTTTGGCTCGCCGCCGACGCTCGAGGACCACCGGGCCGTCCTCTATTTCCTCGCCAACTCGTCGACCCCTCGGGCAGCGTTCTCCCGGCTCGAGACGATCCCGCTCAGGGTGCCGATCGCGACAACCGACTTCAACATCGTCCTGGCCGGTCTGTCGCGAGCCGGCGACCTCGAGGCGCTCCGGACCTGCATGGAGCAGCTGCCGCTGCTCGACCTCCAGGCGGACGAGCAGACAATGCTCATCTTCCTCCGTGGCCTCTTTGCTGGCCACGCAGCCGCGCTTCCCGCCGTTGACCTCGCCGCTTTGCGCGCCGAGGTCAGCAAGGCGCTCGACACGATGCGACCTCGCGGTCTGCCCGAAAGCCCCGAGATTTGGGCCGTCCTGGCCGAGGGCTACCTCCAGGTCGGCGACCTCGACACGAGCCGCAAGGCGACCGACGCGCTCCGGATCGCACTCAGGCACGCCCGGTACGAGAGCCTGAGCCCCGTCGCGTGGACGGCGCTTGTCCGGTGCACGACCGTCTGCGAGAGCTCGGCCAAGGCCATGCGCGAGGTGCTCGCGATGAAGGAGGCCGGCGTCACGCCCGACGCTTCGACCGTCCAGGCGCTCATCCAGACGGCTGAGGTCGGTACGGTCGACCAGGTCCGGCAGCTGCTTCAGCAGGTCGAGAGCGTGACCGGCATCCGCTCGACCGCGCCGCACTGGGCTGTTCTCATCGACCGTGTCGTCCACCGTGAGGGCGGCCGCGTCTCCCGGGCCGGAGTTGAAGAGGCCATCAAGCTGTGGCATGAGTCGCGCAAGCTGGCCGTCGACCCGAGCGCCGACATGATCCTCCCGATCATCGCGACGCTTTGCAATCCGGCTTACCAAGCCTCGGCCGAGGCGCGCGAGTCGGACCTGAACACGGCTTTGGGCCTTTACGACGACCTACTGGCGGCCGAGCAGGAGCGCTACCTCGACATCGTGGCCGAGCCGGTGCCGACCGTACCGTACGCGACCGATGTCGGCGCGCTGCTTGAGCCTCGGACGGCCTCGTTTGGGCCGACGGTCGAGGTCTACGACATTCTGCTCGAGGGCATCAGCAGCTCGCGCACCCTGCGCTCGCACGACCAGGCGTGGGAGCTGCTCGGCGACATGAAGGCCCGCGGTCTTTACTTTGAGACGGCCGCTACCGTCCGGCACATCAAGGCCTTTATGGCCCGGGCCAAGACGCACGTCTATGCCTTTGGCTGCTACGACCGCTTTCTCAAGCTGCACCCGCCGTCACTAGGCGCTAGCAAGGAGGCCTTCCTCGCCGTCGCCGACGCCTTCATCCACACGTCGTTTGCGAAGCAGGTCAACCCGCACCCGCGGCTCGTCTTTGAGTTCATCAACGACATGCGCCGCGCCGGCTTTGACGAGGCCCACGCCGTCATGACGACGCTTCTCTCGCAGCTCGCCAACCTGTCGTACACTGGCGCCGAGATGTCGACACGCGAGGAGAACGAGAAAATCATGAAGCGCATGGCGTGGTGCACGCGGTACGCCGTCGCCTGGTGCCGGACCGACCCCTTTATCCAGGTGCGGCGCCGCTTGCTGCTGCTGCTGCTGCCTTTGCCCCTAGCTGACCCGACGAACGCCCGATGCCGCCCGCCAGATGGACAAGCACCTGTTAAACGCCCAGATGAACGCCCTCACCCGCACCGGAAGCTTCAAAGACGCCTACGAGATCTGGCAGATGCTGTCCGAGGCCGAAAACTATGACCAAGCGGCCAACAACGCCTCGGTCAACATCGTGCGCTCGTCGATCGCTGCCTTGCATGTCCCAGGACAGAAGTCGCTGACCACAGGGTCGCGCCTTCCACTTCCCCCTTCGCACAGATTTTTGACGCGATTGGCCTTCACGGCAACCCCTTCATGGCCGAGCAGGTCTGGCGGTGGCTCCGCGACGGCTCGTTTCCGCTCACGCTCTCCAACTGGCACTCGCTCATCCAGGCTTGCCTCCGGCTCGGCGCACTCAACCTGCTTGTCAAGCTGATCACGGTCGACATGCGACAGAACCTCGGCCACCCTCCGGCGCCGTCTCCGACAGCCGAGACGCTCCGGATGGTGATCGCCTACCAGGACGCCTTCCGCCATGGCGACCTGAACCGTATACATCTTCGTTCGGCCCTCGAGGGTGCCTTCCCGGAGCTCTGGCCCGAGGTCAAGGACACGCCGGCCAAGGACTGGTGGCAAATGGAGATGCTCGACGACGAGCGCGAAATGGGCTCGCGACTCAAGCCGCTCTTGATCGGAACCGAGTTCGAGGCAGGCTTTGACGAATACGAGGCCGGCGTCAAGCGTGACGGCCTCGACGAGGAGCTCGCGGCCGAGAAGGAGGAGATCCTGCTCGCCGAGCAGCAGCGTGCGGCGCCCGAGCAGCAGTCGCGGCAGAGGGCTGCCGCCGGCAATGGGTCATGATCCTTTGTCCGCGTTTCCGAGAGCCATTCTTGCAAGCCCGTCTGTTTCACCGTTAGCCCTGCGAAAGGACGACCCTGTTGCTCGTTCTTCTCTGGGTCGGTAGCATCCCTTCACCCCGGCCCCGGTTGTCTTGTTTTCCCGCCCGATGAACTCAACGAAGCGATTGCTGTTCAGAAGGTTGTTGGACACTCGCGAGACCTCGTCGCATACTCTCCAACAGCAACGCTGGCTGCGATCCCCACTCCTCGAAGGGCTTCGGCGGAGCCGACACGTTCCGTCCTCCCCTAGGCTGGGCCAGGTAGTTGTCTAGCTTTAACTGTTCAACTTCAGTCTACAAGGCGCGAAGTGTCCGAGTCGCCCGAGGGGCGTCATGTATAAGCCGAGAAAACGGCCATGGCGTCGGATGATGGCGATCATTCAAGCGGAGAGGAAATTGGATACAGTCGCGGCAGAGCAAAGGAGCAGCGTGAAGGGAAGAAGGGGACACGAGCTGCCTTAGAACGTGTAGGGGATCCGCGAGCCAACGTACTTGGCCTTGGAGTTGACGGCCGCAAACTCGCCACCGACGACGTTGGTCGCCGTCGTGTTGGCGCCGGAGCCGGTAACCTCCTCGAGGTTGATGTTGGGGCAGCGCGGGGCCGAGATGGTCTTGCCGTACTTGGCGCCGAAGAAGATGACGACGCCGTTGGTCCAGCCGAAGCCGACGGGCGTCTCGTACTCGCCACCGCCGCCGGCAGCGTCAATGTCGGTCGAGTTGAACTGGAGAGAAGCTGCAGCATCAGCCTATGGCCTGCGCAAGCCGTCTCGCAGGAACGGAACTGACCTTCTCAAACATCTTACCGGTCGACTGGGCGTTAGAGCTGGTCAAATTGAGCTCGGCCTCGGGGAGCTGCTCGAGCAGGCCGTCAAGCGAGCCGCCGGTCGAGTACCTGAGGGAGCGCGAGAGCGTCAGCAGGAGAGAAATTACCCGAGGGAGGACAGCGAGCCGACGCACCACGAGCAGAAGGCGGCCTCGGTGTAGCGCTGGACAATGGCGTGCTGAATGGCGTCGCGCCAGGTCGTCGACTCGTCGGCATAGGCGTCGTGGGCCTGGATGCCGGCCGAGGTAGCGTTGGCGGCCTGGCCGGGCTGCTCGGGCAGGTCCGTCTCGTTCATGCCGAGCTGGCCGGTGGGGATGAGATCCCAGAGCGAGCCGTTACCGGCGACCGAGCTGACGAGCGAGGCATAGGTCTGGTTCGTCACATTGGCGTTGAGCTTGTCGAGACCCTCGGCGAGAATGTACTGAAGCGGGGGCCAGGCGTTGGGGAAGTCCCAGTTGAGGGTGCTCGCCGTCAGCGAGGCCGGAACGGCGCCGTCGTACTTGGCGAGAATGTAGTCGAGGCCGGCGAAGGCCTTCTGGGCCGCCTCCGGGTCCGTCTCGAGCTCGGGCGGGAAGATGTCGAGCCAGTAAGGGAAGAAGGCCGAGAGCGCCCAGAAGTCGGACCGGGCGTTGCTCGTCATGTTGAAGTCGTAGAACGAGTACTTCTCGCTGTCCCACATGAGGTCGAGCAGGGCCTCCTTGCCCTTGTCGCCCTGCATGCGGTGGAGGTCGGCCCGGGCCGTCGCGTTGCTGAGCGACGACGAGTTGCCGCTGGTCGACGACGAGAGCGAGTACTGGTCGTAGAGGTCGGCCAGGCGGTAGTGGTTGGACGTGAGGATCGCGTTGAGATCGACGGGGATGATCGACCGGATGTTGAGCGAGCGCAGGCCCTGAAGCGGGTCGCTGATGTTGGCGAGGGGGGCCTTCATCCATCGGGCGGTGTAGTCCCAGCCCGACTCGGCGCCGCTCGCCAGCTGGACGTAGAGGTCCTCAGCCTCGGTCTCGTTCAAGGCCGGCTGGGCGAGGTTGACTGTCTCGTAGTCCTCAACGTAGCCCTCCGGCCGAGGGCCGGTGTTGAGGAAGACTACAGAAATGAAGAAGGGCGAGCCGTCAGCACTGCCACGGCTGAGTGACGGCAGCGGGCGCAAAAGGGCGGCAGCGCACCATTGTAACGGGCAACGTCGTGCGTCGCGTTGGTGTAGGGCGAGGTGATCGAAACCGTCCGGTTGGTCGTCCAGAAGTTGAACTCAACGTCAGCCAGCGGCAGCGCACGCTCGAGGATGCTCGTGTCGTTGGTGAAGGCGACGTATTCGGCCAGCATCTGCGTGAAGACGGGAGGCTGCGACCGGTTAAGGTAGTACTTGCGGCCTCCGTTAGGAATGCTTGACGGGAAGAACAGCGAAGTGTCAGGACGCTCGCGCGCACGAGAGACAGACGGCTAGAGCAGACTTACAAGCCATAGTCGTCGAGCTGATCCATGAAGTTTTCGAGCAGGTCGTGCGCGTACTCGGCGAGCTGTCGGATTAAAGTGCGCTCAGCGTCAGCGGTGTCTCAAGTCGGCTGTCACAGCCGGAGGTGCACGCACACCCGAGTGGAGGAGGCCCTGCAGAATCCAGTAAGAGTCCCAGTAGTAAACCTCCCGGTAGCGGCCGCCGGGCACGACGACACTGTTCTTGAGCGGGATGATCGTCGAGTCGCAGTCCTCGGTGCTCGTGCAGAGAGCCGTGGTGTTGGTCTGCGGGGATCGATCAAGGGGCATAGGTGAGCAGGAAGAAAGTGAGATCGGCCAAGGTCTGCCGGCCCGTACCTCACGGATGAGCGATGCCCAGTAGCCGATAACCTCAACGTACCACGCCGAGATCAGATCGTTCTCGACGTCGGGCAGGAATGCGGCGGCCGAGGGGCTGAAGTTGGCGTTGATCGAGACGGGGACGAGCTCGGTGCCCTCGGCGACCTGTCAAGCGGGAGAGGCAGCGTCAGTAGATATGCAGGCCCGAAAGGCGGGAGCGAAGACCTCTTGCAATACGTACAAAGTAGTCGTTGAGGAAGGTCTCGAGCTCGGAGTAGGTAACGTTGCCGCCCGACTCGCGCAGGGCCTGCCAGGCGGTGACGGTCTGGTTGAGCCCGTAGCGCGTCGGCTTGTCGGGGAAGGTCTTCGAGTCGGGGAAGACCTTGGCGAGCTCGACGGTGTTGAGAATGTCCTGGCCCGAGCAGTAGATGGGGTCGAGGCCTGTGCGAGAGGAGATGGTTGAGGTGAGTCAGCCAGGGTATGGCTCAACCTCGCTTCCGCTTCTAGGGACGCACACCAGCTCTGGACGGCCGGGAGGGGCTCGAGCCCGACGACGGCGTCCGGGGCGAGCGTCGAGGTCGGCGAGGCGGTCGACTCGGCCTCGACAGTTGGCGTCGGGACCGAGCCCGTGTTGGTGTTGGCGGCGCTGCTGAAGCCGCTGGCGGCCGAGGCCGTCTGGGAGCTGCCGGCGAGCTGGGTCGTCACCGAGCCGGTGATGGAAGACACGGGCGCGGCCACGGCGCTGCTGACGATGGACCCGGCCTGGGCGGCGGCGAGCCGGCCACCGCCTGTCAGGAGGAGGAGGGGCAGCAGGATAGGCTGCATGCTTGAGACTTGCTGGGGGAGGGGGAGGGAAGGAGGGGGTTCGGAGGGAAGGGCAAGCAAGGGCAGGCCTTTTTGTCCAAGCCCCTTCCCTCTTCGGCAGAGCTGCTCGCCATGGCCAGCCAACCAAGCGTCATGGCCCGCAGCAGCGTGTCTAAGTCAGCGGGCGTTGCTGCCAAGGGTCGGAGAGGTGAGAGATGGCGGGGAGAAGGAACCGGGTCAGCAAGATGGAGGGGTGGGCCGAACTAGGAGAGGAAGGCAATGACGTCGCGTTTTTCCGGGCAGGTGGAGTCGCCTCGATCTAATCTGGCCGCGGCCCGGCATGGCCGCAGCATCCACGCCAAACCGCCAGTTTCCCCGTCGCCCGGTCCCTCTACCTTGTCTCTCGATGGACCCCCCACAAGCTGGCTCGCTCGCCGCGGTCAGAGAAGGCAGGCGGGCTAGGTCGTGTATTCAAAGCAAGACCGTCGGGAGAAGGAGCCCCTCGAGAAGGAGCGGGGAGGAAGTTCAACAACGGCGCAGAGCTGCTGCTGGCAGCCTCCCCCGAGCGATCGACGCGTCCGGCGACCGCGGGCAGACCCCAGCAAGGGGTCGGCAACGCCGAGGCGAGGCCAGGTGGCATCTGCCGCCGGTTTGCCGGCAGGTCTCGTTGCCCAGCCGTGGAGGCCGGCCGGCGGCAGAGTCGCTTGCCCGTGGAGGCCGGCCGCAGTAGGCGAGCGCCGCACCGGGTACCACTCAGCCAAGGGGGAGGAGGTGGTGTGCCTCGAGGAGGGGCAATGGGGCCAAAGGCGAGCGAGGGTCCGAGTCGGCGCCACTCGCGAGCCCTAGCCATGAAGGGCGGCGCGTCGTGTCGTCGTATCAGGACAGGTCGATGGTGAACGTGAGTGAGCGTGTGTCGGTGTACGTGAGAGTCCGGCTGGAAGCGCCTGCGCAGGGCGAGTCAGCCAGGAGGTTTCAGACAAAGAGGAGAGGGCACGATGGAAGCAAGACTGACAGCCAGTTGCTCAGCGCTTGCCGCTGAAGCCAAAGCGCTGTCCACCGCCATTGCGGTCGACGATCTTGGCCCAGACGCGAGCGAGGCTGACGACGTTACCGACGAGGAAGCCGACGACGCCGACGACGACCGAGACGGTGATGGCGACCTGAGCCGCGCAGACGCCGCCGACGGCGACGGTCGGGTCGCGCGAGCGCACGCTCGTCCACCAGCGCGAGCTCTCGGGCGCACAGTGGAGCGGGCTCGTAAAGATGTCGCTCATCGTGAGCGAGAGGAGAGAGGCCCAGAGCGAGATGACGACGAGGTCGAGCGAGGTGAACAGGAGCTTGGACGGGAGCGACCAGAGGCCGATCGGCTTACCAAAGTACTCGAGGTAAACGGCGGCAAGGACGTGGAGGAGCGTCGGGGGCGAGTAGATGATAGCAACAAGCGGCGAGGGCCCGGTAATGCCTCGCAGGCCGGCGTCCGACTCGAGGTTGCGGATCCGGACGCCGAGGCCGAGCGTCGTGCATGTGAGCGCAAAATTGGCGACTCGGAGGACGAGCGGCGTCCAGAACGAGTAGAGCGTCCAGCGCGCAATCTTGGCCTTGACGCCGCCTCGGAAGCCGCTGTCGCCGTGCGTCGAGCTAAAGTCCTTCTCTGACAGGTGGTCGCCCCGTGCCCGTGAGAGCGACCGGCCGTGCGCGCCGCTGCGCCTCGAAGCAAACGGCGCGTAGGCCTCGGCCCAGCCGGGCGTCTTGGAGTGGTGCTCAGTGTACGTCGGATGCGGCTGCGGGGTCGGGAGCGAGAGACGAAAGTTGGGCCGGTGGGAGGCCTTGCGCGGCCGGGTCGGGGTCGCGTACCCGCTTGGCGACGCGGGCAGAGGAAGGTCGCCCGCCTGACTGGGCGAACCCGACTCTGGCGCCTCGGCGAGGCTCGCCGGAGTGTGCGTTCCTCCTCCACCTCCACCTCCGCCGAGGATCGAGGGGAAGTAGGAGCGTGCGCCGTCATGCGGGACGGCCGTTCCCGACGACGAGCCCGAACCGCCAGAGAACTTGCCCCGGAACGAGGCCGGGCTGATAATCGGATTCGCCCACCAGCTCGCTCGGCGGCCGCCCGGGCCAGGCGCGGTCGGCGTACCTTCCTCCTCGACGCCTTCGAGCCCCAGCCCATTCTGCTTCTCGAGGTCGATGCCGCTCGCGCCGGCTGAACCTGTCGAGCCGCCTAGGCCGTGGGCTGTACTCGACTCGGAGAGTTCGGACGAGAAGCGCGTCCGGGTGGGCGAGATGGTCGAGCCCGCGACCGAGCTGCCAACGAAGGGCGGAAGGAGATGCTGAGACCGCGCGTTGCTGCTGCTATTGCTCGGACCAGCTTGTTCGAACGGCCCCTGCGACGACGAGCTCGACGCCTGCTGCAGATGGCTCGACGACGTCGAGGCAAAGAGGTGGGACGGAAGCAGACCGGGCGAGTCTGGCGGCGTCGGTGGCTGGCGCTGGGCAAATGCTGCGTGATGAGAGGGTACATGAGCAG
>Ga0308160_10000922_pt1 | contig 46244 bp, 40 predicted proteins | sample PhyFR1_FD_201036 | JGI IMG/M metagenome (GOLD analysis project Ga0308160, IMG submission 201036) | Phyllosphere microbial communities from UC Gill Tract Community Farm, Albany, California, United States - DLSLF.R1 | ecosystem: Host-associated > Plants > Phyllosphere > Unclassified | place: USA...
ACATGCACTTCGACGAGATCGCGGCCAAGGACACGCAGTTCGGCAAGCGCATCGCGCACGGCTACTTCGTGCTGTCGGCGGCGGCAGGGCTGTTCGTGTCGCCGGCGCCGGGGCCGGTGCTGGCCAATTACGGCCTCGACAACCTGCGCTTCGTGGCGCCGGTGGCGATCGGCGACACCATCCGCGCGCGGCTGACCTGCAAGCGCAAGGTCGACCGCAACCGCACGGATGACGCCGGACGCGGGCAGGGCGTGGTGGCCTGGGACGTGCAGGTCACCAACCAGAACGACGAACTGGTGGCAAGTTACGATATCCTCACGTTAGTGCAAAAGCGCGGCTGACACGGGCTTGTGGCAGGTCGGCCGCCCAACTTATCCTTGAGGAGCAAGCATGTCGCGGCTAGACCTGAGCAGTATTCCCGTGTTGACCGGCACCGGTTATCCCGAACCTTTCGCCGAGATCGTCAACGGCCGCAGCCGCCAGTCGCTGGGCGAGGCCGGCGGCTTGAGCCAGTTCGGCGTTAACCTGGTTGAACTGAAGCCGGGCGCGGCTTCGTCGCAGCGCCACTGGCATACGCATGAAGACGAATTCGTGATGGTGGTGTCGGGCGAACTTACCCTGATTACCGACGAGGGCGAGACCCTGATGCGCGCGGGCGACTGCGCGGCCTTCCCGGCAGGGAAGCCGAACGGGCATCACCTGGTCAATCGCAGCTGGGGCAATGCGCTGTTCGTGGCGGTGGGGCCGAACATTCCTGCCGACCAGGCGACGTATCCGGACATCGATCTGATGTACGATGGGTCGACCAACAGCTACACGCACAAGGATGGAACGCCCTATCCGAAGCGGGAGGCGCCGGCGTCCGCCGCATCGCCATTGCCGGTGGAGGAGCACACGCTCGACCCGCGCGTGTACCAGCACGACTAACGGACCGTCAGGCGTATTCGGCGGCGCGCAGGCGTTCGATCACATCGGCTAGCGGCATCGGCCGGTGATAGTGGAAGCCCTGCATGCAGGGCGCCCCGTGCCGCCCAAGGTAGCAGGCCTGCGCCGCGGTTTCCACGCCCTCCGCCACCACGCGCAGTCCCAGGTGCCCGGCCATCGCCAGGATGGACTGGACGATTGCCGTGCTGTTGTGGTCCTGCGGCGTATCGCGCATGAAGCTCTTGTCGATCTTCAGCTCGTAGAGCGGCATCTTCTTCAGGTAGGCCAGGTTCGAATAGCCGGTTCCGAAATCGTCGACCGAGAAGCGGATGCCCAGGCTGGCCAGCTGGTGCATGCGCCTGATCGTCTGGTCGATATCCTCGATCAGCAGGCCTTCCGTCACTTCAAAGATGAACTCCTGCGCCGGCGCGTCCGTCTCGGCAAAAATCCTCTGCACCTGCTCGACGAAGTCCGGCTGGCGGAACTGAATCGGGCTGACGTTGAGCGACAGGGGCATCGCGCATCCAGCCTCCTCGAGCGTCAGCCAGGCGGCGCAGGCCTGGCGCAAGGCCCAGTGGCCAAGCGGCACGATCAGGCCGCTCGATTCGGCCACGGGAATGAAGATGTCCGGCCGCTCCATGCGGCCGTCGGCACGGCGCCAGCGCATCAGCAGCTCGGCGCCGACCGGCAGGCCGCCCTGGTCGACCTGCAACTGCAGGTGCATGGCCAGTTCGCCGTTCTCGAGCGCCGCAGCCAGGTCGCGCTCCAGCGTGAGTGCGTGCTGCGCGTCGGCCAGCATGGCGTCCTCGAACACCATCACGCCATCGCGGCCGGCGGCCTTGGCGTGGTACATGGCGGTGTCGGCTTCGCGCAGTAAATCGTGCGCACCCGGCCCGCCGGGCCTGGCCAGTGCGATGCCGATGCTGGCCGCGATCCGGTAGGGCTTGCCCTTGAGGTCGAGTGGCGCCGCCAGGGCCTCGCGCATCAGGGCGGCAGCCTCCAGGGCGCGGCTTGCGGCGGTATCCGCATGCGGATCGCGGCTGTCGAGCAGGACGATGAATTCGTCGCCGCCGATGCGGGCCACCATGTCGGTATCGCGCACAGCCTGTTTCAGGCGCGCGGCGGCATGTCCGAGCAACACGTCGCCGGTGGCATGACCACGTTCGTCGTTGACGTTCTTGAACTTGTCGATGTCCAGGTAGAGCACCGCGCTGACGCTGCCCTCGGCTTGGCTGCGTGCCACCGTGGCGCTCAAGCGGTCCATCAACAGGCGCCGGTTCGGCAGCCCGGTCAGCACATCATAGAAGGCCAGGCGGTGGATGGCGTCGGCCGCCGTGCGCCGTTCCGTGATGTCGCGGCTGACGACGACCCAGTTGCTCGCGCAGTCCTCGTCGCGGGTGAACGGCATCACCTCGATTTCCAGCCAAAACGCGTCGCCAGTCCGTGGGCAGGCCATGATCTCGGCCTTGGCGGTCCGGTTCGCCGCCATCGCCTGGAACAGGCCTGCGAAGACGGTGTCATCGGTGTCCTGGCCGCGCAGGAGGTGCAAGCCCTTGCCGAGGACTTCGGCGCGCGCATAGCCCATCCTGTGCAGGAACGCATCGTTGACGAAAATGATGGGCTGGTGCGGACCGGGATTGTGGGTGGGCTCGAGGATGAGGACCATGTCGTTCAGGTGCGCCACGGCTGCGGACGTGAGTTCGAGCTCCTTCAGCGAGCGCGCCAAACCCTGCAGGAGGGTACTGCAGGTCAGCGACAGCATCACGCCTACCGTGCTGAAATTGATGGCGGCGACAATTGACGATTTCAGCGGCGCGTCGCTCATGCCCGGCACGCTCAATTCGATATGGCTGGTGGCGCCGGCCACGACCAGGGCGGCGACGCCGAGGCCGGTGGCGATCATGGCGGAGCGCAGGTTCAGCAGGATGGCGGCGATCAGGGGCGGGCCGAGCAGGTAGCTCAAGCTCGCGGAGCCGACGGACAGCATCAGGACGATCGCCAGCACGTAGACCACCGCCAGGAAGTTCAGGACACGTGTGGCATACGACAGCCGCTTGAAGCGCCAGATCCCGAACATCCAGACCAGCGCCAAGCCATCGGCAAGTGCGACCAGCGACATGCCGTTCTGGACCAGGAAGGGAATGACGACAGCGGTGGAAATGGCGCCTACAACGAGGACAACGGTCAGCAAGGAAGCAAAGATGCGCTCTCGCCAGCCGGCGATATTGGTGATGTTGTTCATTGGAGATGCGCGCGCAGGCGTGCGGCCGAAGTGTGGAAACGGCCTACAATCTTAAATTGCGCTACGGCAACTGTCACGCAATTTCATCAAATTTGCAGGGAATGTTGCATGTTGATGCGCTTTTTCACTATTACTATCAGGACAACTTTTCCACCATGCCAAGCCCGTCGTCATCGGGTGAGGGGGCGAAACGCGGAGCGAGACATTGGCCTTTGTGCCTGCATGTAGCAGGCCGGCATTATCATTTCACCCGCAACGCTTCGATTGCCTGGATCGATGATTGGAGCAGGGGATTGGGGAGGTCCGACCGGCCAAATGTATGGAGGCAGTACGACTCCTTGCCGAGTACAAGCATATACATGGTGCCGGTTGTGGCAGGCCATGGAAATTTCCGGTCCATGTGGCGCGAACTGCCATGTATTGTCCGAGTTGCACCTTGTCGATCGGCGAGCGTTTCCACTCCTGGACGTTTTGACTGAAGGTTTGCAGGAAACCGCTCAGGAAATGCGTAGCTGCCTCCTGTTTTGCCTTTTCGGTGACATCCGGGGCGGCGGGAGTCAATATCTGCGTCAGTTGAAGCAGTGTCGGAGGTGACTCCTTTGGCGAATAATAAATAAGCAGCTCGCTTGCTTTGTTTGGGGACGAACGGTCCGGGCCATTCAGTCCGGCTGGCGTCTTTATTGCGATACGGCCCAGATGGGTATCGACTGGCGCTTGATCGCCTGCAATCGCCATGTCCTGCATCAGCAGGAGAAAACAGAGTAGTAGCGTTCTAAAAATCATGTCGTATCTATGCCGTCAGGATGAGCAAAATGTTTTGGAAGCGGCACACGCTTGCGTGGGCAATGGTCCTAGTCAGTGATAGCCAAATCCACGTCGACAAACTTTTCGTAGACATAGCCCTCAGCCGCGTTACGCAATACCTGTGCTGCCGATTGCGCTGAACGGGCCGAAGCAAAAAAGGCGGCAATCACACCGATGAGTACCACTGCGGTAACGAGGACAACTTCCAAGGTCGTAGCCAGTTATTGTAATTAAGATAGCAATCTTAATATTTGGAAAATATTCTGCGCTACTTTAATATTCGATGAAATGCAGCGCAGGGTGAAATGGAAACATCATTACCTGTTTTCCAGGCTGTTTAACCAGCTCAGGATGGCAGTTGCCAGTACTGCTGACTGTTCCAGCGGCAGCATGTGGCCAGAACCGTCGATGACCTCAAGCCTGGCACCAGGAATTGCATCGGCCAATTCCCTCGTTTCTTGCGCACTGCGCAGCGCATCCTGATCCGCCCCGATCACCAGCGTCGGACACCTTAACTCTGCCGCGGCAATCCCATCCCGCCTTAAGCCCGACTGCACTACCATCGCCTCGTAACCAAGGCGGCGTCCCATCTCCCTGATCCGCGTCACCAGTTCCCGGTCACCGCGCCGATCCGGATGCAGCGACTGCGCAATCGACCCCATGCTCAGGCCACGAAAGGTGGACGGATCGAGCGCCCTGATTGCATCCTGCTTCGCCTTGGCCCGCTCAGGGGTATCGGACTCGAGCGAACTTGCGACTAGCACCAGCGCCGCCACCCGCTCCGGAAACAGTTCCGCCACCTTGCGCGCGATATAGCCACCGAGCGAAAAGCCCACCAACACGAAGCGCTCCGGCGCCGCCTGCGCCACGCTGCGTGCAATCTCATCCGTCGTCGTGCCCGGCCCCAGCGGCAAGCGGTGCACCGGCGCCTGCCACTGCAATAGCGGAACGACCTCATCCCATAGGGTCTCGTCCAGCATGAACCCAGGCAGCAGGACAAGCGGACAGGAAGTCATCGGAATCTTCATCTCATCAACACGGTCAAAGTCTTTTCACCAGGCGCAGCCGACCCGAGCCCAGCCATAAAAACAATCATCGAAAAATTTGATTTTACAACTGTATTTTTCCCGTTTTTCGTTTTCATTTTAGCCACGCATAATGAACTCCATCGCAGCACACACAGGGCGATGCAGGGAGAAGCAGGCAATACCGGCAGCCGGCACGCTCGACGATATAACCGAACGTATCGGCATCATCAACGCAGCAGAACGAGGAGCGAACCATGGTCTACCTGATCTCTTTCGGCGCCGGCATCCTGGCCGGCGTGCTCTACGGTGTGATCAACGTGCGCTCCCCGGCGCCGCCCGCCATCGCCCTGATCGGCCTGCTGGGCATGCTGGTCGGCGAGCAGGTGGTGCCGATTACTAAGCGTGTGATCGACGGCATTCCGCTCACCCGTGCCTGGTTCGCCAGCGAGTGCCAGAGCAAGATTACCGGCGTGGCAAGCAACACCACCAACGCCAACACCGAAGCCAACGACACCCGTCAAGGCTAACTAAATTTTCCAAACCCGCCGCGGCACAACCCGGCAAACCACAATACCAAAGGAGCACACCATGAACAACGCCAAACTCGAAGTCCTGACCCCGCAAAACTCGCAGCTGATCATCATCGACCACCAGCCGCAGATGGCTTTCGGCGTGCAGTCGATCGACCGCCAGACCCTGAAAAACAACGTGGTCGGGCTGGCCAAGGCAGCGAAAGCCTTCGGCATCCCGACCACCATCACCACCGTGGAAACCGATTCCTTCTCCGGCAAGACCTACCCGGAAATCCTGGACGTCTTCCCCGGCCAGCCGATCCTGGAACGCACCTCGATGAATTCCTGGGACGACCAGAAGGTACGCGACGCGCTGAAAGCCAACGGCCGCAAGAAGGTCATCGTGGCCGGCCTCTGGACCGAAGTCTGCAACACCACCTTCGCCCTGTGCGCCATGCTCGAAGGCGACTATGAAATCTACATGGTGGCCGACGCCTCGGGCGGCACCACGAAAGAGGCCCACGACTTTGCCATGCAGCGCATGGTGCAGGCCGGCGTGGTGCCGGTGACCTGGCAGCAGGTGCTGCTCGAATGGCAGCGCGACTGGGCGCACCGCGACACCTACAACGCCGTGATGGACATCGTGCGCGAGCACTCGGGCGCCTACGGCATGGGCGTCGACTACGCCTACACGATGGTGCACAAGGCCGCGGCGCGTAACCAGGGCCAGAACGAAGTGCTGGCGCCAGTCCCCGCCACGCACTAAACGCCGCAGCCAACGGGTCCGCCGCACAAGCGGACCCTTAACCCATCACCATCGTGCCGGCCAGCGCCCGGCGACAGGAGCAGCAATGCAAGCACAGTCCACTCCACGCGCCGCGGCGCCCCTCATCCTCATCAACGGCCGCTTTGCCACCCTCGACCGCGAGCAGCCGCAGGCCAGCGCGGTCGCCATGCAGGACGGCCGCTTTATCGCCGTCGGCGATGTCGAGCACGTGATGCGTTATCGCGAAGCGGGCAGCCAGGTGATCGACCTGAACGGCCGCACCGTGATCCCCGGCCTGAACGATTCGCACCTGCACCTGATCCGCGGTGGACTGAACTACAACCTGGAGCTGCGCTGGGAAGGTGTACCGTCCCTTAGCGACGCGCTGCGCATGCTGAAGGACCAGGCTGACCGCACGCCAAACCCGCAGTGGGTGCGCGTGGTCGGCGGCTGGAGCGAGTTCCAGTTTGCCGAGCGCCGTCTGCCGACGCTGGAGGAAATCAACGCCGCCGCACCCGATACGCCGGTCTTCATCCTGCACCTGTACGACCGCGCGCTGCTGAACCGCGCCGCCCTGCGCGCCGTCGGCTACACGAAAGACACGCCGAACCCGCCCGGCGGCGAGATCCAGCGCGATGCCGCCGGCAACCCCACCGGCATGCTGATCGCGCGTCCGAATGCGATGATCCTGTACGCCACCCTGGCCAAGGGGCCGACGCTGCCGTTCGATCTGCAGGTGAACTCCACACGCCAGTTCATGCGCGAACTGAACCGCCTCGGCATCACCAGCGCCATCGACGCCGGCGGCGGCTTCCAGAACTTCCCCAACGATTACGCCGTCGTCGAGCAGCTCGACCGCGAGGAACAGCTGACCATCCGCATCGCCTACAACCTGTTCACCCAGAACAAGGGTGGCGAACTCGAAGACTTCCAGCGCTGGACCGACATGGTGACGCCGGGGCAGGGCAGCGACTACTACCGCCACAACGGCGCCGGCGAGATGCTGGTGTTCTCGGCGGCCGATTTCGAGGACTTCCTGGAGCCGCGCCCGGAACTGGCGGCCGGCATGGAAGACGAGCTGGAAAAGGTGGTGCGCCATCTGGTGGCCAGCCGCTGGCCCTTCCGCCTGCACGCCACCTATGAAGAATCGATCACGCGCATGCTCGACGTCTTCGAAAAGGTGAACCGCGAGATTCCCTTCGATGGCTTGCACTGGATGTTCGACCATTGCGAGACCATCAGCGAACGCAGTATCGAGCGCGTGCGCGCACTGGGCGGCGGCATCGCCATCCAGCACCGCATGGCCTTCCAGGGCGAATACTTTGTCGACCGCTACGGCAAGGAAGCCGCGCGCGCCACGCCGCCGATCAAGCAGATGCTGGCGAGCGGCGTGCCGGTGGGCGCCGGCACCGACGCCACCCGCGTGGCCAGCTACAACCCGTGGACGGCGCTGTATTGGCTGGTCACCGGGCGCACCGTCGGCGGCCTGGCGCTGTACGGCGACAATGGTTACCTGCCACGCGAAACCGCGCTCGAACTCTGGACCGCGGGCAGCGCCTGGTTCTCCAACGAGCAGGGCCGCAAGGGACGCATCCAGGAAGGCATGCTGGCCGACCTGGCCGTGCTGTCCGATGATTTCTTCACCATGCCGGAAGACGACATCAAGGCTATCGAGTCGGTACTGACGGTGGTTGGCGGCAAGGTGGTGTATGGCGCGGCCGAGTTCTCGGGCCACGGACCGGCGCCGATCCCGGTGCTGCCGGAATGGTCGCCGGTACAAAAGGTGCCGGGCCACTGGCGCCGCGCCGAGCCGCAACAGCAGCCGCAGATCGCCATGCCGCACCAGTGCAGCGGCCCTTGCGGCGTGCACGCCCACTCGCACGACCGGGCGCGCAAATCGAACGTGCCGGTGTCGGACTTCGGCGGCTTCTGGGGCGCCTTCGGTTGCAGCTGCTTCGCGTTCTGATCATGACGACCCCACAATTCCAGCGCCTGCAAGGCGCCAGCATGGGCTTCCTGGCCGGCTACGTCGACACCTTCGGCTTCATCGCCCTGTTCGGGCTGTTCACGGCCCACGTGACCGGCAACTTCGTGTTGATCGCGGTGTCGCTGGCCGACCCGACGCAGACCCCCTCGCTGCTGAAACTGCTCGCCTTCCCGGCGTTCATCCTCGGCGTGGCGGCCTGCCGCCTGCTGGTGGCGCGCTGCGAGCGGCGCGGCACGCAGGCCACGCGGCCCGTGTACCTGCTGCAGCTGGTGCTGCTGCTCGGCTTCATGGTCTGCGGCATGCTGGCCGAGCCAATCGGCCAGCACGTCGGTGCGCTGGCGATGGCGGCCGGGCTGCTCGGCACGGCGGCGATGGGGGCGCACAGCGCGGCCAGCAAGCTGCTGCTGACTCACCTGGCGCCGACCTCGATGATGACCGGGAACGTGACCCAGCTCGTCATCGATTCGGTCGACCGCCTGCGCGGCGCTGCCGACGCTGCCACCGCCGCGCGCTGCGCCAAGTTCTTCTGGCCGGTGCTGGCGTTTGCCCTGGGCTGTGCCGCAGCGGCGTTTGCCTACCTGGCGCTGGGCTTCGTGATGCTGGCGCTGCCGGTGGCGATCCTGGCCTTCCACGTGTGGCGTCCGGAACCGGCGGCGCAGCTGGTGACGCCATGAGCACCGCCGCCGCAATCACGTCACGCCGCACAATGAGCAAGGGTCGGCTCGAAGCCTTCAGCGACGGCGTCATCGCCATCATCATCACGATCATGGTGCTGGAGCTGAAACCGCCGCATGGCACTGCGGTGGCCGACCTGGCCCAGGTGCTGCCGGGCTGGCTGCGCTATGCGCTCAGCTTCGTCTACGTGGGCATCTACTGGGTAAATCACCACGCGCTGTTCGACCGCGTTCAGAAGGTCGACGGTGGCATCCTGTGGGCCAACCTGCACCTGCTGTTCTGGATGTCGCTGATCCCCTACGTGACCGCCTGGGCCGGCGAGAACCCGATGGCGCCGCTGCCGGTGGCGCTGTATGGCGCGGTGCTGCTGCTTTGCTCGATCTCGTTCATGCTGCTGGCCTGGCGGCTGGATGTGAGCGCGGGCGGGCACGCGATGGCCTGGAACAGCCGCAAGAACCGCATTTCGATCGGGCTGTATGCGGCGGCGATCCTGCTGTCGCTGTGGTACGCGCCGCTTGGCGCCGTGATCCACGTGGTGCTGGCGGCGTTCTGGCTGATGCCCGAAGCGGCACGCGAGGAAGGCTGATCAGGCGGCCTTGCGCAGCACGCGCAGGCCGTCAGGGCCGGTCTGGGCCTGCAGGTCGGCGTAGTCGAGGATGGCGGGGACGGTGGTCTCCATCGGATGCGCGTGGGTCAGGGTGACGACGATGGCGTCCATGCCGGCCGCTTCCGCCGAGCGCAGGCCGGTCTGCGTGTCTTCGAAGACCAGGCAGTCGCTTGGTGCCGCATCGAGCTTGCGTGCGCCGAGCAGGAAAGGGTCGGGAGCCGGCTTGCCGTGCTCGACGTCCTCGGCCGCCACCAGCAGCCGGTGCGAGGGCAGGCCGGCCGCGGCCAGGCGCGCCTCGGCCAGCTTGCGCGGCGCCGAGGTGACGATGCCCCAGCGCTCGGGCGGCAGGCTGGAGAGGAAAGCGGCGGCGCCTTCGATGGCTTCGATGTCGGCCACGTCCTCGATTTCGGCGGCCGTGATCCAGGCGGCTTCGGCAATCGGATCGACGCCGGGCAGTTTCAGCCCGCTGATGGTGTCGTGGGTGCGCTTGCCGTGCAGGGTCGGCAGGAATGTGTCGACGTCCAGGCCGTGGCGCTGGGCCCAGGTGGACCAGACGCGTTCGGCGGAGCGGATCGAGGTGAGGAGGGTGCCGTCCATGTCGAACAGGAAGACGGCATAGCTGCGGTCGGGCAGGGTGTCGAGTTTCATGGTGACTAATTCAATTCAATTTTTGCGCATAGCGCTCGCGCACGATCTGGCTGATGTAGGTCGAGAGGCCACTGCCGAGCGTGGCCAGGCGCTGCATTTCGGTGATGTTGTCGGCGCCGGCGCTCTCGTCGGTGTAGAGGTAGCGCTCGCCGCTGCGGAACTCCACGGTGATCGAACGGCGGCCGATGTCGTAGGCAACGACACCGGATTCGCCGCTGATGTTTTTATAGCGATGCATGTGTTCCCCTTGCGATATGGCTTGGAAGAGATTCTAGCCAGATGCCGGGGAAGCGTGCGCGGCCTTGCCTGCCTTCAAATGATTCGCGCCACGTAGACGATGACCATGGCCGAGGGCACCAGCAGTGCTTGCGCCAATAAGGTGCCGGCCAGCCGGCTGCCGACCAGCCACACGATGCCCTGGCGGAACTCCGCTTCGTCGAGCTTGCCTTCCACCACATCGTCGGTCATGCCGGACAAATGCGGGTCGATGAATACCGCCATCATGATGGTCGCGCCGCCGTTGATGATCGAGGACAGGGTGCTGGAGGTGACGCGCACCGCCGGGTCGAGCGCGCCGGCGTACAGGGCGGCGAACACGCCCACGGTCCAGAGCGCGGCGGCGCCGACGTTCAGCAGCAGGATGTTCCATGACACGGCGCCGGTTTTGGTCGGCTTGCTCACCTGCGGCGCCGATGGCAGCGTGGCGGAATGGCGGATGTACGAGAGGCCGCCCTTGAAGAAGCCGTGCAGGATCAGCTTCGGCACCGAACGGTGCACCTGGAAGTGCTCGACGGCGCGGCAGAACACGCGCTGGAAAGTCGGAATCAACAGGGCGCCGGCGATCGTCGCCAGCGAGGCGGACACAAGCAGCCACCGGAAGTCCGACAGCAAATGCGTGGCCATGGTGCCGGCCAGGTTCGATTCGACCCGCTTGGCGAGGAAAGGCCCGAGGAAGGAGTTCGAGGTGCGCGAGACCAGCACCAGGATGCTGAACAGGGCGAACGACACCGCGATGCGCCGCGTGCGCACGCCGGCAATGCGCACCGAGTAGGCCAGGGTGCCGATCAGGTGGATGACGAAGGTGAGGAAACAGATCAGCCAGAGCTGGGCGTCCATGCGTGTTCAATATTGTTGGCAAGCATGCATGCTGACATCAAACCGTTGAGGCGGCAATCGGAGATTGGTGGGTCATACCGCAACGGCAAGCTGGCCCTTAGGGTGGGCACTCCGTGCCCACGCGGTACGTGCGTATGCTTATGACCGGCGGCAGCGAGGTGTCGCTCGCGATATGTCCGCAAGTTGCGATCAGGTTTGAAAGTGATGTGATCGTAGCCCGGAGAGACCGTGCGGGCGATGTTCGTCAGTACGTGTCCAAGTGAGACGCACGTAACCGCGTGCGCACGGAGTGCCCACCCTACGGGATACGCCGTTGGTCAAATATCCTTCAACTGCCCACGCACGCGTTCGATCGCCTTTTTCACCTGGTTCGGCGCCGTGCCGCCCACGTGGTCGCGTGCAGCAACCGAACCTTCCAGCGTCAGCACCGCAAACACGTCATCCGCGATCAGCGGCGAGAATCCCTGCAGCGTCTCCAGCGACATCTCCGACAAATCCACCCCAGCCACATCGCAGGCACGCACCGCATGCGCCACGGCTTCGTGCGCGTCGCGGAACGGCAGGCCCTTCTTGACCAGGTAGTCGGCCAGGTCGGTCGCCGTCGCATACCCCTGCAGCGCAGCGGCGCGCATGTTCTCGGCCTTCACGGTAATGCCGCCAGCCATGTCGGTAAAGATGCGCAGCGTGTCGAGCACGGTGTCGACGGTGTCGAACAGCGGTTCCTTGTCTTCCTGGTTGTCCTTGTTGTAGGCCAGCGGCTGGCCTTTCATCAGGGTCAGCAAGGACGCCAGGTGGCCGTACACGCGGCCGGTCTTGCCGCGCGCGAGCTCCGGCACATCCGGGTTTTTCTTTTGCGGCATGATCGACGAGCCGGTGCAGAAGCGGTCGGCGATGTCGATGAAGCCGATGCGCGCGCTCATCCACATGACCAGTTCTTCCGACATGCGCGACACGTGCATCATGATCAGCGAGCTTGCTGCCGTGAACTCGATCGCAAAGTCGCGGTCGGAGACGGCGTCCAGCGAGTTGTGGCACACGTCCTCGAAGCCCAGGTTCTGCGCCACGCGCAGGCGGTCGATCGGGAAGGTCGTGCCGGCCAGGGCGGCGGCGCCGAGCGGCAGGCGGTTCACGCGGCGGCGTGCGTCGATCATGCGCTCGGCATCGCGCCCGAACATTTCCACGTAGGCCAGCATGTGGTGTCCAAAGGTGATGGGTTGGGCCACTTGCAAATGCGTAAAGCCCGGCATGATGGTGTCGAAATGGCGCTCGGCCAGGTCCGTCAGGGCGCTGCGCAGGCCGTTCAAGAGCGCCAGCACGTCGTCGATGGCAGCGCGCACGTACAGGCGGATATCGGTCGCCACCTGGTCGTTGCGCGAGCGGCCGGTATGGAGGCGCTTGCCGGCATCGCCGACCAGTTCGGTCAGGCGCTTTTCGATGTTCAGGTGCACATCCTCCAGGTCGAGCAGCCACTCGAAGCTGCCGGCCTCGATTTCGCCGCGGATCTGCGCCATGCCGCGTTCGATCTCAATGCGGTCGGCATTGCTGATGATGCCTTGCGCCGCCAGCATCTCGGCGTGGGCGAGCGAACCCTGGATGTCGAACAGGGCCAGGCGCTTGTCGAAGAACACGGACGCGGTGTAGCGCTTGACGAGATCGGAGACGGGTTCGGAGAAGCGCGCCGACCAGGCCTCGGCTTTCTTGGAGAATTGTGAAGTCATGGGGAAGGTTCCGGTTGATTTACCGGATTATAAACCGCCACGCATGGCCGCTGTCCGGGCAAGGCTGGATGACAAGGCGGCCAAAATCCCCGATGATGCGCCTATCAAGTCTGACGCAATGGAGAAAAGATGATGCAACGATGGATCCCGGCTGCCGTGGCGGCCATGCTGGCCGGCGCCGCTGCCCACGCCCAACCGCAAGCGCAAACGCAGGCACAGGCGCAAACGCCACAGCCACAGCCGCCGGCCCAGGTCCATACCGCCCCCGCCCAGCCGGTGACAAGCAGGGAAGCCGACGGCGCCTCGGTCGACTCCACCGTCGCCGCCCTGTACGAAGTCATTTCCGGCCCGGCCGGCGCAGCGCGCAACTGGAACCGCATGCGCGCACTGTTCGTGCCGGATGCCAAGCTGTCGATGATCGTCCCGCAGAATCATGGCGGCTTCGCCCTGCGCCCGATGACGGTCGAGGACTACATCAGCCGCAACATGAGCACCTTCAGCGCCAACGGTTTCTACGAGCGCGAAATCGCGCGCCGCACCGAAACCTTCGGCCAGCTGGTGCACGTGTTCAGCACCTATGAACTGCTGCGCGCGCCGCACGACACCAAACCCTTCATGCGCGGCATCAACAGCATCCAGCTGTTCCACGACGGCAAGCGCTGGTGGATCGCCAACCTGGTCTGGCGCGCGGAAGATGCGCACCTGGCCCTGCCGGAACGCTACCTGCCGGGCGGCGAAGACGCGCGCTGAAATCCGCACCAATCGGAACTTATCGTTTTAGTAAACAGCGCTAAAATTGGTTTTTTCGCAGATGGTCCCAGGATGACTACCAACGATTCCAGTTTCCAGGTCAGCACCGACCAGTCGCTGCTCGACATTCCGATGATCTACCGCTTCCTCAGCGAGCAGTCGAGCTGGGCGGTTGGCATCTCGCAGCCCATCGTCGAGCGCGCCATCGAGAATTCGCTGTGCTTCGGCGGCTACCTGGATGGGCGGCACATCGCCTTTGCCCGCGTGATCACGGACTTCGCCACCTTCGCCAACCTGGTCGACGTGTTCGTGGTGCCGGAATACCGCGGCCATGGCTACGGCAAGCAGATGGTAGCAGCCGTGTTGCGCCATCCCAGCCTGCAGCACCTGCGCCGCTTCACCCTCGCTACGGGCGACGCCCACGGCCTGTACGAACGCTTCGGTTTCACCGCGCCCAGCAAGCCGGAAACGTTGATGGAGCGCTATTTCCCCAACATATACGTCTCCTGAGAGAACGCAACATGGCGACGTCTTTCTGGAATCAGGCTTACGCTTTGACTGTTCGAGAAGGAGCGCATCATGGTCCGGTTCGCCGTCTTTGTCGCCTTCATCATGACCTGCCTGGCGGACCAGCCCGGGTTCGCCGCCGAAAGCCCGCCGAAGGGCTCGCTGGTCATCATCGGCGGGGCGCTCCGTCCGGATAACAACGCCGTCTGGGAGCGCATCGTCGAACTGGCCGGCGGCAAGGGGGCGCGCATTGCCGTCTTCGCTTCCGCTTCCGCCAATCCCGAAAAATCCGGCGCCTTCCTCGTCGAGCGCCTGAACCGCTACGGCGCGAATGCCTTTTTCGTCCCAGTGGCTGTGCGCCTCACCGGCACCGACTACCAGGCCGCCGCCGACAATCCCGCCCTGGCGGATGCCGTCCGCAGCGCCGGCGGCGCGTACTTTGCCGGCGGCGACCAGGCCCGCATCACGCGCGCCCTGCGCCGCCCGGACGGCGCCAACAGCCTGGTGCTCGACGCCCTGTGGAGCATGTACCGGCGCGGCGGCGTGATCGCCGGCACCAGCGCCGGCGCCGCCATCATGAGCGCCTCCATGTTCGGCCATCCGAAACCGATACTCGCCACCCTCAAGCTTGGCCTCACCGACGGCCAGGAAATCACCCCAGGACTCGGCTTCATCGGCGACGACGTATTCGTCGACCAGCACCTGCTGGTACGCGGCCGCTTCGCGCGCATGCTGCCGGCCATGCTGCAAAAAGGCTACAAGCTGGGCCTGGGCATCGACGAGAACACGGCGATGGTGGTGGGGCCGCAACGTGACGTCGAGGTGATCGGCTACAAGGGCGCGCTGGTGGTCGATCTGTCGGCGGCGAATGCGCAGGAAGGGGCCTTCAACGTCAGCAACGTACGCCTGAGCTACCTCGACAACGGCGACCGCTTCAACATCGCCAGCCATGCCTTTACCCCGGCGCCCGACAAGGCCGACGGCCGCCTCGACCCGGCCCGGCCCTATTACCGCGAGCCGCTGTTCTCGGCCGACATCCTTGGCAACAGCACCGTGGTGGACTTGATGGGCAAGCTGATCGACAGCGACCAGCCGGAAGCCATCGGCCTCACGCTCGACAGCGCCAATTCGGTGCAGCCGGATTTGGGTTTCGAGTTCAAGTTCTCGCGCACGGGGGAGAGCGTGGGCTACATGTCGGCGGCGACCGAAAACTACTCGATCTATAACGTGCGGCTGGATATCCGGCCGATTATCGTCAAGCGGCCGCTGTATCAGTATAAATAAGCCCACGGGTTACCCGGCAGGGCTATGACAAAAGCTGCATGCAAGCCTCCCACATTGATTCAAGTCAATAGTTTCCCTTCGCACTCCTGCACCATTCCATTGGTTAACGTACTTGTTCTGTCAGTGCTATTGCACTGACAGACGAGTATCTCGTTCGCGCCTTCGCTTGCGTCGAAGGCGCGTCTCATTCCTACCAATGGACTCTTTATGCATGCACAGCAGATTCAACTTTTGCACCAAGAGCTCACCGACTCAAACCGGCCTATTCGCCTGCGTCTGTCGGGCGAACAAGGAGCGCTTACCGACCGTTTGTTGGTCAAACACGTAAAAGGCCAAGCTGATATCTGTGGCGGATTCGAATACCGTTTGCTCTGCATCGCAGGATCGGCGGGCCTGCCGCTCAAGACCTTCATCGCGATGGTCGCGGAACTGCAGTTCGTGACCGACCGGGGCGAGTTGTATTCGATCTGCGGCATCGTGGCGCAGGCATCCGAAGGCGAAAGCGATGGTGGGCTGGCAACCTATCAACTGGTTATTCGGGATGCGCTTTCGCTAATGGAGACGCGCATGAATACCCGCGTTTTCAGACAGGCCAGCGAGATCGACATCACACGGACCTTGCTGCGCGAATGGCTGCACAAGAACCCGGTCCTAGCGCGGGCATTCGATTTCAAATTCCTGACAGCAGTTTCGTATCCGATCCGGGAATTCACGATGCAATACAACGAATCGGACGCCGCATTCCTGCGCCGCTTGTGGAAACGACGCGGCCTGGCCTGGTTCTTCGAAGCGGGCGAATCAACGGGGCGCGATGCCGTTCGAGGTCATCGGCTGGTCCTGTTCGACAATTCGCATACGCTCGCGCAAAGCTCGGCCGGAACGGTGCGCTACCACCGCGACGATGGCACCGAAGCGCGCGACGGCATCACAGCATGGCACGCATCGCGCCTGCTGACCGCTGGACAAGTCACGCGTCACTCTGAGGTGTACTGTCAATAACGGACACGCTTGTCTTAAGCCGCCTGCGGCTGTTCGCTGAAGGATTCGGCGAACAACGCTGGCGGAACAAATCCGATGCGGGAATGACGCCGCTGTCGGTTATAGAAAATTTCGATGTATTCCTGGATCGAGGCTTTTGCCTCAGCACGGGTGGCATAGCGGCGATGATGGACGAGTTCATTTTTGAGCGTGCCCCAGAAGCTCTCCATAGGCGCGTTGCCATAGCAGTTCCCTCGGCGCGACATCGAGGCCCGCATTCCGAATTGCGCAACCAGCGCCTGGTAGGAATGAGCGCAATACTGGCTGCCGCGATCCGAATGATGAATCAGGCCCGACGCTGGTCGCTTGTGGCTCACAGCACGCCACAGAGCCTGCGTCGTCAGCTCCTGCGTCATGCGCGCGTCCATCGCGTAGCCGACGATCTCGCAGGTAAAAACGTCCTTCACGCCGGCCAGATACAACCATCCCTCGGCAGTCGGAATATAGGTAATGTCGGTCACCCATGCCTCGTTGGGCCGCGTCGGCTCAAACCGTTGTTCAAGCAGGTTTTCAGCCACTGGCAGGTCGTGCCTGGAATTCGTCGTGGCGATGAACTTGCGACGCTGCTTACAGCGCAGATTGAGCTCCTGGCGCAGCCGGCGGACCCGGTCGCGACCAACCTCATACCCCTGCGCGGCAAGCTCGTGCTTTATACGCGGCACCCCGTAAGTCTCCCGAGTCTGGCGATGCACCGCCGTGATCAAGACCTTCAAACGGGCATCTTCCTGCATCCGGGCCGATGGCCTGGCGTGCAGCCAGTCATAGAAACCACTGCGCGATACACCCAGCGCCCGGCACAGCAGCTATGCAGGATAGTGAGGAAAATCGAGTCGCATTGTCTTTATCCACGCGTACTTGGCAGCGACTCCTGCGCAAAGTACGCCGCCGCTTTTTTTACGATGTCACGCTCCATTTTCGTTTCGGCCAGCTCCCTGCGCAGCTTCGCGTTCTCCGCCTCAAGCTCGGCCACGGATCGGCTACCCGGCGCTGCTGAAACGGCTGGCCCGCGCTTGGCTGCCACCACCCAGTTGGCAAGCGTCCCCTTGGGGATACTGAGCCTTACCGCTGCCTGCTCAAGCGACAGACCCTGCGCCAATACCAGCTTCACGGCTTCTTCTTTGAGTTCTGGGGTGTACGTCTTTTTCGATGTCTTCATAATGGCTCCTGTTGGTGAACTTTACCAAACAAGAGTGTCCAGAAAAATCAGAGTACCTCAGACAACAAGCTCGACCAGTTGCCTCCGGAAGGACAGCGCAAGGTCTTGAAAGCGCTGCGCTATCCGAACGGGAAAGTCTTTGCGCTGATCCAGGAAAGTCCAGACGAGGCACGCAAGCGCTGGCAGCATGAGGTCAGTCCCAAGTCCTTCCACGGTTCTATTTTCGGCAGCGCGAAGAATCACCGCAATGTGACGGCGTATGACCTTTCGATTGGTGGCGGGCTGGCGTCAAGCGATCCTAAGTTCTATGCATATTTGTGTGCGGTGGCGGATTGGCGCTTGCAGACAGATTCGACTGCGAAACGACCATCCATTCTGCAATGGGAAAAATTTCTAAAAGATTACGGAGCGTATTGGTCCGTTGAGCGAACGGAGCGGAAGGAACTCATCGAGGGGAATGCCGTGTACTACAGCAAAGGTGTGCTGCCAACCTGCGTTCCAGCACTGCACACAGGTTTGCCGAGTCTTATCGTATGCGAAACGATGGCAGGAGACCGAGTCGTCGTGGCCCCACCGGCGCCGGTCAAAGCAAACAGCGGAGCGAAAGGAACGAGATGAACAATAAGGCCAATACGACACGAATGCATCCCGCGAAATATGCCATCGGCGCTTTTCTCGTCCTTGTCATTCTCATTCCGATATGGGCGGCATTTGTGATGACAGTCATTGAACCAGAAAGCTTAACCATACAGGAGCAAACAATGGGCAATCGCATGTTGTGGTGGGTTACTGGGCCGACGGTTCTCGTCGCGGCACTGTTTGGAACGCATTGGGTCAAAGCGTCGAAGAACAATGCGGGGAAACAGCAGAACCCGGTTTCTCATCAGACGCAGGTAGCGCAAACCGAGCAGCAAAAGCGTGAGTATGTACTCGAAGTGATCGGGCTAGGCGTCACCTTGGATAAATACCGGCAAGGGAAGCTGTGGGCAGCATTGCAAACCGGAAATCATGCGGCAACGATCCGCGAGCAAGATCCAAAAAAATACGATTGGACCGCACGGGATAAGAGCGGAACAGGCGGAGGGCGTGGCGGCGATTCGCTTGAAAATGGCGCGCAGTTCACGCCGATGTATTACGGGGTACCGGTGTTCAATGCCGAGCCCCCTAACCTCGATCCGGAGTGGAGCGACAGCCCGGAAAGGCCCTTGCCCGGACTTGCCGGAGGAGCAATCGTTTCCGGCATGGCGTGGCATTTGTTTGTCGTCGGCCCGCGCCGTTTCGAGGAGCAACCTGATCGCATCGTCGAAGACGTCTTTGCCTTTTTCGATGCCCATCCCGATGTACCCTATGTTGTTCTGAATTCCGAAGACAGTATGGGAACCCGCGATGGCAACCGTCCTCCCGGCGCGCCCGCATTGCTGAGAGACGGACATTACATTCCGGAAATGCCCGATGCGTCGGCGTTGTTCGTCCTCGCCCGCCGCGAGCGGGTCGATCCGGTGCGGCCATTTGTCTGGGACGATCCAGACAACGAATTCCTGCAAAAAGAATTTCGCTGGATGTACGGCAACCTGATGACTGCAGTTCCAAGTTGGCAACGCAAAAATGCTTTGCAGACACCAACTCAGGTCGGCGCAGATATGACGCGTCAAGAATTTTACGTAGTCGGCGAACGCCAACCTCTCATCAGCGAGTGGCTCGAAGCCACCGCTGCCTTTGCCCAGCGCCCCGACGTGCGCGGCACCGGTGTTCCAGGCGTACTGGGCACGCTCAATCCCTTCGCCCACTATCCGCCAAAGGAATGGAAACCCACTCCCTGGTTCCCGATCCCCTGGAACCGCGAGCAGTTGAAAACGTTTGACCGCCTGCCCACCCTCGGCTACATCCATCGTCCAACCTTCGTGCGCTTCACCGACGAACAGGGCAAACCGGTCACCCGTCGCGCCGAGCGCCAGAAGCTGCTCCAGGCCGGCTGGCAAACCGCGCTTCAAACCCTGCCCGAAGCCCAGCGCGCCACATCTCCCGCCCGTGTAATTGCGGCTACGAATAACAACACTAATCAGCTGATTGCCCTGCACGGCGTGCTGGACGCACAAGAGGCAGCGGGTGGCCCCGGAATCGATACCGCCAAGTCGAGCCAGTTCATCGACACCGACAAGCGCCTCGGCAATACCGGCGCGGCAACCTTGTTCGTGCAGATGGGTATTGGCGTCATGGGCAGCTACCGCGACGGGGGCGTCAGCGCGGCGGTCAACATGCGCAGCCCTGATGAAGCCTCGATCATCCTCATCAGCCCGCCTTCAGACGAGCAGTGTAAAAATCAGAAACATCCGAATGGAGGCGACGTCTTTGCGCACCGCGGCACCCCGGCCGTCGATCCTGGGGCTTATCAGTAGAAAGGGAGCACGCATGCCAAAAATTATCCGCTTGAACGACCCCACCAGCCATGGCGGGAAGGTTGTAAGTGTCGCTGCTACCCACTTCACGATAGGCGGCATTGCGGTCGCCTGTGTCGGCGACAAGACCACTTGCCCAATCCATGGCCCAGGCACCATCGTGGAAGGAGCCGCTCGCCATACAGTCAACGGCGTGCCAGTAGCGTACGAGGGCAACAAGACTAGTTGCGGCGCCACCCTGTTGCCTGGCGATCCGCACATGACGCTCGATTAGCCTGCTGACTGCATGGCGAGCGGCAGGCTCCGCTTGCCATGCACAGGATTACAATGCATGCCTTTCCCACCTCACAGGAAACCGCATGTTCCGCTTCCTTGCCGCCGTCCTGGCGCTTGTCTCAGGCACGGCTCTTGCCGCCCAGCCCGCTACCGTCCGCCTCGACTACACCCACAGCGGCAACGCCTTAAGCGACAGCTACGCCATCGAGCGCGTGCTGATCGAACCCTTGCCGTGGCCGGGCGACATGGCGCGCAACCTCGACGACACCAACCGCGGCCAGAACCGCGTCGAGGTGGTCGATGCGAAGACCGGCGACCTGCTGTACTCGCGCGGCTTCTCGACCGTGTTCGGCGAATGGCGCACGACCGAGGAAGCGAATAAGCTCAGCCGCAGCTTCAGCGAATCGGTGCGCTTTCCGCAGTTCGACAAGCCGGTGCGCGTGCGCATCCTGAAGCGCGACGAACGCAATGCCTTCTCGGTGGCCTGGAGCATCGAGGTCGACCCGAAGGCGCCGGACGTGGTGAAGCAGCAGCCGGCCGCCCCCGCCAGACCGATTCCGATTCACGTCAGCGGCCCCTCACCGCAAAAGGTCGATTTGCTGATCCTGGGCGATGGCTACACGGCGTCGGATATGAAGAAGTTCGAGGCCGACGCGCGCCGCCTGGCGCAGCACCTGTTCACGGTGTCGCCGTTCAAGGAGCGCGCGAACGACTTCAACGTGTGGGCCATGGCGGTGCCGACCGGGGAGTCGGGCATCTCGCGGCCTTCGACCGGCGTGCACCATGCTTCTCCGCTGGGCACGCGCTACGACATTTTTGGGAGCGAACGCTATGTGCTGACGCTCGACAACCGCGCGCTGCGCGACATCGCCCAGCATGCCCCCTACGAGTTCATCGAAATCCTGGTGAACAATGAGACCTACGGCGGCGGCGGCATCTTCGGCCAGTTCAGCACGGCGGCGGCGGGCAATGCCTGGGCCAACTATCTGTTCGTGCACGAATTCGGCCACCACTTCGCCGGCCTGGCCGACGAGTACTACACCTCGCCAGTGGCTTACCAGGCCAGCGACGTGCGCACCGAACCATGGGAGCCGAACGTGACTGCCTTGCGCGATCCGGCTGCGCTCAAATGGAAACAACATGTAACAGCGAACACGCCTTTGCCGACGCCCTGGCCGAAAAAAGCGTACGAAGACGCCTCGCGCGCCTACCAGAAAAAGCGTGCCGCGCTGCGCGAAAACAATCGTCCGGAAGCCGAAATGGATGCGCTGTTCCATGAAGATCTGGCGCGTACGAAAACCCTGTTCGAGAAGCAGCCGCACCGCCACGCCATAGGGGCATTCGAGGGTGCGAACTACGAAGCGAGCGGCTACTTCCGGCCAGCGATGCAGTGCATCATGTTCGACCGCAGCGAACAGTTCTGTCCGGTTTGCCAGGAGGGGATTGTCGACATCATCGACTTGTACGCAGGGCCGGCGCGGCGCTGAAACACCTTGTTGCAACTCAGCAGTAATGTGTGTGGTGGCGAACAGAACTTCCCGGCCGGGAGGCATATTCTGGAACTGTGCTTGATAAGAAGTTAAAGCGAAAAAGACAAACGCCGGCACAGACCGGCACCCCACCATACAACCGAAAGGACATACCATGAACAAGCTGCTCGCAACCCTGATCGCCGGCGTTTTCGCTACCAGTGCCTACGCCCAGACCACCGTCAACTCGGCCAACACCGAAGCCGTCGTGAAAGCCGAAGCCAAGGCTGAAGCCGATGTCGCCAAGGCCGAAGCGAAAGAAGCCAAGGCTGCCGCCAAGGCCGACGAAAAAGCCACCAAGGCTGTCGCCGACGCCGGTGAAAAGAAAGCCAAGGCCCACGCCAAGGCCGTGAAAGCCCACGCCGACGCAGCCGAGAAAGTCACCAAGGCGGACCCGGAAGACCGCGCCAAGGCCATGGCCAAGGCCGAGGAAAAAGTCTCGGAAGCGAATCTGAAGGCCGAGAAGACCATGATCAAGGCCGACGAAAAATCGCTGAAGAAGCAGGTTGATGCTGCCGCCGACCGTGCGACCGCTGCTGCCAAGACCGAACAGGTGCGTGCTGAAGCGACGGCTGATGTGCATAAGGCTGCTGCCAAGCACTAAGACGCGTGTAAGCGTGTGAAGAATGCCGGCGTGATGCCGGCATTTTTCATTTGTGTTGGTGCGGTTTCGATGTTCGCGCCGTTCGCGAATCCGGATGGGTACGACCGCGTGGGCTCGAGAGCCCACCCTACAACCCCGCTTTCGTAGGGTGGGCACTTGTGCCCACGCGGTACAACGGTTCCGTCATCGCACGATTCGCAAACGGCCCGTGACGCACGCCAAAAACAACAAAGCCGGCATCTGCCGGCTTTGTTCATTTACGCTGCGATCAAGCGATTATTCCCCAGTCGCCCGCATCGCCAGATCCGTCGCCTTCAACTTCGCAGACAAGGGCTTGCCCTTCTTCGCGCGCTTGCCGAAGTGCGGCTCCAGCCCCGACGCATACAGTTCCACCACGCGCGGCTTCGAACCCGCCCAGGTGCCGATCACGTTCACGCCTTTCTGGCTGATCGGCTGCACCGCGAGCAGGGTTTCCTTCGGCTCCAGCTCCATCAGGATCACGCCGCGCCCGCCATTGGTCAGCACCTTCATTTCGTCGATGCCGAACACCAGCACGCGGCCCTTCTCCGACAGGCAGGCCACCGCGCCCGCCGCATCCGACACCACGCGTGGCGCCAGCGGCACGGCCTTGTCGTCGAGCGTGATGAAGGACTTGCCACCCTTCAGGCGGCTGATCATGTCGCCCGCCTTGGTCATGAAACCGAAGCCGTTCGAGGTCGAGATCACGAGACGCGTCTCGGCCGGGCCAGCGAAGTAATGCAGGATGCGCACCCCGCCCGACAAATCGACCAGCGTGGTAATCGGCACGCCATCCCCGCGCGCTCCCGGCAGGGCCGCCACCGGCACCGAATACACCTTGCCGTTGTCGCCAATCCCCAGCAGGGTGTCCACCGTGCGGCATTCAAAGGCGCTGCCCAGCGAATCGCCCGGCTTGAAGGTGAACTGCGCGTGATCGTGCCCGATGCCGGTACGCGCGCGCACCCAGCCTTTCTCGGAAATGATCACCGTCACCGGCTCGTCGATGACCTTCTGCTCGGCCACGGCGCGTTGTGCTTCCTCGATCACGGTGCGGCGCGCATCGCCGAACTGCTTGGCATCGGCCTCGATCTCGCGGATGATGGTGCGCTTCATGGTCGATGGATTGGCCAGGATGTCTTCCAGCTTTTCCTTTTCGCCGCGCAGTTGGGCCAGCTCCTGCTCGATCTTGATCGCTTCCAGGCGCGCCAGCTGGCGCAGGCGGATTTCCAGGATGTCTTCGGCCTGGCGTTCCGACAGCGCAAAGCGCTCGATCAGGGCCGCCTTCGGATCGTCCGAATTGCGGATGATGGCGATCACTTCGTCGATGTTCAGCAGGACGATCTCGCGGCCTTCCAGGATGTGGATGCGGTCGTTGACCTTGCCCAGCTTGAACTCGGTACGGCGGCGCACCGTCACGAAGCGGAAGTCGATCCACTCCTGGAGGATGTCGTTCAGGCCCTTCTGGCGCGGACGGCCGTCGCCGCCGATCATCACCAGGTTGATCGCACTCGAGGTTTCCAGCGAGGTGTGCGCCAGCAGCAGCAGCATGAACTCGTTCTGGTCCTGGTTCTTCGACTTCGGCTCGAACACCAGGCGCACCGGCGCTTCGCGGCCCGATTCGTCGCGCATGGTGTCGAGCGAATTCAGGATGGTTTGCTTGAGCGCGATCTGTTCCGGCGTCAGCGTCTTCTTGCCCAGCTTGACCTTCGGATTGGTCAGCTCTTCGATCTCTTGCTGCACCTTGGCCGCCGAGGTGCCCGGCGGCAGTTCGGTGACCACCGCCTGCCACTGGCCGCGTGCCAGTTCCTCGATCTTCCAGCGCGCGCGCACCTTCATCGAGCCGCGGCCGGTGGCGTACATGTCGGCGATTTGCGAGGCCGGGGTGATGATCTGGCCGCCGCCCGGGAAGTCCGGACCCGGAACGATGGTCATCAGCTCGGCGTGCGAGATCTTCGGGTTGCGGATCATGGCGACGGCCGCCTCGGCCACTTCGCGCAAATTGTGCGACGGGATCTCGGTGGCCAGGCCGACCGCAATGCCGGACGCGCCGTTCAGCAGCACCATCGGCAGGCGCGCCGGCAGGGCGCGCGGCTCGTTGGTGGTGCCGTCGTAGTTCGGCTGGAAGTCGACGGTGCCCATGTCGATTTCATCGAGCAGCAGGCGCGAGATTGGCGTCAGGCGGGCTTCGGTGTAGCGCATTGCCGCGGCGCCGTCGCCGTCGCGCGAGCCGAAGTTGCCCTGGCCGTCGATCAGCGGGTAGCGCAGCGAAAAGTCCTGGGCCATGCGCACCAGCGCGTCGTACACCGACTGGTCGCCGTGCGGGTGGAGTTTGCCGAGCACGTCGCCGACCACGGCCGCGCACTTGCGCGGCTTGGCGGTGGCGCCCAGGCCCAGTTCGTTCATCGCGTACAGGATGCGGCGCTGGACCGGCTTCTGGCCGTCGGAGACGTCGGGCAGGGCGCGGCCCTTGACCACCGAGACGGCGTAGTCGAGGTAGGCGCGCTCGGCGAAGGTGGACAGGGTCAGCGATTCGACGTCGTCGAGCGCTTCGCTGGCTTGTTCGAACAGGTTTGCTTGATTAGACATGGTACTTACGAAAATGGATGTTGATTCTTTTTAGTGCGGATCATGTTCACGATCATGAAGACCGCGACGCCGAACACCGGCGAGATGAGCATGGACAGCGGCGACGTGCGCAGCATGGAGGTGTCCGGCCGCAGTGTCATGACGAGGAACACCATCCCCAGCCCGCCCGCCACCGCGGCGAAGGGATTGATGGTCGGATTCGACAGCAGCATGCCGCCCAGCGTCCACAGCCAGAGCACGGCGGCGTGCAGTTGCAGCGGCAGCGGCGAGACATCGGCGCCGGCCACCAGTGCAACGGTCCCGGCCAGCCAGGCGCAGCGCAGCGGCAGCAGCAGGCGGGCCTTGTCCGGCATCCGGCTCCACAAGTCGCCGCCGCCGCGGTAGAGCAGTTGCAGGGCGCAATAGGCGCCGGCCGCGCAGGTGACGTAACCATAACCGGGGTAGCCCGTGTCGGCCATCGACACGCCGATCAGCAGCGCGCCGAAGGCAACGGCAAGATAGTGCCCTTTGCCGAACAGGACCGAATTGGCAAAGCAGGCGACAATCGTGCAGGCGACCATCGCCGCCCCCAGCACCCAGGCAAAGACAGGCGCCGGGTCGGGGATGAACAGCAGCGTCGACAACAGCGCGAAGACAGGAATCCAGCCCAGCTGCACGGCAGGGCGGAAGCGCAGGTCAAACAGCAGCCAGCCGCGCCAGGGCGTATCGCGCAGGCGCGCCAGCGGATCAAAGTGGGCCCAGGCCAGGCCGGCGGCCAGCGCCAGCGGCAGGAACAGCAACAGGAGGCGCGGATCGAAACCCAGCACCGCTGCCTTGCCGGACAGGTTGGCGATCCCGAACGGCGAGATGCCCGCGCCGGCGCTGACCAGCGCGGTCTCGATGAAGTAACGCCGCCCTTCGATGCGCTTTTCCCATTCCTCGACCACCTCGGCGTTGAGCTTGAAGTACAGCAGTTCGCGGTGGTATTCGCGGATCAGCGCGATCTGCTCGCGCATCCGGCGCGTGAAGGAGGAACTGATGGTGCGGCCGAAGCGGCGCCCGGCGCTGTCAGCCAGCAGGGCGGCGATCACCGGTTCGGTGCTCGCGCGCTGCAAGAACGCGTTGTAGTCGCGCCCGGCGCGCAGGCGCGCCATGGCTTCGCCGGCGGCCTCGGGCAGGCGCCGCTCGATGAAGGAGGCATCTTCTTCCCAGCCGAAGACGGTGAAGATGGCTTCGCGCAGCGCGTCCTCGCAGGCTGCGCCGGCGCAGTACTGGATCGCGAACAGCTCGAAATGCTCGCGCACTTCGAGCAGCATCATGTCGTCGCCGTCGATGATCAGCTGGAGCTGGTACTTGGGTGAGATGGCCGCTCTTTCGAGGAACTGCCGCCACAGCAGGCCGGCGATCTCGAAGGCGTCTGCGGCCGCGGCCTCGGCGGCGGCGCGCGCCTGCTCACGCTCGATGCGGCGCGCCTGTTCCTGGGCCTGGCGCAGCGCCTGCTCGTCGTGGACCTCGCGCAGCAGCGGCACCGGGCGTTCCCAGGCTTCTTCGCGGAAGGCCGCGATTGGGCGCTCCCAGGCCGGTTCGCGTTCGTCCTCGGTCTCTTCAGGCGCCGTTTCGAGCGCGGGCTGGAACGTGGGCACAAACACAGGTGCAGGTGCAGGCGCGGTTGCCCCGGACGGCGCCGCCGCAACCAGCACTTCCGGCTCGGCCTGTTCGTCCTCGCTGTCGAGCCAGGGCGCCATCTGCAGCGCCGCCTGGTAGGCGTCGTTCAGCGCCTGGAAGCCCTCGGCGTCGTCCTCCGGCCGCGTGACTTTCAGCTTGCGCGCATAGGCGCGCTTGATCGCACGCACATCCGGCGTGGGATCGATGCCGAGGACGGCCCAGGCGCTCATTCCAGGCCGCCGCGGCCGAGTTCAGCCAGCACTTTCTGCAGCGTGGTGCGCGCCCGCGCGGCCGCATGGTGGTCCTGCTGCTCCAGCACCGACTGGAAGGCGGCGATGTGCTGGGCCAGGTACTCGCGGGCGTCGCCCAGCAGTTCCTGGTACAGGCGGTCGGCCTCGGCCACCACGGTGCGATTCTCGATCTGGTCGCGCGGATGGATCTTGAGTTCGGCCAGTTCCGCCAGGCGCTGTGCGACCTGCTCGGGCGTCATCACGCCGGTATTCTCGGTGATCACCAGCTTGTGCTTGTCCTGGGTCGGATGCACGGTGATCTCGGCTTCCAGCACGCCGCTGATGTCATACGTAAAACGCACGTCGGCGCTGATCTCGCCGGCCTTTTTCGGCAGGATAGGGAAGTCGATCGCGCCGAGATACACGTTGTCCTTCACCAGGCGCGCCTCGCCCTGGTAGACCAATACGCGCAGTTCGCGCTGGCCGTCGCGGATGGTGGTGATGTTCTGCACGCGCGACACCGGCACCGTGGCATTGCGCTCGATGATCGGCAGGTAGTGGCCGGGCTCGTAGTTGTTCGGCCCGATCTGGCGCGAGATGCTGATGCCGAGCGAGTAGGGCGCGACGTCGGTCATCACGACTTCCTCGAGCGCGGCGTCGCGCATCTTCAGGCCGGCCTGCACCGCCGCGCCGAGTGCGATCGCGTGGTCGGGGTCGAGGTGGACGGACGGGAAGCGGCCGAACATGCGCGACACGAGTTTACGCACAATCGGCATGCGGGTGGCGCCGCCGGCCAGCACCACGGCGTCGAGTTCGCTGGCCTTGATGGTGGAGTCGCGCAGCGCGCGGTCGACCGGTTTGCGCAGGCGCTGCAGCAGCGGCTCGCACAGCTGGGCGAGGGTGTCTTCGTCCAGGCGCCAGGCAAATTCTCGGCCTTCGTGCTGGAAGCGCATCTCGGTGCTGCTGGCATCCGACAGCGCGCGCTTGGCGCGCTCGGCTTCGTCGCGCAGGCGCTGGGTCTGCGCGCGGCTGAGCACCGCGGTGCCGAGCACGTTGCGCAGGCTGCTGCGTTCATAGAAAGTCTTGACCAGCACCTCGACGAAGTCTTCACCGCCAAGGAAATTGTCGCCGGCCGAGGCGCGCACTTCCATCACGCCCTCGAACAAATCGAGGATGGAAACGTCGAAGGTGCCGCCGCCCAGGTCAAACACGAGAAACTTGGTTTCCTGCTGGCTGTCCTGGATGCCGTAGGCCAGGGCGGCGGCGGTCGGCTCGTTCAGCAGGCGTTCGACCTTCAAGCCGGCCAGCTGGCCCGCCGCGCGCGTGGCCTTGCGCTGGGCATCGCTGAAGTAGGCCGGCACCGTGATGATGGCTTCTTCCACCTTGTGGCCGAGCCAGGCTTCGGCGTCTTCTTTCAGCGCGCGCAGCACAAGCGACGACAGCTCTTCCGGACGGAATTGCTGCCTGCCGAGCTGGGTCACGCGCTCGCTGCCCATGTAGCGCTTGAACAGCGCCGTGGAGAGGTCGGGGTGGGTCTGAAGACGCGAGCGTGCCGCCGCGCCCACTAGCACCGTGCCGTCGTCGTCGATGCCGACACAGGACGGCGTCAGGTACTCGCCGAGTGCGTTTGGAATGATCTGCGCGCGCCCGTCACGCCAGGCTGCTACCAAGCTGTTTGTGGTGCCCAAATCAATACCAATGATCATGATCAGATGTCCGCTTCGGTTTCGTTACCGTGTTCTTCGATCCAGGCGCGCCGTGCGGCGGCCTCCCCTTTGCCCATCAACATATTGAAGCGTGCGCTTGATTCGCTATGGTCGAAGTCGCCCAGCGACACCGGCAGCAGGCGGCGCGTGTCCGGATTCATCGTGGTTTCCCACAGCTGCTCGGCGTTCATCTCGCCCAGGCCCTTGAAGCGCGAGATGCTCCACGAACCTTCCTTCAGGCCTTCTTTCTTGAGCTTGTCTTCGATGGCCAGCAGTTCGCCGTCATCCAGCGCGTACAGCTTTTGCAGCGGCTTCTTGCCGCGCGCCGGCACGTCGACGCGGTACAGCGGCGGACGCGCCACGCAAATATGGCCATGCTTGAACAGGGCAGGGAAGTGCTTGAAGAACAGGGTCAGCAGCAGGACCTGGATGTGCGAACCGTCGACGTCGGCGTCCGACAGGATGCAGATCTTGCCGTAGCGCAGACCGCTCAAATCAGGCGAATCGCCGTGCGCATGCGGGTCGACGCCGATCGCCACCGAGATGTCGTGGATTTCGTTGTTCGCGAACAGGCGGTCGCGGTCGGTCTCCCAGGTGTTCAGCACCTTGCCGCGCAACGGCAAAATCGCCTGGTATTCCTTGTCGCGGCCCATTTTTGCGGAACCGCCGGCCGAATCGCCCTCGACCAGGAAGATCTCGTTGCGGGTCAGGTCGGTCGATTCGCAATCGGTGAGTTTACCCGGCAACACGGCCACGCCCGAGGATTTTTTCTTCTCGACCTTTTGCAGCGAGCGCATGCGCGACTGCGCCTGCTTGATCACCAGGTCGGCCAGTTTCTTGCCGTATTCGACGTGCTGGTTCAGCCAGAGTTCGAGCGGCGGCTTGGTGAAGGTGGAGACCAGTTTCACCGCGTCGCGCGAGTTCAGGCGTTCCTTGGTCTGGCCCTGGAACTGCGGGTCCAGCACCTTGGCCGACAGCACGAACGAAACGCGTGCGAACACGTCTTCCGGCAACAGCTTCACGCCTTTCGGCAGCAGGCCGTGCAGTTCGACGAAGCCTTTCACGGCGCCGAACAGGCCGTCGCGCAGGCCGGACTCGTGCGAGCCGCCGCTTGGCGTCGGGATCAGGTTGACGTAGGACTCGCGCACCACGCCGCCTTCCTCGTTCCAGGCCACGACCCAGGCCGCGCCTTCGCCTTCGGAAAAGCTTTCGTCGCCGGCCGGCGCATATTGCGCGCCTTCGAACAGCGGAATCAGGGTCTGGCCGCTCGAGGTCTGGGCCATTGCTTCGGTAAGGTAGCCGCGCAGGCCTTCGTCGTAGCGCCAGGTCTGGACGTCGCCGGTCTTGGCGATGGTGAGCGTGACGGTGACGCCCGGCAGCAGCACGGCCTTGGAGCGCAGCAGACGCACCAGTTCGGCCATCGGGATGTTCGGCGAATCGAAGTATTTCGGGTCGGGCCAGGCGGTGACGCGGGTGCCGTTCTTCTTGCCGCCGCGCTCGAATGGCGCGGAGCTCAAGGGCTCGATCACGTCGCCATTCGCAAACACCAGGCGGTGGACGCCGTTGCCGTCGTCCGTCTTGCGCCACACATTGATTTCGAGGCGGGTCGACAGCGCGTTGGTCACCGAGACGCCGACGCCGTGCAGGCCGCCCGAGAAGGCATAGGCGCCGCCCGAGCCCTTGTCGAACTTGCCGCCGGCGTGCAGGCGCGTGAAGACGATCTCGACCGTGGAGACGCCTTCTTCCGGGTGGATGCCGACCGGGATGCCGCGGCCGTCGTCTTCGACCGTGACCGAACCATCGACGTTCAGGGTGACGCCGATGTTGTTGCAGTAACCGCCCAGCGCCTCGTCCGAAGCGTTGTCGATCACCTCCTGGATGATGTGTAGCGGGTTCTCGGTCCGGGTGTACATGCCTGGACGCTGCTTCACGGGTTCGAGTCCCTTCAGGACGCGGATGGATGATTCGCTGTAATCGGGTGCGGGTTTCTTGGTTGCCATGCTGATGTGTGTTTTTTGAAATTCCTGCGCATTCTATCTTGTCGGCAGGCAAAAATAGGAATGGCGTAAGCGAATCTACTTGTCAACGTAAGGGAAGGTGACTAGATTGATACGCAGATCGCAAGCTTAATGCGGCTCAGAGAAATCGTCGAACGGAAAGCGCTGATTGAGACCAATACTGTACATGCGTACAGTACTCTTGGCAAGTTGTCGTATCGTTGGGAGCGTTCCAGCCAGTTGCCGCAGTCCGGCTTGCAACAGGCGCGCTTGCCACGCATGACGCGCACCGGATGATGCATATGCAAGCAAAGAAAACCCCTACGGCCGTTCGTCTGCTCGGCTTCGCGCCGGCCGACAGTGCCGCCATCTCGTCCCTGTTGGCCGACACGCTGCCCTGCGGTCCTGCGTTTGTCTGCCTGCACGAAGACAGCCTGCAGGAACCCGATGTGTACCTGGCCGATGGCGAGAATGCCTGCGCGATGCTGCGCCTGGCCAGCATGCGCAGTGCCCCGCTGGCCTTGCAGGTGGGCGGCGCCGAGCGCGCGAACGGCTGGACCCGGGTCGCGCGTCCGCTCGAGGCCGCGCCGCTGCATGCGATGCTGGCCCAATTGGTGGCGGGACGGCGCCGCGCGCTGGAACAGCTGTGCGCCTGCGGCGACCCGCCCTTGCCGGAACGGCGCCGGCGCCAGCGCGCAGCCGGTGCCGACCTGGCGCTCGACGGCGAAGCGCTGCGCCAGCCGCCGCACGAAGGCAAGGTGCTGATTGTCGACAAGGGCGGCGCCTTCCGCGACCACCTCGCGCACCTGGTTGGCGAGCAGCGCCTGATGGTGGCCTGGACCGACAGCGCGCCGGCCGCCGTGCGCATGTGCGACGAAACGCCGGTCTCGCTGGCCATGATCAACACCTCGACGCCGGGCATCGACCCATACGCGCTGTGCGAGGCGATCAAGGCGCAGGAGGGGGCGGGGCGCACCGCCGTGGTGTTCCTGGTGGGGCGTGCCTTCTGCTACGACACGGCGCGCGCTCACTCTGCCGGGGTGCGCGGGCTGCTCGACCAGCCGGTGGGCGACCGCAGCCTGGTGGCGATGCTGATGCGCCTGACCTCGATGACAGGGTGAGTGCTGCTGGTGACCTCATCGGTGTGATTTTGTTACAACTTCAAATCGTGCGCGGCCGTAGCGGGGCTATATTGAAGCCATGGCAGACGATCATCCAAAAGGGCCTGAGGAGGCGCCCGGCCCGCCGCTCGAAACCCGACCCGACGCACCCGAACGCGTTCCCGACCGCCGCTCGGCCGATGGCCCGCCGCGCTACCAGCGTCCCGGCGATACGCCGTTCGCGCTGGCCGGCCGGGTCTTGTCCTCGCGCTGGCGCGCCATGCGCGACCGCTTCAGCCGCGACTTCATGCGCCGCACCCTGCGCATCGGCGTCTCGGCCCGCATCTTCCATCCCGAACCGGGCTCCACCGGCCTGCGAAGCAAGAATTTGCAATATCTGGAAGAGTCGATCGCCCAGTGGGTGATGTCGCGCGACGTGCTGGTGTTCATGATCCCGACGGTGAATACCAACGGACTGCTCCACCCCAGCAACATCACGTTGCGCCACTACGCGCGCCACCTCGACGGGCTGGTGCTGCAGGGCGGGGCGGACGTCTCGCCGCAAACCTATTCCGAAAGCCCGACCCGGCCTGAGTGGAGCGGCGACCGTGCGCGCGATTTGTACGAACTCGAACTGCTGCACGAATTCGTCGAAGCCGGCAAGCCGGTGCTGGGCGTGTGCCGCGGCTGCCAGCTGATCAACGTGGCCTTCGGCGGCTCGCTGTACCAGGACGTGGCGACCAATGTGCCCGAGGCGCTGGCCCACGTGCATACCGACTACGATGCGCACCGCCATGCGATCGAGTTCCCGCCGGGCTCGTCGCTGGGCAAGATGTTCCCGAAGGCGGGGCGGCCGGTAGTGAATTCGATCCACCACCAGGCGGTAAAGGAGCTGGGACGCGACGTGCGGATCGAGGCGGTGTCGTATCCGGACGGGATCGTCGAGGCGATCCGCTACGACAAGGCGGACTTCGTGATGGGCTTGCAGTGGCATCCGGAATTCCACCGGGCGGGCGGGACGGATCTGCTCGATTGTACGCCGGTGCTGGATGAGTTTTTAAGGGCCGCGCGGGAGACCAGGTTATAGGTTTGGTTCGCCGATGATCGGCTGGTGAAATGGTGGGTTCGAGAACCCACCCTACACCTGGTAGGGTGGGTACTTGTACCCACCGTCTCACCGTTTGCACCGCGCCATCGTATCCGCCCCACCCATTCCCAAATAAATCAAACACCCCACACACGCTTGCGAAATCGCTTGCATCCCATCCGCCCCTCCACTACCATTGAATGAGAATGATTCTCATTCATTGAGCAAGGCTACACCGTCTATCCGAACAAGGGGCTGTCATGAAAGACCAAGCAAACGAGCCATCCATGCTGCCGGCGCCAGACATGCGCCACCGCGACGCGGTGATGATCGCGTCGCTGCTGCACCTGATGTCGCACTACACCGCGCGCGACGAAAACGACCGTCCCTGCGTGCGCCTGGCCTCGGTGATCGAGCGTCACCTGTGCGCCCTCGCGCGCCTGCCCGAGCTCGATCCGGTGCTGCGCGCCACCTGCGAACAATTGTGCGAAAAATGGGCCGGCCTGGTCGACGACGGCATGCCGCGCCCGGTAGCAAAACCGACCTTCATGGAACGCATCATGCGCGGCAGCCGTCTCGGGCCCAGCGCGGCCTGAACCGCGCTGGCTGCGACAGGGTGGTTCCGGGCCGACGATCAATTGCCGCCGTGCGCGCCGCCCACGCGTCGATACATCACCGCCGCCAGAACCGCCGCTCGCCCCGGAAGGTGTTGATTGCCGAATGCACGATCGCTTCGACACTGCCTTCGCGCTCGTACTGCTGGCGCAGCAGTGACGCATCGCTGCCACCGGCCGCCGCATCCGCCAGGTGCCGCAAGCCGTCCAGGCTGCCCAGCGCCTGCGCATGCGGTTCCATCTTGCGCAGCGTCGTCAGGATATCCTCGCGCAGCGACACCGTCTCGTAGGTCTTTGGATGCGTGATCGACCCGTCCAGCCCGAAGCGGCAAGCCTGGAAGCGGTTGTAGTTGTAGACCAGGTAATCGTCCTCGACCGGTGGCTCTTCGGTCCGCTGCAACAGGTAGCTGCACAGCGCCTGCAGGTAGGCCGCCAGCGCTGCCGCCCGCTGCACCGTCAGCGGCGTATCACACACGCGCAGTTCAATGGTGCCGTACTCCGGCTTGGGCCGCAGGTCCCAGTAGAAATCCTTCATGCTCTTGATGATGCCGGTGCGCTCCATCTTGGCGTAATACGCGTGCTCGAAATCGCTCCAGCTCAGCGTGAACGGCGCGCGACCGCTCATCGGAAAGGCAAACACCGAGTTGAGCCGCGCCGAATCGAACAAACTGTCGTGCCCCTGCACGAACGGTGACGATGCAGACAAGGCAATGAAATGCGGAATGTAGCGGTTCAGCGCGTGCAGCAGATACATGGCGTTGTCGCCATTCCCGCAACCGATGTGCACGTGCTGGCCAAACACGGTGAATTGTTTGGCGAGGTAGCCATACAGCGAAGACAAATGCTCGAAGCGCGGCTTGGCGAAAATCTTTTGCTCGGACCAATGCTGGAACGGGTGGGTGCCGCCGCCGGCAATGCCGATATTCAGGGTGTCGCCGGCCGTCACCAGCGTATCGCGGATTTCTACTAGTTCGGCCAGCAAGGCGTTGTAATCCGAATGCACGCTCGAATTAATCTCGATCATGCTCTCGGTGATCTCCGGCGTCACGTTGCCGGGGAAGGGTTTGCGCGACAGCAGGTGCAGCAAGTCGGGGCTGGCGGCCGTCAGATCGAAGTCCGACAGGCTGACCAGCTGCAGTTCGAGCTCGACGCCGAAGGTGAGCGGCTGGGATTCGGTAAAGGCTTCAAGCGGCATGGCTGTTCTCCGAGCGGACTTCCGGCCGGGCGTCCGGCGTTTCTCTTGCCCATATCAGGGCGCGCTGGATGATGATGGGGCCGAATATCTCGAGCAGCATGGTCACCGCCGCCACCGAGCGCAATTCCTCGACCACCACCACGCCGGCCAGGCGCGCATGTTCCAGCAACAGGATCACGAACACCGACAAAGGCGCCAGCGCCACCCCGGCCAGGAAACCCTTGCGCCAGGACACGCCGGACAGATGGGCAAAGGCGGTCACACCGGCAGTCTTGGTCAGCAGGCGCGCAAGCACGACCGCGATGGCCAGCCAGATCCCGGCTGCGACCTTTTCCCAGTCCAGCGTCGAGGCGGCAAACACGAACAGCAAAATGGTCAGCAGTTCGCCGAGCGCGCCGAAGTTGCGCTGGGCCTGGCTGAAGGCGACGCGGCGATGACGCGCCACCAGCCCGAAGGCGAGCGAGGCCACCACCGGCGACAATCCACCGGCGTAGGAAATCGCCACCAGCAAGATCACCGCAATGGCGAACGCGACGGTGGCGTCATGCCGCGGGTTGCCGATCGCGCGCAGCAGGGCCGGCACCACCAGCCCGAACACCGCGCCTGTGAGGGCCGAGACTGCCAGCACCACCAGGCTGTTCCAGAGCGCGTCGCCCAGGTCTTCGAAGGTGCGGAAAATCCAGAAGCCGATCACGGCATTGAAGGCGAACACGGCCAGCACGCAGTTCTGCGCGGACAAATGCAGCACGCGCTCGGTGACTTGCCCCGAGCTGCGCTGCTCGTTGATCACACGCACCACGGTGGCGGGCGAGGTGGCCATGGACAGCGAGGCCAGCATCAGCGAAGTGAGCTGGGGCGTGCCGAAGGCCACCGCGATGAAGTAAACGGCAATAAAGGTGGCAATCGATTCGACCAGGCCGCTGATGCCTATCCACGGGTTGTTGCGCAGCCAGCGCAAATTGATGCGGTAGCCGAGCTCGAACAGGATCAGGCCAAAGGCGACGTCGGCCAGCATCGGGATGGCGCCGGCATCGGGCACCGGCAGTACGCTGAGCTGGGGCGCGCCGAGGGCAAAGCCGACCAGGCCATAGAAGCTGATGCGCGGCAGGTTGGTGTAGCGCTGGCCGAATTCCCCGGCGATCCAGGCAATGGCAATCGCAACCGGCCACGCAAGGTTGTTCAGGATCGGCAACAGCTCGGTCATGCAATCTCCAGGAAATGAGGCGAATGGGTTGTCAATACAGTCGGCTTGATACTACAGGCCGGCGCACGGCGCACGATTGAAGGCGGTTTGGCGCAGGTCTTGCGTCACTATCGCGGTTTGCGGCAGAGCCGTCCGTGCTCGCACTAACAAAGTGCGGCGACACTGATGCAGGCGGCGGGCGTGTTCGGGGTCAGCGTGGTGCTGGGCTTTATCTATCAGTATGTGGGCTTGCTGGCGGCGGTGCTGGTGCACGTGGCGATCGATGTGGTGGGGCTGAACGTGGTGCGCAATGCGCTGCGCGTACGAGGGTAGGCGCACTCAACCGTACGGTGGGCACGCCGTGCCCACGCGGATGCGAGCGTATTGTTGGGACATGAACGCGGCGGATGCGCTGGCGATCTGATGACGCGATCACGGTATGCCCGGAACGCTGCCGCTGGCCCACAACTCTTCGGGTTTTAACGCCACTATCACTGCGCCAGCGTCCGCGTGGGCACGAGTGCCCACCCTACGTTTGCTGACCACCTATTCCGGCGCTATTTGCTCAGCAACCGCATCGCCCGCTCCAGCCCTTCCAGCGTGATCGGGAACATGCGGTTGTTCATCATCTGCCGGATGATCGCAATCGACTGTCGGTACTGCCACAAATTCTCCGGCTCGGGATTGAGCCACGCGAACTTGGGGAAGGCCTTGCAGAAGCGCGCCAGCCATTCAGCCCCGGCTTCCTCGTTGTTGTACTCGACCGACCCACCCGGCGCCAGCACTTCGTAGGGGCTCATCGTCGCATCGCCGACGAAGATCACGCGCGTATCGGCCGGGTACTTGCGCAGCACGTCCCAGGTTTCGAAACGTTCCGCATGGCGGCGCCGGTTGCTCTTCCACAGGTAGTCGTACACGCAGTTGTGGAAGTAGTAGAACTCCATGTTCTTGAATTCGGTCTTCGCCGCCGAGAACAGTTCTTCGGTGCGCTCGATGTGGTCGTCCATGCTGCCGCCCACGTCCAGCAGCATCACCACCTTGATGCGGTTCTTGCGCTCGGGCTGCATCTTGATGTCGAGGTAGCCGGCATTGCTGGCCGTGGCGCGGATGGTGTCGTCGAGCGCCAGTTCGTCCGCTGCGCCGTGGCGGGCGAAGCGGCGCAGGCGGCGCAGGGCCACCTTGATGTTGCGCGTGCCGAGTTCGCGCTCGTCGTCGTAGTCCTTGTACGAACGCTGGTCCCAGACCTTCACCGCCGTGCGATTCCGGCCCTGGCCGCCGATGCGGATGCCTTCCGGGTTGGTGCCGCCGTGGCCGAAGGGCGAGGTGCCGCCGGTGCCGATCCATTTGTTGCCGCCTTCGTGGCGCTCTTTCTGCTCCTTCAGCAGTTCGTTCAGGCGGTCCATCAGCTTGTCGTAGCCGAATTTTTCCAGCGCCGCCTTCTGCTCGGGCGTGAGTTCGCGCTCCATGCGCTTGATCAGCCAGTCGAGCGGGATCTCGCCTTTACTGGTATCGAACACGGCCTCGATGCCCTTGAAGTAGGAACCGAAAGCGCGGTCGAACTTGTCGAAGTGGGCTTCGTCCTTCACCAGCGTCAGGCGCGCCAGGTAATAGAAGGCGTCGAGCGATGGCGCGATGACGCTTTTTTCCAGGGCTTCGAGCAGGGTCAGGAATTCCTTGATCGAGACCGGGACCTTGGCATTGCGCAGCGCGAAAAAGAAGTCGATCAGCATGGGGTGTGTCCGTGGCGTTGCAGCCGGTAGTGCAGTTGCGCCTTGATCTCCGGCCACTCGCCGCGCGTGATGCTGTACATGACGGTATCGCGCACGGTGCCGTCGCGGCGCAGGCCGTGGTGGCGGATCACGCCATCCTTTTTGGCGCCGAGGCGTTCGATGGCGGCTTGCGAGGCAAAATTAAAATTATCGGTGCGCAAGCCGACCACGGCGCAGCCGAGGGTATCGAAGGCGTGCGACAGCAGCAGCAACTTGCAGCTGGTGTTCACATGCGAGCGCTGCACGCTTTGCGCATACCAGGTGTAGCCGATCTCCACGCGGTCGAGTTCGGGCACGATATCGTGATAGCTGGTGGAGCCGAGCACGCGGTTTGACTCCGCCTCGACCACGGCAAAGGCCACGCGGTCCTGCATCTCCAAGGCGGCGTGCACATAGGCCTGGGTGCGGTGCGGCTCAGGCACCGAGGTCACGCGGATGTTCCACAACTGGCCATCGGCCGCGGCGGCGCGCAAGCCGTCGACGTGGTCGAGGCTCAAAGGCTCCAGCCGCACGCCGTTGAAGTCCAGCGTCAGCGGCGCAACGTGGATCATCGATTCGTCCTCGACATGTAGACCAGGCGCTCGAACAGGTGCACGTCCTGCTCGTTCTTCAGCAGGGCGCCGTGCAGCGGCGGCACGATGGCCTTGGCATCCTTGCTGCGCAGGGCTTCGGCCGGGATGTCCTCGGCCATCAGGAGTTTCAGCCAATCGAGGAATTCCGAGGTCGACGGTTTCTTCTTGATGCCGGCGACATCGCGCACTTCATAAAAACTTTGCAGGGCGGCGGCCAGCAGCTCTTGCTTGAGGCGCGGGTAGTGGACCTTGACGATGTCGGCCATCGTCTCGCGGTCCGGGAATTTGATGTAGTGGAAGAAGCAGCGGCGCAGGAAAGCGTCCGGCAGTTCCTTCTCGTTGTTCGAGGTGATGATCACCAGCGGACGGTGCTTGGCCACCACCATCTCGCGCGTCTCGTACACATAGAATTCCATGCGGTCGAGTTCGCGCAGCAAATCGTTCGGGAATTCGATGTCGGCCTTGTCGATCTCGTCGATCAGCAGCACCACCGGTTCCGGCGCCGTGAAGGCTTGCCACAGCACGCCCTTGACGATGTAGTTGTGGATGTCGCGCACGCGCTCGTCGCCCAATTGCGAGTCGCGCAGGCGCGAAACGGCATCGTATTCGTACAGGCCTTGCTGGGCCTTGGTGGTGGACTTCACGTGCCACTGCAGCAGCGGCATGTTCAGGCTGGCCGCCACTTCCTCGGCCAGCATGGTCTTGCCGGTGCCCGGTTCGCCCTTGATCAGGAGCGGGCGCGACAGCGTGAGGGCGGCGTTGACGGCCAGTTTCAGGTCGTCGGTGGCGACGTAGTTGTCGGATCCTTCGAAGCGGGCTTGGGCTTGCATGGGCGTGTGTGATGAGAGAGGAAATCCTGAGTATAAGCCAGAAGCCCGGCAGCTTGCGGGCGGGGCTGTCCCGGTGCGCGACGTTGGTAGACTGCAATCTTTTGTTGGGCTAGAATCGGACGCTTGTTAGTAGATTTGCCAGCTTTATCGGCTGTTCAGTTTCGTGCGGTAGCGGTATTCGATCAAATTTTTTGCGATTCCCACCATGAAAAAACTTTTAGCTGTACTCGTTCTGGGCGCGTGCGCCGGCGCCGCGTCTGCCGCGGACGTTGTCGGCAATCCAAAGGCGGCACCGGCCAAGATCGAGATGTGCATCGGCTGCCATGGCATCCCCGGCTATAAATCGGCCTTCCCCGAGGTCTACCAGGTGCCGATGATCGGTGGTCAATCGGCCAAGTACATCGAAGCCGCGCTGCATGCCTATAAAAAGGGCGACCGCAAGCACCCGTCGATGCGCGGCATCGCCGCCAGCCTGTCCGACCAGGACATCGCCGACGTCGCCGCCTACTACGCGCAGCAGAGCGCCCAGAACCGCAAATGAGGACCGCCGCCATGCAAAAACTGATCATTGCGCTGGTGCTCGGCGCCGTTTCCCTGGGCGCTTCCGCTGCAGACGTGAAGCGCGGCGAGGAGCTGACCAAGAAATATGCGTGCGCTTCCTGCCATGGCGCCGACTACAACAAACCGTCCGACCCGAGCTACCCGAAGCTGGCCGGGCAGCATGCCGACTACATCACGCATGCGCTGATGGCCTATAAACGCGGCGGCGACAAGGCGAACGGGCGCAGCAACCCGATCATGGCGGGGTTTGCCAAGCCGCTGACCAACCAGGACATGGCGGATATCGGAGCGTATTTGCATAGCTTGCCGTCGCAGCTGGTAGTGAGCAAGTAGGCTGCGTGATTCTTTGACGCGGAGGTAACCGTACGGTGGGCACGCCGTGCCCACGCGGAAGCTTGCATCGCTGCGGCCCTGTTCCATCGAAACGCAAGCATGAACGCGGCTTCGACAAATGCGCAGCTGATCATTTGATACTGGCGCGGCTGTGCTGCCGGCATGGCACGGGCATCTGCCAACACCGCGCACGCTTCCGCGTGGGCACGGAGTGCCCACCCTACGTGATCGGCGCCAGTGGTGTTGGTCAACTGCCGCGGCACGAAGCTGAGGCGACTCCGACTATAATAACGCCACCATTTGATCCCCCGAAGCGGCCCACACGCCGCTCCGGGGGATTTCGTTTTTCCGGCTAACGTCCGTTTTTTGTTGGAGTGTCATCTTGCAGTCCGTCTCACCTGCCTACCTGAAAACCAACCTGCTCAGCGGCCTCACCGTCGCCCTGGCCCTGGTTCCCGAGGCCATCGCCTTTGCGCTGGTCGCCCACGTGTCGCCGCTTACCGGCCTGTATGCCGCGGTGCTGGTGTCGTTCATCACTTCGGCCTTCGGCGGCCGGCCCGGCATGATCTCGGGTGCGGCCGGGGCGCTGGCCGTGGTCATGGTTGCCCTCGTGGTCGAGCATGGCGTGCAGTACCTGTTCGCGGCCATCGTCCTGATGGGTGTATTACAGATACTGTTCGCCGCCGCCCGGCTCGGCAAATTCATCCGCATGGTGCCGTATCCGGTGATGCTCGGCTTTGTGAACGGCCTGGCGCTGGTGATCTTCATCGCCCAGTTCGGGCACTTCAAGATCAATGGCGAGTGGATGCAGGGTGGGCAGCTGTTCACCATGCTCGGCCTGGTGGCCGCGACGATGGCCGTCATCTACATCACGCCGCGCATCACGAAAGCCGTGCCGGCAACGCTGGTCGGCATCCTGGTGGTCACCATCGGCGCCGCGCTGCTCGGCATCGAGTCGAAGACCGTAGGCGAACTCGGTTCGATCGCCGGCGGCTTGCCGAGCTTTGCGATTCCCGACGTGCCCTTCAACTGGGAGACCTTCAAGATCGTATTCCCGTACTCGCTGGTGCTGGCCGGCGTGGGCCTGATCGAGTCGCTGCTGACGCTCACCCTGGTGGACGAGATCACCGAAACGCGTGGCCAGCCGAACCGCGAATGCATGGCGCAGGGCGCGGCCAACGTCGTCACCGCTTTCTTCGGCGGCATGGGTGGCTGCGCCATGATCGGCCAGAGCATGATCAACGTGAACAATGGCGCCTACGGCCGCCTGTCGGGTATCTCGGCCTCGCTGTTCCTGCTGTCGTTCATCCTGTTCGGTTCTGGCTGGATCGAGCAGATTCCGCTGGCGGCGCTGATCGGCGTGATGTTCGTGGTCTGCGAGAAGACCTTCGAGTGGGGCACCTTCCGCATGGTCGGCAAGGTGCCGCGCGCCGATACGCTGGTGGTGGTGCTGGTCGCCGCGATCACACTGGTCTTCGACCTGGCGATTGCGGTGCTGGTGGGCGTGATCGTCTCGGCGCTGGTGTTCGCCTGGCAGCATGCAAAGCAGATCGCGGTGACCACTTCAAAGGATGCACAGGGCTGGAAGGTCTACGAGCTGCAGGGTACGCTGTTCTTCGCCTCGGTGGCCAACTTCAACGAGCTGTTCGCGCCAAAAGAGGACCCGCAGGATGTGGTGGTCGAGTTCCGCAACGCGCGCGTGGTCGACCATTCGGCGATCCAGGCGATCGATGCGCTGGCCGACAAATACCGCGCGCTGGGCAAGCGCCTGCACCTGCGCCACCTGAGCCCGGACTGCCGCGAACTGCTCGGCAAGGCGCAGGACATGATCGAGGTGAACGTGCTGGAAGATCCGCGCTACCGCGTGGCGGACGACAAGCTGGGTTGAAGCAAGGCTGTCAACGCAATGACAAAAGGCGACCTCGGTCGCCTTTTGTCTTGTTCATGCGGCTCAGCGCATCGCGCGGCTGCGCACGCACTCGATGTAGGCCTCGGTATCCGGCGGCACGCCGTTGCGCTGCGACTTCCAGATCATCTCGCCCAGGCATTCCATGATCTCGTGGTGGGCGTCATGCTCGCCGATCTTGCGCACCAAAAGGTCATGCGCAGCCTTGATGCCGCGTGGCTGGTCGATCGACACCTGTTCGGCAATCGACAGGTGCATCGACAAATGCAGGAAGGGATTCGCCTGTCCCCCTTCGACCGAGTAGTTGCGCGCGACGGCTTCCTCGGCGTCCATCATGGCCTCGTGGTATTCGGGATGCTGGACGATCCAGTCGGCGGCGATGGCGTCCATCGGCGTCAGGACTTCGCCGGAGCGTTGCTTGCGGAAGGCTTCACAGAAAAAGCGGCGCACATCGTGCGAGGACGGGGTGAACATGGGAGGAGGTCGGCTAAGCGCAAAGCAGTGGGGAAGGGCGCCATTCTAGCGCGATGGCGCGCACTTCGCTGCCGGCCGCGGTCAGATTGGCGGGGCCGCCAGGGCCGGCGTGCAATGCGTACCCAGCGCCGCCAGGCCGGCGGGACGCTGCGCGACCTGGTGTGCTTCGTACCATGCCAGCATGTTGGCAAAGACATAGCACTGCATCTCTTTGTCCGATCCGGGCTTGGCCATGCTTTCCAGCACTTGCTCGGCACTGAATGTGCCCAGATAAAACCCGCTGACCGGAAGCGATTGCAGGTCGATGACCTTGTCCGCGAACCTGGCCGCCAGTTCGGTCCGTGCCAGCTCTGCCTGGCCACTGCGCACTCGGGCCAGATACAGCCAGAGTGCTCCCTGGTGCGCGCCGGGAAGTGTGTCGAGCGCCGTGCGCATGCGTCTGGCGCCGGCTTCGAACTGTCCGTCGAGCGCCAGTTTCCGTCCCGTGTGCAGGAGCGCATGCGGTTCGCCGGCGATTGCCGCACGTTCCAGCCAGGCCTGGGCCTTGGCCGGGTCTGCGGCACCTTCGCCGACGCTATATATCTGCGCCAGCGCCAGTTGGGCGCTGGTGTTGCCGGATTCGGCTTCCTGCTCGAGCCAGGGTTCGACTGTCTGTGTGGTGCGGAAGGGCTGGCCGCCGACGTAGCTCACGTAGATCTTTCGTTGGCTCATGGCGATCAACACGCGGTAGGCGCGCAGGAAATCGGTGCCCAGGACGATGTCGCTCATCGACGTATGGTGATCGATGACGCTCAGTGGCGCGTTTTCGATGACCTCCTGGCCGATCTGGATGCGCTGGAAGACTGCATGCCAGCGCGCTGTGGCGTCCGCGCCCACGCCGTAGACATCGTCGAGTTTCCGTACCTGCGCCGCGTCCGTGCGGAATCCCAGTTTCTTCGCCGCCAGGCGGCTGATCGAGCTGATGCCGGCGCCGGTATCGATCATGGCGCTCAGGCTTGTGCCGTTGATTTTGATCGTGAAGCGTGGATTGCGGTGTCCATCGAACCCCCAGTCGAACGGCAGGACAGATGCGGACGGGTTCCAGTAAGCCAGAAACGCATAACCGCAGTTGACCGGCTTGAACATCCGTATTTCCTTGGTCGCCAGCGAGATTTCGAGGTCGCCCTGGAGCAGGAAAGGCACGCCGATAATGGCGTCGTACGGCGTGCTGCGCGCGTGTTCGCCGATGACGCGCAGTCCGGTCTTGCCGATCCTGGAAGAGCCGATCGCGAATTCCTTGACCGTGGCTGTGTAGACCGGAGCACTGCCGCCAACGCCTTCGACCTCGCGGCCAGATTCCTGCAGGCGCAACTTGTGGCGCATGGCGCCGGATTCCGTCAGCATGACCGCATAAGCGCCGGTATCGACCAGCATCGGCGCGGCCTGGCCGTTGATGCTGCCGGTGGTCGTCACTTGCAGTCCAGGTCCCGTATAGCTCAGCGGCAGCGTCGCGATGGTGCGGTATTCGCAGTCGCTGTTTTCCGCATGAGCGGCAACGGGAACACAGGCTGCGCCTGACAGTACGAGGGCGGCGAGGCGGCGGGAAATGAACGAAGTCATCCGATTATTGTATGGTCGAAATTTCTAAAATAGCAATTCCAACTGCATGGGCGGTCCGCCTTAATTATCGTTCTCGTCCTCGCCCGTGCAATGCTGCTTGCGCGCCGCCGCCATGGCCTGCACGCCGGCGCTGTCGCCCTGCGCCTCGTGCAGCTCGAACATCGAATTGATCGCCATGCAGCGCCGCTTTGCGCCCAGCTCGCGGTCTTCCCCCGCCTGCTTCAACACCTGTTCGGCGCTGATCTTGCCGAGGTAGAAAGCGGCGAGCGGCGCCGGCCACTCGTCGTCCTCGCTGCGCGCAAAGGCGGTGGCCAGCTCGGTGCGGCCGAGTTCCGCCTGGGCCGTGCGCAGGCGGGCGAGATACAGCCAGAGGGCGGCGTCGCGGTTCGACGGCAGCTTGTCGAGCGCCAGGCGCAGGCGCGGGGCGGCATCGCTGGCGCGGCCCTGGCGCAGCAGCGAGCGGCCGCTGTACAGGTTGGCGTAGGCGTTGCCGCTGGCGGCCGCCTTTTCCAGCCATTTGCCGGAGGCTTGCGCGTCGCGCGCCACGCCGTCGCCGCTGTCATACATGTTCGCGAGCCGCATCTGGGCATCGCCATTGCCGGCGTCGGCTTCTTCCTGGATCCAGGATTCGAGCTTGCGGCGCTGTTCGAACGGCTGGCCGCCGACATACGAGAAGTAGATCTTGCGCTGGCTCATTGCGATCAGCACCCGGTGCGAACGCAGGAAGTCGTCGCCGAGCAGGATGTCGACGTCGCTGCCCTGGCGGTCGATGACGCCGATGTCGGCGTTCTGGATGACTTCTTCGCCGATCTGGAAGGTCTTGAACGCCGTGTGCCAGAAGGCGACCTTGTCGTCGCCCACGCCGACGACGTGGCCGGCGCGCGTGACGCCGGGCGCGTCCAGCTTCAGGCCGGCGCGCTTGGCCGCGGCCAGCGAAATCGTGGTCGCCGCCGCACCGGTGTCGATGATGGCGCGCATTTTCTCGCCGTTCACGAGAACGGTGAAATACGGGTTCGGCGTCGTTTCGGAACTGGTGTCGAAAGGAATGACGAGCGCGTCCGCATCCCAATAGGCGAGGTGGGTGTCGCCGCAATTGACTGGCTGGAAGAACTTGATTTCCTTCGTCGCCAGGGAAATTTCCAGGTCGGTTTGCAGGAGGAAGGGCGCGCCGAGGATCGCATCGAACGAAGGCGTGAAACCGAAGTCCGAAATGACCCGCATGTGGCCGCGTTCGCTGCGCGCCGGGCCGGCCACGAATTCCTTGATCCGGGTCTGGTAGATCGACGAATAGCCGCCGACGCCGCGGGCCACCCGCCCCAGGTTGCTCAGCTTCATGCCGCGCCGTTCGGTGCCGGTGCGGGTGAGGACGCTGTCATAGGCGCCGGTATCGACCAGCATGGTCGCCGGCGTGCCGTTGATGACGCCCTCGATCGTGACTTGCAGGCTGGGTCCGGTGTATTGCAGGGGTAGTTTCCCGACCGTGACACAACGGCAGCGGGGCGCTTCAGCGGCCTGCGCCAGGGACAACGGCAGGACCAGCAGCAGGGCGGCCAGCGAGCGGAAACGGACATGAGGAAGGGGCGGCATCATGCCAAAGATTCTACGTGGAAAATTTCTCTTTTGGCAATCAAAAAAGAAAAGGCAAGCTGCACCACTTTCATGGTGTGCTTGCCTCGATGCTGCTGCCTGATTCTTATAACTGCTGAGTTACAGGCGCAACTATTTTTCCGGTGTCAGCACCAGCTGCGGTTCAGCCGCGCCTTCGCGTGGCGGCCGCGGTACAGGCTTGGCGCCGTTCGTGCCCCCCGGCGCGCCGCCCTGGCCGCGCGGCTGGCGCAGGTAGCGCGCGCTATGGCGGCGCTCGCCGTGCCCGCCATTCGCCGGCCAGCTGATGAAGCGCGACAGTTCCTGCAGGGCGCGCTGGTAGACATCGCGCTTGAACTCGATGACCACGTCCAGCGGCACCCAGTAGTCGTGCCAGCGCCAGGCGTCGAACTCGGGATGGTCGGTCAGGCGCAAATTGACGTCGTTGTCGCGCGCCACCATGCGCAACAGGAACCAGATCTGCTTCTGGCCACGGTAATGGCCGCGGATCTCGCGCTTGATGAAGTGATCCGGCACCTCGTAGCGCAGCCAGTCGCGGGTGCGGCCCACGATCTTGACGTGCTCCTGGCGCAGCCCGATTTCTTCCTCCAGTTCGCGGTACATCGCCTGTTCCGGCGTCTCGCCGTATTTGATACCCCCTTGCGGAAATTGCCATGAGTGCTCGCGCA